>Ga0209824_10000491_pt1 | contig 24418 bp, 22 predicted proteins | sample VDWuncwatermetaG_FD_184124 | JGI IMG/M metagenome (GOLD analysis project Ga0209824, IMG submission 184124) | Wastewater microbial communities from Netherlands to study Microbial Dark Matter (Phase II) - VDW unchlorinated drinking water (SPAdes)... ...
GATTTATAGAGATGCCCTTTATTTGGCTGCGAAAAAAGGGTAATGTTACCAGAGAGCCAGCCATTTGTTGGCTTGTCGCACAAAGGATTCTGCTTTGAAACTCCACGCCCTCAACGCCGGCGGGCTAAACATTTTTACTGGCCACGGCAGCAATTATGTCATGGTCAATCAAATTCTTTATGACTCAAGCTTGATCGTGCTGCCGCGACAGATCATCCCTTGGCCGGTAGAACACTTTGATAATTTAAGCGCGACGGATTTCGCGCTGTTCGCCGACCTGGCGGTGGAAGTGGTGTTGTTGGGAACCGGACAAACCCTGCGATTTCCGCACCCCGCGCTCACCGCCGAGCTCACGCGCAAGCGCATCGGCGTAGAAATCATGGACAACGCTGCGGCGTGTCGCACTTACAACATCTTGAGCGGCGAAGGACGCATCGTCGCGGCGGCGTTGATGTTACCGTAGGTCGGGATTTATCCCGACTTGCACCGATGTCGGGATAAATCCCGACCTACAACCTACGTTCTAAGATATCAACACCTTCACGTGCGCGGCCACGCTTCTGCCCAACGCACCCAAATCGTAACCCCCTTCCAAGCTAGAAACGATGCGGCCTTCGGCATACGCATCGGCCACCCCCTTGATTTGCGTCGTCACCCATGCGTAGTCGTCTTCCAATAAATTCATTCCCGCCAAGTCGTCGTCGCGGTGCGCGTCGAAGCCCGCAGAAATAAACATCATTTGCGGCCTGAAAGCTGCCAGCGCGGGCAACCAGTGATCGCTGACGGCGGCGCGAAATACCTTGCTGCCACTACCCTCCGCCAGCGGCACATTCACCATCCGCGATGAACGTCCCTCGGTGCCGCTATAAGGATACAAGGGATGTTGAAACGTGGAAACCATCAGCACGCGCCCATCGTAACTATCCTCTTGAAAAATATCTTCTGTGCCGTTGCCGTGATGCACGTCAAAATCCACCACCGCGACTCGCTCCAAGCCATATTCTTCCATCGCGTGCGCCGCGCCGACGGCGATATTGTTGAAGAAACAAAACCCCATCGCGCGGTTGCGGGTGGCGTGATGTCCCGGCGGGCGCACGCTGCAAAACGCGTTGCCGATTTTTTTGCCCATGAGCAAATCCACCGCCAACACCGCCGCGCCCGCCGCGCGATACGCGGCATCGAGGCTGTGCGGGCACATGCCGGTATCGAGGTCGATATTTATGATGCCCTCTTGCGGAGAAGTTGCTTCGAGCAAAGCGAGATGCGCTGGCGTATGCACGCGCAGCAATTGTTCGCGCGTCGCCAGCGGCGCGTCATGGTGCGACAAAAGCGGCATCAAACCGGACGCGATCAGTTGATCCTCGATCGCCGCCAAGCGCGTGGGCGATTCGGGATGCCAGGACTGCATCTGATGCAGCTTGCAATCGGGGTGCGTGATGAAGGCGGTTTGCATGTGTGACCGGTAATCTCATCCGCTCAGCTTACCCACTTGCGCGCATTGCGGAACATCCGCATCCACGGGCTGTCTTCCCGCCATTCCGGCGGATACCAGGAGTGTTGCACGGCGCGAAACACTCTTTCGGGGTGCGGCATGAGGATGGTGAAACGTCCGTCTGGCGTGGTGATGCCGGTGATGCCTTGCGGCGAACCGTTGGGGTTGAGCGGATAGGTTTGCGTGACGCTGCCGCGATGGTCCACAAAACGTAGCGCGACTTGCGCCTGAATACTGGCAAGGTTTGGGCTGTTGCCAAATTCCGCGTAACCCTCGCCGTGCGACACTGCGATGGGCATGCGGCTGCCCGCCATGCCGTCAAAAAAAAGCGAAGCGGATTTTTGCACTTCGACCATGACGAAGCGCGCTTCGAATTGCTCGGATAGATTCCGCACAAAATGCGGCCAGTTGGCCGCGCCAGGGATGATCTCGCGCAAATTGCTCATCATCTGGCAACCGTTGCAAATGCCCAAGGCGAAACTGTCGCCGCGATTGAAAAACGCAGAAAATTCGTCGCGCACTCTGGCGTTGAACAAAATGGATTTTGCCCAGCCCTCGCCCGCCCCCAACACGTCGCCGTAAGAAAATCCGCCGCAGGCGGCGACCCCGTTGAAAGCTTGGAGCGACACGCGCCCCGCGACGAGATCGCTCATGGTCACATCCACCGCCGCAAAACCCGCGCGGTCAAAGGCTGCGGCCATTTCCAACTGCCCGTTCACGCCCTGCTCGCGCAAAATGGCGATGCGCGGCTTCACCCCCCGATTAATTAGGGGTGCGGCGACAAAGGGGGCAGCAATATTGTCGTCGAGATCAAAGGTCAAATGCGCGTTGAGGCCAGGGTCAGTCGCATCGAGCAAGCGGTCATATTCCTGCTGCGCGCAAAGCGGATGATCGCGCAGTTTTTGCAGGTGGTAAGTGGTCTCCGACCAAGCGCGCTGCAAATCCACGCGCGTCTCGCTGAACACGGGTTTGTTGTTCCGCAGCAAACGGATTTCGTCGCTGGCGTTGAGGCCGCCCAGCACAAAACAATTATCGCGCAAACCGTTATCGGATAAGGCTTGCAGCACATTTTCCCGCTCCGCAACGCGGGTCTGTATGACCGCGCCCAGTTCCTCGTTGAACAACACGCGGTTGACGCGCTCCAAATAGCGCCCGCCCAATAATTCGGGGTGCAACTCTTGCCCATCCACATCGTTCGCGTGTGCGTCAAAACACAGTTGATCGAGGTTGACGCTCACGCCCACGTGCCCCGCAAATGCCATTTCGCACAGCGTCGCAAACAGCCCGCCGTCGGAGCGGTCGTGGTAGGCGAGAATTTTTCCGTCTTGGTTGAGTTGCTGTATCGCCGCGAAAAAGCCTTTGAGTTTTTCGGGGTCATCGAGATCGGGCGCGTCGTTGCCGACCTGCTTGTAAACCTGCGCCAGCGCGGATGCGCCGAGGCGATTTTTGCCTGCGCCCAGATCGAGCAAAATCAATTCCGTCTCACCACTATCGGTGTGCAGTTGCGGGGTGAGGGTTTTGCGTATGTCGGCAACTCTTGCGAAGGCCGTGATGATGAGTGACAAGGGTGAGGTGACAGATTTTTGGGTGGTAAATTTTGCGCTTCCGCCCCCCTCTCCCCGGCCCTCCCCCGCGAGGGGGGAGGGTGAGGTCAGTACCGCTTCGCGGCAAGAATCGTCATCTCCGACCGACGATTCCCACATGGTTTTCATTGACATCGAATCCTTGCCCACCGGAATGCTAATTCCCAGTTGCGGGCAAAGTTCCATGCCCACCGCAAACACCGCGTCAAACAACGCCGCATCTTCGCCCGCGTGTCCTGCCGCCGCCATCCAGTTTGCCGACAGCTTGATTTCTTCAATGTTTTGGATGCTCGCTGCGGCGATATTGGTGACCGCCTCGCCCACCGCCATGCGCGCCGCAGCCGCTGCATCGAGCAACGCCAGCGGGGTGCGTTCGCCGAGCGCGAAGGCTTCGCCCAAATAAGTTTGATAGCCCATCGCGGTGACCGCGACATCGGCGACCGGCACTTGCCAGGGGCCGACCATTTGATCGCGCGCGGTCAAACCGCCGACGCTGCGGTCGCCGATGCTGATGAGAAAAGTTTTATCGGCGACCGACGGCAAGCGCAACACGCGATACGCGGCCTGTTTCAAATCTATGGACGCTGCGTCAAATGGCGCGAGTTTTTTCGCACTTTGCTTTGATTCGTGCGTCACCTCGCGCAACATTTTCGGCGGCTTGCCGAGCAACACCTGCATCTCCATTTCGACGGGACGGTTGTCAAACACCGCATCGTTGACGATCAATTTTTCGGCAGCAGTGGCCTCACCTAACACCGCGAACGGGCAGCGTTCGCGCTCGCACAGCTCGCGGAATAACGCCAACGATTCCGGCTTGATCGCCAGCATGTAACGCTCCTGCGCCTCGTTGCTCCAAATTTGCATCGGCGACATGCCGCGCTCCTCCGATGGGATCGCGCGTAAATCCACGTTCGCGCCGCGCCCCGCGCCGTGCACCAATTCCGGCAGCGCGTTAGAAACCCCGCCCGCGCCAACGTCGTGGATAGAAAGGATGGGGTTCGCGTCGCCCATTTGCCAACAATGGTCGATGACTTCCTGTGCGCGTCGCTGCATTTCTGCGTTACCGCGTTGCACCGAGGCAAAATCGAGCTGCTCGACGTTGGAACCCGTGTTGATACTCGAAGCCGCACCGCCTCCCAAGCCGATCAACATGCCGGGGCCGCCGAGTTGGATCAGCAACGCACCGGCAGGTATCGCTTGCTTGAAGGAGTGTATCGCCGCTATCGCGCCGATGCCGCCCGCCAACATAATGGGCTTGTGATAACCGCGCATTTCACCCGCGACTTCTTCCTCAAAAGTGCGGAAATAGCCGGCGAGATTCGGGCGACCAAATTCGTTGTTAAACGCCGCGCCGCCGATGGGACCTTCGAGCATGATTTGTAGGGCGGAGGCGATGCGGGCGGGTTTGCCGTAAGTCTGGGAAGGGTTTAAGGGAGAAGGGGTCGCACCTTCGGTACTTAAGGGTAAAGTCAAAAGCGGCGCAGTGGTTTTCCCCTTCTCCCTTACCTCTTCTCCCTTCTCATATTTCTCCCAAGCTTGTGTAAACCCCGGAACGCACAAATTAGACACCGAAAACCCGGTCAACCCCGCTTTGGGCTTGGCTCCACGCCCGGTCGCGCCTTCATCGCGTATCTCCCCCCCTGCCCCGGTCGCCGCGCCGGGGTAAGGAGAAATCGCCGTCGGGTGGTTGTGCGTTTCCACTTTCATGAGAATGTGCGTGGTTTCCTCGGCGTAGTGATACGCGCCGTTTACATCGGGATAAAAGCGCGCAATATTTTCACCTTCGATAATCGAGGAATTATCCGCATACGCCACCACCGTGCCTTGCGGGTGCTGCGCGTGAGTATTGCGGATCATGCCGAAGAGCGAATGTTGTTGCGGCTTGCCGTCTATCACCCAATCGGCGTTAAAAATTTTGTGGCGGCAGTGTTCTGAATTGGCTTGCGCGAACATCATCAATTCGACATCGGTGGGGTTGCGTTTTATCCGCAAAAAATTTTGCAACAGATAGTCGATCTCATCCGCCGACAAGGCCAAACCCATGTCTTTGTTGGCGAGTTGCAACGCCCCGATGCCGCCGCCCAGCACGTCTACGGTGGCGAGCGGCACAGGTTCCACTTGACGAAACAAATTCTCGACCTCATCAAACTTCGTCACCACCGTCTCGATCATGCGATCATGAATCAACGGATGCAACGCGGACAACGCGGCTTGATCTGGCGCTACATTCAGCGTGACATAAAAGGCCATGCCGCGCTCGATGCGCGACACCGCGTCCAAACCACAATGCTGTGCGATCTCCGTGGCCCTGGAGGACCACGGTGAAATGGTGCCGGGACGCGGTATCACCAACAACAAATCGCCTGCCGGATTTTCGCTTTGGCACGCGGACTCGTGCCCGTCTTCCACCACTGGTTCCGCTCCGTTCCTCGTTGCATCGGCGTGGCGCGTCGGGCCATATTCGAGCAACTTGTTGAGAACCGCGAGTTCGGATGCATCGAGCTCGCGATCGAGCGCGACGAAATGACGATACTCGGCGTAAATACGGGCAACTTGCGGTGCCGAAGACCGTAGCGCCGACATCAATTTTTCAAGCCGAAATTGAGATAGGGCAATGCTGCCGCGTAGCTGAAGTAGAAAATTAGGTATCAAGACAGATAGGAGCCGAGAAGAAAGTTTCGATTTTACATGAGCGGTTTACGTGCGCGAATATAAATGCAGGCCGCTAGTAGCGTGACTCATAAATATCGATACATGAAACGGTGTCTTTTTCCGCCTGGCGGCGTTGCTCGTCGTTGCATATGAATAACTATGCGCCTCCTCGCGCCTTGCCAGGCGAAAAAATCCATCCGTTTCATTATGTCCCGATATTTATGAGTCACGCTACTAGCAGCAGGTTTGTGTACCCATAAAAAATTTTTCACCTGCCAAAAAATTACGATTTTTAAGCTGGCGGTGAGCGTTGCTCACCGCCAGCCTACGCTTTACCCTTGTTGCTTCCGCCCCCTCAATTTTCCTTTGACTATATCGCATATTGCGATATGCTGCATCATGCACATCATCTCACGCAAGATGTTCGCAGAATATGATTATTGGAACGAACAGCAACGGAAAAGGAGCCGCAAATGAACCTTGCCAAAATTGACACACTAGCCATCGCCCCCATCTGGGACGACCTCCGCGAGCGCCTCGGCCTTGCTCCCATCCACAGCAAAGCGCAATACAACCGCATGGTTAAATTGATGAACAGCCTGGTCGATGAAGTCGGCGGCAATGAAAAACATCCGCTGGCAGACCTGCTGGAAATAGTCGGCGATGTTATTGCCGTTTACGAAGACCGCCACCACCCCATGAGCGATGCCGAACCACGCGAAGTGTTACGGCTACTAATGGCGCAAAACAACTTACAACAAAATAATTTAGCGACCGAATTAGGCAGCCAGTCCGTCGTCAGCGAAATCTTGAGCGGCAAGCACCGCATCAATGCGCGACAGGCAAAAGCACTCTCTGCAAGGTTTGCGGTATCAACGAGCGCGTTTCTCTGAACAGAACTTAAGCGTACTCAAGTTAGATTCAACTTGCAACCGGGCCGCATGGGAACGAGGGAATACGATCACGAAAACCCTGACCTCGGAAGCGCTGGCAGCGTGTAGGGGGAGCGGCGAGTTCAAGCAGCGGACGACTAACCCGACCTACAGAGAATCAATCTAGAAAAGGATATTTTAGCCACGGATACACACGGATTGACACGGATAAAAACAACCCTCTCCCGCAGAGATATGTTCTTAACGTTTTTGATCTTATCCGTGTTAATCCGTGTTAATCCGTGTTAATCCGTGGCGAAGGGTTTTGACTTTTGGTTTTGATTTTTGGTTTATCTGCGTCTATCCGTGTCAATCCGTGGCTGAACTGCGGCTTTTAGGTTCACTGCTGCCGTATCGGGATCACCTTGCCGTCCGGCACTTTCAGCGATGCCGCCACCTCCGGCTGCAAGGTGATATGGCCGATGCTGAAATCCCGATGCAGCAAGGCGCGGGTTTGTTCGAGTATCACCGGCCAATCCTGGATACGCTGTAATTGCAGGTGCGCCGACAAGGCCACCACGCCCGACGACAGCGTCCAGATATGCAGGTCGTGCACCGATTCCACGCCATTTATTTTTGCCATCGCCAGCCCCACTTCGGGTAACTGTAAATCCTGCGGCACGCCTTCCATCAACACGTGCAGGCTCTGGCGCAACAGCGAAACGGTCGAGAATAAAATAAGCCCGGCCACCACCAGCGACAGGATGGGGTCGATGGGCAACCAGCCGGTAAAATAGATCACCGCGCCTGCCGCCAGCGCGGCGACCGACCCCAGCAGGTCGCCCATCACGTGCAGCAACGCGGCCTGCGAATTGAGGTTCATGCCGCCGCGGCTCAACACGTAAGCCACCGCCACGTTGATCGCTAAACCGACGACGGCGATCGCCATCACCATGCCGCCCACCACCGGTTGCGGTGCTTGCAGCCGCGCGATTGCTTGCACGACAATCCAGCCGATCACCGCGAGCATCAATACGCCGTTGACCAGCGCGGTCATCACTTCGGCGCGCACCAGGCCATACGAATAACGCGCCTGCGGCGGACGGCGCATCACCCACACGCCGAACGCGGCCAGCGCCAGCGACATCGAATCGGTAAACATGTGCCCGGCATCGCTGATCAGCGCCAGAGATCCCGACCAAAATCCGCCGATGGTTTCCACGACGGCGAAACCGAAGGTCAACGCCAACGCCCAATAAAATTTGCTCCCCCCATGATCGTCCTGCGGGCGGTAGTGGGCGTGTTCGGGGTGATCGTTGTCGTGAGGAGAAGGAGAATGGCTCATACGGTGTGCGCGGCGCAAAACTTCTCTATTTCTGCGATGGATTCGCAGGCGACCACCTTTTTACCGACGGCCTCCCAGAGAGTGTCATCGGGTTCGTCTTTGAAGTGCTTCAACGCCTCGTCGTTTTTAGCGGCAGGCCAGTCCACAACGGTGCGCGACGGCATCAGCCCGAAGTACTTCAACTGGATAATCTTGAAGCCGGTCTTCGCAAAACTCACCAGCACTTCCTCGCCGCTCGTGAGTTTGATCCGGTATAAAGCACCCCGTCTGTAAGAAATAATATGGCTCATTGGCAGGCAGAATAAAAACAGTTGGAGGGTGCTGCGGCGCAGAATGAAAAACGGTCGGATTTTAACCCTAATTCATTTTTTATTGGTGCTGTTGAGAGGAGTCGAACCTCCGACCTACTGATTACGAATCAGTTGCTCTACCAACTGAGCTACAACAGCTAGAAGTATGCCGAGATTTAAGGAGTCAGGAACGGGGAGGAAACAACACGAAACTACTCGGGGCGCGTTCGGATGATGATGTCGACACCATCGACGACGGTGCCGGGCGGCAACACCGGCAGCGCGGTCAGGTTGATGCTGGCTGCGGGAATGTCGGTCAGTTGCCCGCTGACCGAATCGTAAAAGTGGTGGTGCTCGTTGGTGTTGGGATCGTAAAAGACTTTGCTCGGATCGACGATGACTTCGCGGATCAGCCGCTTTTCCACAAACAGATTGAGCGTGTTGTACACCGTGGCTTTGGAAGCGATCGCGTATTCCATGTTGACGCTGGCCATCACCTGTTCCGCGCTCAAGTGCTCGTGTTTCGAAAACAGCGCGTGCGCGATCTCTATCCGCTGATGGGTGGGGTTGATGTCGTGCTCGCGCAGCATCCCGGCGATGCTATCGCGGGAGAATGCGGCGGGGGTGATATGCGTCCTGATGTCCATACGCGCATTATAAAGCAGTCGCAGCAGAATTGTCTAATGGAAAATGCTGGGAAAATCCAGTTTTATGGGCATGCCCTTATTTCCAATCATAGGCCGACATTTCCAAAGGCTGCGGGCGTTGCTGCAAAATATTTGCAAGCAACACCGCGCTGGCCGGGGCCATGGTCACGCCGTAGCGGTGGTGGCCGCTATTGAGATAAAGGTTGCTGATGCGCGGATGACGCGCGATCACCGGGATGTTGTGCGGGGTGCCGGGGCGCAAGCCGGCCCAATGCGCGACCAGTTTATCTGCCGTCAAACCGGGCAATAAGGCTTGCGCCTTTGCCAGCAAATCGTCGCGCGCTGCGGCTGTCGCAGTTTTGTCAAAGCCGGCGGTTTCCATGGTGCTGCCGGCGAGAATATGACCGTCACGACGCGGGATCAAATAAAAGCCGTGTTGCAAGAGAATGGTGTTGAGTGGCGATGACCCCGATGCCACTTTGAACAACAGCATTTGCCCGCGCACCGGTCGAATACCCGGTTGTGCGGTGATGCCCGACAGCAGCTCGCCACTCCACGCACCCGCCGCGACGATGTACGCATCGGCAGTGTAATCGCCACGGGGGGTTGTCACCGCGGTGATTTGTTGGTGGTCACGCTGCCAGCCGGTGACTTCCGCCTGTTCGATAACCACCCCGCCCGCATCGAGCACCGAGCGTCGCAAGGCTTGCAACAAGCGCGGATTGCGCACCTGCGCGACTTCTGGCAACCACAGCGCGGGAATCGCTTCGGGCAATTTCGGGGCGATGTGCGGGGCGATTTCGCGCGCCTCTAGCCGCTTTAACGCAACGCCGTGTCCGGTGCACCACAAGTCGGCGGCATCGCTTGCCGGTGGCGACAACACCAGCAGGCCGCTGCGCTGATATTCTGGATCAACGCCGCTTGCGCGCTGCAACGCTGCGGTCCAATCCGGGTAAAGCTGCGCGCTCCACCGCGCCAACGCTGTCACCGCGGCAACGTAGTCCCAAGGCAACAGCGGCGACAAAATGCCGCCCCCCGCCCAAGAGGCTTCGCGCCCGACTACGCCGCGCTCCAACAGCGTCACGCGCTCGCCACGCCGCAATAGTTCGTGCGCGGTCGCGAGACCAACAATGCCTGCGCCGATGATCAGATACTTCATGTTCTCCCCTCTTTCGGGCATCTCTAAAAATCCAAATTTCATCTCAACTGCTGCGTTGCGGAAAAAATTTCTTGCTCACATATCAAACATATGCTGCGCGGCGAAATTTACCATGGCTTGCTGGCGTTTTGTGCCAGCTTAGCCAATTGGTTATGCAGAGCTTTTTCCGCGCCTTGCATTTGAGCGAACTTTGGATTTTTAGAGGTGCCCTTTCGCCAACGCCAAATAATCGCGGCTGCGCATTTCGCGCAAGCGGCTTACGGTGCGCTGAAACTCGCAACGATGTTCACCGCTTGCATATAACGTTTCCTCCGACACCGCCGCCGACAGGATCAGCTTCACTTTGCGGTCATAAAAAATATCGACCAGCCAAGTGAAACGACGCGCGGCCTCTGCTTGGTCTGCGCCCATTTGCGGCACGTCGGAAACGATCACGGTGTGGAACTGCCGCGCCAGTTGCAAATAATCCGCTTGCGAGCGCGCCCCTACGCACAGCGTGGCAAAATCAAACCAGATGATGCCGTGCGAACGACGCTTGGCCACGAGAACGCGCCCTTCGACGGGCATCTCCTCAGGCAAATAACCGCCTTCGGCCACGGCCACAAACAGTTTGTCCAATGCGATATGAGTCTCGGCGGTGATCGGGCAAAAATACGCCTCACTTTGCTCCAGCGACCGCAGGCGATAGTCCGCACCGCCATCCACATTGACGACCGACATTTTTTTTTGGATCAACGCGATGGCGGGCAGAAAATTGCTGCGCTGCAATCCATGCGGATAAAGCTGCTCCGGCGAATAATTGGAAGTCATACAGAACACCACGCCGCGCTTGAACAGCTCGTCCAGCAAGCGCCCCAAGATCATGGCATCGGCAATATCGCTGACGTGAAATTCGTCAAAACAAATCAGCCGCGATTTATCCGCGATATTTTTTGCGACGCTGCGCAGCGGATCGGACTGGCCTTGCTCGGCCCGCATCGCCTGATGCACTTCCTGCATGAACTGATGAAAATGCACGCGCCGCTTGCGTATCAAGGGAATGGTATGAAAAAACGCATCCATCAAAAAACTTTTGCCGCGCCCCACGCCACCCCACAAATAAACGCCTTGCGGCGGCGTGACTTTGAGTAACAGTTTGTGCAAGGGCGTGCGCCGACGCGCCTTGAACTGGATGAATTCATCGTGCAGGCGTTGCAAACGGACGACGGCTGCCTGTTGTGAGGCATCCGGCGAAAAACCGCGATACTGCGTCGTTTTGAGGTAATAGTCGGCGATGCCGAGGGAGGGGGATGCCGGAGCGTGTTCGGTCACGAGGGGATGGATAAATAAATTATCATCTGGCTACCTGTCATCCGGCTTTCAGGCCGCGATAGAAATTTTCATGCGATCCAAACGCGAGCAGTTTGATTGCGCCTTCTTCTTTGGCAACCTTATAAGCGAGCAAAATGAGATGCGCCTTCAGCCGAAATTTATAGACGCGCACACCCGCCAAATCTCCTTTTTTCATTTCACCGAGAGCGGGATTAACGGCGATAACTTGCACCGCTTCATCCAATGCCGTCTTCTCAATCTTATTTAATTTTTTGGCGGCACGTTCAAAACGCGGCGTAGCGATCAGTTTCATTTGCCAAACTGGTATGGCTTACCCATGCCGACGCGCTCTTCTTCGATGCCCACCAAGGTGTCGATAATAAAACCCACCGGCAAATCGGGATGCTCCTCCGCCGCTTTGCCGATGCGCGCCCAATACTCGATTTGCTTGGGCACCGAGCGGTGCATCGCGGTGGCGTAAGGCTTGGCCGCATCAACCAGCGCATCCGATAATTTCATTGCAATAGGCATTTTTTCTCCTGCGTCACAAGGGTTTCATAATATGTCTAAAGGTGTCTGTTTGCAACTTTATTTAACTCTGGGTAGAAAAGGGATTAGCTCGACCCAGCCCTATTTTTTAGAAATTCAATGGTAGGTATACAAAGAGCGGTCGTAATGAACGACCGAGCCATCTAGGCGCTCAATCGAATAATTGATTCCCTCCCATCCCACATCCACGATAAGAACATCCCAATCCTTTCCTTCGTTCAAGCTGACAAAACCAATAGCATCGGTGGTGGTATCTGCCCAGTTTTCGGTGTTCAGATCAGGCGCAGTGTCAACCCGCTCATCTTCGCCGGTGCGACGTGAAATTTTCTCTGCCTTAACTACTCGCTTTTCATCCAAGAAAAAACGACAAATCTCCACGGACTCGACATAGCCTTTTTTTTCTAACTCTTCCAGTTTTTCCTTCTTGTATTTCGGCCATGCCCACTTGGCGTATATCCCTTCGGTACTCCGCATTTCTTCTTCTATTTTCAACCTTCTCTCATCGGGGCTTAGCTTCTTTACCCTTCCGATGTCCAGTTGAACGATTGTCCGCTCCTTTCGTATCGGGAATTTTTTCACGCGAACCAGGGAATCAGGGACATAACAAGCATCCGTAACAAGGTGTCGCACCAACTCCACATACGGGTTGTCTTTTGCACCCATGTAGACAGAATCTCCCCGCCCTTCCGCAATCCACGCGCGTGCCGGAAGGCCGCGTATAGCAAACCCGATGCCGGAATCTTCAGACTCGGGGGTTACCCGAGCCAGATCTTCAGGCATATCACCACGAAACGAATGCGCACATCCGATTTCCGCCCACAGGGGCTTATCTTGCGAGACCCTATTGACACCGAGAGCATCGAGCTTCTTTTGCGCCTTCGCAGCCGGGATGACGTGAACAACCTCGCCTATGATGGGAGATAGTCCTAGCGAAAAAATCCACACCTTCTCCTTAAGCGCCAAGGACGCTCCCGGGTAAATGCCAAGGCAATCATTGTATTTTATGAAGGCATTTTTTTCATACGAAAACTCGGTTCTCGCCTGCGCCTGCGCTGAGCCAATGAAAATCATGCAGATACAGAACACAAAAATATGCCTATTTATCATAATTTACTTATCAACAATGTTTTCATGCGGTCTGGTCAAATATGGATAGCGCGCTTATCCACGCCCAGAGCGGCTTCGTGCAGGGCTTCGGAGAGCGAGGGGTGGGCGTGGACGATACGCGCGAGGTCTTCGCTGCTGGCGGAAAATTCCATTGCCACCACGGCTTCGGAGATCATTTCCGAAACATAGGGACCGATGAGATGTACGCCTAAGATACGGTCGGTTTTTGCGTCCGCCAAAATTTTGGCGAAGCCCGCAGTTTCACCCAGCGCGCGTGCGCGGCCATTGGCCATGAAGGGGAATTGGCCGACCTTGTATTCGACACCGGCAGCTTTTAATTCTTGTTCGGTTTTGCCGACCCAGGCGATTTCGGGCGAGGTGTAAATCACCCAGGGAATGGTGTTGAAATCGACATGCCCCATCTGACCTGCGATGATTTCCGCGACCATCACCCCCTCCTCCGAGGCTTTGTGCGCGAGCATCGGCCCGCGCACCACATCGCCCACCGCATAAACGTTGGCGAGGTTGGTGCGGCAATGCGCGTCGACTTCGATATAGCCGCGCGCGTCGAGCTTCAAGCCCACTTTGTCGGCATCGAGTCCAGCGGTGTTGGGCACGCGGCCTACCGCGACAATAAGCTTATCCACTTCCAATATTTGTTTCGCGCCTTGGGCATCTTGATAATCGACCTTCACCGATTTTTTTTCGTTATTCACTTCGCTGATTTTGACTCCGGTGTGGATGACCAAGCCCAATTCATTGGTGAAAATTTTACGCGCTTCTTTGGCGACTTGTTCGTCTGCGGCCATTAAAAATTCGGGCAAGGCTTCGAGCACGGTGACTTCCGCGCCCAGCCGCCGCCACACGCTGCCCATTTCCAAGCCGATGACTCCCGCGCCGATCACGCCTAGCCGCTTGGGAGTTTCCGTCAGTGATAAAGCACCCGCATTGTCCAAAATGTTGAGGTTATCGACCGGCGCAAACGACAAGGCGCGCGGGGTCGAGCCGGTGGCGAGGATGACGTGTTGGGCGGTGAGGGTTTCCGTGACTTTCCCGGCATCGTCGCGCACTTCAATATGCCAGCCGCTGCCGTCCTGTTTGAGTAGGCTGGCGCGCCCGTTGAGCGAGGTGACTTTGTTTTTGCGGAACAGGCCGCTGATGCCGGTGGTGAACGCGCTGACGATTTTATTTTTTCGAGCCATCATCACGCCGACATCTACATTCATGCTTTGCATTGTAATACCGTGATCGGCGAATTTATGTGCGGCGCGTTCGACGTTTTCGGAGGATTCGAGCAGCGCTTTGGAGGGGATGCAGCCGACATTCAAACACGTCCCACCCAAGCTGGGCTTGCCTTGCGCGTTTTTCCATGCATCGATGCAGACGACGTTAAAGCCTAATTGAGCGGCGCGTAGCGCCGCCACATAACCGCCGGGGCCCGCGCCGATAACGGCGATGTCGAAAGTTCCTGCCATAAAATACCCTCATTGAATTTGTAGGCGGATGAGCGTAGCGTTTCCACGGGATACCGGGCTACGCCCATAATCCGCCGAATGAAATATCCTTGTGGCGGAAGGCGCTTCGCTTTTCCGCCCTACATTTCTGCATTTACCCCTCAAACAGCGGGCTCATCGGGTATTCCAACGCCTCTTTCATCGCCACCAGCCCCAGCACGGCCTCGCGTCCGTCGATAATTCGATGGTCGTAAGACAAGGCGAGATAATTCATCGGGCGGATCACCACTTGACCGTTCTCGGCGACGGGGCGATCTTTGGTGGCGTGGATGCCTAGGATAGCGGCTTGCGGCGGGTTGATGATCGGGGTGGACAGCATCGAGCCGAACACGCCGCCGTTGGTAATCGAAAACGTGCCTCCAGTAAGCTCTTCTATGGTGAGTTTTCCGTCGATGGCGCGTTTGCCGAAATCGGCGATTTGTTTTTCGATCTCAGCCTGGGTCAATTTATCCGCATCGCGGATGATGGGAACGACCAACCCGCGCGGGCTACCGACGGCGATGCCGATGTCGAAATAGCCGTGATAAATAATATCGTTGCCATCCACCGAGGCGTTGAGGATGGGAAATTTCTTGAGCGCGGCCACGGCGGCTTTGACGAAGAAGGACGTAAAACCGAGTTTCACGCCGTGCTCTTTTTCAAACTTATCTTTGTAGCGCGCGCGCAGTTCCATCACCGCCGCCATGTTAACCTCGTTGAAGGTGGTGAGGATCGCGGCGGTCGATTGCGATTCGACCAGCCGCTCGGCGATGCGCGCGCGCAGCCGCGACATCGGCACGCGCTGCTCTGTCCGCCCGTTGCTGCTTACCGCTGGCGTTATGTGTGGCGCGGCGATGGGGGCTGTCGGCGCGGACTGTTTTTCGATACGGACGATCACATCCTCTTTGGTGATGCGCCCGCCTCGCCCCGTACCCGTCAACGATTCAGGTGAAATATTTTTTTCTGCGACAATTTTTTTGGCGGCGGGCATCATCGCGGGTGCGGCGGCAGCGGGTATAGCGGGCACGGCGGCAGAGGATTTTTCAGCGACGGCTGCGCTCGGCTTTCCATCCGTGTCGATGGTCGCAATCACTTCGCTGCTTTTTACGGTCGCGCCGTCTTGTTTGATAATTTTAGAAATAATACCAGCGACAGGCGCGGGCAATTCCATCACCACCTTGTCGGTTTCCACGTCGATTAAATTTTGGTCGCGCTCGACGTATTCGCCTTGTTTTTTGTGCCAAGTCACCAGCGTTGCTTCGGCAACGGATTCGGATAAAACCGGAACTTTAACTTCGACGAGCATGGTGATTCTCCTACAGTAGGGTGCGCTATGCGCACCGATTCACAAACTTTGGTGCGCGCAGCGCACCCTACAAAACCAATATCACCGTCAGCCTCCCCCACTATAATTTCTTTTTTTTGATGGGTAGGCTTATCAGCCACCCACCAACAAAACCGATGGCAATAGCCCAAGCACCAATGGATGTTCGGTCAATGGTTTCGGGTAAAAAATACCAAGCACCAAATGCGACTAAAACTCCAAGAGCAACACCGACCCAAACAGGGCCAGGAGTAAATAGAACATCAAGAATGAAATCAATCACAGCTTCACCCTCCTCTATTGCAAACACTACCCCCGTTTCTGCGGTGCGATATTTTCTCTGAATGCCGCCGCGATCAATTCTTTCAATTGTTGATTGTGTTTCGCCAAATAGCCGACGGCGGGGGATGCGGAGGAAGGCCGCAAGGCATAGCTCAGCACTTGCTCGCGGCGCATATTGCGCTGTAAATAATGTTGGATGCGATGCCACGCACCTTGATTGCCGGGTTCCTCCTGGCACCAGATGACTTCCTTGGCAAGCGGATATCGGTCTAGTTCAGTTTGAAAATCCTTGTGTGGAAAAGGATAGAGTTGTTCGATGCGAATGATGGCCATGTTAGTGATTTTATGTTCGCGCCGATACGCGAGCAAGTCGTAATACACTTTTCCAGAACACGCGATGATGCGCCGCACTTTTTTCGGATCTATTTTTTCGGCTTCGGCGATGAGCGGCTGAAACCCGCCACGCGCCAGCTCATCCAGGCCGGAAACCGATTCCTTGTGGCGCAACATACTTTTCGGGCTCATGATGATGAGCGGTTTACGCAACGGGCGCAACATTTGCCGCCGCAACAAATGGAACATTTGCGCCGGGGTGGTGGGCACGCACACCTGAATGTTGTACTCGGCGCAGAGCTGCAAATACCGCTCCAGCCGCGCAGATGAATGTTCCGGTCCTTGACCTTCGTAGCCGTGCGGCAGCATCATCACCAGCCCGCAAAGCCGCCCCCACTTCGCCTCCCCCGAAGCGATGAACTGGTCGATGACCACTTGCGCGCCGTTGGCAAAATCGCCGAACTGCGCTTCCCACACCACCAGTTCGTTCGGCTCGGTGGTGGCAAAACCATATTCGAACGCCAGCACCGCTTCTTCCGAGAGCACCGAATCGATCACCACGAAATCCGGCTGATCGGGGGCGACATGCCGCAACGGCACATACGTGCCTTCGTTCCAGCGTTCGCGGTCTTGGTCGTGCAACACCGCGTGGCGGTGAAAAAAAGTGCCTCGCCCGGAATCCTGCCCGGAGATACGCACCGGATAACCCTGTTTCAGCAGCGACGCATAGGCGAGATTTTCTGCCATGCCCCAATCGAGGGGCAGTTTTCCTTCGCCCATCAGCCGCCGGTCTTGGACAATTTTTTCGACACGCGAATGCAGCTTAAAATTGGCGGGAATATCGGTGAGCGATTTTGCCAATTTTTTTAATTCGGGCAGCGGCACGGCGGTGTCGGTTGGGGCATCCCATTTCACTTGGCCGCTCTTAAACGGCTCCCAGCCCACCGCACCCGCGCCGACCGCGATATACCCATAAACGATATTGGGGTTGGTGTGCTGGCCCGCATCCATGGCGGCGCGATAGGTCTCGGCCAAGCTGTCGGCTTCGCCGCTTTTGAGGATGCCTTGCGCCGCAAGCTTATCCGCATAAAGCTTGCGCGTGCCGGGATGCTGGCCGATGAGCTTGTACATCAAGGGCTGCGTCACCATCGGCTCGTCCTGCTCGTTGTGGCCGAGCTTGCGGAAACACACCATGTCGATGACCACGTCTTTCTGGAACTGCATCCTGAAATCCAGCGCGAGTTCCGCGACCATTACCACCGCTTCGGGGTCGTCGCCGTTGACGTGAAAAATAGGCGCTTCCACCATTTTCGACACATCGGTGCAATACAGCGTGGAGCGCGTGTCGCGCGGATCGGAGGTGGTGAAACCGATCTGGTTGTTGATGATGATATGCACCGTGCCGCCGGTGCCGTAGCCGCGCGTCTGCGAGAGGTTGAGCGTCTCCATGACCACGCCTTGACCGGCGTAAGCGGCATCGCCGTGGATCAGTATCGGCAGCACCAGCTTGCCCTGTTTATCGCGGTGGCGGTGCTGGCGCGCGCGCACCGCGCCTTCGACCACCGGGTTGACGATTTCCAGATGCGAGGGATTGAACGCCAGGGTGACGCGCATAACCCCGCCCGGCGTAGTCAGTGCGGAAGAAAAACCCTGATGGTATTTGACATCGCCCGACGTGAGGTTTTGAGCGTGCTTGCCTTCGAATTCCTGAAACAAATCGGCGGGCATTTTGCCCAGCGTGTTCACCAACACGTTGAGCCTTCCGCGATGCGCCATGCCGATCACGCATTCCTGTACGCCCATGCCACCAGCGCGTTGCAGCAGGTTGTCGAGCAGCGGCGTGAGGCTCTCGCCGCCCTCGCCGGAAAAACGTTTCTGCCCGACATAGCGCGTGTGCAAATATCGCTCGATGCCTTCGGCGGCAGTGAGTCGTTCCAAGATATGCCGCCGGTAGGCCGAAGGGTAATGGGGTTGGCTGTGGATACCCTCGAGACGCGCCTGTATCCAGCGTTTTTGCGCGACATTGGAAATATACATATATTCCGCGCCGACGCTGCCACAATAGGTTTCGCGCACCGCTTGCAGAATTTCCCGCAGGCTGGCCTGCTCCAAGCCAACCAGCGACCCGGATTCGAACATCGTGTCCAAATCCGCGTCACCCAAACCATAATGCGCCAATGTCAGTTCTGGAATGTCGGGTTTTTTCAGGCGTTTCAGCGGGTCAAGATCGGCCTGCCCCACGCCCAGAAAACGATGCGCGTTAATCAACTGCAATACCGCGACCTGCTTGCGTTCGTGCTCCTCATGGTGGGGTAAATGTCCCGCCGCACCACCATCGCGTTGCCCCGCCCGACGGGCAAACGCCGCGATGATGGGAGTGTGCGCCACGTCTTGATTAGCTTGCCCCGCATTGCCGGTTTGCAACGATTCGAAATAACCCCGCCATTCGCCCGACACCGAGTTGGCATCCGACAAATACAGATCATAAAGCGCCTCGACAAAAGGCGCGTTAGCACCGTATAAGGGAGAGCTTGCAAACAGTTCTTTTAACATTGCCGCATCCTTGAGGGCACCTCTAAAAATCCAAATTTCGTCGCAACACTTCGTTGCTCACAAAAAATGTTTCCTTACATATCATACATATGCTGCGTCAACATTTTTTGCTCGCGCCTCGTTTTGCTTAGAACTTTGAATTTTTAGAGATGCCCTTGATTCGAAAAGCGTACTGCAGAAACAGGTCGAGGACATTACTGCATACGACAGATGCAAGCAAATTGTGCAACAGACGTGCTTTTCACCCCTATTTCAGCAGTTCAACGTGAAACATTCAGCCAGGACGAGTTTGGGCTCTGCAAAAGCATGGGCTGAGCCGGCAAAAACGCCAGCAAGCCTTTGTGGAAACGCTGATTAAGTCCTTCGACAGGCTCAGGACGAACGGTATGTGTTTGATTCCGTTCGTGGTGAGCTTGTCTAACCATGAGCGGAATCGAATAAATCAGCGTTTTCTTGTAAAACCCGCCCCTACGATTTTCGATTTGCCATCGGCACCACATCGCGCATTTTTTCGCCGACATAAAGCTGGCGCGGACGGCCTATTTTATATTCCGGATCAGAAATCATTTCGTTCCATTGTGCGATCCAGCCCACGGTTCGCGCCAATGCAAATATCGCGGTGAACATCGAGCTCGGTATGCCCAGCGCACTTTGCACGATGCCCGAATAAAAATCCACGTTGGGGTAGAGTTTCTTGCTGATGAAATACTCGTCTTCCAACGCGATACGCTCCAATTCCAATGCCAGCTTGAATTGTTTGTCGTCGTGCAACCCCAGTTCCGTCAATACCTCGTGGCAGGTTTCGCGCATCAAAGTTGCGCGCGGGTCAAAGTTTTTATAAACCCGGTGACCAAAACCCATCAAACGGAAACTGTCGTTTTTATCTTTGGAGCGTTTGATAAATTCGCCGATACGCGACACGTCACCGATTTGTTCCAGCATATTGAGGACTGCCTCGTTCGCGCCGCCATGCGCGGGACCCCACAAGCAAGCAATCCCCGCCGAAATGCAGGCGAAAGGATTAGCCCCGCTGGAACCGGCCAAGCGCACCGTCGAGGTTGAAGCATTCTGTTCGTGATCCGCGTGCAATATCAAAATACGGTCGAGCGCGCGCGCCAGTACCGGGTTGGGTTTGTATTCTTCGGCGGGCGTGGCAAACATCATGTGCATGAAGTTTTCGGTATAGTTCAGGTTGTTGCGGGGATACATGAAAGGCTGGCCGACGTTGTATTTGTAGGCCATGGCGGTGATCGTCGGCAATTTACCGATCAGCCGAAACGCCGACACCTCGCGGTGCGCCGCGTCGGAAATGTCCATGGCATCGTGATAAAACGCCGACAGCGCGCCGACCACGCCGACCATCACCGCCATCGGGTGCGCGTCGCGCCGGAAACCCGTATAAAAACGCGCCAGTTGCTCGTGCACCATGGCGTGATAGCGGATGGTGTCTTCAAATTTGACCTTCTCTGCGGCATCGGGCAATTCGCCGTTGAGCAACAAATAACACACCTCCATGAAATTGCATTGCCGCGCCAACTGCTCGATGGGATAACCGCGATACAGCAACACGCCCTTATCGCCGTCGATAAAAGTGATTTTGGAACGGCAACTGGCGGTGGACAAAAATCCGGGATCGTAAGTAAACAAACCGGTCTTGGCGTGGAGGGTGCGGATATCGACCACATCCGGCCCCAGGGTGCCGGGTATGACCGGAAAATCGACCGGCGCAGAACCGGTGTCCAATTGCAGCATTGCTGTGCTTTTCTGTTCCATGATTCCCCCACCCTTACTTAATTTTCAACTTTTTTGCAATAAATGCAAAACCGGCTTCATGCCCGCGTCCGCAAGCGGTTTGCGCGCACTGATGACATCCCACAAATCATTGTCCGCAAAATCGAGCAACTTCTCAAATTGCGCTGACTCATCCTCGTTCAACTGCGCGTAATGCTTATCGACAAAGCGTCGCAGCACAATGTCCAATTCCAGCAAACCGCGCCGGCAACGCCATTTCACGCGCTCGATGTTTTTCATTATTTATCACACCGCACGCTTCACCATCATATCCTTGATTTTGCCGATGGCCGATGTCGGATTGAGACCTTTGGGACACACGTCGACGCAATTCATAATGGTATGGCAGCGGAACAAACGATACGGGTCTTCGAGATTATCCAGCCGCTCGGCGGTGGCCTGATCGCGGCTATCGGCGATGAAGCGATAGGCCTGCAACAGCCCCGCCGGACCGACAAATTTATCGGGGTTCCACCAGAACGAGGGGCACGCCGTGGTGCAGCACGCGCACAGGATGCACTCGTACACGCCGTCCAACTCGGCGCGCTCTTCCGGCGATTGCAGGCGTTCGGTTTCAGGCGGCGGATCGTTGTTGATGAGATAAGGCTTGATCGAATTATATTGCTTGAAAAACTGCGTCATATCCACGATTAAATCGCGGATCACCGGCAGCCCTGGCAATGGCCGCAACTCCACCGGTTCCTTCAAATCCGACAACGAAGTCACACAAGCCAAACCGTTGCGCCCATTGATGTTCATCGCGTCCGACCCGCACACCCCCTCGCGGCACGAGCGGCGCAAACTCAAGGTGTCGTCGATGGATTTAATCCGCACCAGCGCGTCCAGCAGCATCTTGTCGGTCGGCTCCAAAACGATGTCGTAATCCTGCATATAGGGCTTGGCATCGGTTTCGGGGTTATAGCGGTAGATGGAAAATTTCATAAGGAACCTTTTAATTAAGCGTTTTACAATCTCTCTATACTTGAACCCCGCCGGTCGCCCCGCTTAATTTTCACCCTTAAAGAGAATCAATGGAAGAGAATCAAAAGAGAATCAATGGGGTCAGACTCGATTGATATTTTATTTTGGCAAAGGCTAATCAAACCAAACACACCAGCCACTCGTTCGCGGTTTGCCTTGCCAACACATCCGCTGCCAGCACGTCTTCCAGCGTGGCGATTTCGCGGCGCGTCACCGTCGCCAGGGTGTGATCTATCAATTTGTAAATGTCGGGATAGGCAATTTTCCCCGCAAGAAAAGCCGCCACGGCGACTTCGTTGGCGGCGTTCAGAATGGCGGGTGCGCTGCCGCCTGCGACTAACGCCTGATACGCCAACTGCAAGCAGGGGAAACGTTGCGTGTCGGGTTTTTCAAAATGCAGCTCACCGATTTTACACAGATCGAGCGATGCGACCCCCGCGTCGATGCGTTCCGGGTAGCCGAGGGCGTAGGCGATGGGGGTGCGCATGTCGGGGTTGCCGAGCTGTGCCAGCACCGAGCCATCGACGTATTCGACCAACGAGTGGATCACGCTTTGCGGATGTATGACAACTTCGATTTGTTCGGGGGTGGCGTTGAACAGCCAGTGCGCTTCGATGACTTCCAAGCCTTTATTCATCATGGTGGCGGAATCCACCGAGATTTTTTTTCCCATCACCCAGTTGGGGTGCGCGCAGGCTTGTTGCGGGGTGACGGTTGCGAGCGCGGCGATAGGGATGGCGCGGAACGGGCCGCCGGAGGCGGTGAGCAGCACGCGCTTGACCCCGGCTGCGGTCAAGTCGCCGTCAAAATGCCGTGGCAGAGATTGGAAGATTGCGTTGTGTTCGCTGTCGATGGGGAGCAAGGTGGCGCGGTGTTCGCGCACCGTGTCCATAAAGATGCGCCCCGCCATCACCAGCGTTTCTTTGTTCGCCAGCAGCACTTGCTTGCCCGCGCGCGCTGCGGCGAAGGTCGGGCGGATACCTGCCGCGCCGACGATGGCGGCCATGACGATATCTACCTCTGGCAGTGAGGCCACACGCTCCATCGCCGCAACACCTGATAGCACTTCGGTTTGGAGACCTGCGGCGCGTATGCCCGCGCGCAATTTTTCCGCGCTGTCTTCCTCCAGCATCACCGCAAAACGCGGCGCGAACTGGCGGCACTGCGCGAGCATTTTATCGACACTGTTGTTGGCGGTGAGGGCGGTGATTTTAAAACGCTGAGGATGCTGCGCCACCACGTCGAGCGTATTGATGCCGATGCTGCCGGTGGAACCTAACACGGTGAGTTGTCTGATTGGGGTCAGCATGGGAACAAATCAGGAGGCCATCATCAGTACGAAAATTGCTATCGGCAAGGTGGAAGTGAGCGCGTCGATGCGGTCGAGTATACCACCGTGACCGGGCAGAAGATGCCCGCTGTCCTTGACTCCCGCCTGCCGCTTCATCAACGATTCGAACAGATCGCCGACGATGCCCAGCGCCGCGAGCAGCAGCAGCAGCGGCAGCAATCCCAGCCCCAACGCGCCCACGCCGCCCAGCGAATGCCAGACCAGCGCGTAGATCAGCACCGCGAGCATCGCCCCCACCACGCCCTCCCAAGTTTTACCCGGACTGGTGTTGGGCGCGAGTTTGTGTTTCCCAAAAGCGCGCCCGGCAAAGTAGGCGGCGGTATCGGAAATCCAGATCGTCGCCATGAACCCCAGCAGCAAATAAGGGCTAATGGCGCGCAGTTGAAACATCGCCAGCGCGGTCGGCACCAACACGATCCAGCCGACCAACATGGCGATGGCGGTTTGTTTGATCGGCGTGTGAGTGCCCAAATAAAACGGCGCAGCCCCCATCCAGAACACTGCGGCGATCGCGTATATCCATACCGGCAAACCGGTGCGCGAGGCCTCACCCCCCGCTGCACCTAAAAAATAAAATATCGCCAGCCCTGACAACAAGGTGAGCAGCAAATAGGCCGACAGCGTGCCGCCGGAAAATTTTGCCAGCTTGCCCCATTCCCATGCGCCGATCAGGACAAGCACCAGCAAAAACAAACCCCAATAAGTTTCCGGCAATAAAAATAACGCCGCCAGAAACAAAGGCAGCGCGACGAGAGCGGTGAGGATGCGGGTTTTAAGCATTTTAGAATTACAAAACAACCGGCCTATCGGCCAGCTCGTTCTCCCCGCCGCGCCGCGCGGTTGGAAATTCTCGTTGCAGATGCCCGCTGATCGCTTGGATGCCCGCGACGACCCCCGCCTCGAACTCCCCTTTGCGAAAATACCCTTCCATGTTGCGGCAGATTTTCTCCCAACCTTCGCTGCCGACTTTGGCGTGGATGCCACGGTCGGCGACGATTTCAACGTCACGGTCGGCGAGCAGCAAATAGATCAACACGCCGTTGTTGCGTTCGGTGTCCCACACCCGCAGGCGAGAAAACACGTCGATGGCGCGTTCGCGCGCGGTTATATTTTTGAACAAAGACAGCGTGTCGAGCGTGGTCTCCACCGCAAAACGGATTTCGCCGTCGTGGCCGGTTTCGGAGGCTAGTATGGCCGCTTCTATCGCCCGCAAGGCAGCGGCGGGGAATGCGCGCCGTACCGCCCTATCGCCGGTAAAGAAATGCTTGGTTATTCGTTGGAAATTCATCTACCAGCCCCCCGA
>Ga0209824_10000492_pt1 | contig 24408 bp, 25 predicted proteins | sample VDWuncwatermetaG_FD_184124 | JGI IMG/M metagenome (GOLD analysis project Ga0209824, IMG submission 184124) | Wastewater microbial communities from Netherlands to study Microbial Dark Matter (Phase II) - VDW unchlorinated drinking water (SPAdes)... ...
GGAGGGTATATGGCGTTACATCAATTTTTTCAACTGATACAGCATTTCCAGCGCGTCTTTCGGACTCAGTTCATCTGGCTGTAATTCGCGCAGCGATTTTAATGCGGGATGTTCTTCTGGCTCTGGCGCATCAGGTATCGCATTGAACAAATCGCCTTGTGGATGTTGTGCCGCGCTGTGTTGTTCGAGTTTGCGCAATTGTTTTTTCGCGGCGCGAATTACGTCGTTGGGCACACCTGCCAGTGCGGCGACTTGCAGTCCGTAGCTTTGGCTGGCTGCACCTTCGTTGACGCTGTGTAAAAACACGATGCTGTGCTGGTGCTCGATGGCGGACAGATGCACGTTGGCGAGTTGCGTGAACTCTTCCGACAAGCGCGTGAGCTCAAAATAATGCGTGGCAAAAAGCGTGTAGCTGCGATTCTTTTCTAGCAGGTGGCGGGCGATGGCGTAGGCAAGGGCGAGACCATCGAAGGTCGATGTGCCACGTCCGATTTCATCGACTAACACCAAACTTTTTTCCGTGGCGTTATGCAAAATATTGGCGGCTTCGGTCATCTCAACCATGAAAGTGGAACGCCCTGAAGCTAAGTCGTCTGACGCGCCGATGCGGGTAAAAATCTGGTCGATTTCGCCTAGCGTCGCAGTCGTCGCGGGAACGAAACTGCCGACGTGTGCGAGCAGGGCGATGATGGCGACCTGACGCATATAGGTGGATTTCCCGCCCATATTTGGCCCAGTTATCAACAGCATTTGCCGCACATTGTTCAACGTGGTGTCGTTGGGGGTAAAGCGTCCGCCGTTGCCCTCTACTTGCGCGGCAACTACGGGATGACGACCTTGCGTGATGCAAATTTCCGTCTCGTTAGAAAATTGCGGCGCGCTGAAATTCAGCGTCGCGGCGCGCTCGGCAAAGGTGGCAAGCACGTCTAATTCTGCAATGGCGGCGGCGATATTTTGCAGTTGCGCGATGTGTGGCGCGAGTGCGTCTAACAATTGTTCGTAGAGCAATTTTTCACGCGCCAGTGCGCGGTCATTCGCCGACAACGCCTTATCCTCAAAGGCTTTCAGCTCAGGCGTGATGTAACGCTCGGCATTTTTCAGCGTTTGGCGACGGCGATAATCGTCAGGCACATGCACCGATTGCGCGGCACTCACTTCAATATAAAAACCGTGTACACGGTTGTATTCCACCTTCAAAGTGGTGATGCCAGTGCGCGCGCGTTCGCGTGTTTCGAGAGCTAATAAAAAGTCGCCGCAGTTGGTTTGAATGCCGCGCAATTCGTCGAGTTCGGCATCAAAGCCATCGGCGATAACAGATCCTTCACGCAACACGGAAGCGGGTTCTGGCTTGAGGGTGCGTTGGAGAATTGAAACTAACTCATTTTCATCCGTTCGTCCTGACCCTGCGACTCGGCTAAGGGCTAAAGGCGATGTCGAAGGGTGAATGGATGAGTAGAACGGAGTGTCGCCGTCGCTTTGCGACGACCCTGCGACAGGCTCAGGACGAACGGTATTTAGGTATTCACGATGCACGGGCAGATGGAGTGCATCACTTAGAGCTTTGATGAGCGGTGCATCGCATTGCGCCAGCGTTGCGTGCAGTTGCGGCAAGGTTAGCAGCGTATCGCGCAGCCCCGACAAATCGCGTGGTCTAGCAGAACGCAGGGCGATGCGCGCGGTGATGCGTTCCACATCAACGCTGGGTTTGAGTTGTTGATTGAGCTCGCGATAGATGTCACTGAGTGCGGCAACGGCGTGCAATCTTGCATTCAAAATTGCACGGTCGCGCAGCGGGTGATGCAGCCAGTTCGCCAGTAAGCGGCTGCCCATATTGGTGGCGCAGGTGTCGAGCAGCGAGAGCAGCGTCGGGGCTGCTTCGCCGCGCAGGGTTTGGGTGATTTCCAGATTGCGCCGCGTCGCTGCGTCCATGCGCACATAGCGATCCGCGCTGTACACCTGAATGCTGCGGATGTGGCTAATTGCTTGACCTTGCGTGAGTTTGGCGTAGCCCAACAACGCACCCGCCGCTGCTAATCCGACCGTGAAAGCGTCGCAACCAAAGCCTGCTAAATCGAGCGTGGAAAATTGTTGGCATAAGCTGCGCCGCGCGGTGTCGCGCTCGAAATACCAATCGGGTAAAGCCTTAAATGCGGCATGAATAGTGGCTTGCGGGGCGACGTTCTCGGCGTGCAGAATTTCTGAAGGCTGCAATCTTTCCAACTCGGCAGGCAGATTTTCGGCAGTGGTTTCGCACACAAAAAATTGCCCAGAAGCCAAATTCAGCCAAGCCAAACCGACCTTGTTGTGACGCGGATGCAATGCCAGCAACAGGTTGTCGCGTTTCTCTTCTAGCAAGGCGGAATCGGTGACCGTGCCGGGCGTGACGATGCGCACTACCTTGCGTTCGACAGGCCCTTTACTGGTGGCGGGATCGCCAATTTGCTCGCAAATCGCAATCGACTCGCCCATTTTTACTAGGCGCGCGAGGTATTGCTCCGCCGCGTGATACGGCACGCCCGCCATTTTGATGGGCGCGCCGTTGCTGCTGCCACGCTGGGTTAAGGTAATGTCGAGCAACTTAGCCGCGCGCGCCGCATCGTCATGGAACAACTCGTAAAAGTCGCCCATGCGGTAGAACAGCAACATGTCGGGATAGTCAGCTTTAATGCCCCAGTATTGCGCCATCATCGGCGTGTGTTTAGGCGCAGATGCGGCACTCACGCGAGCTTAGCCTTTCAGTGCGTCGCTCAAATGTGGTGCCATGAGCTTGAGGAGTTGCGGATGAATGTTGGGATTGCCAGCGCAGATGTGCCCTGTTTTGATGTAGCTATTTTCGCCCACTAAGTCACTCACCATGCCGCCTGCTTCGGTAATCAGCAAGCACCCTGCGGCGATGTCCCAGGCTTTTAAGCCAGTTTCAAAAAAGCCGTCGTAGCGTCCCGCTGCCATCCACGCCAAATCCAACGCGGCGGAGCCGGGGCGACGCAAGCCAGAAGACTGTTGCATCACGTCTTTTAGAATGGCTAAGTAGGAGTCTATATGTTGGAAATTACTGTAAGGAAAGCCCGTGCCGATGAGTGCATCCGCCATGTGCAGGCGTTTGCTGACGCGGATACGCTTGTCGTTGAGGTATGCACCTTGTCCGCGCGTGGCGGTAAATAGTTCATTGCGCACGGGGTCGTAGATGACGGCTTGAGTCAATACGCCTTTGTGTTCTAAAGCGATTGAGACGGCGAATTGTGGGAAGCCGTGTAAAAAATTAGTCGTGCCATCGAGCGGATCAATAATCCAAAGATATTCAGACTCGCCATGAGAGCCGCTCTCTTCTGCTAAAATTGCATGGCTGGGATAGGCTTCCAGCAAGGTTTCCATGATGACTTGTTCCGCAGCGCGATCGACTTCAGAGACAAAATCTGCATGAGATTTTTTGGTGATGGTGAGGTGGTCGATTTTGTCGGTAGAGCGATAAATTAAATTACCGGCGCGGCGAGCGGCCTTCACCGCGATGTTGAGCATGGGATGCATAGGAAACCTTTTATGTTAATGAGCTAAGAAATTCGGCGCGCATTCTAATGGTAATCGCGCTTTGTATAAACCGATAAAAATCTACTCACCCACCGATTACGCAGATTTACACCGATTCACCCTCCTTGCGCGCACAGTGATAGCCGGCAGTTTGGGTCGCTAATCTGTGCCGAGCTGCTGACCAAAAATTTATGCTAAATAACATCCGCGTTGTACTCAGTCACACCACTCATCCAGGCAATATCGGCGCGGCAGCGCGCGCTATGAAAGTGATGGGTCTGCAACATTTATATTTAATCAATCCGCGCCATTTTCCTGATACGCAAGCCAGTGCGATGGCGGCGGGAGCCGACGATATTTTGGCGAATGCGGTGGTCTGCGCATCGCTCGATGAAGCTTTGCAGGGCGTGGTTTATACCGTGGGTATGACAGCGCGCTTACGCGATATTTCGATTGAAGTGAAAACGCCGCGTGAGGCGATGCCACTAGTATTGCAAGAGGCTGCGACGCAAGCGGTGGCGTTGTTATTTGGCACCGAAATGTCAGGATTGAGTAACGAAGAAACTGGACGTTCGCAACTATTGGTAAATATCCCCACCAATCCCGATTTCTCTTCGCTGAATTTGGCGGCGGCGGTGCAGGTGATGGCGTATGAATTGTCGGTGGCGGCGCAAAGTTTTGTGCTGCAAGCACCCGCCCTTCAGCCCGCTCGCCATGAGCAAGTGGAAGGTTTTTTTGCGCATTTAGAAAAAACGCTCTTCGAGATTGGTTTTTTTACTACACAAAATCCCACTCGTATGATGCAGCGGTTGCGTCGTTTATATGCGCGTGCGCGGCTAGAGCAAGACGAAATCAATATCCTGCGCGGTATGTTAAGTGTGAGCACCGAGTACAATGCGCGGCTCAAAAATCGTTACGACCAAGAGTCATCCTTGTTAGACCAAGATCATGTTCAAAAACATTAGAGAAGATATTGCCAGCGTATTTGCCCGCGATCCTGCGGCGCGCAGCACGTTTGAGGTGCTGACCTGCTATCCAGGCTTGCACGCGCGCATGTTTCATCGTCTCGCCAATACGTTATGGCACGCGAATTTCAAATGGTTGGCGCGCTTTATCTCGCATATCGGGCGTGGACTGACGGGGATTGAGATTCATCCTGGTGCCACGATTGGGCGACGCTTTTTTATCGACCACGGCATGGGGGTGGTGATAGGCGAAACGGCCGAAATTGGCGATGACGTGACGCTGTATCACGGCGTGACTTTGGGCGGTACGTCATGGAAAGAAGGTAAGCGTCATCCCACCTTAGCCAATGGCGTGGTGGTCGGCGCGGGGGCAAAAATACTCGGTCCAATTACCATCGGCGCGGGGGCAAAAATCGGCTCGAATGCGGTGGTGGTGAAAGATGTTCCCGCAGGGGCAACCGCAGCGGGCATCCCTGCGCGGATTTTGGATGAAGTGCGTAAAGATAAGGCGGGTTTTAATGCCTATGCGATTGGCAATGACCACAACGACCCCGTCAATAAAGCCTTGCATGGCTTGATAGGGCATAGCGTAACGGTTGATCAGCGCATCGAATTTATTTTGCACCAATTAGAAAAGATGGGCGTGCCTATAGATGAAGAGCGCGCCACCGCCGAAAAATTCGACCCCAATCATTTGAATAAAATAGTTGATTAAAATAATCGGGTATTCTAAAATAGCACTCGTTGTAGAAACAATATTATTTTAGCTTGATAGCAAGGAGAAGCAAATGCGATTGACCACTAAAGGACGATTTGCGGTGACCGCGATGGTAGATTTAGCGATGCGCGGCAGCAAAGGTCCTGTGACGTTGGCGGCGATTAGCGAACGTCAAAGCATCTCGCTATCTTATTTGGAACAGTTGTTTGGCAAGCTGCGTCGCAATGGCATAGTAGAGAGTGTGCGCGGACCTGGTGGTGGGTATTGTTTAGCGCGTCTTGCTGGCAAAATTACCATTGCCGAAATTGTGATTGCGGTCGATGAGCCTTTGGATGCCACTAATTGTGGTGAAAAAGGTGACTGCCGCGATGGGCATCATTGTTTGACCCACGATTTATGGATGGGGTTGAATGAAAAAATTTATGAGTATTTAGCAAAAATCAATTTGCAAACCTTGCTCGATAACCATGCTAGTAATAGTCAGACGGGTTTGTCGCCAATTAAATTAACCAAGTCTGCTGGTAAAACTTTGGCGATGTAAGCCAAAATTTAGAAAGTATTTATGAAATTACCTATTTACATGGATTACTCCGCAACGACGCCTGTTGATGCACGCGTCGCTGCCAAAATGATTCCTTATCTAACCGAGCAATACGGCAACCCCGCTAGTCGTTCGCATCACTACGGATGGGAGGCGGAAGAGGCGGTTGAGTTGGCGCGGGCGCAAGTCGCTGCATTGGTGAATGCTGACCCCAAAGAAATCGTTTGGACTTCTGGTGCGACTGAATCTAACAATTTAGCACTCAAAGGTGCGGCGCACTTTTATCAAGGTAAGGGTAAGCATATTGTCACCATGCGTATCGAACACAAAGCGGTGATTGATACCGTGCGCGAGTTGGAACGCGAAGGTTTTAGTGCAACTTATCTTGATCCGCAAAGCAATGGTTTGTTGGATTTGGAAGTATTCAAAGCAGCGCTTCGTCCTGACACCATTTTGGTGTCGATTATGATGGTTAATAATGAAATCGGCGTGGTGCAAGACATCGCCGCGATAGGCGAAATCTGCCGCGAAAAAGGCATTATTTTTCATGTTGATGCCGCGCAAGCTACGGGCAAGGTCGGCATAGATTTGCAAGCATTAAAAGTGGATTTGATGTCGTTTTCGGCACATAAAACCTATGGTCCTAAGGGTATAGGCGCGCTGTATGTGCAACGTAAACCGCGTGTACGTTTGGAAGCGCAAATGCATGGTGGCGGTCACGAGCGCGGGATGCGCTCTGGCACATTAGCGACACATCAAATTGTCGGTATGGGCGAGGCGTTTCGTATTGCGCAAGCAGAAATGGCGAGCGAAAACGAGCGGGTGCGAATGTTGCGTGACCGTTTGATGGCGGGCTTGATGGTTATGGAAGAAGTGCATCTGAATGGTGATATTGAGCGGCGTGTGCCACACAATTTGAACTTAAGTTTTAACTTTGTCGAAGGCGAATCGTTGATTATGGCGATTAAAGATGTCGCTGTTTCGAGCGGTTCGGCATGTACTTCGGCAAGTTTAGAGCCGTCGTATGTGTTGCGCGCTTTAGGGCGTAGTGATGAATTAGCGCATAGCTCAATCCGCTTTTCGATTGGACGCTTTACCACCGTTGAAGAGGTCGATTTTGTGATTGATTTGATGAAGAAAAAAATCGGCAAATTGCGCGAACTTTCCCCGCTTTGGGAAATGTACCAAGACGGCGTTGACCTCAATACCGTGCAATGGGCTGCACATTGAAAACGGTGAAGGGATAAAAGGGAAGAGAGAAGGGTAGTGCGCACTGCGCTGCTTTTACCCTTCCCCTTTCACTCTTCCCCCTTCTCCGAAACTGATAAAGGAGTAACAAAATGGCATACAGCGAAAAACTTTTGGATCATTACGAAAATCCACGCAACGTGGGTTCTTTTGCCAAAGACTCAGAGGGTTTGGGAACGGGTATGGTGGGTGCGCCCGCGTGCGGCGATGTGATGAAATTGCAAATCAAAGTTGGCAAAGACGGCATCATCGAAGATGCTAAATTTAAGACTTACGGCTGCGGTTCGGCGATTGCGTCGAGCTCGTTGGTAACCGAGTGGGTTAAAGGCAAAACAGTTGACCAAGCGTTAATGATTAAGAACACGCAAATCGCCGAAGAATTGGCTTTGCCTCCCGTGAAAATTCATTGCTCGATTTTGGCAGAAGATGCGATTAAAGCCGCTGTGGCGGATTACAAAGCCAAGCAAGCAGGGCGTTAACAGGAGAACATCGTGAGTATTTCGATGACCGAAGCAGCAGCTAAACATGTGCAAAATTTTATCGCCAAGCGAGGTAAAGGCTTGGGGTTGCGCATAGGTGTGCGCACCACGGGTTGTTCTGGCATGGCGTATAAATTAGAGTTCGCCGATGTGCTGAGCGAGGAAGATTTGCAATTTCAAAGCCATGGCGTGACTTTGTTGGTTGATCCAAAAAGCCTGCCATATATTGACGGCATGGAGCTAGATTTTCAGCGCGAAGGCTTAAACGAAGGCTTTAAGTTCAACAATCCTAATGTCAAAAATGAATGCGGTTGTGGAGAAAGCTTTCAAGTGTAGTAAGGCGACTCACGCACGGTGAGTTTTCTTAAGTTCATGCATTTTTCCCTCTTCCTAATTTTCTGCGCATGTCTGCAATCAATCTCGACTTCAAGCAAAGTTTTTTCCAGTTGTTCGGATTGGCGCAGTCATTCGAGCTGAATTTGTTGCTACTAGAGCAACGTTACCGCGCGTTGCAATTGCAAGTGCATCCAGACCAAGCTGCTCATCTAATGGATACGCAGCAACGTATTGCATTGCAGCAAGCGACCTTCGTCAACGAGGCGTATCAAACGTTGCGCAGCCCCCTACGCCGCGCGCGCTATCTGCTTAAATTAAACGACGTGGATACGCAAGAAGAAACCAATACGGCGATGCCGTTAGACTTTTTAATGGCGCAAATGGATTGGCGTGAGGCTGTGATAGAGGCGCAACAACAGCGTGATGTGACGGCACTTGATAATTTGAGTGCGCAGATGCAAAGCGAGACGCGTGAGCTGGAGACACAAGTCGCCGCTAAAATTGATGGCGAAAAAGATTACCTTGCTGCCGCAGAATTAGTCCGTAAGCTGCGCTTTATGGAAAAACTCGCGGAAGAAATTCATGCCGCTTACGATGAAATAGACAATTAAACTTGGGAAGATGGTGCGTGGGACGGCGCACTGTGCCTTCTTGATGCACGGTGTCTGACTTGGCAACCCCTTCCCCCTTACTTCTGAATCAATTAAATGGCACTTTTACAAATCTCTGAACCCGGCATGAGTACCGCACCGCATCAGCATAGGCTGGCGGTCGGGATTGATTTAGGCACGACCAATTCCTTAGTGGCAACAGTGCGTAACGGAACCAGTGCGGTGCTGAACGATGCACAAGGACGGGCGATGCTGCCGTCGGTAGTGCGTTATGTAGACGCGCAACAAATTTTAGTCGGTGAGATTGCGCAACGTAACCAAAATGATGATCCGATTAACACCATCAGTTCGGTGAAACGCTTTATGGGGCGTGGTTTAAGCGACTTGGGCGACACGAGTCGTTTTCCGTATCGTTTTATGACCGATGCCAATACCCAAACGGTACAACTGCGTACTGCGGCGGGGGTAAAAAGTCCAGTCGAAGTGTCGGCAGAAATTCTTAAAGTGCTGCGTACTCGCGCGGAATTATCGCTAGGCGGTGAGTTAGTCGGCGCGGTGATTACCGTGCCAGCGTATTTTGATGATGCGCAACGTCAAGCGACTAAAGATGCGGCGCGTTTGGCGGGCTTGAACGTGTTGCGTTTACTCAATGAACCGACGGCCGCTGCGATTGCTTATGGCTTAGACAACGGCGCAGAAGGTGTTTACGCGGTGTATGACTTGGGCGGCGGCACGTTTGATATTTCCATTTTGCGGCTGTCGCGCGGCGTGTTTGAAGTGCTGGCGACTAATGGAGATTCGGTGCTGGGCGGCGATGATTTTGATCAGCGTATTTTTTGCTGGTTGTTAGAGCAAAATTCTTTGCAGGCATTGCCCGCGAGCGATATGCGTTTGCTGCTGACACACGCGCGCACTGCCAAAGAGCAACTCACCGAACATAACGAAGCGCGTATTACCGCGATGCTGTCGGATGGTCGCGTAATCGACAGCGTGTTGAGCCAAGCGCAGTTCCATGAGATGTCGAATAATTTGTTGCAGCGCACTTTGCAACCGCTGCGCCGAGCCTTACGCGATGCGGGCTTGAAAGTGGCGGACATTAATGGCGTGGTGATGGTGGGCGGTGCGACGCGGATGCCGCAAGTGCAACGCGCAGTGGGTGAATTTTTTGCACAAACGCCGTTGACTAATCTAGATCCCGACAAAGTTGTGGCACTGGGTGCTGCAATACAAGCGAATTTACTGGCGGGTAATCGTGGCGCAGATGACTGGTTATTGTTGGACGTGATTCCGCTGTCCTTGGGCTTGGAAACCATGGGCGGGCTGGCGGAAAAAGTGATTCCGCGCAACAGCACCATCCCGACCGCACGCGCGCAGGAATTCACCACTTACAAAGACGGGCAAACCGCCATGAGCATCCATGTGGTGCAAGGCGAGCGCGAGTTGATTAGCGACTGTCGTTCCTTGGCAAAGTTTGAGCTGCGCGGCATTCCAGCGATGGCGGCGGGGGCAGCACGTATCCGCGTGACTTTTCAAGTGGATGCCGACGGGCTGTTGAGCGTCGCGGCGCGTGAAATGGGTAGTGGCGTGGAAGCGACTATCGAAGTGAAACCTTCGTATGGTTTGAGTGACGGCGAGATTACGCGCATGTTGCAAGAATCAGGACAATACGCCAAAGAGGATATGCAAGCGCGCGCTTTGCGTGAGCTGCAAACCGAGGCAAATCAGTTGTTAGATGCGGTGCAAAATGCCTTGATGCAAGACGGCGATTTGCTGAGTGCAGCACAGCACGCTGACATTAGCGCGCAACTGAACAATTTACAAAGCAGCCTGCAAGACAGTGATACGCAAGTGTTGAAGCGTGCGATTACCGCCTTGAATGATGTGACGGTTAATTTCGCGCAAGCACGCATGGATAAAAGCGTGGCGAGTGCGTTAGCAGGTAAGAAAATTTCAGATTTGGAGATCTGAGTTCAAGGAAAACTATGACACAAATTATTGTTCTGCCACACGTTGAGTTGTGTCCTAATGGCGCGTTAATCGAAGGCAAAATCGGCGTGTCTTTGTGCGATACGCTGTTGCAAAACGGCATCGCTATCGAACACGCGTGTGAGAAATCTTGCGCTTGCACTACCTGCCACATTATCTTGCGCGAAGGCTTTAACTCGCTCGCGCCATCCGACGAGTTAGAAGACGATTTGCTCGATAAAGCGTGGGGCTTAGAACCCAATTCGCGTTTGTCTTGTCAGGCACTGGTCGGTGCGACGAACTTGGTAGTCGAGATTCCAAAATACACGATTAACATGGTGAAAGAAGGGCATTAACATGAAATGGACTGACATACATCAAATCGCAATTTCCCTCGCCGACAGCAAGCCCGACACCGATCCGCGCTATGTGAATTTTGTCGATTTGCGCAACTGGGTGATGGCGTTGGAAGATTTTCATGATGACCCGAATCACACTGGTGAAAAAATTCTCGAAGCGATTCAAGCAGCGTGGATAGAAGAAGCTGAATAGGGGGCGTATATGTGCAAAATTTGGCAAAGCATTTCTAATCGTTGGCTATATTTGATAGGTGCGCTATGCGTCAGCGGTTTGATGGGTTTCGGACTGTATTTGCAATACGTCAAACACCAAGATCCGTGTCCGTTGTGCATGGTGCAGCGCGTGATTTTTATCGCGATTTTAGTGTTTTTTGTTGCCGCCGCTGTGCAGGGTGTGCAGCGTTTCGGTGAACGCGTTTACGCCGTGTTGATTAGCCTACTTGCCTTGTCGGGTGTAGCGGTCGCGGCGCGGCATATTTGGATACAGCATTTGCCACCCGAACTCGTTCCTGCCTGCGGCCCAGGCTTGGACTACATGTTAGAAACCATGCCCATGGCGAATGTGCTGAAAGAACTCATGCACGGCTCAGGTGAATGCGCAGCACACGGCTGGACATTCCTTGCGCTGGGCATTCCTGAATGGTCGCTGCTGTGTTATTTGGGTTTGGCTGGATGGGCAATTTTGATTGCCTTGCGCAAAAAAATAGCATGATGTTGAGCTGAGATCTTTAATCAATTTAAGGGATAAAAAATGAGCACAGAGCAAATGCAATATGCGGGGTTTTGGGTGCGTATGGGAGCCAGCATAATCGACTCTTTATTAGAGCTAATCATTATTGTGCCGCTGTTAATTTTGATTTATGGTTTGGATTATTACACGGCAGAAAAAGCCAATTTTCTTGCCGGACCAGCAGATTTTTTAATTTCGTGGGTATTTCCTATCGTCGCGGTGGTGTGGTTTTGGGTAAAGCTGCAAGCCACGCCAGGCAAGATGTTAGTGTCGCTTAAAGTCGTTGATGCGAGGACGGGTAAGGCACTCTCGGTAGGGCAAGCAATTGGTCGTTATTTTGCCTATTTTTTATCGATGATTCCTTTGGGTTTGGGATTTATTTGGATTGCTTTTGATAGCAAAAAACAAGGTTGGCACGACAAATTGGCAGGCACGGTGGTAATCCGCACCCATAGCGGCGCGCCTGAGCCAGTGCGCTTTGAGCAGCCTCCTGCCGCATAAATTTTTAACTCAAGCGAGGCAGGTCAACATGAAATTACTCGGTACCAATACCAGCCCTTATGTGCGCAAAGTGCGTTTGGTGTTGTTGGAAAAAAACATTCCCCACACCTATCTGGTCGATGCACCGCGCGAAGCGGGCAGTCAGGTTGCTTTAGCCAACCCGTTGGCGCGCATTCCCGCGTTAATTTTAGACGACCAAACTTGTGTGTTCGACTCTCCCGTGATTGCCGAATATGTCGATAGTTTGAACGACGCGCCGATTTTAATTCCCCGCGACAACGCATTAGAACGTATGCATATCAAGCGTTGGGAGGCTTTGGCGGATGGCGTGATGGATTCTGCGGTGTTAGTGCGCAACGAAGTGTTGCGTGATGTCGATAAGCAAGATGCGGCAAGTATTGTCCGCCACAATTTAGCAATTACGCGCGCCTTAGCCTATATGTCCGAACAAATGGGTAAGCAAAATTATTGCGCAGGTTCAGTGATTAGTTTGGCGGATTTAGCCTTGGTGAGTGCCTTAATTTATTTGGATTTACGTCAACCTGAACGCGATTGGCGTGGCGTACATAGCAATTTAGCAGCATGGTTTACGCGTATGCAGCAACGCGACAGCGTGCACACTAGTTTGCAAGAATAAGCCAATTTTTTTGCACAAACGTAGTTGATTTTTATTGGTTCTCGCTCTGCTTTCAGATACAATGCGCGTCCTAAATTTAGGCGCGTAGCTCAGTTGGTTAGAGCGCTTGGTCGACATCCAAGAGGTCAGCAGTTCGAATCTGCTCGTGCCTACCAAATACAAATGGCTTAGATCCTCACGGGTCTAAGCCATTTTCATTTCCATAATAATTTTTATAAGCGAAATGAAATTTTGCTCAAGATCCTCTTCTATGCGCGGCAAAGAGCTGGCAAGCCTTACAGTCTGTGGCATAATCCCGCGCTTCAAAAAACGCTACTCGGCTAAACGAAACTCTATGACTGCGCAAACTCTTTACGACAAACTTTGGAATTCTCATGTGGTGCGGCAGGAAGCCGACGGCACGGCGTTGATTTATATCGACCGTCATTTGGTGCATGAAGTGACCAGCCCGCAAGCCTTTGAAGGTATTAAGTTGGCGGGGCGCAAGCTGTGGCGCACGACTTCTATTTTGGCGGTTGCCGATCATAACGTGCCGACTACGGGACGTGCGCAAGGCATTAGCGACCCGATTGCGCGTTTGCAAGTTGAGACGTTGGATAGTAATTGCGCTGAGTTTGGCGTGAACGAATTTAAGATGTCTGATGTGCGTCAAGGCATTGTCCATGTGGTCGGTCCTGAGCAAGGCGCAACGCTGCCGGGCATGACCGTGGTGTGCGGCGATTCACATACCAGCACGCACGGTGCGTTTGCAGCATTGGCGTTCGGCATTGGCACATCGGAGGTCGAGCATGTGATGGCGACGCAATGTTTGCTGATGAGGAAATCTAAAGCGATGCAAGTTTTGGTGGAAGGAAAATTAGGTTTTGGCGTGACGGCAAAAGATATTGCACTCGCGGTCATTGGCAAAATCGGCACGGCGGGCGGCACAGGTTATGCGATTGAATTTGCCGGTAGTGCGATACGCGCCTTGAGCATGGAAGGTCGCATGACCATATGCAATATGGCGATTGAAGCAGGCGCGCGCGCTGGCATGGTCGCCGCCGACGATACCACCATCAATTATTTGCAAGGTCGCCCGTTCGCGCCGCAAGCAAAAATGTGGGAACAAGCTGTGGCGTATTGGCGCACTTTACATAGCGATGAAGGTGCGAAATTCGATGCTGTCATCAAGCTAGATGCCGCCCAAATTCGTCCGCAAGTAACGTGGGGAACGTCGCCAGAAATGGTGGTGGCGGTTGATGCTTGCGTGCCTAATCCCGCAAATATGAGCGATGCGGTGCAGCGCGAAGGGGCGCAGCGCGCCTTGCAATATATGGGTTTGACGGCCAATACGCCAATTTGCGAAATTCAAATTGACAAAGTTTTTATCGGTTCATGCACCAATGCGCGCATCGAAGATATGCGTGCGGCGGCGGCAATCGCTAAGGGCAAAAAAGTCGCCGCGAATGTGAAGTTGGCGATGGTTGTGCCAGGTTCTGGCTTGGTAAAAAAACAGGCCGAAGACGAAGGTCTGGATAAAATTTTTATCGCGGCAGGTTTCGAGTGGCGCGATCCCGGATGTTCGATGTGTTTGGCGATGAACGATGACAGACTTTCGCCCGGTGAGCGTTGCGCTTCGACTTCCAACCGCAATTTTGAAGGCCGCCAAGGGCAAGGCGGACGCACGCATTTAGTTAGTCCTGAAATGGCGGCAGCAGCGGCAATTGCTGGACATTTTGTAGATGTCAGCAAACTTTAATCATGCTTAAAAAATATCTCATTGCTGTGTTGTTGATGGCGTTAATCGCTTGCAATACCGTTGATGGTATTGGCAAAGACCTTAGAAAAGGTGGCGAAGAAATTGGAAAGGTACTGAAGTCAAAATGAAAAAATTTACACTTTTGAATGGTTTGGTTGCGCCTTTAGATCGGGCGAATGTTGATACTGATGCGATTATTCCCAAGCAGTTTTTGAAGTCGATTAAGCGTTCTGGTTTTGGCGTGAATGCGTTTGATGAGTGGCGTTATCTCGATCACGGCGAGCCAGGCATGGATAATAGTCAGCGCAAAATCAATCCTGAATTCGTGTTGAATCAAGCGCGTTATCAAGGTGCGAAAATTTTGCTGGCGCGCGAAAATTTTGGCTGTGGTTCGTCGCGCGAACATGCGCCGTGGGCATTGGAAGACTACGGTTTTCGCGTGATTATCGCGACTAGTTTTGCTGATATTTTTTTCAACAACTGTTTCAAAAATGGCTTGTTGCCGATACGTCTTGCTGCCGAACAAGTGGATGCCTTATTTACGGCGGTAAGCGCGCAAAACGGTTATAAATTAGTAGTTGACTTGGTACAACAAACTATCAGCGCGCCAGATGGAACAAGTTATCAATTTGAAGTCGATGCCTTCCGTAAACATTGTTTATTGAATGGCTTGGATGACATCGGTTTGACTTTGCAACATGTCGCAGACATCAGCGCGTTCGAGACTAAGCGTCATGCGGCGCAACCTTGGTTGTAGTTTTTTAATTAGGATTTTGTTATGAAGATTGCAGTTTTGCCAGGTGATGGCATCGGACCAGAAATCGTTGCACAGGCTGTAAAAGTTTTGGCGGCATTGCGTAGCGACGGCTTGAAAATTGAGATGGAAAACGGCCACATCGGCGGTGCAGGCTATGACGCGGCGGGTGATCCATTTCCTGCGGCAACCGAAAAGTTAGCCCAACAATCCGATGCGATTTTGCTCGGCGCAGTGGGTGGTTATAAATACGATAATCTGCCTCGTCCTATGCGTCCTGAGCAAGGCCTGTTGCGTATCCGCAAAGGCTTAGGGCTGTTTGCGAATTTGCGTCCCGCGATGGTTTATCCAGAGTTGGTGAATGCTTCTAGCTTGAAGCCTGAGTTGGTGTCAGGCTTGGATATTATGATTTTGCGCGAACTTACCGGCGATATTTACTTCGGTCAGCCGCGCGGCATCCGCACTTTGGAAAATGGCGAACGACAAGGCTTTGACACCATGCATTACAGCGAATCAGAAATTCGTCGCGTCGCGCATGTAGGCTTTCAAAGCGCGATGAAACGCGGCAAAAAACTGTGTTCGGTGGATAAGGCTAACGTTTTGGATACCAGCATGTTATGGCGCGAAATTGTCACGGAAGTGGCGAAAGATTACCCAGCAGTTGAGTTGTCGCACATGTATGTGGACAACGCCGCGATGCAGTTAGTACGCGCACCTAAGCAGTTCGATGTAATTTTGACGGGCAATATTTTCGGCGATATTTTGTCCGATGAAGCGTCGATGTTGACGGGTTCGATTGGGATGTTGCCGTCGGCTTCGTTGGATGCGAACAACAAAGGTTTATACGAGCCATGTCACGGTTCTGCGCCTGACATCGCGGGCAAAGATATTGCCAATCCGTTGGCGACAATTTTGTCGGTGGCGATGATGATGCGTTATACATTTGCGCAAGAAGACGTGGCGCAACGCGTTGAAACGGCGGTGCGTAAGACCTTGCAGCAAGGCTTACGCACGGGTGATATTTATGAAGCAGGTACGCAAAAAATTGGCTGCGCCGCGATGGGCGATGCGGTGGTAAAAAACCTATAAAAATGTAGCTTGGGTTTTCATTAAAAAACAAGAAGCGCGTAGTGCGATTATGTTTTTTGAGTATGCCTGTGCTGTATTAACTCGACAGGTTAGGCTAACGCCCAACCTAGCAAAATTCTTTGGAGAGATGTAAATGAGCAAGCAATACGACGTGTGTATTTTGGGTGCAACTGGCGCGGTAGGCGAGGCAATGCTGTCGATTTTGCAGCAGCGCAATTTTCCCGTGCGCAATCTTTATCCGTTAGCTTCTAGCCGTTCGGCGGGTTCTAAGGTGACGTTCCATGGCAAGGAAATTACCGTGCTAGATGTAGCTGATTTTGATTTCTCAAAAGCTCAAATCGGTTTGTTCTCGGCGGGCGGTAGCGTGTCAGAAAAATACGCGCCGATTGCTGCCGCAGCGGGCTGTGTGGTAATCGACAACACCGCGCATTTTCGCTATGACCGCGATATTCCATTAGTCGTGCCAGAGGTGAATCCGCACGCTATTGCGCAATACAAGAATCGCGGCATTATTGCCAATCCAAATTGTTCCACCATCCAGATGCTGGTGGCATTGAAGCCAATTAATGATGCGGTGGGCATTGCGCGCATCAACGTTGCGACTTATCAAGCTGTGTCGGGAACGGGCAAAGAAGCGATTGATGAGCTAACTGCGCAAACACGCGCGCTGCTTGATTTCAAAACAGCGGTGGCGGAGGTTTATCCCAAGCAAATTGCGTTTAACGTGTTGCCGCAAATCGACGTGTTTATGGAAAATGGCTACACCAAAGAAGAAATGAAAATGGTGTGGGAAACCCAGAAAATTATGGAAGACGATTCTATTTTGGTAAATCCAACGGCGGCGCGTGTGCCCGTCTTTTACGGGCATTCAGAAGCCGTACATATCGAGACTAAAAAGAAAATTACCGCTGCCCAAGCGCGTGCTTTGCTGGAAAAATCCCCTGGTGTAAAAGTGATTGATGAGTGCGTGCCAGGCGGTTGGCCTACGGCAATCGAAGCGCAAGGTCAGGATGCAACTTTTGTCGGTCGCATCCGAGAAGATTTATCACATCCTATGGGCTTGGATATGTGGGTTGTGAGCGATAACGTACGCAAAGGGGCGGCGTTAAATAGCGTGCAAATTGCTGAGATTTTGATCGCTAACTATTTGAATTAAGCGTACTTGATAAAGAAGATTATTAGCTTGTGCGGATAACTCTTTGATGTTACTTTAATTGTCCAATAAAAAAATTGTGGGTGTGGCATGAAAAAATCACTATTAAATCTGCTCGGTGTGGCAGCTCTTTCTTACTCAGTTCACGCGTATTCGGCTGGGGTGGGTGGTATCAATGTTGGGTCAGCCTTAGGTCAACCGCTTAAGGCTGATATTCAATTATTTGCCAGCGACAAAGCAGAAAAATCCAGTATCGTCGCGCGCTTGGCTACCCCTGAGGCTTATAAGAGCCGAGGACTAGACTATCCCTTTGGTAATAAATTTAAGTTCGTCATTGAAAATCATGCGGATGGTGAATCGGTGATTCATGTCAGCAGCAATCAGCCTGTCAACGACCCCTTTGTAAGTTTGTTGGTGGATGTCAATTGGGCTTCGGGGAAATTGGTGCGTGAATTTACCTTCCTGCTCGATCCTCCTGGTTATCAACCTGAGCCTTTGCCAGCGATAGCGGTGGACGCTGTCGCGCCTGCTTTGGAGCTTAGTGAGCCAGTCGTGGCTGCACCTGTAGTAGCGGCTGAGCCTGCTGCGACTGAAGCGGCGGTATCTGTCAACGCTGAAGCGGTGAAGGCGGTTCCTGTTACTCCCTTAGAAAAAACACCCGCGACCAAAACTGCCACAAGCAAACATGCTGCCCCCGCTGAGATTTCATCTGAGGGTGAGATTAAGGTTCATCGCGGTGATAGTTTGCATAAATTAGCCGAGCAAAATGCGATTGATGGTGTGAGCTTAGAGCGCATGATGGTTGCTTTGTATCGCGCAAATGCCAAGCAATTTGACGGCAAAAACATGAACCGTATCAAAACGGGAAAAATTTTGCGTATGCCAGATGCGGCTGAATTGGCGGCGGTGTCAGCCGCTGATGCCAGCAAAGAAATTCGTGTACAAGTTAAAGATTGGAATGCTTATCGTCAGCAGCTTGCGAATGCTGCACCGATGAGTGTTGCGGCAGCTCCTGCTCAAGTGAGCAGCGGTAAAGTGAGCAGCGTAGTTGCCGATAAAACACCTGTCACCAAGGACAATGCTAAAGAAGTTTTGAAACTGTCTAAAGGTCTAGCACCTGAGGATAAAGTGGTGAGCGCGGGTAAGGCGGCTACTACGCAAGAGCAAAAAAATGCTGCGCAAGAAGAGCAAATCGCTAAAGCAAAAGCAGCTGAAGAACAGCGTGGACGTGCGGCATTATTGGAAAAGAATCTCAAAGAGATTCAACATTTGGCAGAGTTAAAAACGCAAGCAGCGGCAATCTTGCCTGCCAGCGCAGTTAAGCCTGTTAGTGCTGTCAGTAGCGTCGCGGCGGTTTCCGCTGCCAGTGCAGTCGCGTCAGTTAGTGGTGTTGTTAGTGCAAGTAGTGTCGCTGCGGTGAGCGGTGTGGTGGCGGCGAGTGCAGTAACTGCTGTGCCTCCTAAGCTAAAACCTGCGCCTGTTGAACTCACTTTGATAGAAAAACTGTTGGCTGAACCACTTTATTTGGGTGGCGGTTTGGCGGGTCTGCTGGCATTAGTCGCTTTAGTTTTTGCTGCTAAACGTCGCAAATCAAATACAACCCCTGATACTTTTAGTTCTGATTTTAGTGATATTGGATCGGCTACGGGGCGTATTTCGGTGCCAGAAATTGCTTCGCCTGACAATGGCGATTTCACTAAAACTTTACTGTCCAACGATGCGGCTTCCTCTAGCCTAAAAGATGATGATCCGATTAGTGAAGCAGACTTATTTTTGAGTTTTGGTCGTGATGCGCAAGCGGAAGAAATTTTGCAAGAAGCGTTGCAGTCCAATCCAAATAACGAAGCTGTTAAATTAAAGCTATTAGAAATTTTTGCTAAAGGTCAAAATAAGTCTAGCTTTGAAAAAATTGCGAAAACTTTACAAAACTCAGCGAATGAACAGGCTTGGCAACGTGCGCAAGCAATGGGTAAAAAGCTTGATCCTAAAAATACTTTGTATGGTGCCGTTGTTGAAGATGCTGACAGTGCAACGATGCAAACTGTAAGTATAAAAAATGGCTTTGATGCCAATCCTAAAACGGTCAATCAAAAAGTTGATTTTGATATAACTGGCGGGGTACAGGCGATAGCTGACGGGGATAAGACGACGATTTTCTCCGCAGCTGATATGGCTAGCGCGCAAAAAGCGGTGATGGACTTTGATGTGACAGGTACCAATCCGAGTTTAGCGGTATCGAGTATGGATTTTGATGTAACTGCTGCCCATCCTACAGAGAGTGAGCCCGCAGCCTCGTTGAATGACATGATTTTTGATGTCACCGCAACGCATCCGAGTATGCCTGCTACAAACTTTGCCGCTGAAGTAAAGTCAGCACCAGCGGATGATGGCTTAGCATTTAACTTGGACTTCCCGATAGATATACCTGCTGCACCAGTGGTTAAGCCTGTAGAGTTTAATTTATCCGATATTAGTTTCGATTTGAATGATTCGTCGGTTGCTAGTGCCGTTGTTCCTGCTAGCGACTTTAATGAAGTGGCCACCAAATTAGATTTGGCAAAAGCCTATCAAGAAATGGGCGACGTGGTGGGGGCGCGTGAAATTCTTGATGAAGTCATGCGCGAAGGAAATGCTGAGCAACGTGATACTGCGCAAACGTTGATTAGCCAACTCGGCTAGTTGTTGTCAGCAAAACCAACGGCAGCTCCAAGGGGCTGCCGTTTTTTTTGGAGTTTAACGATGCTCATTCATCCCGCGCTGCAAATTAGCACTTGGTGTTTGTTAATCGCATGGATGCAACGACTGGATTTTTACTCGTTGTTATTCATGGCAGGCGTAATGCTCTTCATCAGCGCGTATTTTGCCGCACGTCAACTTGTGCAACTGCTACGCCGCACGCGTTGGATTTTGCTGTCTTTGTTGGTGATTTATGCTTATGCCACGCCAGGCCAAGCCGCTTTACCGATGCTGGGAGAATGGAGCCCCGTGCGTGAGGGTTTGCAAGATGGCACTGCGCAATTATTAAAATTATTGGTCGCGCTTGCGAGCTTGGCGATTTTGCTGGAAAAATTGTCCCGTTTGCAGTTGATTGCAGGGCTGTATAGCTTGTTTGCACCGCTTAAGTTACTGGGGGTTTCGCGTGAGCGATGCGCGATACGCTTAGCCTTGACCTTGCATTATGCTGAACTCGCAATGCGGCGTAAAAATACGCATTGGCAGGAGGCATTACACGACTTATTTGAGCCTCATGAAATTGACTTGCAGCCGCTTAATTTAGTCTTGCCGCGCATGACTCAACTGGATAAGTGTCTCGCATTGGGATTGTTTTTATTCGCATTAGGATTGATATTGACATGAGAATTGCGCTAGGCATCGAATATGACGGCAGCCCTTATTGCGGTTGGCAAAGCCAAGCTGAGGGCTTGACGGTGCAAGACACTTTACAAGCCGCGTTGAGCGCGATTGCGGGTGAAGAAATTAGCGTGATGGCGGCGGGGCGCACCGATACAGGCGTGCATGGCATTGAGCAAGTGGTGCATTTTGATAGCGATGTCGCTCGCCCAATGCAAGCGTGGGTGCGCGGCGTGAATGCCTTGTTGCCTAAGAGTGTGGCGGTGCGCTGGGCGCATCCTGTTAGCGAAGAATTTCACGCGCGTTTTTCTGCGCAAGGTCGCAGCTACCGTTATTTTTTATTGAATCGCAGCACGCGCACTGCCTTACATGCGGGCAAAGTGGGTTGGTTTCATGCACCGCTTGACTTAGCCAAGATGCAGCAAGCCGCGCAGTGTTTGCTCGGCACACACGATTTCAGCGCGTTTCGCGCCTCGCAATGCCAAGCGAAATCGCCCATCAAGACATTGCGTCAACTCGATATTTCTCGCGAAGGCGAGATGCTGATTTTTGATGTCAGTGCTGATGCGTTTTTGCATCACATGGTGCGCAACATCGTCGGCTGTTTGGTCTATGTCGGCAAAGCAAAATATCCTGTGGAGTGGCTGGCAGAAGTACTAGCAAGTCGCGACCGCAAGCGTGCAGCACCGACATTTTCTCCCGATGGTTTGTATTTAAGAGAAGTGAAATACGATGCGAAATGGGGATTACCGCAGCTTGAAAAGATACCAGGAGAGCCGTTATGACGAGAGTGAAAATCTGCGGCATCACGCGCGTGCAAGACGCGCTGGCAGTAGCGCATAGCGGGGCGGATGCGATTGGCTTGGTGTTTTATGAACGCAGTCCGCGTTATGTGAGCATCGCACTGGCGGCAGAGTTGGCGCGTGCCTTGCCGCCGTTTGTTACCACGGTGGGCTTGTTTGTGAATGCCGCGCCGGAGTTGGTGCGCGAGGTGTTGGCAGCCGTGCCGTTAGACGTGTTGCAATTTCATGGCGACGAGTCGCCGGACTATTGCGCGCAGTTCGGCAAACCGTATCTCAAAGCAATCCGCGTCAAAGCGGGAGTGGATTTGCTACAATGCGCGGCTGATTTTTCCAGCGCGCAAGGTTTGTTGCTAGATGCGTTTGTGGCAGGCATACCAGGCGGTACCGGTGCTGTTTTTGATTGGTCGTTAATTCCCCAAAATTTGCCACTGCCCGTGATTTTATCGGGCGGTTTAGATGCTGATAACGTCGCCTCTGCCATCCGACAAACGCGCCCTTACGCGGTCGATGTTTCCAGTGGTGTTGAAGTGAGCAAAGGTATAAAAAACGAACTGAAAATTACTCAATTTATGCAAAAGGTCAAACACAACAATGTATAGCTACCCAGATAACACAGGTCACTTCGGTCAATTTGGCGGCACATATATGGCGGAGACGCTGATTCCCGCTGTGGAAGAATTGACTGCGCAATATCTGCGCTACAAAGATGATGCTGAATTCAAAGCCGAGTTGGCATATGAGCTGAAGCATTACGTCGGCCGTCCCAGTCCTATTTATCACGCCAAACGCTTGTCGGAACATTTGGGCGGCGCGCAGATTTATTTGAAACGCGAAGACCTGAATCACACCGGCGCGCACAAAATTAACAGCGCAATGGGTCAGGCTCTACTGGCCAAACGCATGGGTAAAAAGCGCGTCATTGCGGAGACGGGCGCGGGGATGCACGGCGTGGCGACGGCGACGGTGGCGGCGCGTTTTGGTATGGAATGCATTGTGTACATGGGCGCGGAAGACATTCATCGTCAAGCACAAAACGTGTTCCGCATGAAGCTGCTGGGCGCGACCGTCGTGCCTGTCGAGAGCGGTTCTAAAACGCTCAAAGACGCGTGCAACGAAGCCATACGCGACTGGGTCACCAACGTCGAGTCGACGTTTTATATTTTCGGTACAGCGGCAGGTCCGCATCCTTATCCGATGATGGTGCGCGATTTTCAAAGCATCGTCGGCACGGAAGCCAAAATACAAATGCCTGAAATGATTGGTCGTCAGCCCGATATTTTATTGGCGTGTGTGGGTGGCGGCTCGAATGCGATCGGACTGTTTTATCCGTATATAGACGTGCCAAATGTGAAAATTATTGGCGTGGAAGCGGGTGGTTACGGCATTGCGTCTGGCAAGCATGCCGCACCACTGACAGCCAATGCCCGTGTCGGCGTGTTGCACGGCAACAAAGTGAATTTGATGCAAGACGAGAACGGGCAAATTATTGAGACCCACTCGATTTCAGCGGGCTTGGACTACCCAGGTGTCGGTCCTGAACATTGCTTATTGAAAGACATCGGGCGCGCCGAATACGTCGCCATCAATGACGATGAAGCCATCGCTGCGTTCGATGCGCTGTGCCGTTTCGAGGGCATTATTCCTGCGCTGGAATCGAGTCACGCGCTGGCGCACGCAATGAAAATCGCGCCAACGATGAGTAAAGATAAAGTGTTGTTGGTGAACTTGTCTGGGCGTGGCGATAAAGACATGCAGACCGTCGCGATGGTAAAAGGAATCACGCTATGAACCGCATCGACCGCTGCTTCGCCGCCCTCAAGAAAAATAATCGTAAAGCCTTAATTCCTTTCATTACCGCTGGCGATCCGTCGCGTGAAATGACAGTCCCGTTGTTGCACGCTTTAGTCGCGGCGGGCGCGGATGTATTGGAATTAGGTGTGCCTTTTTCCGACCCGATGGCGGATGGCCCGACCATCCAACGCGCTTCGGAACGCGCACTCAAACTAGGTGTGTCGCTGCGTTCCGTTTTGGACATGGTGGCAGCGTTTCGCCAGCAAGATGCGCTCACCCCTGTGGTGCTGATGGGCTACGGTAATCCGATTGAGGCGATGGGCTGGGATGTGTTCGCGCAACGCTGCGCCGAGGTCGGCGTGGATGGCGTGTTGACGGTGGATTTTCCGCCCGAAGAAAGTCACGACGCGTTTGAACATTTGCAACGCCACAACATCGCACCGATTTTCTTGCTCGCGCCGACCACCAAAGAGTCGCGCATCGCACAAGTCGCCAAGTTGGCGCGCGGTTATGTGTATTACGTTTCGCTCAAAGGTGTAACAGGTTCGGGCAGCATTGATTTATCCGCGATTGAAGAAAAAATGCCGCAGTTGCGCAAGCACATCAAGCTGCCTATCGGTGTCGGTTTTGGTATCCGTGATGCGGCGACCGCAAAAGCCGTTGCGGCTTTGTGTGACGGGGTGGTGGTGGGGAGTCGCATCGTGCAAGAAATCGAAGATTCTAGCGCGAGCAACGTCTTAGAAAATGTAGGGCGTTTGGTTAAAGAATTAAGTGCTGCGATTCATTAAGACGCAGATTCAATTTAGAAGTGCAACCGCTTGCGGTTGCTTGGTGTAAAGAACTTCCACGCCGAAGAATACCTCATGAGGTGTTCTAAAACCCAGCACCTTTCGTGGGCGGTGGTTGAGTCGATCTACCGCCATCTGCACCTGTTCATCCGTGAGCGCTGTCAAATCCATGCCCTTGGGGAAATACTGCCGTAGTAACCCATTGCTGTTCTCGTTTAAGCCTCGCTCCCAAGAGCTGTAAGGATGAGCGAAATAGATGTCTGCCTTCAACTCTGCCGCCATGAGTTCATGCTCCGCAAATTCTTTGCCGTTGTCGAATGTGATGG
>Ga0209824_10000493_pt1 | contig 24384 bp, 34 predicted proteins | sample VDWuncwatermetaG_FD_184124 | JGI IMG/M metagenome (GOLD analysis project Ga0209824, IMG submission 184124) | Wastewater microbial communities from Netherlands to study Microbial Dark Matter (Phase II) - VDW unchlorinated drinking water (SPAdes)... ...
AAGTATATGAACGGTTGCGCTTGCCCCGAATGCAAAGGCACGCGGCTGCGCGTCGAGGCACGTCATGTGCGCGTCGCCGAAAAGCACATTTTTGAAATCAACGCGCTACCGTTACGTCAGGCATTGGCGTTTTTCAAAGACTTAAAACTGCAAGGCAACAAAGCCGCCATCGCGGAAAAAATCGTCATCGAAATAGCCAACCGCTTAACTTTTTTGAACAACGTCGGCTTGGATTATTTGTCGCTGGAACGCTCCGCCGAAACGCTGTCGGGCGGCGAGGCGCAGCGCATTCGTTTGGCATCGCAAATCGGCTCTGGATTAACCGGCGTGATGTATGTGCTGGACGAGCCATCCATCGGCTTGCATCAGCGCGACAACGACCGCTTGCTGGACACGCTCAAGATGCTGCGTGACATGGGCAACAGCGTGATTGTGGTCGAGCATGATGAAGATGCAATTCGCCATGCCGATTATGTGGTGGATATGGGACCGGGCGCGGGCGAACACGGCGGCATGATAGTCGCGGAAGGCACGCCCGATGAAGTGTGTGCCAACCCAAATTCGCTGACCGGCGATTATCTGACCGGACGACGCAGCATTCCCATGCCCGCGAAAATGCTCAAACCCGATGCCGAGCGAATGCTCACCATCACCGGCGCGTGCGGCAATAATCTCAAAGACGTTACGCTGAATTTGCCCGTCGGATTGTTGGTGTGCGTGACGGGCGTGTCGGGTTCAGGCAAATCCACGCTGGTTAACGACACGCTCTATCCCGCCGTGTCGCAACATTTATACGGCAGCAACACCGAACCTGCACCGCATCAAAGCATTACTGGGCTGGAATTTTTCGACAAAGTCATCAACGTCGATCAGTCGCCGATTGGGCGCACGCCGCGCTCTAATCCCGCCACTTACACGGGCTTATTTACGCCAATCCGCGAGTTGTTCGCAGGCGTGCCTAGCGCGCGCGAACGCGGTTACGGGCCTGGACGTTTTTCTTTTAACGTGAAGGGTGGTCGCTGCGAATCGTGTCAGGGCGACGGCGTGATTAAAGTCGAGATGCACTTTTTGCCCGATGTGTATGTGCCCTGCGACGTGTGTCATGGTCATCGCTACAACCGCGAAACTTTGGAAGTGCAATACAAAGGCAAAAATATCCACCAAATTTTAGGCATGACGGTGGAAGTGGCGCATGAATTCTTCAAGCCCGTGCCACTTATCGCGCGCAAGCTGCAAACCTTGCTGGACGTGGGCTTGGGCTACATCACGCTGGGACAATCTGCCACCACTTTGTCGGGCGGCGAGGCGCAACGCGTAAAACTTTCGCTGGAGTTATCCAAACGTGATACGGGACGCACGCTATACATCTTGGATGAACCTACGACAGGGCTGCATTTTCACGACATCGCGCTGCTGCTGAAAGTCATCCACAAACTGCGCGATCAAGGCAACACCGTGGTGGTCATCGAACACAATCTCGATGTGATTAAAACGGCGGACTGGGTCATTGATTTAGGCCAGGAAGGCGGCTTCGGCGGCGGGCGCATCGTGGCGGAAGGGTCGCCCAAAGACATCGCAAAAAATAAACACAGCGTGACGGGCAAGTATTTACAAGCAGTTTTGAAACGCTAAGTTTTTGATGCTAGAAATTTCCGCGCAGCTACACATTCCCGATGCCGAGATTGAGCTCAACGCGATTCGTGCGCAAGGTGCGGGTGGGCAAAATGTCAACAAAGTGTCCTCGGCGATTCATCTGCGCTTCGATATTAACGCCTCGTCGTTGCCTGATGAACTCAAAGAAAAATTGCACGAATTAGCGGATAGACGCATCTCGACTGATGGCATCATCGTCATCAAAGCGCAACGACATCGCACCCAAGAAAAGAATCGCGCCGATGCGTTAGAGCGACTGAAATTTTTAATTGTGAGTGCTAACGTCACGGTCAAAAATCGCACCCCAACCCGCCCCACGCGCAACTCAAAACGCCGCCGACTGGCGAGCAAAACCCAGCGCGGCGAGCTCAAAATGCTACGCGGCAAAGTAAACGAATAGCGGACTTAAAATCCTGCTCAAAGCATTGAGAGCTGCCCCCTAATGGTATTTTATTTCAAACCATTTTTTGCCAAGGGGAAGCTCTCAAAACAGGTAAACTCAACAAGTTAACATTTTGAATTGCAGCCATGACCACCACGGAAAACCAAATCGAAAACGATCTTATCGCCAAGCTGACTCAGCTCAAATATACGCATCGTGCCGATATTCGTGACCGAGCGTCACTAGAGCATAATTTCCGCGAGAAGTTTGAAGCACTCAATCGAGTTCAGTTGACCGATACCGAGTTTGCCCGACTGATGGAGCAAATTATCAACCCCGATGTATATGCCGCAGCCAAATGTCTGCGCGAACGTAACAGCTTCGAGCGCGACGACGGCACGCCGCTTTTTTACACCTTGGTCAACATCAAGGACTGGTGCAAAAACACCTTTGAGGTGGTAAATCAGCTACGCATCAACACCCACAACAGTCACCATCGCTATGACGTAATTCTGCTTATCAACGGCGTACCCGTAGTGCAGATAGAGCTCAAGGGGCTAACCATCAGCCCACGCCGCGCCATGCAGCAGATCGTGGATTACAAAAACGATGTGGGCAACGGCTACACCCGTTCCTTGATGTGTTTTTTGCAACTGTTCATCGTCAGCAATCGCAGCGACACTTGGTATTTTGCCAACAATAATGCGCGTCATTTTAGCTTTGACGCGGACGAACGTTTCCTGCCGCTGTATCAGTTCGCCGACGAAGAAAATCAGAAGATTACCCATCTCGACAACTTCGCCGAAAAGTTTCTCCCCAAATGTATTTTGGGCGAAATGGTCAGTCGCTACATGGTGCTGGTTGCCAGCGAGCAAAAATTGCTGATGATGCGCCCTTATCAAATCTACGCAGTGCGCGCTATCGCAGATTGCATTAGCGAAAATCGCGGCAACGGCTACATTTGGCACACCACGGGCAGTGGCAAAACGCTCACCTCATTCAAAGCCTCCACCCTACTCAAAGATAATCCCGACATTGAAAAATGTTTGTTTGTGGTGGATCGCAAAGATTTGGATCGGCAAACTCGCGAGGAATTCAACAAGTTTCAAGAAGGCTGTGTTGAAGAAAACACTGATACCAATGCCATGGTTCGGCGACTACTATCCAGCGATTACGCCGACAAGGTGATTGTCACCACCATCCAAAAATTAGGGCTCGCACTCGACCGCAACAACAAGCGCAACTATCTAGAACGCTTGCAACCCTTGCGCAACAAGCGCGTGGCATTTATTTTTGATGAATGCCACCGCTCCCAGTTTGGCGACAACCATCAAGCCATCAAAGACTTTTTCCCCAAAGCGCAACTGTTTGGTTTTACGGGCACGCCCATTTTTGATGAGAACGCCAGCTCTGTGAAAGTGGAAGGTCAGCAGGCTTCGGCTAAAACCACCGACGACCTGTTTCAGCAACAGCTCCATGCCTACACCATCACACACGCGATTGAAGACCGCAATGTGCTGCGCTTCCACATTGACTACTTCAAAACTGAAGGTAAAGACCAAGCTAAAGCGGGCGAAGCCTTGACGCAAGAGGCGGTGGTCAAAGCTATTTTGGGAAAACACGATGCCGCCACCAACGGGCGTAAATTCAACGCGCTGTTTGCCACGGCCAGCATCAACCAAGCGATTGAATATCACCGCCTGTTCACTGACCTCCAAGCGCAACGGCAGAACGCAGACCGCGACTTTCGCCCGTTAAACATTGCTTGCGTGTTCTCCCCGCCTGCTGAGGGCGATAAAGACGTGCTGCAAATTCAAGAAGATTTACCGCAAGAACAAGCCGACAACCAAGTTGCACCCGAAGAAAAAAAGACCGCGCTCAAATCCATCATTGCCGACTACAACGCGCGTTATGCCACCAACCACCGCATCAGCGAATTCGACCTGTATTACCAAGACGTGCAAAAGCGCATCAAAGACCAACAATATCCCAACCAAGATTTGCCGCACGCACAAAAAATCGATGTGGTGATTGTGGTGGACATGCTGCTCACGGGCTTTGACTCCAAGTATTTGAACACCCTGTATGTGGACAAAAACCTCAAGCACCACGGGCTGATTCAAGCCTTCTCGCGTACCAACCGCGTACTTAATGACAGCAAACCTTACGGCAACGTGCTTGATTTTCGCCAACAGCAAGATGCCGTAAATGCCGCCATCGCGCTGTTTTCGGGTGAAAAAGCCGACCGCGCCCGCGAAATCTGGCTAGTCGATGCCGCGCCGCAAGTGATTGCTAAATTTGAAACCGCCGTCTCCCATCTCGCAGAGTTTATGCAATCACAAGGGCTAGATAACGCGCCAGAACAAGTGAACAACCTCAAAGGTGACGATGCACGCGGGCAGTTCATCAACCTGTTCAAAGAAGTGCAGCGGCTCAAAACCCAGCTCGACCAATATACCGACCTCACGCCCGAACACACCGCCAGCCTTGCCGAGGTGATGCCCGAAGACCAGCTTAAAGCCTTCCGTGGCGTGTATTTAGAAACCGCTCAACGCCTCAAAGACAAACAGAAAAAAGGCGGCGAAGCGGACGAGCCTGTACAGCAACTTGATTTTGAGTTTGTGCTGTTCGCCTCAGCGGTGGTCGATTACGACTACATCATGGGGCTGATTGCAAACTTTAGCCTAGGCACGGCAAAGCAATCTATGAGCCGTGAAGCACTCGTTGGCTTGATTGCCGCCGATGCCAAATTTATCGACGAACGCGACGACATCACCGCCTACATCCACTCGCTCAAAGCGGGCGCAGGTCTCACCGAGCAAACCATCCGCGACGGCTACCAAACCTTCAAAACCGAGCAAAGAAATCGCATCCTCGCCGCCATCGCGCAAACTCACGGGCTGGCCGCCCCCACCCTACAAGCCTTTGTGGACTTCACTTTGCTGCGCATGATTTTGGACGGTGAACAATTAAGTGACCTACTCGCCCCGCTCGAATTAGGTTGGAAGGCACGCAGCCAAAAAGAACTGGCACTGATGCAAGACCTCATGCCGCTACTGCACAAACTCGCGCAAGGGCGCGAGATTTCAGGGCTGGGGGCGTATGAGTAACAAGGTGAAAGGGAGCGGGCTGGTGCCCAAGCTTCGCTTTCCTGAGTTTCGGGATGAGGGGGAGTGGGAAGAAAAACAGGTCGGCGAAGTTTTCAAAGTCACTCGTGGGGAAGTTCTATCGATGACGTTGGTACAAGATAAGAAAACGAATGAAGCCAGCTACCCAGTCTATTCATCCCAAACCAAGAATAATGGCTTGTCTGGATACTACTCTGACTTCCTTTACGAAGACGCTATTACATGGACAACTGACGGTGCGAACGCAGGGGATGTGAATTACCGTTCGGGGAAGTTTTATTGCACGAACGTTTGCGGGGTTTTGATCAACACCAACGGTTACGCAAACCCTTGCATTGCGGCACTGATAAACAGTGTCTCAAGAAGCCACGTTTCCTATGTAGGCAATCCAAAGCTGATGAATGGGGTCATGGCCAAGATAACAATTCCATTTCCAACAGTTGAGGAACAACAAAAAATCGCCGACTGCCTCGCTTCCATCGACGAACGGATCACCCGGGAGGCGCAAAAGCTCGACACGCTCAAGACCCATAAAAAAGGCCTGATGCAGCAGCTTTTCCCCGCCGAAGGCGAAACCCTGCCCAAGCTGCGCTTTCCTGAGTTTCGGGATGCGGGGGAGTGGGAGTTTGTACCATTGAAAGAGTTAGCAAGTAGGCGAACCGAAAGAAATAGTGACGGTAAGTTGGTGCGTGTATTGACCAACTCAGCTGAGCATGGCGTGGTCGATCAGCGGGATTACTTTGACAAGGATATTGCCACCCAAGGCAATCTTGAAAACTACCTTATCGTTGATAGTGGAGATTTCGTATATAACCCGAGGATCTCAACTTTTGCGCCAGTAGGTCCAATCTCAAGAAACAGAATTGCAAAGGGTGTCATGTCGCCCTTGTACACAGTTTTCCGCTTCAAGAATTCTGGTATAGACTTTTACGCACATTACTTCAAAACATCTGCTTGGCATTTGTACATGCGTCAGGTAGGTAGTACTGGTGCGCGGCATGACAGAATGGCTATCGCAAATGATGATTTTTTAGCCATGCCACTTCCTGCTCCGTCACAGGAAGAACAACAAAAAATCGCCGACTGCCTCACCTCCCTCGACGATCTCATCACCGCCCAAACCCAAAAACTCGCCGCGCTCAAGACCCATAAAAAAGGCCTGATGCAGCAACTTTTTCCTTTTGCTGATGAGGTGCAGTGATGAGCAACAAGCCAAAAATTCACACTTACAAAAACATGAAGCCGCTGGTTGAACGACTACGCGACGATCTGAACAGTCAGGATTTTGTGCTGCTCTTTGCCTACAACGGCACCGGTAAAACGCGACTGTCGATGGCGTTCAAGGATGAAGGCAAAAAAAAATCAAACGACCGTTTAGTGTTGGGGACCATGTTGGACAACCCGCTCACGATTACCGAGACGGTGCGTGACACTCTTTACTTCAACGCCTACACAGAAGATTTATTTTATTGGGATAACGACTTGGTGGGTGATGCCGAGCGTGTGTTGCGCATCAACTCAGACTCGAACTTCTTTGCTGGTTTCAAAGAGCTCGCCTTAGAAGCCAAAATTTTCGCCTACTTGGAACGTTATGCCAATTTTGATTTCAAGATTGACTACGAGAACTGGACGGTCAGCTTTTCACGGGGTGATGCAAACAATATCAAGGTATCTCGCGGCGAAGAAAACCTCTTCATCTGGTGCATTTTCTTGGCGATTTGCGAGTTGGTGATTGATGGTGCCGAGGCCTATGCGTGGGTGAAGTACTTGTATATCGACGACCCAATTTCATCGCTGGACGACAACAATGCCATTGCGGTTGCCAGCGATTTGGCGAAGTTGCTCAGGGCGGGTAAAGAGCGCATAAAAACTGTGTTGTCTTCGCACCACGGGCTGTTTTTCAATGTGATGTGCAATGAGCTGAAACCGCAGCAGCACAGAAAGTATTTTCTACATCGCGCCAAGGATGGTGAAGGTCACACGCTGCGAGCCACGGACGACACGCCTTTCTTTCATCATGTGGCGATGTTGAGTGAGTTGCAATCGGTGGCACAGTCTGGCGCGCTGTACACGCATCATTTCAACATGCTACGTAGCATTCTAGAAAAGACCGCTACTTTCTTTGGCTATGATGACTTTTCAAAATGTATTGACGATAAAGATCAAGGCCTACATGCCCGCGCTTTAAATTTACTCAGCCACGGCAAGTATTCGATATATGAGCCGCGTGAAATGATCGAAGACAACAAGGTGCTTTTCAAAACTATCCTAAACGGCTTTCTCACGCGCTATGCATTTGTATTACCTGAACTCACACCACATCAACCTACTTCAGCGAGCCAGCCATGACCGAACAAGACCAAAAACAATTAGGCAACACGCTGTGGAAAATCGCCGATGAATTACGCGGGGCGATGAATGCGGACGACTTTCGTGATTACATGTTGTCATTCCTTTTTTTGCGCTATCTCTCGGACAATTATGAAGCCGCTGCCAAGAAAGAATTGGGCACAGATTACCCACTACAAGAAGCCGATTCAGGGCGTGCGCCGCTGTGCTTGTGGTATGAAAAAAACGCGACGGATGTGGTGCAGTTTGAGGAGCAGATGCGGCGCAAGACGCATTACGTTGTTCCGCCCGATTATCTTTGGAGCAGTATTTCTGAGTTGGCGCGCACACAAAACACGCTATTGCTGGAATCGCTGGATAAGGGCTTTCGCTACATTGAGAATGAGTCTTTTGCCAGCACCTTTGGCGGGCTATTTTCTGAAATCAATTTGAATTCTGAAAAGCTGGGCAAGAACTACGCCGAGCGCAATGCCAAGCTGTGTACGGTCATCAGCAAAATTGCGGAAGGTCTAGCGAAGTTTTCTACCAACAGCGATGTGCTGGGCGATGCCTACGAGTATTTAATTGGGCAATTTGCTGCTGGCTCAGGCAAGAAGGCGGGCGAGTTTTATACGCCGCAGCAATTGTCGGGCATTTTGTCTGAGATTGTGACGCTAGACAGCCAAGACCCCACCACGGGGCGCAAAGCGCGGCTGAATAAGGTGTTGGATTTTGCTTGTGGCTCTGGCTCGCTGTTGCTGAATGTGCGTAATAAACTGGGCGCGCACGGCATCGGCAAAATTTACGGGCAAGAAAAAAATATCACCACTTACAACTTGGCGCGCATGAATATGCTGCTGCATGGGGTGAAAGATTCTGAGTTTGAGATTTTTCATGGCGACACGCTGGACAATGATTGGGACATTCTCAAGGAAGCTAACCCCGCTAAAAAAGTTCATTTTGATGCGGTGGTGGCAAATCCGCCGTTCAGTTATCGCTGGGAGCCTAGCGACGCGATGGGCGATGATTTTCGCTTTAAGGGCTATGGGCTTGCGCCTAAATCAGCGGCTGATTTTGCGTTCTTGTTGCATGGTTTTCATTACCTTGCTCAAGAGGGCACGATGGCAATTATTTTGCCGCATGGCGTGCTGTTTCGCGGTGGCGCGGAAGAGCGCATTCGCAGTAAGTTACTCAAAGACGGCAACATTGACACCGTCATCGGCTTACCCGCGAATCTGTTCTTCTCGACGGGTATTCCCGTCTGTATTCTGGTGTTGAAGAAGTGCAAAAAATCTGACGATGTGCTGTTTATCAACGCTGCCGAACACTTTGAAAAAGGCAAACGGCAGAACCGCTTGTTGCCCGAACATATTGAAAAAATCATCGCCACTTATCAATTCCGCAAGGAAGAAGAACGCTACTCGCGGCGGGTGACGATGGAGGAAATCGCTAGCAATGATTTCAACTTGAATATCTCGCGCTATATCAGCACGGCGAAAGCAGAAGTGGCGATTGACTTGCTCGCAGTCAATGCACAACTGATGAACCTGGAAAGCCAAATCAGCCACGCACGCGACAAACACAATGCCTTTCTTAATGAACTGGGCTTGCCGCTGTTACCCTAAAAATCTACGGAGGCTCAAATCCATCGATGCAAAAAAGCCCGCTGTATTTGGCGGGCTTTTTTATGCTAACTAGCACAACTTAAAAATTACAGCGCGATACCTTTGTCATCAAACAAGCCATCAAACAATATCGTACTCAAATAACGCTCACCCGAATCAGGCAACACGACCACGATGGTTTTGCCTGCATGTTCGGGACGCTTAGCCAGTCGTAGCGCCGCAGCGACGGCCGCACCACAAGATATGCCGCACAAAATGCCTTCTTCGCGCGCCATGCGCCGCGCGTATTCCACCGCTTCTTCATTGCTAACTTGTTCGATTTCATCAACCAGCGACAGATCCAAGTTTCCAGGAATAAAGCCCGCGCCTATGCCTTGAATTTTGTGCGGCGCGGGCTTAATCGGCTCTCCTGCGCGCAACTGCGTAATCACGGGGCTGGCAGCCGGCTCGACAGCGACCGAAAGCAAATGAGCATTATGTTTTTTCAGGAAACGCGACACGCCCGTGAGTGTGCCACCCGTCCCGACACCCGCGACAAAAATATCCACTTTGCCATCGGTGTCCTGCCAAATTTCGGGGCCGGTGGTGCGTTCGTGGATAGCTGGATTGGCGGGGTTATTGAACTGCTGCAACAACACATATTTGCTATCCGAAGCCGCGATTTCTTCGGCTTTGGCAATCGCGCCACTCATACCTTTTGCACCCTCAGTTAGCACTAACTTCGCGCCATATACCGCCAGCAACTTACGCCGCTCGATGCTCATGGTTTCTGGCATGGTCAGTGTCAACGGAATACCGCGCGCCGCCGCGACAAACGCCAGCGCAATACCTGTATTACCACTGGTGGGCTCGACGATTTCCTTGCCTGCACCCAACACGCCGCGCTGTTCGGCATCCCATATCATCGCCGCACCGATGCGGCACTTCACCGAATAGGCGGGATTGCGACCTTCGATTTTTGCCAGCACCGTAGCCGTCGCGCCATCAGTCACGTGATTCAAACGGACTAAAGGCGTGTTGCCGATAGATAAAGAATTATCAGTAAACCAGTTAGCCATCACGCACTCCTCAAAGAATTTTCACAAAAAAAGCAGCGATGATTTTCACACAGCTAAGCCGCTCGCAGCTAATTTTTTCACAAAAAAGCTAGACGTAAAAAAACCGAGCGAACTCGGTTTTTTATACCACTGTAATTTAGCTAATTACTCAGCATCCACTACAGTTGCATCGGCTGGACGATCCATCAATTCGATCAATGCCATCGGAGCGTTGTCGCCCTGACGGAAACCGAATTTCAACACGCGCAAGTAACCGCCATTGCGTGTTGCGTAACGAGGACCGAGCTCATCAAACAACTTCGTTACCATTTCGCGATCACGCAAACGCGCAAAAGCCAAACGACGATTTGCCAAACTAGGCGTTTTGCCCAGTGTCAGGATCGGTTCTGCCACACGGCGCAGTTCTTTAGCCTTAGGCAAAGTTGTTTTAATCAGCTCGTGACGCAACAGAGAAACTGTCATGTTGCGGAACATAGCCAAACGATGGCTGCTGGTACGATTGAGTTTTCTTAAACCTGAACGATGACGCATGATGTGCCTTTCTTACTTCTTAAGTTGCCAGACTGCTTAAACCGCAGCAACAGGCCAATTTTCCAGTTTCATACCGAGCGACAAATTGTGCTCTGCAAGAACCTGCTTGATTTCATTAAGCGATTTGCGACCGAGGTTAGGCGTGCGCAATAAATCGTTTTCGGTGTACTGAATCAGATCGCCAATGTAGTGAATGCTTTGTGCTTTGAGGCAATTTGATGAACGTGGGGTCAATTCCAAATCATCAACTGGGCGCAACAACACAGGATCAACTTTAGGTGTTTGTACTTTTTCAACAACAGGCTCTGTACCTTCCAAAGCGGCGAATACTGAGAATTGATCAACCAAAATACGCGCCGCATTGCGGATAGCTTGTTCTGGATCAATCGCACCGTTGGTTTCAATGTGCATGACTAATTTATCTAAGTCAGTACGTTGTTCCACACGCGCACTCTCAACTTCGTAGCTCACGCGACTCACTGGGCTGAAAGACGCATCTAAAGCGATGTGCCCCACGGCGCGAGTTTCGTTCGGTACTTGACGTGAGATCGCTGAAACATAACCACGACCTTGTTCGACCTTGATTTGCATATCCAACTTACCGCCCGCTGTTAAGTGCGCGATAACGTGATCTGGATTAACGATTTCAACATCAGCGTTGCCGCTAATATCAGCTGCCGTCACGACCCCTGCGCCGTCTTTTTTCAAAGTCAGCAAAACTTCTTTGCTGTTGTGCAGACGTAATACCACGCCCTTTAAGTTCAACAACAAATCAACCACGTCTTCTTGCACGCCGTCGATGGTTGCGTACTCATGCAACACACCAGCCATCTTCACTTCAGTCGGTGCAGCACCCACCATAGAAGACAACAAAATGCGACGCAAAGCATTGCCTAAAGTGTGGCCATAACCGCGTTCAAAGGGTTCCATCACCACTTTAGCTTGGGTGGCGGAAATTCTTTGCACATCAATGATGCGCGGTTTTAAAAATTCATTTTTAGACATTCGCTACTCCGCGTGGATTACTTGGAATACAACTCAACCACGAGCTTCTCGTTGATGGTTGCAGGCAATTCGGAACGCTGAGGCTTAGCTTTGAAAGTACCTTTGAAAGCCTTAGTGTCCATTTCCAACCATTCTGGGAAGCCGCGTGATTCAGCCGCAGCCAAAGCTGCTTTGATACGCAACTGAGCCTTAGACTTTTCCGCCACTTCAACTACGTCACCAGGACGTACTTGGTATGAAGGAATGTTCACGCGATGACCGTTAACCAACACCGCATTGTGACGAACCACTTGACGCGCTTCTGAGCGCGATGCGCCGAAACCCATACGGTAAGTCACGTTGTCCAAACGTGATTCCAAAATTTGCAACAAGCTTTCGCCAGTGATGCCGCGTGATGCAGTCGCTTGCTTGTAGGTCAAACGGAATTGCTTTTCCAGCACGCCGTAGATGCGACGAACTTTTTGCTTTTCACGCAACTGAGTGCCGTATTCTGACAAACGGTTGTTTTTCTTTTGACCGTGTTGACCGGGCGGATACGCACGACGCTCAATTGAACATTTATCGGTAAAACACTTTTCGCCCTTCAGAAACAGCTTCTCGCCTTCGCGACGGCACTGACGGCATTTTGGGTCAAGATTTCTAGCCAAGATGTACTCCTAGTAAATTAGATACGACGCTTTTTAGGCGGACGGCAACCGTTATGCGGCACCGGGGTAATATCAGAAATGCTAGTGATCTTAAAACCAGCAGCATTCAACGCACGCACAGCGGATTCACGGCCAGGGCCAGGTCCTTTGATGCGCACTTCAATATTCTTAACGCCACATTCAGCAGCAGCCTTACCCACAACTTCAGCGGCAATTTGAGCTGCAAAAGGGGTGCTTTTACGCGAACCTTTGAAGCCTTGTGCGCCGCTAGTTGACCAAGCCAAAGTATTGCCTTGGCGATCAGTAATGGTAACGATGGTGTTGTTAAATGATGCGTGAACGTGTGCAATTGCTTCTGCAACATTCTTTTTAACTTTTTTGCGTACTTTCGTAGCTGGCTTAGCCATAATCTATTCCTCTAATGCGTTATAGCGAATTACTTCTTAGCACCGGCGATAGCCTTACGCGGACCCTTACGAGTGCGCGCATTGGTGCGAGTGCGTTGACCGCGACATGGCAAACCACGACGATGACGTTGACCGCGATAGCAACCTAAGTCCATCAATCGCTTGATGTTCATGGTTGTTTCACGACGTAAATCACCCTCAACGGTAAACTTGGCTACTTCGTCGCGAAGTTTTTCAACTTCAGCGTCAGTCAAGTCTTTCATCTTGGTGGTGGTCTTCACGCCAGCCGCTGCACAGATACTTAGTGAGCGAGTGCGTCCGATACCGTAAATTGCAGTCAAAGCAATTACAGCGTGTTGATGGTTGGGGATATTCACCCCTGCAATACGTGCCATGCAGCTACCCTATATTTGAAAAAACGAAGATTATAACACCGAAATTGGCTAACGCCGAATTAACCTTGGCGTTGCTTATGACGTGGCTCTGTGCAAATCACACGAACCACACGCTTACGAATAACAATTTTGCAATTACGGCAAATTTTCTTAACTGATGCTTGAACTCTCATTATTTTCTCCTAACTGAACTATTTGGCGCGGAACACAATGCGCGCTTTACTCAAATCATACGGGGTCAACTCAACCGTTACTTTATCGCCGGGCAAAATACGAATGTAGTGCATACGCATTTTTCCAGAAATATGACCGAGTACCACATGACCATTTTCTAACTTAATCCGAAAAGTTGCATTGGGCAGCGACTCTTCAATCTCACCTGCCATTTGAATCACATCTTCTTTTGCCATTAGCGCGTAATCCCAGCTTTGAAGTTAGCTTTCTTTAATAGATTCTCATATTGGTGAGTCATTAAATAAGACTGCACTTGAGCCATAAAGTCCATCGTAACCACAACCAAAATTAACAGCGAAGTTCCACCAAAGTAGAATGGCACGTTAAATTTAACTACCAAAAACTCAGGCAACAAACAGACTAAAGCAATGTAAACCGCACCTACCATCGTCAAGCGCAACATGATTTTCTCGACGTATTTAGCAGTTTGATCACCAGGACGGATGCCAGGTAAAAACGCACCGCTTTTCTTCAGGTTATCTGCCGTTTCTTTAGGACTAAATACCAATGCCGTATAGAAAAAGCAGAAGAAGAAGATCGCTACTGCATAAACCATCACATAAATCGGCTGACCTGGCGATAACTTATCACTGATGTCCTTTAACCAATTCATGCCATGCCCAGCACCGAACCAACCTGCGATTGTCGCGGGAAAGAGAATGATACTCGAAGCAAAAATCGGAGGAATCACACCTGCCATATTGATTTTCAATGGCAAATGAGACGATTGACCACCGTAAACTTTGTTACCCACTTGGCGTTTCGCATAGTTAACCAAGATTTTGCGTTGTCCGCGTTCAACAAACACCACCAAGTAAGTAACCGCTATCGCACCCACAAACAGAAATATCACAAGTGGAATAGAAAATGCACCCGTTCTCGCCAACTCCAATGTGCTACCAATAGCACTAGGTAAACCCGCCGCAATACCTGCAAAAATAATCAGCGAGATACCATTACCCAGACCACGTTCAGTAATTTGTTCACCCAACCACATCAAGAACATCGTCCCCGACACCAAGGTGATCACCGTGGTCATCTGGAACATAGCACCTGGATTAGGCACTAGTCCAGGCTGAGCTTGCAACGCAACCGCAATACCCAACGCTTGAAAAATTGCTAAAGCGAGTGTGCCATATCGCGTGTACTGAGTAATTTTGCGCTTACCTGCTTCGCCGTCTTTTTTCAACTGCTCAAGATGAGGCACGGCAATTGAAGCCAGCTGCATAATGATAGAAGCCGAAATATACGGCATGATACCTAAAGCGAAAATTGCAAATCGAGACAAAGAACCACCAGAAAACATATTAAACATACCCAATATGCCATTCTTTTGCGATTTGAATAAATCGGCTAACACCGCAGGGTCAATACCTGGAACTGGAATATGCGCACCAATGCGGTACACCACCAAAGCTCCTAGCAAAAACCACAAACGCTGACTTAAATCACCGTACTTACCCTTAGTTACACCCTTGGCTGCTGTGCTCACGGCGTTCCTTACTCAGCGATGCTGCCGCCGGCCGCTTCAACTGCTGCGCGCGCACCTTTGGTAATCAGCAAACCTTGCAATGTCACTGCACGAGCGATTTCGCCACACAAAAATACTTTAGCTTGCAAAGCATTCGCGTGAACGATGCCCGCTGCTTTCAAAGACAGCAAGTCAATAGTCGCAATAGGCATTGCTTGCAAGTCAGACAAACGGACTTCAGCTGTATCGTTGCGTGTCAGTGACACGAAGCCACGTTTAGGCAAACGACGTTGCAAAGGCATTTGACCACCTTCGAAACCGACTTTATGAAAGCCACCTGCACGAGATTTTTGACCTTTATGACCGCGACCACATGTCTTACCCAAACCAGAACCAATACCGCGACCTACGCGACGTTTGTAATGTTTAGCACCTGCGGCAGCTTGTATCGTATTGAGTTCCATCTTTACGCTCCAACCTTAACCATATAAAACACTTTGTTAATCATGCCACGTACACATGGAGTGTCTTCTAATTGAACTGTGTGGTTGATGCGACGCAGACCCAAACCGCGAATTGTCGCGCGATGAGACTCCGTCGTTCCAATCAAACCCTTGACTTGCGTCACTGTAATTGTTTTGGCTTTAGTCATTTCTTACCCCAAAATTTCATCAAGATTTTTGCCGCGTTTCGCTGCAATTTCTGACGGTGAATTCAACGCTTGCAAACCGTTCAAAGTTGCACGAACGACGTTGTAAGGATTGCTAGAACCGATACATTTCGCCAACACATCTTTAACACCAACCGCTTCAAATACCGCACGCATTGCGCCACCAGCGATAATGCCAGTACCTTCTGAAGCTGGTTGCATCAACACTTTAGCTGCGCCGTGCTTGCCGATAACAGTGTGGTGCAATGTGCCGTTTTTCAAATTGATTTTCACCAAGTTGCGACGCGCTTCTTCCATTGCTTTTTGCACAGCAACAGGAACTTCTTTCGACTTTCCTTTGCCCATCGCAATACGACCGTCGCCATCACCAACCACTGTCAGTGCCGCGAAACCCATGATACGACCACCTTTAACAACCTTGGTGACACGATTCACAGCAATCATTTTTTCGATCATGCCGTCGTCGCGTTCTTCTTGCTGCTGATTCTTACCTTGTGGCTTAGCCATTATTCAACTCCAATTAGAACTGCAAGCCATGTTCGCGCGCAGCATCTGCCAACGCTTTAATGCGACCATGATAACGATTACCCGAGCGGTCAAAAGCCACTTGAGCGACACCAGCAAGTTTAGCTTTTTCAGCAATACGCTTACCTACAACGGCTGCAGCTGCGGTGTTACCACCGTTTGCCAAGTCTTTACGGACTTCAACTTCAGCAGAAGACGCGCTCGCTAAAATCTTGCTACCGCAAGCAGAAATGATTTGTGCGTAGATGTGCAAGTTGGTGCGATGCACAGCCAAACGAACTGTTTTCTTTTCAGCAATGCGGGCACGGGTTTTGCGTGCTCTGCGCTGACGTGATTCATTTTTGTTCAACATATACGCCTCAATTATTTCTTCTTGGTTTCTTTAAGAACGATAACTTCATCGCTGTAACGAACGCCCTTGCCTTTATATGGCTCAGGTGAACGATAGGCACGAATTTCAGCAGCAACTTGACCAACACGTTGCTTATCAGCACCCTTCAACACGATTTCGGTTTGAGTTGGTGTTTCCACTTTCACACCCGCTGGCATTTTGTGCGCGAGTGGGTGAGAGAAACCCAAAGTCAAATTCAAAGTATCGCCAGCAGCGGCAGCACGGTAACCCACACCAACCAACAACAGCTTACGTTCAAAGCCTTTGCTCACACCAACAATCATATTGGCCAGCAAAGCGCGGATTGTGCCCGACATCGCATCTGCTTCGGCTGAGTCGTTCATTGCCTTAAACAATAACGCATCACCTTCACGAACTACCGACACCAAACCATTCAACGGCTGAATCAAAGTGCCCATCGAGCCTTTAACCGAAACTTGATTAGCCGACAACACGACTTCAACACCGCTAGGCACAACAACAGGATTTTTAGCAACTCTTGACATAATTCCTCCTTAAGCCACGAGACACAAAAGCTCACCACCAATACCATTGGCGCGTGCTTTACGATCTGTCATCAAACCCTTAGAAGTTGAAACAATCGCGATACCGAGACCGTTCATCACCTGAGGAATATCTGCCGTACCCTTATAAACGCGCAGACCTGGCGTGCTAACACGCTGAATCTTTTCGATTACTGGACGACCGCTGTAGTATTTAAGACCGATTTCCAAAGTCGCTTTACCGCCGTCGCCAGCAACAACTTTGTAACCATCTACGTAACCTTCTTCTTTCAAAACGTCCGCAATGGCAATTTTGATTTTTGAAGAAGGCATAGCTACCGTTACTTTTTCCGCCATTTGCGCATTACGAATGCGCGTTAACATGTCGGAGATTGGATCACTCATACTCATAAATTTCTCCTACCAACTTGCCTTAACGATACCTGGAATCTCACCGCGCATTGCAAATTCGCGAACTTTGGTACGACCCAAGCCAAACTTACTAAACGTGCCACGAGGACGACCAGTCAATGCACAACGATTACGCAAACGCACTGGACTTGAATCACGTGGGAGAGCTTGCAACTTAGCGCGCGCTTCAGCACGTTCCGCATCACTTGCTTTGAAGTTTTCGATGATTGCTTGCAACGCTGCGCGCTTAGGTGCAAATTTCGCAACCAGCTCACGACGTTTCAGGTCACGATTGATAACTGCCATCTTAGCCATTAGTCTTTTCTCATTTCTTTAAAGGAAGTTTGAACGCCATCAAAAGAGCCTTAGCTTCTTCATCGGTCTTTGCTGAAGTGGTGATAGTGATATTCATCCCACGCAAAGCATCAATTTTCTCATATTCAATTTCAGGGAAAATAATTTGCTCTTTAATGCCCATGTTGTAATTACCACGACCATCAAAAGACTTGCCAGAAATACCGCGAAAGTCACGAATACGAGGAATTGCAACAGTAATCAGGCGATCTAAAAATTCGTACATACGCTCTTTGCGCAATGTCACCTTACAACCAACAGGATAACCAGAACGAATCTTAAAACCTGCAATTGATTTTTTAGACAGCGTAATAACAGGCTTTTGACCTGCAATTTTTTGCATATCACCAACCGCAAACTCCATCACTTTTTTGTCAGCAACCGCTTCACCCACACCCATATTCAAGGTGATTTTTTCGATGCGCGGCACTTCCATTACAGATTTGTAGCCAAACTGCACCATCAAATCTTTAGCAACCTTATCTTTATACAACTCATGAAAACGAGCCATGCTTTAATACCCCTTAAGCCTTGATTACTTCGCCATTAGACTTGAACACACGCACTTTGTGCCCATCTTCAAGCGTCTTAAAACCAACACGATCAGCCTTCTTGGTTGCGGCATTAAAAATCGCAACATTTGAAATATGAATAGGTGCTTCTTGCTCAACAATTCCGCCAGACAAACCCTTAACTGGGTTAGGCTTTTGGTGTTTTTTTACTTTATTGATGCCGCCAATTAAAAGATGATCGCCCAACACGCTGATAACTGCGCCGCGATTACCTTTATCTTTGCCCGCGATAACAATCACGTCATCATTTTTCTTGATTTTATTCATGGTTTCCTCTACTCGACGCTTTATCGCTTACAGCACTTCTGGTGCGAGCGACACAATCTTCATAAACTTTTCAGTGCGCAATTCGCGAGTAACCGGTCCGAAAATACGCGTGCCAATAGGCTCTAACTTCGCGTTTAACAACACCGCTGCATTACCATCGAACTTAACCAAAGAACCATCGCTACGACGCACACCTTTGGCAGTACGAACCACTACCGCGTTATAGACTTCGCCTTTTTTGACACGACCACGAGGCGCAGCATCTTTGATACTGACTTTAATAACGTCACCCACAGAAGCGTAACGACGTCTAGAACCGCCCAACACTTTGAAGCACATTACCGAACGCGCACCGGTGTTATCGGCCACATCTAAAACTGTTTGCATTTGTATCATTATTTAATCTCCAACTTTTTCCGCTAGCGGCGGCCAGTTTTGGAACCCGTTAAGGGTCAGAACGCCGCGAACGGCGATGAAACGAAGCCGCGCATTATATGCAATTTTTTGAGGAATGCAAGAAGAATTACAACTAAATTGCCGCACCCTTAACCAACAGCTTAGCAACGCGCCAAGCCTTTGTTTTTGCCAATGGACGACACTCTTCGATCAATACTTGATCGCCAGTGTGAAATTCATTTGCTTCGTCATGAGCGTGGTATTTTTTAGATACGCGGATAATTTTGCCCAACAATGGATGTTTAACTTTACGTTCGATCAAAACGGTAACCGTTTTGTCCATCTTATCGCTGACCACAGTACCAGTTAAGGTACGTTTAAGTTTAGCTTCGCTCATTTCTGGGCTTCCTTCTGAGTCAATACAGTCTTTACGCGAGCAATTGCGCGACGTACGTTGCGAATTTCGCTGGTTTTACCCAGCTGCTGAGTCGCCACTTGCATACGCAAACCAAATTGCGCTTTAGTTAACGAGATCAATTCAGCTTGCAACGCTTCAACTGACTTGGTTTTTAATTCTGTCGCATTCATATTAAGTCCCTACCTGTCTAACCACAAAAGTGGTTGCCAAAGGCAATTTAGCTGAAGCCAATTTGAATGCTTCACGAGCCAATACCTCATCCACGCCATCCATTTCGTACAACATTTTGCCTGGTTGAATCTCAGCAACGTAGTACTCAGGATTACCTTTACCGTTACCCATACGAACTTCGGCAGGTTTTTGTGAAATTGGCTTGTCTGGGAATACTCGAATCCAAATACGACCACCACGTTTAATGTGGCGGGTCATGGCACGACGTGCTGCTTCGATTTGGCGAGCCGTCAAACGACCACGCGCAACTGCTTTCAAACCGAAATCACCGAAACTTACTTGGTTACCGCGTGTAGCAATGCCAGTGTTACGACCTTTTTGCTCTTTGCGGTATTTTCTTCTAGCTGGCTGTAGCATGTTTTACTCCTGCCTTTCTAACGCGTTTTTCTGGTTCAGCCGCAACAGGAGCAACTTCCTGAGCACCGATTTCACCTTTGAATACCCAAACCTTAACGCCAATAATGCCGTAAGTGGTTTGCGCTTCTGAAGTGCCGTAGTCAATGTCGGCGCGCAAAGTATGCAATGGCACACGACCTTCGCGATACCATTCTGAACGAGCAATTTCAATCCCATTCAAACGACCTGCACTCATGATTTTGATACCCAATGCGCCTAAACGCATGGCATTTTGCATGGCACGTTTCATCGCACGACGGAACATAATGCGCTTTTCCAGTTGCTGAGTAATTGAATCAGCAATGAGTTGCGCATCAATTTCTGGCTTACGAACTTCTTCGATAGCCAAATCAACTGACTGCAAACCCATACGCTTACGCAATTCAGCGCGCAACACTTCAATATCTTCGCCTTTTTTACCGATTACCATGCCTGGACGCGCAGTGTAAATGGTTACTTTCGCGCTCTTTGCAGGACGCTCAATAACAATTTTAGAGATACCTGCTGGAGCAAGCTTTTTCTTCAAGTAAGCACGAACTTCGATGTCTTTTAACAACAATTCAGAGAAGTTATGGCTGTTAGCGAACCACTTAGAATCCCAGTTTTTACGAACGCTCAACCGGAAACCGGTTGGATGAATTTTCTGTCCCATAATTTATCCTTAGTTCCCGACGTGAACGGTGATGTGACAAGTTTGCTTTTCAATTTTATTGCCACGGCCTTTAGCACGCGCAATAAAACGTTTCAGCGATGAAGCCTTGTCAACATAGATAGTAGTCACTTTCAAAGTGTCAATATCCGCACCATCATTATGTTCAGCATTTGCGATTGCAGAATCCAAAGCCTTCTTGATAATTCCCGCACCCTTTTTGGGGCTGAAAGACAAGATGTTCAGAGCCTGAGCAATTGGCAAACCGCGAATTTGATCTGCAACCAAACGACATTTTTGAGCTGAAACGTGTACGTTTTTCGCTACCGCTTTAGTAATAGTCATCATTGCCCCTTATTTCTTGACCGCAGCTTTTTTATCAGCAGCATGTCCTTTGAAGGTACGCGTCAAGGAAAACTCACCCAACTTATGACCTACCATGTTTTCGGAAACATAAACGGGAATATGCAACTTACCGTTATGCACTGCGATTGTCAGCCCAACAAACTCAGGCAACACCGTCGAGCGGCGCGACCAGGTTTTAACTGGACGCTTGTCATTAGTAGCGCGCACTGTCTCAATTTTCTTGATCAGATGTGCGTCAACGAATGGACCTTTTTTAATGGAACGTGCCATGTATTCTTACCCCTTAAACCTGAAAGCGACGACGTACAATCATGCCAGTAGTACGCTTGTTGCGACGAGTACGGAAACCCTTAGCTGGAACGCCCCAAGGACTAACTGGGTGACGACCTGCTGCGGTTTTACCTTCACCACCACCGTGCGGGTGATCGACCGGGTTCATAACCACACCGCGAACGGTAGGACGAACACCGCGCCAACGCATCGCACCCGCTTTACCAATCGAACGCAAACTATGTTCTGAGTTACCCACCTCGCCCAAAGTTGCTTTGCAATCAATATGTACTTTACGAATTTCGCCTGAACGCAAACGCAATTGAGCATAGCTGCCTTCACGAGCCAACAGCTGCACTGAAGTACCAGCCGAGCGCGCTAATTGCGCACCTTTGCCTGGCAACATTTCGATGCAATGTATTGTCGAGCCGACTGGAATGTTACGCAAAGGCAAAGCGTTACCCGCTTTGATAGGCGCTTCAGAGCCGCTCATAACCGCCGCACCCGCCACCATGCCTTTAGGCGCGATGATGTAACGACGCTCACCGTCTGCGTAACACAACAAAGCGATGTTTGCAGTGCGGTTAGGGTCGTATTCCAAGCGTTCAACAGTTGCTGGAATGCCATCTTTATTACGCTTGAAGTCAACCAAACGGTAATGCTGCTTATGACCGCCGCCCATATGACGAGTGGTGATATGACCGTTGTTATTACGACCAGCAGTTTTAGATTGGCTTTCCAACAAAGGTGCGTAAGGCTTGCCTTTGTACAAATCAGGATTCACCACGCGCAAAACGCCGCGCTGTCCTGGTGTAGTTGGTTTTAGTTTAATCAATGCCATGATGCTTATCCTTGCTCACTTGCAGCGAAATTGATTTCTTGACCAGCGGCCAAACAAACATATGCTTTTTTCCAGTTATTGCGACGGCCGACGAAACGGCCAGTACGCTTAACCTTGCCTTTAACATTAGCAATTTGCACACTATCAACGCTCACTTTGAACATCATTTCAACAGCGGCCTTCACTTCATGCTTATTTGCATCAGTTGCAATCTGGAATATCACTTGCTCATTTTTTTCCGCAACGAATGTTGCTTTTTCCGAAATGATGGGGGCAACCAACACCTTCATCAAACGCTCTTCGCTAAATTTTTGGGCAATCATGCGAACATCTCCTCAATTTTAGCAACAGCGTTACGCGTAACCACCACACGAGGGAAACGCACCAAACTTACTGGATCAGCTTGATAAGCCTCTAAAACCAATACATTAGGTAGGTTACGCGACGACAGGTACAGATTTTCATCCAAAGAGTCAGTAATCACCAATACACGTGTATCAGCCAAGCCCAATGCTTTGATTTTGTCTGCAAACTGTTTTGTTTTAGGCGAATCAACCGACAGACTGTCAACCACAACCAAGCGATTTTCAGCAACCAACTTAGACAGAATCGCTGCAAAACCTGCGCGATACATCTTACGGTTTACTTTTTGCGCATAGTTTTCAATGCCTGTATTTGGGAAAATCTTACCACCACCACGCCACAAAGGACTGGATGACATACCCGCACGAGCACGACCCGTACCTTTTTGCGCAAAAGGCTTTTTAGTCGTATGGCGAACTTCTTCGCGATCTTTTTGCTTGCTATTGCCCGAACGAGCATTAGCTTGATAAGCAACCACCAATTGATGCACCAGATCTTCGTTGTACTCGCGACCGAACAACTCATCGGAAGCGTTCAAAGCCGCGCTCGATTGACCCTTATCGTTAATAACTTTAAGTTCCATTACACACCTGCCTTAACTGCTGGACGCACCACAATGCTGCCGTTGATACAACCAGGAACCGCGCCTTTAACAAGCAACAATTGGCGCGCCGCGTCAACGCGCACGACTTCCAAATTTTGCACTGTTCTTTGCACATCACCCAAATGACCCGTCATGCGCTTACCTGGAAACACGCGACCTGGATCTTGAGCCATACCGATAGAACCCGGCACGTTATGTGATTTAGAGTTACCGTGCGATGCGCGACCCGACTTAAAATGATGACGCTTAATCGTACCAGCGTAACCTTTACCTTTAGTCGTACCCGTTACATCCACCAGCTGCCCCGCTTTGAATATCTCTACGCTCACCACCGAACCCAATGCGAGCTCAGCCAATTGCGTAGGAGACACCGTGAATTCTTTCAATTTACTACCCGCTTCCACACCCGCACGAGCGTAATGCCCAGCAGCTGCTTTAACTACGCGAGTAGCGCGACGTACGCCGTGTGCTAATTGCACAGCAGTGTAGCCGTCCGTATCCACAGACTTAAGCTGTGCAATACGATTATTGGACACTTCCAGCACCGTTACTGGCAACGATGAACCGTCTTCAGTAAAAACGCGGGTCATGCCAATCTTACGACCGACAAGTCCTAAACTCATTTGATTTCCTCTTGATTTAAGGGGTCAACTACAATTGGTTAACCGATAATTACTACACTAACAACTACAATTACTGCAACTTAATTTCCACATCCACACCAGCAGGCAAATCTAACTTCATCAACGCATCAACTGTTTTATCAGTTGGATCAATGATGTCCATGAGGCGCAAATGCGTACGAATCTCGAATTGATCACGAGAAGTTTTGTTAACGTGCGGTGAACGCAACACGTCAAAACGCTCAATTTTAGTAGGCAATGGCACAGGACCATTAACCACAGCACCAGTACGCTTAGCCGTATCAACAATCTGCGCCGCAGATTGGTCGATTAAACGATAGTCGAATGCCTTGAGGCGAATACGAATTTTTTGACTTGACATATTTTTCTCTTACTTTTGTGCGGCAATGCCGCTAATTAAAGAACAAAAACGCGTGACTCAGTCACGCGAGGGCGCGCATTGTATCTGCACCACACTAGCAGTGCAAGTAATTAAAACAAAAACAAGGTTTATGCCATGTTGTGCATAAACCTTGTTAGTGAAAATTATTACTCGATAATTTTAGCAACCACACCCGCACCAACGGTACGACCACCTTCACGAATCGCGAAGCGCAAGCCTTCTTCCATCGCAACTGGGTTAATCAGACTGACCGTGATGCTGACGTTG
>Ga0209824_10000496_pt1 | contig 24283 bp, 19 predicted proteins | sample VDWuncwatermetaG_FD_184124 | JGI IMG/M metagenome (GOLD analysis project Ga0209824, IMG submission 184124) | Wastewater microbial communities from Netherlands to study Microbial Dark Matter (Phase II) - VDW unchlorinated drinking water (SPAdes)... ...
ATGTCAGGTAAAATCTTATAGGCCGATTCCTGTTCATCTTCATTTTCCTGTGGTTCGCTTTTGGCTTCATCATCAAGACTCAGCTGTTGGAAATCGTTAAGGGTTGGCAGATCTTTTAAACTGTTAAGCCCAAAAACTTCCAGAAACTTGACTGTCGTGCCGTACATGAGTGGACGGCCCGGCTCTTCACTGCGCCCAACAATGCGAATGAATTCTTTTTCCAGCAAGGTCTTGAGCACCCCACCCGTGTCCACGCCGCGCACATCTTCCACACGTTGTTTGGTCGCTGGTTGCTGATAGGCAATCACCGACAATGTTTCCAGACTTGAAGGCGATAGGCGTGTAGGAGCATCCGGACGCTCGTCGTGCAAGTAAGCTGAAATCTCATACTTGGTGCGCAACTGGTAACCTTTGGCCACACTGATAAGTTCAATGCCACGATCCTCGCGCATCAAGTCTTCCTGAATCTCACGCAAGATAGCCTTGATATCTTCGCGGCCGATGTCGTTATCGAGTTCAGATTTTTTACTGAGTAACTGCAAAAGAACTCCAGCAGCGTCATCAAAGTCTTCAGCGACAATTTCGGACACGAGCGTTTCACTGCCTTCAAGTGCAATTTCTTTGCCCGGGGATTCGATGCTCTCAGCAGCAGTAATTTGTGCAGCCTCCGCACGCAAAATGCCTCTCAGCTTGCGTTGAATTTGCTGCAAGGAAACAGGCTGCAAACTCACAAAGAGCAAACCTTCGACTATAGCTTTTTGTTTTTCTTTGGTTAACATATTTTACCTAAAATCATCTTTGGCTTGGCTCACGACCCCATCGACATCGGCAATTTCCATACGCCTTTGCAGACGAATTGGTTCAAAATTTCCGGTTTGAAAAATCATGATCATCTTCAATCTGGCCATTTCCAGAATGGCTAAAAAAGTCACCACGTAGTCAACTTTGGCAGAAGCTTCGCTGAAAAAATCCGAGAACAAAGCGTTATCGACGGTCTTCAAACGATCAAGCATCTCGTAAATCCGCTCAGTCACAGACACGCGTTCAACCATCACGCGGTGATCATGGGCGGCTTCTTTGGGTAACTTTTTGAGCAAGGTCGCAAAAGCGGCAATCAAGTCATAGGCTGTAACTTCATAGGATTCAGCTTTTGGTTCATCCCCTGCTTCCTCTTCAAAAACAACTTCACCACGCTTGTAAACGTCACGTCCAAGCCAAGGTCTGTCAGACAAAAAGCCAGCCGCCTGCTTATACTTTTGATACTCACGCAGACGTGCAATCAGATCAATGCCCTCACCTTCATCTTCAGTAGCCGCTTCGTCATCTTTACCACTCGGCAACAGCGATTTGGATTTAATATGGGCCAGCTCAGCGGCAATCAGTAAAAACTCGCTCGCCATGTCGACATCGAGTTCTTCGTAGGCGGAAAGATACAGAAGGTATTGATCCGTCACTTGCGAAAGCGACACACGCGAAATAGCGAGATCATTTTTCTTAATCAGGTGCAGCAGGAGATCGAGGGGACCTTCAAAGACATCAAGCTGCAAAGTAACAATTTGGTTTTCCATGGAGTGGTTTTTAGATTCCAACAACATCGCGAATCCGTGTCAAGGTGTGAGAAGCGGCTTTACGCGCAACATGATTGCCGGCTGCTATGACGTCTTTGAGATAGCCTCGATTTTTAGCCAGCTCGCCGCGTTTATCACGCATGGGCGCCAGCGTTTCATCCATTGCGGCAATCAATTTCTTTTTGCAATCGATACAACCCATACTGGCACTGCGACACCCTGCTACCACGTCTTCCTGCGTGGCCTTTTGCGAGTAAACTTTATGATAATCAAAAACTGGGCACAGCTCGGGATTGCCCGGATCAGTTCTACGCACACGAGCCGGGTCCGTCATGGCTGTCATGATTTTTTTGCCTGCCGTTTGGGCTGACTCAGATAAAAACACACCATTATTGTAACTCTTGGACATCTTACGGCCATCGGTTCCAGGCAATTTAGGTGTTTGCGTCAATAAAGGTTGTGGCTCTTTAAGCAGGTCTGTCTTGTAAATAAAATTAAAGCGGCGAACGATTTCGCGCGAAAGCTCAATGTGCGCAACTTGGTCTTGCCCAACCGGAACATGCGTTCCATTGTAAATAGCAACGTCCGCCGTTTGCAAAAGCGGATAACCTAAAAACCCATAAGTCGAGAGGTCCTTGTTTGAGAGTTCCTGTTGCATATCTTTGTAGCTGGGCACGCGCTCAAGCCAGGCCACAGGCGTAATCATGGAAAGCAAAAGCTGCAACTCAGCATGTTCAGGCACTGCCGACTGAACAAAAATAATCGCCTTGGCTGGATCGACTCCAAAGGCCAACCAATCGAGCACGATATCTTCAATGTAACCCTTTAGCGCATGCGAGTTGTCGTACTCAGTCGTCAGAGCATGCCAGTCAGCCACAAAAAAATATTTTTGATCAAAGCCAGGATCATTCTGCAACTGCACCCAGTTGGCGATCACGCCGTGGTAGTGCCCCAAATGCAGTGGGCCCGTTGGGCGCATACCGGAAACAATGATTTTTGTCTTATCGGAAGTCATAGGATTTTCAGCAAATAAAGCTACCAAACACCTAATGAACTCAAGGGCTCAAAACAAGGAGGATTTAGAAAACCGCACCCTCTTCCTCGTTAATTGAGAAAATGGCGGTTGCCCCCATAAAGAGGGGTTTGATGAGAATCCCTCTTTTAAAATCTTTTCAAATCGACTTTTACTATTTCTTCGCGAATGAGCGCCAAACCCACTTCTGGCAAAGCTTCAATGACAGGATTCACAAACCCATTAAGAATATCACCAAAAGTCTCATGAACTAAATAGGATGCCATCACGAGTGTCCCCGCATCATCTTGTTTAACCCCTTGCCTGACCAAATTACCCACTTCCAATAAAGATGCATAAACATCGACAATGCGTCTGGCGTGGCGCTGAAGCCAACCGGGTTGCTTGAGCTGCTCTGGTGAAATCATCTCAGCACCGCGTTTACGGGCCGTTAAATAAAGAGCCCTCGCTTTGGGCAAAACTGTCTCTGGCCAATCTTGTAAAATTTTATCGAGCAGCCCATTGACACGCCCCCAAAAATCAAAACGCGAAGCATCACGCATGATTTGCAGGCACAGAATATTGTGTGTGCCCTCCCAGGTTTCGACAATCATGGCATCGCGCAAGAGTCTGGGTAAAATAGAAAAGTCCTGAATAATCCCATTGGCCCCAAAAACGAGGATCGCTTCTTTAACCCTCTCGGTTAACTCACTGGCCGTACGGTATTTATTCATATTGACGAGAAAGCGCTGCCAAAGGCGCTGCTCGTTATTGGTTGGCAAAAAACCATGCTTGTCGATCTCTTTGAGAGAGGCAAAAAATAGGTTCCGCCGCCCTGTGAGCTTGGCTAACAACGACACCAACATTTGCTGCACTAAAGGAAACTCAATAATATTTTTGCCAAAAGCCCCGCGCTGCTCAGCATAATTCCGAGCCTCGGCAAAGGCCCTACGATGAAAACCCAAAGCATTGGCTGCGTTGTGCAGACGTGAAGCATTGAGCACATAATCCATAAGATTTTTAAAACCATCATCTGGATTTCCAATCGGATAAGCCAGAGCCCCTTCAAAATCGATTTCCGCCGTTGGCAACGACTGCGTTCCCAATTTGTCTTTCAGTCGTTTGATCGAGAGAGAATTGACAACTTCAACCCCCTCTTCGCGAATCGTTCTGGGAACAAAGAAAATGGCGACACCATCGGTCCCAGAAGGAGCACCTTCAGGCCGGGCGGCAACAAGGAAAAACCGATCGACAGCCGAACAATACCATTTTTCGGCAAATAACCGATAAGTTCCATCGCCAACAGGCCTCGCCACGCCTTCAATCGCCCCAACATCTGAGCCGCCAGCTTGCTCCGTAATGAACTGCGCCCCCGCCAAGGGAAATTCCATAGACTGTAAAAGGAGTAGGTAGGTTTTTTTGAGAGCATCATCACCTTGGGCAGCAATGACGCGAATAAGCCCGTCTGTACAAGCCAAAGGACAAGTGACGCCCGCTTCCCCGATTTGCGCAAGCAATGTAATCTTGGCAAATTTTTCGGTCTCGCTCGCATTAGAAAAAATCCCCGTCTTCACAACTTCGCGGCGAATCGTTTGCGTTTCTAGAGGCAAAATGACTTCTTCGATGCAGCGTCCGACTCGGTCATACTTATTGAGGCGAGGCAACTTTTCCGGTCTAGCGGCCTCACTCGCCAGGACATCCCAGCTCGCCAACTTTTCTTCCCAATGCCGCAAAACCGTTTGCAAACGGTCATACTCGGCTGGCTTAAAGAAATAAGTCAGAACTTTTTGCAAACCCGCATCGTGCGTAAAAAGATTGGCTGCCACTTGGCTTTGATAGTCTTTGAGGGTCTTCATTGGCGAGTTTTACCACTGGAGCGCCTGCAAACAAAACAAAAAATCTCTGAAAGGATTAGCTAAATTTAAAGGCCCCCAATATTCCTCTGACTTGCGAATCTGGCCCAAAGCAGGATAGACTCAAAAGCCGTGAGTGAAAAAGCCCAATCTGCCGACCTTATCCCCAGAGCCTTCATTGAGGGCCTACGAACTCATATCAAAAACAACTATGGGCCAAAGTCATTCGTCGGCAAACCGTGGACCGAATTTGACACAAGCTATTTTGCCAAAGGCATTGTGCGTCTGAATGATAGTTTTACGCTGTCGCGCAGTGAAAAGTCGCTCAATTATTTTAACGATCCCATCATGCGCTCGGGCTATCTGGCTTACTACTTGCCAGTGAATGCCGCCAAAGCCGCCAGCATCTTCCTCAAACATCTTACAGCTAAAGATCTTCCTGGTGATAGTCAGACGCTCAGAATTGTCGATTTTGGTTCAGGTCCACTCACCCAAACGCTTGGATTTCTTTTTGCTCTAGAACAAATGCTGGCCAGAGGGAATTGTCCTCTGCCAAAAACAGTGACTGTCTGTGCCGTAGAGCAAAATCGCCGCATCATTGACGAAGGCCGCACCCTCATCAAAAATTACCTGGCGGCTTCGCCTCTTGGAACAAAAATTCAACTCATCATAAAACCGATAACAGCGGATTTACTTAGATTGCGCTCGGGCGAGCCCTCTGATCTGCTTTTATTCGGCAACGTCCTCAACGAGATTCCTCTGAGAAACGAGCAAAACGATTTAGTCTTCCGCCTGCTCAATCACTGGAGTGCACCTAACAGCCTCATCCTATTTTTAGAACCCGCTGCCAAAAAAATCTCTCGCGATTTGCAAAACCTGCGTGATGCCCTTTTGGAAAAGACTGATTTAAAACTTTTAGGCCCCTGCCTCCACCACATGACTTGCCCACTCAATCAGGTCGCCAAAGGCGATTGGTGCCATTTTTACCAAAGCTGGCAAGCGCCTCTCTTCATTCGTGAGTTTGACCGCGTGACTAAACTCAAAAAATCCGTTCTCATGTATTCTTATTTAATGTTCAAGCGTGGGAGCGAAGCAGCAAAATACCGTAGCAATCAATTCGTCGCCATCAGTGACCTGCTCATCAGCAAAGGACGCCAAGAAATTATTGGCTGTGGACCAGCTGGACGCATTCGCTTTGTCAGATCCAATCGCGATCGCAGTGAAGATAACCACGGTTTTGATCTCATCAATCGTGGCACAAACTTTTCCGCAACGAACATCGAATTGCCAAAAAATCCCGAGTTGGAATATCGCTCGATTGTTGATCGCGATACGAAGTTTTTGCTTAAGGCAAAATCCTAACCTAAAAAAAAAGGCGGCCCACCTCAAGCGGACCGCCTCATTACCTTAATATTTCTTCTAACTCAGAATGTAGTCGCTTTAGTCCCAACAGCGCTAAAGGTCCCACTGCCCGTACTGCCACCATCCCAATCAATATCACCAACATAGCAACTATCGGTTGCTGTACCAGAAGACATCGCGCCGCAATCCACCGTTCCAACGGTGGATCCACGAATAAACACCGTCACTTGTACGGCTGTTTCTGTACCGCTAAAGGCATCGATGTAGACTTCGTAGACACCATCTTCATTAATCTCGTTCATCCAAATGTTTTCAATCCCGTTGCCGCAAGAGATACAATCAACGTCGAGCTTGGCATCATCATCTTCATCACTGGCTGTCCCCCAATCAATCGAATTAGTCAGTGAACCATCAAGGCCAACGGCACAGTTGCCAAAGTTACAATCATCACCAGCGCCATGACCACCATTCGCGTAGACACCTGTTGGCCGCACCAAATGCAAGTCCATGTCGGTGTCCCCGTCCCAGGTCATTTGGATACGGAAAAGTTCATCCTCCGACGAAGTCGAAGTGGAAGTGACAGAGATTGTCTTGCTGCACACAGTCCCGTCTGAGTGAGTCGCCGCCACTGTCACCTGGTTTTCTCCAGAGAACAGGGGAATCGCTGCTGAGTAAGTCGTGAGAGCTGACACGTCGAGATTGATCGTATTTGACGATTCACCAGCAGAAACAACCACCTTGGCAGAACTGGGGGCCTCAGTGAAAGCACCCTCTAACGTGATAGCCGTTGTTTCGACACTAGCCCCATCACTGTGACTGGTAATCGTCACTGATGTGCAGGCACTATCGGAGACACACATCCCGCCAACAGAATCATCTCCTGTGTTATCAATGTTATCAACAAAGTCAGTGCCTCTGTCGTAGATGCCATTGGCATTCACATCGATCACACAATCAAAGCAACCCGCCCGCAGATTTTGTCTTGGCCAAACCAGCCAAGGTGCCTCATTGGTACAAAAACCCTGTACGGGATCAAGCTCAATGGCGTCGTCGACATCAGTCAAGGTATCGCCATCTGTCCAATCGTCTTGATGAGAAACCACGTACTTACGCACACCGACAGCATGCTGAACCAAAGATTGTTCGGGTGGAGAAATCCAGGCAAAGACGTCACGAATATCGGTATCTGTCGCGTTCGGATCAAAAATATCCCGATAATTGCCACGCCGATCCGCACAAATCTGCCCAATGATATCATTACCTGAATTGACTTCTTGAATTGTAAAGCAAGGACGGAAACGGCCCGAACGAGAAATGATGTCCCCACTGGCATCAAAACGACCATCAGCATCGATGTCACACACAACATCGTATTGACCACTGCCAAAGGTTCCCATCGTCACACTGCCCTCACCACTGGCCACTGTCACACTGACCGTCGTCCCTGCCAAGGTGTCTTGATCAGCAACAGCGGCATTCAAATCAGAAAAAACATAACACGTGTAAGTCCCATCGGCCAAGTCTCCATCGCCACTTTCCAGTTTGACAAAGACAGACTCAGCACTCGTAAAGGACGAACGAGCGACCCCAGTCGAATCAGCACAATAAGCTTTGTTGCCATCCACCGCCGTAAACGTATCTGTAAAAACTTCCGTACCGTCTTCATCTGTCACCACAACAGCATATTCACCGGTCTCCACATAGCGACGCGGCACCAAACCACTGGAATACAATACCAAAGAACTGGAGCCGCTCTCGGTCGTCGACAAATCTTGCACAATCGTCGAAGTCGGAATGACCCCGTCTTCATCTGTCGTCGCAATGAAACCACCATCAGGACTCATGGCCGTGCCCGCTGGACTTGTGACTGTTATCGAATAACGGGAATTGGCCGTGAGATTTGTTAAACTCAAATTGACGGGATCTGTCGTGCTGACCGTCGTCAACGTCTGCCCATTATCATCGACAATGCCACCCGTTACAGCGGCACTTCCGCCACCACCAGATCCACAGGCAGCCGTCATCATAGTGCCGCCTAAACCAAGAATGATGGCGAACGATCGAAAAACCGACCACAATGATTGACTCCACCCCATAAGTGCCCCTTTATTAAAAAAATAACTCGCCTGCCTGAGGCATTGTCATGCTATTTTCATATTTTCATCAACCATAAAAACATTTATGAAGAAATTTATGTCAACTGACAAATTACCCAAAGGCTTTAAGGCCTTCCTCGTGACCGAAAGTCTTGGCGCCTTCAACGATAACTTTTTCAAAATGTTGCTGCAGCTCTACATTCTTAATGTTGCCAAATTTCCGAATGCTGAAGCTCTCATCGCCAAGCTAGCCATCGCCTTTACCATTCCCTTTGTCCTCTTCGGACCCTGGTCAGGTGCTCTGGCCGACAAATTTGCTAAGAGCCAAATCATCAAAATGATTAAAGGAACTGAAATTATTATCGTGAGCATCGGTCTTTATGTCCTCACCCTCGGGCATGCCGAACCACTCATCGGGGCGCTCTTTCTCCTCGCCACCCACAGCGCTTTCTTTGCGCCTGCCAAGGCTGGTTACATTCCAGAAACCTGCGCGCCAGCGCTCATCAGCAAAGCCAATGGCCTAGTCGGCATGACAACTTTTTTATCGATCATTTTGGGGACAGCTCTGGCCGGTGTCTTAATGACTGTACACAAAAACAATCCCATCAGCGTGGGATTTTACAGCATTGCCTTTGCCATTATTGGCACGGTCTCAGCTTTCTTTATTCCCCGTACGGCCGCAAAACGTCCCGGACTTAAAATGCCGCGCAATCCAATCAGGGGCATAATTGCAGATTTAAAAACTCTCAAAAACCACCACGGAATTTTTTTAGCGAGCCTCGCCCATTCTTATTTTTGGCTACTGGGACTCGTTTTACAAACCAACATTCTCGTTTATGGAAAGTTTCATCTCTCTCTAAGGGAAACTGACTCAATGGCTCTCTCAGGACTACCAGCTATCCTTGGTGTGGGCATTGCCCTCGGCTCCCTGCTCGCTTCGCGCTGGTCCGGTCGTAAAGTCGAAATTGGTCTGGTCCCACTGGGCGGTTTTGGCCTCTCTGTCGCCGCGATCGCCCTCTTCTTTACGCCAGGACATTATTCCGCAACCTTGAGCGTGCTCTTTTTTGCCGGAATTTTTGGTGGGCTCTTCATCATTCCCCTCTTTGCCTTCATCCAATTTGAAGCTCCCGCTGATAGCAAGGGTCAAACCCTCGCCACGCTTGGCATCATGAATGGCCTTTTTCTCGTCTTAGGCTCGCTGCTCTATGAATTACTGGCTGTACAGCTCAAATTAACACCCGCCCAGATCAGTTTGGTCATGGGGATTTTGAGCGCGGGCGTCACGGTATACATCTGCACGGTCATTCCTCAATACCTTGTCCGCTTTCTTTCCTGGCTTTTGACTCACACAGTTTATGACATTCGAATTCAGGGTCAGGAAAATGTGCCGGCTGAGGGCCCCGTCCTCCTTGTGCCCAACCATGTTTCTTTCATCGATGCGCTCTTAGTTGGCGCCTGCCTGCAAAGGTTTATTCGTTTCATTATGTGGAAGAAAATTTACGACCTCCCTGGCGTCAAACAAATGTGCAAACTCATGGATGTCATTCCCGTAGCCCCCTATGAAGGCCGTGAATCCATCATCAAAAGCCTGGATGCTGCCAAAGCCAAACTCATCCAAGGTGAAGCTGTCTGTATTTTTGCCGAAGGGGGCATCACCCGCGATGGCGACCTGCACGAATTCAAACCCGGCATGGAAACCATCATGCACGGCTTGAATGGCCCCATCATCCCGGTTTACCTCCACAATGTCTGGGGAAGTCTTTTTAGTTTCTCTGAAGGCAAAGTCTTATGGAAGTGGCCAAAACGCATCCCCTACAGAGTCACCGTGATTTTTGGAGCGCCCATGGTAGCCAGCAGCTCAGCCAAAGAGGTCGAGGCTGCTGTGAGAAAATTGGCTAACCTCACAAAAAGACCAAGTTCCTAGTCAATTCAAAGTTTTATTGAGCTTTTCTAGCCAACTAATAGAGTCGCAATAAGTGAAGCCCTGCAGCGCCTCCATTCGATACCTCAGCGCCAAATTCTCCGCCTCTTTCATGAGTGGTTCTTGCCTCATAGGCCAGGAACCGCTAGACTGCGTCGATACATTTTAGTCCAGAGAACCCAAAGGAAGCCTTTATGTCCAGCACAGCAAAACTAGTCCTTGATGGCAAAGAGTACGAATACCCAATCGTTAGCGGATCCGAAAACGAAAAGGGCATCGATATCAGCAAGCTAAGAGCGCAGACCGGCCACATCACCCTCGATCCCGCTTTCATGAACACGGGCGCTTGCCAGTCTGCCATTACCTTTATTGATGGTGAAAAAGGCATTTTGCGTTACCGCGGCATTCCCATCGAAGAATTGGCCGAAAAGTCAGATTTTGTTGAAACCTCTTACCTGCTCATTTACGGCCACCTCCCCACCAAAACACAACGTGAAGACTTCAGCACCGGGCTCACCCGCCATTCACTCATCCATGAAGACATGAAGCACTTTTTCACAGGCTACCCAGGCACGGCTCACCCTATGGCCATTCTTTCGTCCATGGTTTGTTCACTCTCCGCTTTTTATCCGGACTATGTTGATTCAGATATTTCCGGGGAAAAGATGAACGAAAATTATGTTCGTCTCCTCTCCAAAGTCCGCACGATTGCCGCTTTCTCTTTTAAAAAATCGATTGGCCAGCCTTTGATTTATCCTCGTAACGATTTGAGCTACTGCGCCAACTTTCTTAACATGATGTTCGCCGTTCCAGCTGAGCCTTACAAAATCGACGATGACATCGTCAAAGCCCTTAATTTATTACTGATCGTCCACGCTGACCACGAACAAAACTGTTCCACGTCAACCGTTAGACTCGTCGGTTCATCTAAAGCGAATATCTTTGCTTCTATTTCGGCAGCCATTTGTGCTCTGTGGGGTCCCCTGCATGGCGGCGCTAATCAGGAAGTTGTGGAAATGCTCGAACGCATCCATTCACACGGCTTCAAAACCAAAGACTTGATCGAAGATGCCAAAGACAAAAATAGCAAATTCAAACTTTCTGGTTTTGGCCACCGCGTTTACAAAAACTTTGACCCACGCGCCAAGCTGCTTAAAAATGCTTGCGACAAAATCCTCAGCAAACTCGGCATCAATGACCCTTTGCTAAACATCGCCAAAGAACTCGAAGAAGCCGCCCTCAAAGATTCTTATTTTGTTGAACGCAAACTTTATCCAAATGTCGATTTCTACTCAGGCATCATTTACCGGGCTTTGGGTGTCCCGACCAATATGTTCACAGTCATGTTTGCCCTAGGTCGCATGCCAGGCTGGATTGCCCATTACAAAGAACTGATGGAAGACAAAACTGGCAAAATTGAGCGCCCCCGCCAAATCTATACGGGCAGCCCCTTGCAACATTATGTGCCGATTGAGAAGCGTGCTTAAAAAAAACCTGAAAAGATCCATCACCCAAAATCGGGTAGGCCTCAAATTGTGCTCTGCACATCTAATCTATCATTAGGTGGAGAGCTTCCCGATATTTATCAGCCGTCTTCGCGATAATATCTTGTGGTAACTTAGGAGCCGGCGGCTTCTTGTCCCATTTGATGGAAAGCAGATAATCGCGGACAAATTGTTTATCAAAACTCGGCGGACTGATTCCAACAGCATAGGCTTCTTTTGGCCAAAACCGTGAAGAGTCAGGCGTGAGAACTTCATCAATCAGAGTCAGTTTGCCGTCGATTAACCCAAATTCAAATTTGGTATCACAAATAATAATACCACGACTCGCTGCATAATTAGCACCCTCAACATAAAGTTTAAGGCTAATCGCTTTGACTTCTTCCGCCAAATCCTTGCCAAGTAATTCTTGCGCCTCAGCGAAACTGATATTCTCGTCGTGAGCCCCCATTTCGGCTTTTGTAGACGGCGTAAAAAGTGGTTCAGCCAATTTTTGGGCTTCTTTCATACCGGCAGGTAGTGGCAAACCACTCATTTGGCCTGTCTTTAGATAATCGTTATAGCCAGAACCAAAAAGATAACCTCTCACAATGCACTCTATCGGCAACGGCTTGGCCTTTTTGACAATCATGGCGCGGTCTTTGAGTTCATGCAATTGACCAGCATCACTCACCACAGATTCTAAAGGTGTCAATGAAGCATGATCTTGAATCATCCCCTTAAACTTACGCATCCAGAAATTAGTCATTTGCGTGAGCACACACCCTTTGCCTGGAATTGGATCGGGAAGAATCACATCAAAAGCCGACAAGCGGTCAGTCGTCACAATCAATAACTCAGTACCCAAATCATAGACATCGCGCACTTTTCCGCGAAACAAAAGTTTGAGATTGGAAATATTGGATTCATACATCGGTTGCGCCATAACACCTTCAAAATTAAAATTTCTTGCCAGTCGCCGACAACGCCTGATCGCGTGCCTGTTTGGCTGCGTCATAAGCCTGGAGAGCCAAAGCTTCGGCTTTGATGAGACTATGCTTTTTATGCTCTGCTTGCGCTTTCTTTTGGAGAGAACGGGCTTCGCCGTAAAACTCAGGAGCCTGTTTAGCGGCCCCTGCCTGGCGTGCCCAGCGAATCATATAAGTCGCGTTGCCAATTTTATGCAGCACCGTATCGTAGTGATGAGCACAAGCACCAAAACTCAAAAAAACCAAAAGTAAGAAAATTCGTTTCATGACAGAAGTCTAGGAAGATCGCTGCAAGGGTGCAAGCCCAAACCCTTACTCAATGACAATCATGGCAGTCCCGCTCTCAACGGAATCACCTTCGCTGACTTTAACATCTTTGACAATCCCATCGATGGCCGCTTTAAATTCATTTTCCATTTTCATGGCTTCCACAACAATGATGCCCTCTCCTGCTTTAACAACTTGGCCAACCACGACGTTTACACGCACAACCTTGCCTGGCATAGGCGCCACGATGGTCCCACTGGCTTCTTTTAGACCACCAGAAGAATTTTCGCGCCGAATGGCCTTGTCATCCTTGAGCTCAAAATAGATATGTTCCCCACCCAGAAAAGCCTGCCAAGCTTTGCCATCATGGTGAAAACGCAAATCATGGGACGTCTGGCCTTCCAGCACAGAATAATGATGATACCCAACCTTGGCGACATCGAGCACATGCTCTTTGCCATCGATGAGAATTTTAATTGTCTGGCTATCGAGCCGTTCGACAAAGAAATCAATTTCGTCCCCTTGGATTTTAGCGCGAAAGCGTTTCATGAAGCCTCACAAGCGTTGATTAAGAGAATTTGCCAAGCCCGATCTTAACCAATTGCCCCCCTCTTGCGAAACAGCTGCCACTGGTTTTTGATCGGCGTCCATCAAATCGAGAGCAGCAATCCCCACAATCAGTTCGATGGGCAATTTAGATTTTTGTGACTGGGTCAATTGGGGATTTTGATCCAAAAACTGGGTGTGCATTTGAGCGGCATTAAAAACATCGTTGGCCAAAAGCGTCTTTAAAAAACCGATATTATTTTTTGGGCCACCAATTTCGTATTCACTCAAAGCTCTCTGCATTTTTTTGATGGCTAACTCACGTGTCTCAGCATGCACAATGAGTTTGGCGATCATGGGATCGTAATAAATGGGAATCGTCCAACCTTCATAAACACCACTGTCATGACGAATACCATGCCCATCTGGAATACGCATCCATTGAATACGGCCAGGCGACGGCATAAAACCATTTTCTGGATCTTCGGCATAAATACGCGCTTCAATGGCATGGCCTCGACGCGTAATATCGTCTTGTTTGAGCGGCAATGTTTCACCCTCGCCGACCAAGATCTGCAGGCGAACAAAATCCAGCCCCGTAATCATTTCGCTCACCGTGTGTTCCACTTGCAAGCGTGTATTCATTTCTAAAAAGTAAAAATTTTGTTCCTGGTCCACCAGATATTCAAGTGTGCCCACACCATGATAACCGACAGCCTTGGCCAGACGTAGAGACGACTCAGCCATTTTGATACGGACATCATCGCGCAAATAGCTACAGGGCGCTTCTTCAATAATTTTTTGATGACGACGTTGCATTGAGCATTCGCGCTCAAAAAGAAAAAGGCCATTACCGTGCTGATCACAGATGATTTGAATTTCAACGTGACGCGGATTGCGAATGTATTTTTCCAAGTAAACACGGCCGTCCCCAAAAGCCCGCGTGGCTTCACTCGTCGCCATGGCAAAGGCCGACTCAACATCAGCTTCTTTTTCCACCACCCGCATACCTTTTCCACCACCACCCGCAGCTGCTTTTAATAAAACAGGGTAGCCAAATTCTTTGGCCAGTTTTTTAATTTTTTCCAAATCATCGACAGGCTCAAGCATACCTGGAACCATGGGGACCTTCGCCTTGGCGGCATAATTTCGCGCTGTCACTTTATCGCCCATGGCAGCAATCGATTCGGCCTTCGGTCCCAAAAAAATAATTCCCGCATCCGCACACGCTTTGCTAAAAGCTTCTTTCTCAGACAAAAATCCATAGCCGGGATGAATGGCATCAGCACCTGATTTTTTGGCCACAGCTATCAGCTTTTCAATGACCAGATAACTTTCCATCGAGGGAGACGGTCCAATGTGATAGGCTTCGTCAGCCGTTTGCACATGCAAAGCATTGCGATCGGCATCTGAATAGACAGCCACTGTTTTAATATCTAACTCTTGGCAAGTGCGCATGATGCGCACAGCAATTTCGCCACGATTGGCAATCAGAACTTTTTTGATTTTTGTCATAGGGGAATATTCCCATGTTTTTTCTTAGGATTCGTATCAACTTTGTTTTTCAGCATCTCAAGTGATTCAATCACCTTGCGGCGTGTCTCGTGAGGGAAAATGACTTCATCCACATAACCCAGCTCGGCTGCCTTGTAGGGATTGGCGAACTTGGCTTTGTATTCCGCCACTAACTCAGCACGCTTGGCAACTGGGTCAGAAGCTTTTTCGATTTCTTTTTTGAAAATGATGCTCACCGCACCATCAGAGCCCATAACGGCAATCTCGGAAGTTGGATACGCAAAATTGATATCTCCGCGTATGTGCTTGGAACTCATCACATCGTAGGCGCCACCATAAGCTTTACGCGTAATAACAGTCACTTTTGGAACTGTCGCTTCACAAAAAGCATACAAAAGTTTGGCGCCGTGCAAAATAATGCCGTTATGTTCTTGGTTCACGCCTGGCAAAAAGCCCGGAACGTCAACAAAAGTCACAATCGGAATATTAAAAGCATCGCAGTAACGCACAAAACGTGCGGCTTTAAGTGATGCCCCAATATCCAGGCAACCCGCCAGTGCCATGGGTTGATTGGCCACAATGCCAACAGAAGCGCCACCAAACCGCGCAAACCCAATGACGATATTTTTTGCATAATTCTCGTGAACTTCGAGAAAGTAACGATCATCGACGACTTCGCAAATGAGTTCCTTCATGTCGTATGGTTTGTTGGCATTCTCTGGAATCAGCGTATCCAGGCTGTCATTCTTGCGACCCACGGAATCTTTGGTCGCAACAAATGGCGCCAGCTCACGATTATTGGAAGGCGAAAAACTGAAAAGCTCTTTGACAACATCGAGGGCTTGCTGTTCACTTTCAGTCGCAAAATGAGCCACGCCACTCTTGGTGGCATGCGCTTCGGCCCCGCCCAAGTCTTCTTTGGAAACATCTTCATGAGTCACCGTCTTGATGACTTCTGGCCCTGTGATGAACATGTGGGCCGTCTTTTTGACCATGATAATGAAATCCGTCATAGCTGGCGAATAAACCGCCCCGCCCGCGCAGGGGCCCAAGATAACGGAAATTTGTGGAACCACACCCGAAGCCATCACATTCCGTAGAAAAATATCGGCATAACCAGCCAGACTCTGCACGCCTTCCTGAATACGGGCGCCGCCAGAATCATTAAGGCCAACGACAGGCGCCCCCACTTGCGCCGCGCGGTCCATAACTTTGGTAATTTTGTGAGCATAAGCCTCACCGAGAGAACCACCATAAGCCGTGAAATCCTGGGCAAAAAGAAAGACCAGTCGCCCGTCTATTTTGCCGTAACCCGTCACCACACCATCGCCAAGAATCGTGTTCTTTTCCATGCCAAAATCGGCACAGCGGTGAGTGACAAAGCGATCCATTTCGACAAAGCTGCCATCATCGAGCAAGTAATCGATACGCTCGCGTGCCGTTAATTTGCCATCTTTATGATGTTTGTCGATACGCGCCTGCCCCCCTGCAAGAAGGGCCTGACGATTCTTTGCTTCCAATAATTTAAGTGATTCCGACATAGACTCAGCGCGTTACTCAATCGAGCCGCGGCAAGTCAAGCAAGAGCTTGAAGACGCTATTTGTGGACCGCCGCTTTTAATGCAGCCACCTTCATCTCGAGGCGCTGAACCGGATCTTGCCAGGCTTTTTGAATACTCGTCGATAAACTCGACAATGGGTCGAAATACAAAAACATCTGACTGGGTTTTACCGATGGTGCCATGAATACAGAAATCCCTGTTTCACGATCATAGTGTTCATAACTGTAAATGATTCTTTTGCCACCACCACCAGGCGCATCGACGACAAAATTAGGCGTATTAAATCCAGCAGCACTACCGCGTACGGCTTTTTCGATATCGAGACCACACTGTAAACTCGTCCTTAAATCTTCCACGCCTTTTACCAGGTCGTGCATGTAAACGTAATATGGATGAACATTCAGATAGGCCAGGCGCCGCGTCAGACGAATCATCGTCTCGCTATCATCATTAATACCACGCTGAAGCACAGCTTGATTCCGCACCGTCACGCCATCTTCAAAAAGTTTTCCCATGGCCTCTTGAGTGATCGTGGTGATTTCATTGGGATGAGAAAAATGTGTGTGTAGACAAACGTCTTTGTGCAATTTGCGGCCAAGCTGCACGAGGTTAACCAAAGCATTATACCAAGCTGTATCCGTCAAAAGTTTCATGGGCATGACCGCAGGCCCTTTGGTCGCAATACGAATCCGCCGCACATGTGGGATGGCCAGCAGCCGTTCACCAATCAGCGTGAGCCGCTCGGGTCTGAGCATGTAAGCATCCCCGCCGCTCACGACGATATCTTCCAGTTGGGGTTGACTGCGAATATAATCAAAAATGGCCTGATACCGATTCATATCCTGTGAAAGACGCACTTTCTCGACAGCTGGCGTATCTGTTCCGACCGCATAGCTGCGCGTGCAGTAGCGACAATAGACTGGGCAAATATCGAGTGCGAGAAAGAGGCCCTTGTCCGGATAGCGGTGGGTAAAACCAGGTACGGGTGAATCATCCTGTTCATGCAAGGTATCCAGATGCAACTCGGGGTGATCCGGCAATTGCCGCGATGCCAGTGGTAAAAACTGCAAGCAGAGTGGATCGTGATAGGGATCTTGCCAATTGATGAGTGATAAAATGTAGGGAGAAATTCTGACAGCCATGGGCGCCTTAGCAAAACCAGCCAAGGCATCGGCTACAAATTCAGTACTCACTAAATCGCGAACGGTATCGAGCAAGGTTTTAAGATTGGTAACGGAGTGCTTGAGCTGCCAATGGACATCGAGAAAATCGACCTCACTCACCTGTGCATAAGCGGGAAGTGCCTGCCAAAAATAGCCACCTCGTAATTCACGATGATCTGGCTCTTTGATTTTATCTAGGCTGGTCATCATAAACTGAAGCCCTCCATAAAAAAATGCAACAAGCCCTTATCGTCCCGCAAAAGCTGCATCATCGTTTCGGCATGCCCTGGCACATACCCGGAACCAATGAGCATCCGGATATCGCGGCCAACAGATTCGGCACCCAGAGCGGCCTTTTGAAAATTCGTCGCCATGCCAAAATAAAGACAGCGGCCACCAACACGTGTCGCTAAGATAGCCGCCATTTCCATGTCAGGCCGATTGGCACAGCTAATGGTTAAATCAGCACCCTTCCCGTTTGTTCGTGCATAAATCCAACCCGCCACGACCACAGGATCACTCGCATCAAGTAAGCCAAAATCGCCAAGATAATGTCCGCGGCAAAATTCGACGGCGGGTTCATAAGCATCTATTCCCAAAATGCGCGCATCCGGAATGAACCGGGAAATCGCCGCTGCGACTGAGCGTCCAGCTTTGCCCAAACCTAAAATAAAAACTGTATCACTCGGCTGCGTCAGACGAAGGGCATCTGCTGGTGCCCCACACACATCAAAACCAGCAAGAGCCGCGCCTTCTGGAAGATCACTCGGCAAACGGGCAAAAAGTGCATGTGGCCCAAGAATGGCGTGTCCAGAAACAAGAGCCCGCTCTTTGTTGATTTCGACAAGCTTAACTTCGGTCAACGAAAGAGGTGTCGCTGTAAGTGAAATGAGACTCGCCACTCGCTCACCCACTTTCAGTGTTTTATCGGGAAAATCAGGACCAATGGCTGCAACCCTTCCTAGTAACATGCCCCCTGAACCCGTCACCGGATTTTGCAACTTGCCACAGTCAGTGACGATCATCATAATAGCCTGCGCAATGGCCTCCGGGGTCTGATACTGCGTTTTAAATTGCTGGAAGCTGGCGGCATCAATTTGCAAAACATCAACAGCCAGCAAAACCTCATTTGAGTAGGGTGGCAATGACGCATCCAACACGCGCGCAGCCTGCGCTAAAACACCGGAAGGGTTAAGCACACGCTGCAAGCCAAGAAGGTGGCCATCCTCTATTCGGAATCCCATGTTCTCATTATAAGCTGTTTTTATGGAATAAGGCGTAACGGAGAATCGACATTGGTCAGCCTGCGTTATCAGGGCCTATTTTAACTAATTGATATTCCATGGCTTTTAAAGAACCATGATCTCTCCAGCATTTGACAGATAGCCAGTGACCTGATATCTGGCCGCACGCTAACCCTCGAAAAGGAACGAATTCTATGGCCAATCATCCCTCAGCTCTTAAGCGCCAACGTCAAAGTGAAGCCCGTCGTCGTCGTTTTAAGTCACGCAAACACGACATTTCTGATCTTAAAAAAGATGTGCTCGCCGCCGTTGCAGATAAAAAAACCGATTTACTGAAGATGCTGCAAAGTAAAGTGGCCAAGTTTGCACAAAAAGGAAATATGCATAAGAACACAGCGGCTCGCATCATTTCCCGTCTCGCCAAATTCATTGCGGCTAAGTAGTTTTCAAGCCCCTTAAATGGGGCTTATTTTTTACCAGAAAACCTTTTCTCTGATTTCGTCACTGCGTAGATGCGCCGGAACTAACTCATTTTAGTTAAACAAACATCTTGGAAAAAATTTCCCATAAGAGCTTTTGTGCTCAGGCGAGAACGGCGCAAGTCTTCCGAGAGCGTCATGAGATTGCGGAAAATGCGTTTTAACCGCACAAAAGAAAATAGGCCCGCCTGCGAGCGATAGTCTTGGAATATTTTTGGAAACAAACCGGTCTGTGACATGATGGTCGCATCGGGCAACTTTTTATCCAAGCCCTCACGCACAACGAGCAGTTTACGCATGTGGCTAATGAGGATGGCCGTAAGCCCAATGGGCGATTCGCCCTGCTCCACCAAACGCGCATAAATTTCGCTGAGACTAGCCAAGTCCCGGCGTCCCATTTTTTCTGAAATGACAAAGACACTGGCCAGGTGCCCTTGCGAAGCCGTCGCCAGAACATCATCCCTGGTGATTTTTGTATCCGGAAATTTGTAAAGCCTCAGCTTTTCTAATTCATGCAAGAGTGCATACAATTCCGGACCAGAGGTTTCGATTAGAACTTCGGCAGAGCCTGGGGCCAAAGTCAGTCCCAATTGCTTAGCTTCCGTCTGAAGCAAATTAAGGATGAAGGCTGGCACCTCCCAAGGCTTACTTGGCAGGGCAAATTCGGTGAGAGCCCCACATTGAATGATTTTTTTAAGCACGCCCAGGCGCTTGTCCAGTTTCTTGGCCACAATGACAAGCTCGGTCTGCGGACTCGGACTTTCACAGTACGGCAGCAAAGCTTCCCAATCGTCCTTGTTGTAGTCTTCAGCCTCATCGACCAAAACGACACGTTTGTCGGCCATCATGGGCAAGCTCTGCGCGCATGTCACGACTTGCTGAGGTGTTGTGTTCAATGCCGATAATTTATCGAAGTTGAAATCACGCGTCGCCGGTTCAAGCACCTGCGCCAAAAATCGTTTAATGTGGCGATCAAATAAAAATGGTTCAGCCTTGATGAAGATATGCAGACTCATGCGTCTTTCACCACCAAGTTGACCAATTTCCCCGGTACATAGATTTCTTTGACCAAAATCTTGCCAGACAAATAGGTTTGAACCTTCGCATTGGCTTTGGCTGCTATGAGCACATCGTCCTTGCTGGCCTTGAGCGAAATCTGCAAATCGCCGCGCAGCTTGCCATTGACTTGCACAACGAGGGTGATTTCTTCCTTCACCAACTTGGTTTCATCATAACTTGGCCACGCGTGTTGTGTGGCAAATCCCTTGTGCCCAAGCGCCTCCCACAATTCTTCAGACGCATGCGGCACAAACGGCGACAGCAGCAAAATTAACGTATTCAGAACCGCTTTAAATTCGTCATGCCCCCCACAGACTGAGGCTTGTGACTGAAGATAATTGACGTATTCCATGATAGCCGCAATCGCCGTATTAAAATGAAAACGCCCATCGAGATCTTCGGTGACTTTCTTGATGGTCTTATGATGCTGAAAAGAAAAATCAGCCGGCAATGCAGCATCAGGATGAACCCCTGTTGTAGCTTCATGGACAAGTCGCCACACGCGCGACAAAAAACGGAAAGCGCCTTCAACACCTTTATCCGACCATTCCAAGTCTTTTTCGGGTGGCGCCGCAAAAAGACAAAATAGGCGCGCGGTATCGGCACCGTAGCGATCGATCAAATAGTTTGGATCGACCACATTGCCTTTTGACTTGCTCATTTTGGCACCGTCTTTAATAACCATGCCTTGTGTGAGCAGATTTTTGAACGGCTCAGCCAAATTCACATAACCCAAATCGCGTAATAGCTTGGTAAAAAACCGCGCATACAACAAATGCAGAACAGCATGCTCGATGCCACCAATGTACTGATCCACAGGCATCCAGTAGGCAATGTCAGCTGGATCGAAGGGTTTATCGTCGGTATTGATGCTGCAATAGCGCAAGTAATACCAGCTCGATTCGACAAAAGTGTCCATTGTGTCGGTCTCGCGCCGAGCCCCTTTACCGTAACGGTCTTCCACGCCCGTTTGAAAAGCAATCGACTTGGCCACCGGCGAACCACCGGAGCCATCGATGACGACATCGTCCGGCAAAACGACGGGCAATTCGGCTTCATCGACTGGAACCACAGACCCATCGGCTTTATGAATAAACGGCAGTGGTGTTCCCCAATAGCGCTGGCGGCTAATCCCCCAATCACGCAGGCGGTAAGTGATGGCCGCTTCGCCAGCGTCATGGGCCGTTAACCAAGCGGCAATTTTATCTTTAGCGACTTCACTCGACAGACCATCAAACTCACCCGAGTTGATCAGCACACCTTCATCAACAAAAGCCTCTTTGGCAGAGTGCGGGTCAGCCGCTCCCTCTGTAACAGATTTTATGACTGTGATTTTTTCGATGTCATATTTGCTGGCAAATTCAAAATCGCGCTGGTCGTGCATGGGCACAGCCATCACTGCGCCCGTGCCATAATCCATGAGCACATAATTCCCGACCAGGATGGGCACCTTTTTGCCATTGATGGGATTCACGGCATAGCGCCCCGTAAAGACACCTTCTTTGGTAAAATTACCTGTGAGTCTATCATCGCGGTTAATGTTGCCCGCCTTATCACGGAAAGCTTTGACGGCCTGTTCGTGTTCCGTTCCCCCCACGAGTTTTTCGACCAGAGGATGTTCTGGCGCAATCGCCATGAAGCTCACTCCAAAAAGTGTATCGGGCCGAGTCGTAAAGACAGTGATGGATTCATTTAATTCCGGCACGGCAAACTTGATGCGCGCCCCTTTGGACTTGCCAATCCATTCCCGCTGCATGGTGAGCACTCTCTCTGGCCATTGGTTTTTGAGTGAGTCCAAATCATTCAAAAGCTCATCGGCGTAAGCCGTAATTTTTAAGAACCACTGCTCCAGAGTCTTTTGCAAAACCGCGTTATCGCAGCGCCAGCAAAGACCATCAACCACTTGCTCGTTGGCCAAAACAGTTGCGCAAGTCTCACAAAAATTGACGAGCGATTTCTTGCGATACAAAAGCCCTTTGCGAAAGAGCTCTATGAAAAACTTTTGCTCCCATTTGTAATAAGCTGGCGTGCAGGTCGCAACCATGCGGCGCCAATCATAGGAATAACCAAGGCGCTTGAGCTGCTCTGTCATTTCATCAATATTGCTGAGAGTCCACGCTTTGGGATGGCTCTTATTTTTGATGGCCGCATTTTCAGCTGGCATGCCAAAAGCGTCATAGCCCATAGGATGCAAAACATTGAACCCTTGCATGCGTTTGAAGCGTGCGACGACATCGCCTATGGAATAATTCCGCACATGCCCCATGTGAATGCGCCCGGAGGGATAGGGAAACATCTCTAAAACGTAGTATTTTGGTTTTTTCGGGTCGTTCTGGACACTATCGGCCCCCTGGGCCTCCCACCGAGCTTGCCATTTTGGCTCAATTTCACTGGGATTGTATCTTTCTTGCATAGTCGTGAGATATATCGAGGATGGAGGCGCCTTCAAGCACATTAATTCTTGACTGGCCTATTAAGCTCTCTAGAATGACCGCGCTTGCGCGCCTGAGGGGTTGTCCTCTTCTGGCTAATGCAAGTTTTAACCGCAATGAAAGGAATTTAACAATGAAACGTCTTCTCGTCTCCATCGCCCTTGCCGCCACTTTATTGGCCACTTCAAGTGCCCACGCTCAATTTGGCGGAATCCTCAACACAGGAAATGGCACGGTCAATAAAGCTCTCAACATGGGCGCTAATAAAGCTTTAGAAGCTGCCATCAACGACAAAATCAAGAAAAAAGGTTGTGCCTTTAAAAGCAAAACAACCGACATCGACACAACATGTGACGTGAATGCTGTCATCAGCGAACTCAAAAACTGGAAAACAGGGCTTTCGACCGCTGTTTCCAAAAATGTGGATATCTACATCGATGCCTCTGCCAAAACGGGTACCCTTGCTAATAAGCGTGCACGTAATATGGAAAGCAAATTGCGCGGTGGCGGTGTGAGCTGGTGGGATTACTATGTCACATCCAACACGTCGAACAAAGACAACCTCAAAATCTGGGTGAAGGTCAGCAACTAAGACGTTAATTTACCATAATTGTCATTTTAAAAATCCCCTGCCTTAGCGGGGGATTTTTTTGCTTATACTTATTAGGGTTCACGGCGTCAGCGCTTTTAAAACTTCCCCCTCACAAATAGCCTTGGCCAAAGACGCCGCACTCTCACCAGCATGATTGACATCGCTCAAATCAGCCCCTTTATTGATGAGGTTTTTGGCCATCACCACCGTTTCATCGATTAAAGTGAATCGACACTCAGCGACGCCGGCCACATCACCCGTAAACAGGCGATGCAAAGCCCCGTTACCGTCGGCATCGGGCCGTTTGGGATCGGCACCGGCCATGAGTAAAGCATAGACAATATCGGCTTCGCCGCGTGAGGCCGCTAGCGTCAAAGGAGTTTCGCCGTTCGGTCCTGCCAAATCTGGATCAGCACCCGCCTTAAGCAAGTGTTCCAGCATGTCTTTTTTATGAGACAAAGTGGCATCGTAAACAGCCGGCCCACAATTCTCAGAAGCAAAATCCGGGATTGCCCCTAATACCACGAGTTTATCGACAATGGCTGGATCATCGCTTTGATGAACGGCCGTTAAGAGCGGCGTGCAGCCAAAGCGATTCACAGCATCGATGTCATAACCAAGACTGACCAACATCTCAATAACTCGCCCTTGCCCGCTGGCGGCGAGTTCGTGCAAGGCTTCTTTGCCCATGGACAGTAAATAAAAAACGGGGGGCAGAAAAAGACACAAAGTGATCAGTTTCCAAAAATGTTTGGGCGTCTTCATTTTAACCCGCACGCCTCATTAGCGGGCACAGCCTCATGGATTTTTTTTGGATCGGCCAATTTGAGATTCGCCATGAGTTCGCAAAAACTGTCTTTGGTCTGCCTCAAAAAGCGCGGATTGAGTTCCTTCTCTTGCTGAATGCAAGACACGCGCATTTTTTTATAATCGTGACCTGGATAGACCAACGTATCAGGTGGTAAGGTAAAAAGTTGATTCTGGATGGAATCCCAGAGCTGCGTGGCGGACCCGTTCTGAAAGTCGGTGCGGCCGCAGCCGTTAATCAAAAGCGCATCACCTGTGAAGACCCTGTCACCAATCAAAAAGCTAGCATGACAAGGCGTGTGCCCCGGTGTGTGCAAAACTTTCACCGTCTGCTG
>Ga0209824_10000498_pt1 | contig 24267 bp, 24 predicted proteins | sample VDWuncwatermetaG_FD_184124 | JGI IMG/M metagenome (GOLD analysis project Ga0209824, IMG submission 184124) | Wastewater microbial communities from Netherlands to study Microbial Dark Matter (Phase II) - VDW unchlorinated drinking water (SPAdes)... ...
GGCTAGACTCCCAAACGTCATCTGCTGTATCATCGTCTTTCCTCTCCGCAAGTCATTGAGTGCTTACTGCTTCAAAGATTAGACGACGCGGAGGAAGGCTTGTTCAGAGATTCCTTAAGAGTTTATCTTTTCCTGCGCGGAAGTATTCAAACCGGATAAAGGGATACTTTTTCTCAAACGCCGCCTTAAACGCATTAGCATCGGCCAAAGAGCAAGCGGCGTACACAACCACTTTACCCTCTTTCTTCGCCTCTCCGATAAATCTCGCCCTCTCAGCCGATTGAGTCTGGGCATGTACCAAGCCGGGCAGGAAAAAGATGGCGTGAATAACTAGAAAAAGGGAAATGATGTTCATTGGCTAAAACTCAGGACAGCTTCCAATCCTTCCCCCCAATCGGGACGCCATCCACGAAGACATATTCTGTCTGGTCTTCGTCTCTGGTCCTGCCCTTGATATCGATCCTGGCCAGCGGCCGCTCCTTCTTGCGGGCGGAGAAGCGGAGCAGGACTAGAGGCCTCTCTCCGGTATTCTGAAACCAATAGTACCAGCCCTCAGGAAGCATGATCCCTTGCCCTTTCTTTAGTACCGTAGCCTTCTCTTCCTTGTCATAAAAGGTCGCCTCGCCATCCAAGACAATAAAGGCATGGTCCTCACCCGGGTGAGTATGAAGGGTGTTCTTGCGCCCTGGGGTATAGTAGTTAAGACCGACAGAGGCCATCTCAGTGCGGGAAAGAGGCATGTGACTCCGCCCGCCGGTTAAAAAAGGGGTCTTTAACTCAAAGGTTTGAGCTTCCATTTGCCTACCTCCTAATTTTCATGGGAGCACTGGCTAAAGAGCTGTAGAGGAAAGCCAAGCTCCCTGTCAAGTCAATCTTAGCTTAACTGATCCGCGAGCCAATCGAACATAGAGGCGTAGGCCTGGGCGCGGTTGTCCCCCATGCAATGGGCCGAGCCGCCCTCTTCGGCCTGCCAGATCCTCATCTCCTTTGGGCAGCGCGCCTCGGCATAGGTTTTTTGCGCGGCAGCGGGGGAGACGATGAAGTCATCTGCGCCGTGATTAATCAAGAGGGGACATTTCATCTTCTCGATCACGCCTTTGAGAGTGAATTTTGAAAGCTTGACGCGGGCCTCATCCGGACTCTTCGCTCCTACTATCCACTGGAGCGAAGAACGGATGGGTGGAAAGTAGTCATAGAGATCATCCAGCGCACTGTAACAGGCGCCGAACAGCAGACAGGCGGCCACGCGATCATCCAGCGAGGCGCCCCTTGCTGCATAATAGCCACCCATACTGACACCCATGAGCGCCATCTTCTTCGGATTCACATCTTTTCTCTTTGCCAAGTAATCCAGCGCCGCGCCGATCGGTTTCTCATAGTCCGGACGGCTATAGAGTTTCTTCACCCTGACGACCTCTCCTTGACCCGGACCGGTCATGGTCATACAGCTTATGCCGCGCCTTGTGATCCGGCTCACCCCCATAAAAAGGAGCTGCTCGGCAAAAGTATCCGCCCCGCCAACGTAGAGGACGACCGGCGCTCTGCCTCGCTTCCGACCCTGAGCGGGACAGAAATAGCCCGGCAGCGTAGTTCTCTCAAAAGGGATTTTAACCCTCTCGTAAGAAGTCTGACCCAGGCTGTTCGCCTTGCCAAAGCAGTCTAGGGCTTTTGCAAAGGCTGAATTTTTCCTCGAATCCGCGTGATCAAGCCAAAACTGGGCGGTGCGGTAATAGGTAAAGGCGCGAATGTAGCCATCCTTGGCCGTAACCAGATGGCCTTTTTGAACTGCATCCTTAGCGAGCCCTTCGATATGCTCAGCCGTGCTCATCCACTCCCTATACCAGGCCGCAAAATCTTTATCAGGAATCCGTGCAAGCGTGCGGAAGCATTCGTTGACATCCGCTCCATCCTGGACCGCCTCGTCAATGAGGCGCTGAACTAAGAAAGACCAGGGAGGATTATTTGGGTAGTACATATACATTTGGCTTTCCTCCTTCCTGCGCTTTTGCATTAGTACCACAATCTGTGGTCTTATACTCAACACCCAAGCCAATGTGAAATGGGCAAGGAGAAAAACATGGCTAAGATCGGCCTCTGCTTCGTCAACCCTGCACCTCAAGTTCAACCGGGATTCGTCACAATGGCAGCCAAAAAGTGCGAAGAGATGGGGCTCCACTCATTTTGGGTCATTGACCGGGTCGCCTATGACAACCTGGAACCTCTCACCCTGCTGGCTCAAGCGGCAGCGGTGACCGAGAGGATCAGGATTGGAACCTCGGTCCTCCTGCTCGGTTTGAGACATCCGACGCTCCTGGCAAAGACGGTGGGAACCCTGGACTTCCTGTCAGGGGGACGTGTCACCCTGGGCATCGGCTTTGGCAGCCGCGAGAACGACTTCACTGCTGTCGAGATCCCGTTCGAGCATAGGGGGAGCCGAGCGGAGGAAGCAGTCAAATTGATCAAAAGACTCTGGACTGAAGAGAAGGTAACGCACAAAGGCAGGTTCTTTCAGGTGGAGAATCTCACCCTCGGGCCGCGGCCGATTCAATCGCCGCATCCTCCTATCTGGATGGGAGGAGGGGCAGAGGCGGTTCTGAAGCGGACGGCGCGGCTGGCGGACGGTTACATCTGCGGCAGCTCGGCCATTCAGGACTTTCCCTCAGTGTGGGAGAAGATTGCCGGATTTGCCTTGGCGGCGGGACGAGATCCCAAAAAGATCGAGAAGGCAGCACTGACCTTCATGGCCATCGATGACAACAAGGCAAAAGCAGTCGATGCCTGTGCGGCCTATCTCCAACGCTACTACGGAAAGGTCAGGATGGACGTCGAAAAGCAGCTTCTCGTCGGACCGCCGGAAGGCTGCGCCGAACGCATCCACTCATTTTTTGCGAAGGGTCTCGATACCCTGATCATTGGGATGGCGACGGCGGATCTCAAGCAGCTTGACCGTTTCGGGGAAAAGGTCCTGCCCCGCTTAAGCAAAGACTAGGCGCGCTCTGGGATAGGACGTCGAGCGCTCCTTACTGTTTTCCCATGCCTTTAGACCACTCGAAGTCTCTGTTCGCGTAGGCCTCAGCGGGCATGAGGGACTTCACGCCCCGCTTGGCCAGCTCCTCCGCGAATTTCTTTCTGACGAAAGGATCCTCATCTGGATACTCGATCTGGTCTTTGGCCCGGTCCTCAACCTTTTCCGCGTGCCCATGGAATTGCATGGGAGGATGTAAGGCCAGGTACCTGGCCGTGCTGGCTCCCGCGTTGAAGTGCTGGTGGAACCAGCGGTTGGGCGGGACAAACATGCTGCACTCATGCCAGGGGACGACGATTTTTTCTTTCCCTTCTTCCCACATGATCGAGTAGCCTTCGCCCGCGGGGATGACGATCGCGCGCCCTGGGCCGTGGCGATGGGCCTTCTTGTAGGTCTGCGACGCAAAAACCGACATGTGCGCCGAGACCTCCGAGTTCGGGAATTGGATAAAGACGCTCTTGCCTCCGGCTCCGCGCCTAGCGTTGGCGTCAAGCTTGTCCCAGGCCCTCATGTCTGGAAAAAAATTCCCGTACCAGTAAACGCGCAGTCCGAGGGCTTCGTCCATCTCCGGGGACTGGACCATTTTGGCTTCGGAGTAAAAATCTTCCTGATTGGAAAGATTATCCGGAGTCAGGCGGGGATTGTCGAAGAAAAAATCGGGATCGGGGACCGCCGACAAACCGAGCGGAAGGTAGCTGTAGTGAAGCAAGCGGACAGGCTTGTCTCCCTGCATGTTGCTGAACTGGTGGTGGCAGCCGTGGGGAGTCAGAAACAGGCTGTGCTGCTGCCACTCAAAGTTTTTCTTGGCACTGCTGTTGTCGTACCAGATAGTGGTCAGGCCTCTTCCCGAAACCACGTAGACGATTTCGTCGAGAGAGAACTTAAGGGGGCGCGTGGTCTCGCCGGCGGGAATCTCTGTGATTCGGGTGGAGCTCACACCCTCCTGCCCCATCAACTGGATGAAGGCGCTTATGCATTGGCGCTCCTCCCACCAGCCCAGTTTGACACTTCTCAAGTCTTCTACAAAGAAGCCCTTGTGGATGGGGACGCCCGTGGATTCCACCCAGTAGTCGTAAGTAAACTTTTTGCTCCACATGGTCCGTTGGGGTTTAAATGCAGGCTTTGCCATAGCTTCTTCTCCTTAACTGTTTCTGTTAATTCCTAATTCAGCTTGGTTCCGGGAAACATCAAAGACTTAACGGTTACGGGAATGACCTCCGTGATGCCCATGGGTTCACCGATGTCAATGTAGTCAAGATCGCCCACCTCAATTCCGTCAATCGCGATAACCTCGCGCTCTAGCTTGATCTCCTCTTTTAAGATACCGCCGAGCGATTTTGCGACATCGAGGTCAAGGGCTAAATAGAGAGGGCTCTGGGCATTATTAGATTTCTGACAAAGCTCGGCAATACCTTCCGCGATCCTTCTTATAGAGTGGTAATTGAGCTGGCCGTCAAGGGACAATGACAAGGCAAGCCCGGAAGTAAAAGAAGTGAGATCGAACTTCGCCAGCGACCGTCTTAAGGCCTCAACCACGGAGACGCCTTCCTTCAGAGATGCCTGGATGACCTTTAAGCCGAAAACCGGCAAGACTCGAGGGTTGGAAATATAACTCGTGTTGCCGCTCGCCTGGAGGGTGTATTCTCCGGCGCCAATGACCGTGGCCCGGATGCCTTCAATAGGTTCCCTGAGGATGTTCTTTTTGGGCAGCTTTTTAATGTAATCTCTGACATTTCTCCCCAGGATGGGGCCGACATCCCCATAGGAGGTCCGGTCGCGGTCATAGACGTGCTCGGAGACGCCTCCCGAGAAGACGATGGTGTCGATCTGATCGAGCCCGCCGTAATTCTTGAAAGCAGGGGTCACCATGAGCTGTTTTGCCAGAGCAGAGGAAGGCTCGCGCTCGATCAGCTCGAAAAGGACTTTCGCCATCAAAGCGGCGAAGTCCTCTTTCTGCTTCTTCGTTATTTTTTTACCCAGCTGAACGGTATAGCCGAGCTCTTTCATGAGGGTTCTGCCGGCGTCTTCGACCCGCGTCACCGTATCGAAGTCATCGAAGGCGATCAGACGCGCTCCGATATTGATTGCGGCCGTTTGTGTGACGACTCCATTTTCAATCAGCGAGAATTTTGTCGTCCCCCCGCCCATGTCCACGTTGAGGACCGTCTTGTGCTCGGACTTCGACAGATCAACGGCGCCGCAGCCATGCGCGGCAAGCAGCGCCTCATGATTATGCCCCGCTGCCGCGCAGATGAACTTTCCGGAATACTTGGCGAAGTACTCCACGATAGGCTGGGCGTTCTCCTTCTTGAGCGCCTCCCCGGTGATAATGACGGCCCCGGTGTCGATATCTCCCGGGATGAGCTTGGCTTTCCTGTACGCCTCTTCTATGAATCGCTTGACCTTTTCTATGTCAATCAGGGTTCCGGAAAGATAAGGGGTCAGCATGATCCCGGAGCGGAACAGGACCTTTCTCTCCGCGACTTTGAATTTCCCCGACAGCGACGCCCCTTCCCGTCTCAAGGTAAGCTGAGAAAAAACCAGGTGAGAGGTCGAAGAGCCGATGTCGATGCCCACGCTCTTGAGCGTGAACATCTCCAGCCCTTCGATGTCTTCGACAATGGCATCCGGCCCTATTTCAAAATGTTCGTGGTCTTCGTCGAGATCGTGCATTCTTCATTACCTCTTGTAGACAGATCCAAAGCGGTAGGTTCACTGTTTGCCCATCGCCTTGGACCACTCGTAGCCGCGGTCGGTGTAGGCCTCGCTGGGCATCAGCGACTTCAAGCCCCTCTTGGCTAACTCTTCTTCGAACCTCTCGCGGATCGACGGATCCTCATCCGGGTACTCGATCTGGTCTTTGGCCCGGTCTTCGACCTTTTCCGCATGTCCATAGAACTGCATGGGGGAATGGAGCGCTAGATAGCGCGCGGGCGCGCCGCCGGCATTGAAGTGCTGGTGGAACCAGCGGTTGGGGGGAACAAACATACTGCACTCGTGCCAGGGGACGACAACTTTCTCCTTGCCTTCCTCCCACATGATCGAATAGCCCTCTCCGGCGGGGATCACGATGGCGCGCCCGGGGCCGTGGCGGTGGGCCTTCTTATAGGTCCGCGCCGCAAAGACCGACATATGGGCGAAGACCTCGCAGTTGGGAAAGAGAATGTAAACGCTCTTGCCTCCGGCCCCCCTGCTTGCGTTGGCATCAAGTTTTTCCCAGGCTTTCATATCCGGGAAAAAATTGCCATACCAGTAGACTCTTCTCCCCTTGGGGTTAACTCCTTCCGGAAGCTCGACCATCTTCGCCTCGGAGTAGTAACCTTCATGTTCCGCCAAATCATCCGGGCTTTGGTAGGGGTTATTGAAGAAGAAGTCGGGATCGGCAACCGCCGACATCGCCAGCGGGAGGTAGCTGTAGTGCAGGAGCCGCACGGGCTTGTCCCCCTGCATGTTGGTGAACTGGTGGGTACAGCCGTGGGGAATCAAGAACATGCTGTGCTGCTGCCACTCAAAGCTCTTTTTGACACTGCTGTTGTCGTACCGGATAGTAGTCAGACCCCGCCCGCCCACCACATAGACAACCTCATCAAGGGCGAACTTGACTGGGGGCAGGGTTTCACCCGGGGGAATCTCACTCACCCGCGCCGAGCTGACTCCCTCCTGACCCGCCAGCTGAATAAAGGCCGTCATCGATTGACGCTCTTCCCACCAGCCGAGCTTGAGAGTTCTCAGGTCTTCCACGTAAAACCCCTTGTGGATGGGCAGGCCGGTCGATTCCATCCAGTAGTCGTACGTGAAGAGCTTGCTCCACATCGTCCGCTGCGGCTCGAAAGGTTTCTTCATATCCGTCACCGTAAGATCTACCGCCGGGCCTCTCTACCGGCCACCTGGAGGCGTACCAGGGCGCGGTGCAGGGCGGCCTCAGCCGCGGCGAATTCCTTATCTTCACGACTCAACTCTTCGATCCTCTTCTCCGCCCTCTCCCGCGCGTTGCGCGCCCGCTCAATATCAATCTCGTCGGAATACTCTGCAGCATTCGCCAGAACGGTCATCGTGTCCTCCAGCACCTCTGCGTATCCCCCACTCAGGGCGAGATGATGTCTCTCCACTCCCTGTTTATAGCTCATCTCACCTACCTCTAAAAGCGTCAGAAAAGAGATGTGCTTAGGGAGAACGCCGAACTCTCCCAAGGCGCCGGGGCCCGTGACCTCATCGACCTCCTCATCGAGGAGGAGCCGGCTGGGAGTCACCAGTCTCAACCTAATCTTCTCTGCCATGGACCTTCGTTAATCGTTATTCGTGTACTCGTGAACCGATTAACGAGTCAACGAATAACCAGTAACGTTTTTTCATTGTGCCGCGAGTTTTTTTGCCTTCTCCATCACTTGTTCGATCGTCCCGACCATGTAGAAGGCCTGTTCCGGAATGTCGTCATGCTTGCCGTCGACAATCTCCTTAAAACCCCGAATGGTGTCTTTGAGCTCCACATAGGCGCCGGGGGTCCCGGTAAAGGCCTCGGCAACATAGAAGGGCTGAGAGAGGAAGCGTTGAATCTTCCGCGCCCGGGACACTGTAAGTTTGTCCTCTTCGGAGAGCTCATCCATACCGAGAATCGCAATGATATCCTGGAGGTCCTTGTAGCGCTGCAGGATCACCTGAACCTGGCGCGCCACCTGATAGTGCTCCTCACCGACCACGTGCGGATCAAGGAGTCGCGAGGTGGAATCGAGCGGGTCGACTGCGGGATAGATACCCAGCTCGGCGATCTGACGCGAGAGCACCGTCGTCGCGTCAAGGTGGGCAAAGGTGGTCGCCGGCGCCGGGTCGGTCAAATCATCCGCCGGGACGTAGATCGCCTGGACCGAGGTAATCGAACCTTTACGAGTCGAGGTGATTCTTTCCTGAAGCTCCCCCAGGTCTGTCCCGAGAGTCGGCTGATAACCTACTGCCGATGGCATGCGCCCAAGCAGGGTCGATACCTCGGAGTTGGCCTGAGTAAAACGGAAGATGTTATCGATAAAGAGGAGGACGTCCTTACCCTCTTCGTCGCGGAAATATTCCGCCAGCGTCAGTGCCGTCAAAGCGACGCGCGCCCTGGCCCCTGGCGGCTCGTTCATCTGTCCGTAGACAAGCGCCGCCTTGCCGATAACGCCGGACTCCTTCATCTCCAACCACAAGTCATTGCCTTCGCGGGTCCTCTCCCCGACGCCGCCGAAGACCGAATAGCCGCCGTGTTTCATCGCCACGTTATGAATCAGCTCCATGAGAATGACCGTTTTGCCGACACCGGCGCCGCCGAACAGGCCGATCTTGCCGCCGCGGGCGTAGGGGGCGAGCAGATCGACAACCTTGATGCCGGTCTCAAAGGCCTGGACCTTGGTCTCCTGATCGACGAACTCCGGCGTGGGACGATGGATGGGAAAGCGCTTCTTCACATCGAGAGGCGGCCCCTCGTCGACCGGCTCGCCGATCACGTTGAGCACGCGGCCTAACGTCCCCGCGCCCACCGGCACACTAATCCCCTCTCCGGTGTCCATAACCTCCATTCCCCGGACCAGTCCCTCGGTGGTATCCATAGCGACGCACCGGACCGTGCTCTCGCCTAGATGCTGGGCGACCTCGACGACGAGATTCCACTTCTCGTCACTGATCGCCGGGTTGCTAATCTTGAGCGCGTTGTAGATAGCCGGCAGTTGGCCATCGGAAAACTCCACATCCACCACGGCGCCCAAAACCTGCGTGATCTTTCCCGCATTCATAACTTCATAACCTCCGCTCCAATCCTTACTTCAATGCCTCCGCGGTGGAGACTACCTCCAGGAGCTCCTTGGTAATCGAGGCCTGGCGCGCGCGGTTCATCTGCAGCGTCAAGCTGCCGATCATCTCCGCCGCGTTGGTCGTGGCGGAATCCATGGCAGTCATGCGCGCTCCCTGCTCACTGGCAGAGGCCTCCAGCAACGCCCGGTAGATTCCCACCTCTACCACCTTGGGCAGCAGGCTAGCGAGCAGCGCCACCAACCCCGGTTCATAGAGATACTCGGTGGCAGGGCCCTCACCCGCTTCTCCCCCCGCCGCTACCGGGATGAGCCTCTCCAAGGTCGGGATCTGGGAAAGGGCCGAGCGAAACCGGCTGTAGAGAATATAGACCGCATCGACCTCCTCCTGGAGGAAATGGGCGATCATCTTTTCCGCGAGCTCCATAGCCAGCTCTTCAGGAGGGCGATTGGCAACGTTGATATAGCGATCGGCCATTTCCACTTTGCGCCGCCGGAAGTAGTCCACCCCTTTGCGACCCACAACCGTGAGCTGGACCTCCTTCTCTTTGCCGTGGCTGCGCAGGAAGCCCTCTGCGGCCCTAATGAGATTGGCATTGTAGCCGCCGCAAAGGCCACGGTCTGCGGTTAGCAGCAACAGGTGTACTTTCTTCTCTTCCCGGCCCGCGAGCAAAGGATGCGCGTCGGCCGACACCCGGGCCGAAAGGTTTTTCAGCAGGGCAGCCATCTTCTCCGCGTAGGGACGCGCTGCCAGCACCGCCTCCTGGGCGCGGCGCAGCTTGGCGGCCGACACCATCTTCATCGCCTTGGTGATCTGCTGCGTGTTGCGGATCGAGCCGATCCGCTTTCGTATCGCCTTGAGTGTCGCCATTGGTTCGTCTATTCGTTACTCGTTATTCGTATATTCGTCATTGCTCGGTTCGTGATCGAGTTATTTGTTCGGGCGATTAACGAATAACGATTACACGAGTAACGGTTTTCACTCCTTAAAGTTAGCGTTGAACTCCTCCAACACCTTCTTCATCTTCGCGCGCAACTCCTCGTTCAGCTCGCGCTTCTTGACGATTTCGGGAAGCAGGTCGGGATGCCTCGACTCGACAAAGCCATAGAGCTCCTGCTCGTACTTCTTCAGCGCCGAGATCGGCAGGTGGTCGACAAAGCCGTTGGTGCCGGCGTAGATAATAAGAATCTGCTTTTCCACCGGCAGCGGTTCGTACTGTCCTTGCTTGAGAATCTCCACCAGCCGGCTGCCGCGATTGATCTGCCTTTGCGTCGCCTGATCCAGATCCGACCCGAACTGGGCGAAGGCCGCCATCTCCCGGTACTGGGCCAGATCCAAGCGCAGACTCCCGGCAACCTGTTTCATCGCCTTGATCTGGGCGTTTCCGCCGACGCGGGAGACCGAGATGCCCACGTTGATGGCCGGACGGACGCCGGAGTAAAAGAGGTCGCTTTCGAGAAAGATCTGACCGTCGGTGATCGAGATCACGTTGGTCGGAATATAGGCTGAGACGTCGCCGGCCTGCGTCTCGATAATAGGCAGCGCCGTCAGCGAGCCTCCACCGCGGGCATCGCTCAGCTTCGCGGCGCGCTCGAGCAGACGCGAGTGGAGATAAAAGACATCTCCCGGAAAGGCCTCCCGGCCCGGGGGACGGCGCAGGAGGAGCGAGAGCTGCCGGTAGGCGACGGCATGCTTGGAGAGGTCATCGTAGATGAGAAGGGCGTGGCCGCCGTTGTCGCGCATATGTTCTCCCATCGTGCAACCGCTGTAAGGCGCGATATACTGGAGCGGCGCGGACTCCGAAGCCGTGGCGGCAACCACGATCGTATAATCCATGGCACCGGACTCTCGAAGTTTATCGACAACCTGAGCAACTGTGGAACGCTTCTGGCCGATGGCGACATAGATGCAGGTGACGTTGCCCCCTTTCTGGTTGATGATGGTATCGATGGCAACGGCGGTTTTGCCGGTCTGACGGTCGCCGATGATCAGCTCCCGCTGGCCACGACCGATCGGAATCATCGCGTCGACCGCCTTCAGCCCGGTCTGCAGCGGCTCCTTGACCGGCTGGCGCGCGACAATTCCTGGCGCCTTGAGCTCGATTCGCCGTCTCTCTTTGGTCTCGATGGGCCCCCGGCCGTCGATCGGCTCCCCTAATGCGTTGACCACTCTTCCAACCAGCGCCTTCCCCACCGGCACCTCGGCAATCCTGCCTGTGCGCTTGACGGTGTCCCCTTCCTTGATCATATGGGTCTCGCCGAAGAGCGCGGCCCCCACGTTATCCTCCTCGAGATTCAGCGCCAAGCCGTAGATATGATGCGGAAACTCCAAAAGCTCGCCGGCAGCGACCCGATCAAGCCCGTAGATTCGGGCGATCCCATCACCGGTGGAAAGCACCGTGCCGACTTCCTGGATCTCCACCGTCTTCTCGTAGTCCCGGATCTGCTCTTTGATAATTCGACTGATCTCCGCTGTGCCTATCTCCATTTCCTTTACCCTCCTAGCAGCGTGTTCAACATCTATACGTTAGTGAGTCAATCGTTACTCGTATAGTCGTTATTCGTATATTCGTTCTTCGAGTCAACGAGCAACCAGTAACGAGTATACGTCTTCTTCAATATCCGCGCTCGATGCGCTCTTTCATCTTCTCAATCTGGGTGCGTACGCTGCCGTCGTAAACCTTTCCCTCCAACTGAATCACTACTCCCCCAATTAGCCCAGGATCGCTCTCCTGCTGAAGGATCACTTCTTTTCCGGAAACCCTCCGCAGCGCCTCACCCAATCGCTCCAACGTCGCCGTTTCCAATGGACTAGGGGCCACAACCACCGCCTCCACTCGGCCCTTCTTTTCGTCCAACAAACGACGATAGCGAGAAGCGACGGATGGAAGATAGCTTAAACGATCCCGTTCTAGCAGTAGAGACAAAAAGTGAACGACCAGAGGCGAGAGCTGCAAGCCCTGCGCCACCGCGATGACAATATTTTTCCTGCGCGCCGAAGGAAAGGCCGGATTCGTCAGCACCGTGGGCAGAGGGGAGCCGGAGTAGGCGGCCAAAAATCGTTCGATCTGTTGGCCGATTTCGTCTTCTCTACGCTCCTCCAGGGCCAACTCGAAAAGGGCCTTGGCGTACCTTCGAGATAAACTCCCCTCGATCATCGTTCTCCCACCTCACTTAAGAACTCTTCCACCAAACGCTGCTGATCGGCTGGTGTCAGATGATTTTGAATCAGCTTCTGCGCAGCCGCTTGGGCTATGCGGGCGATCTCCTGCCGCAACTTTTGTCGCGCCAGCTTGATCTCTTGCTCGGCAAGGAAGTCGGTATCGACTTTCATTTTGCTGGCAAGCTCCTCCGCCTCCCTGAGTAGCTTCGTTCTCTCCCGCTCGCCGTCCGCACGCAATTCCTCTTGAATCCTCCCACTCTCCTCCCCCAAACCCGCCAAGCGCTCTCGGTATTCCCGCACCATCGCCTCGGCGGCCTTTTTGCTCTCGCCCGCCTCGCCCAAGGCAGAGACGATCTCCTCGCGCCGGGAACGGAGGTGGCTCCTGATCAACGGCAGTAGAAAACGCTTGATGAGGTAAAGGAAGATAAGAAAGTTGATTAACGGAAAGATAACCTCGGTCACGGAGGCTGCGTGTTCCTCAGCAGCTGCGGCAGAGGAAGCCCAGAGCTGGGACACCAAGAGGGCGGTAAAGGGCCTCATCCGATCTTCCTCCCGATGATCTTTTCCGCCATCTGTTGCGCGAGCGCTTCAGCCTCTCTGGCGGCGATTTCCCGCCCTCTCTTAAGCTCCTTCCCGATCTCCGCTCGCACCGCTTCCAGCGTCCGGGACGCATCTTCCCTGGCTTGACCTAACAATCGCTCCCGTGCCTGGCGTCCTTCCTGCACTATTTTCTCCTTCGCGGCACGCCCCTCATCTCTGGCCTTCGCGATGGCATACTCGTATTCCTTCAACAAACGTTCTCCCTCCTCATTCAGCGCCGCCGCCTCAGCCTTCACCCCTTCGGTCCTGCGCTCCCTTTCCTCCAGTAGGCCAACAAAAGGTTTAAAGAGCAGCTTGGTCAAAAGAAACCAGAAGACGAGAAAGGCAACAATCTGGATAATGACGGTATAATCTAAAGCGATCATGAACTATCTAACTCTAACTAAGCACTCTAGCGTGCGCATGGTATATTTCCCCGGACAACGAATCGTGCCAGACCCACGAAATATGAGCTTACATTCACGAGCTATCCGGAGATGAACCTAGGATGTGGGGATGAAACAAGCGGCGAACCGAAGCCTACTTCTCCAATTCGTGAACAAGCTTCGGGGGCTCGCCCTCAAAGGTTTTCTCACTACTCGATCTCGGCAGTCTCAGGGCCTCACGCTTTTCCCTTGCCCCTCCCATGGAGCAATAACCGTCAAACACCACACCCTCTGTGATGGTCAGCCGAGGGGCATCGATATTTCCCAAGAGCCGCGCATGCGTCTCTAGTACTACCTTTTCCTTAGCCGCCACGTCGCCCTCCACCTTGCCACGAATGACGACCACTTCGCCCGAAATCTTCGCCCGGACCTCCGCTTCTTCTCCTATGGTCAGCGTCCCGTGACATAGGACCTCTCCCTCCACACTCCCATCAATCTTTGCCGGACCGTGAAAGGTTAGTTGCCCAATCACCCGGCTCCCCTTGTAGAGGTAAGCGACTATCTTCTCGGTTGAGGATTCCGCTGGGGCCTCCTCTCCCGATCTAGCCGGACTCAATGGCGGATGCGGGGGAGCCTCAGAGGGATTCTTCTTTTCTCCCGGGCTGCGGTCAAACCAAGCCATGACAACAAGATCTCCCTACGAAATAGACGAACTTTTTCTATAACATTGAGGATGGTTATTGTCAAAAGACCCAAAGCGGTAGCTTGCCATTTTCCGCCGATAGGTTATAAGCACAATGTTTTACCTGATTTCAGTAGGGCCGATAGGGCTGGAAGGAGGGGCATCATCGAGCCATGAATATTGACCTTCACTCTCATTTCTTTCCCATAGACGCTTTTCGGAAAGCGGAAAGATACCAAGAGAATGCTCCTAAAGTCTTGTTAGAAAACGGCCGGCTCACCCTGCTCTCAAGGGGAGGAAAACGGGGAAATTTGAGTGCGGGCGCGTATGACGCTCAAGCGAGGATCAAAGATCTCGATAAGATGGGCATAGATATCCAGGCAATTTCGCCGTCCCCTGTCCTATTATACTACTGGGATCAACCCGACTCTGCGGTCTATTTCTCGCGCCTGCAGAACGAAGCTATCCAAGCGGTGATAAAAGCCCATCCCGATAGGTTCGTCGGCTTCGGAACCGTCCCTCTGCAGAGCATCCCCCAGGCCATTGCGGTCGCCGAGGAGGCGAAGCGAATCGGCTTGAAAGGAATAGAAGTCGGCACGATGGTCGGGGAGAGACATCTCGACGATGCCGTTTTTGAACCCTTCTATGAGGCCGTGCAGCGCTTGGACCTGCTGTTGTTTATCCATCCGATCGAGGGCGGCGCGGAGGGCGGGGATCCCATCACGGGGATGCTGGGCAATGTATTGGAGTTCCCCTACCGGACAACCGTGATGATCGAGCGGATGATCCTTAAAGGAACCTTTGAGAGGCATCCTAACCTTCGGATGTGCCTTTCCCACGGTGGCGGTCTCCTGCCGTACAACGTCTGGCGTCTCGACCACGCCTATCTGCAACGAAGCGAGCTGAGAAAAAATATCTCCAGGAAACCCTCCGAGTACCTCAAGCAGCTATACTTCGACTCCATCGTCCACTCGGTGGATACCTTACAATACCTGGTCCAAACGGTCGGTTCCGAGAGGGTCGTGATCGGGACGGATTACCCTATGGTCATGGGAGATTTCGAACCCGTCAGCAAGATACGGGCGTTGAATTTGGCCGGTGAGGAGGAGAGAGCTCTGATTCTGGGGAAAAACGCCCTCAGGGCCTTAAAACTGTAACCGTCGTAACCCTCATTACTCTTGCATGTAGGAAGAGGATGTCGGATATGCCAAGCTAGCGATGCTTAAAGAACGACCCTACAAGCGCCAGCGTGATCTAATTTGCCTTGTCGTTCTTACCCTGCCCTTTTTATTTCTTGCGGCAGCTTCACCAGACCCCCACGAGGTCACAAACGTAGAGTATTTTCAGTTCGTTCAGGCCACCGGCCACCCACCGCCAGAGTACTGGACAAATGGGCGCCATCCGCCCGGCATGGAGAACAAGCCCGTGGTGCTAGTGACCTGGCATGACGCAGCATCTTATTGCCGCTGGGCGGGGAGACGTCTGCCCACAGTGGATGAGTGGATGGCCTCGTGTAAGAGCGGGCTAAAGAAATCGGGTGATGTTTGGGAGTGGACGTCCTCGGATGTTGAAATGGGAAATGAAACTTTTAAGGCACTCTGCGGCCCAAAGGGTTCCTGCGATTGCTCCCACCGCTACCACCCCGATTGGAAAAATGAGGTCAAAGGCTTCCGCTGTTTTCGCGACTCAGCTCCTATGACCTGGCTGCCGCTATTTTTCACGCAAGAACTTTTTTCATAGTGAACATCTTAAAACCAAAAAGGCGAAGAACCCACCCATTCCAGTGGGTCGTTGAGCCTCTGGTAGAGGAGCCCTCTTACATCGAAAGGGCGATGTTCGGCTGCCGAGGCTGTTATCTCTTTGGGCGGCTCGTGCTGGTCTTGGCTGCCCGCGGCAAGGAGCCCTGGAATGGATTGCTAGTTCCCACCGAAAGAAGGCATCAACCCGCGTTGCGCCGTAATCATAAAAACCTAATCATTCATCCGGTTCTGAAAAAGTGGCTCTACCTGCCTGAGTCGAACGAGGATTTCGAAGCGTCCGCCCTTGCCCTGGTCGAATCCATCCTGGCCAACGACCCGAGACTCGGCGTGGAACCGAAAGTAAAAACCAGCAGAGGAGGTGTCAGAAAATGGAAAAGAAACACTACCTCATAGTAGTCGAGGACGGTATAGAGCCGTCCCCTCTAGGATACTTCGAAACAGAGGATGAACGAGATGCAGTGGCTAAAGAAATCCGAGCGGCGCAAGACGAGGATGACTGCTTGTTCTGGGCTGATATTGATGAAAAGGGAGCGCTAACCGTCGGCTCCTATGTGGCAGGGTTCTTCCTGGACGATCAGATTTCTTGAACTCTGTCTTCGAAAAGGTAAAGGTATTGGATTGGCATTGCAGCCTTGGCCGTCCCTGTCGTCAGTAGCCCGTTAGCTTGCGATACAGTTCCCAAAGGTCTCTTTCTAGTGTAGGAGGCAGAGGGTGAATGCCGGGTTGAGAGAACACTCGTTCAGCAATAAGAGTAGCGCCTGCAAGAAGCTCTGTGAGGATTGGGTCGATCACCGACTTCGCAATGCCGTCCCCGATGATAAAGTTAATCGGGTAACCATCGCAAAGGACTCCAATCGAGCGGCCATTATCAAGTCGGTAACGTGTAATGAACCCGTCAAGAACAACGTTATCGTCCAACGGCTGAGCGACATGGTCGCGTAGACCAGCGAGGTCGAATTCCAACCTATCTGATGACCCACTGGCTAAAATAACACCGTCAGCTGTCCGTAGAAGAGCATCTTTGTCGAGGGATGTGTTGGCAGTCGTCCCAACAATGAGTTTGAAAGGACTCAAATCATCGAGGGACTCCAGCACATTGAACCCTCCAGGTTTGTGGACAGTGGCCTCAATCCGAAGTAAATAGTTTGAGTCAAAAACGGACACTCTGGCACCGCGGCCTGCGAGTGCACTGGCCAAATTTCTGCCAACCGGGCCAAACCCTATGACAAGTGTGGGAAGCCGACTAAGGGGCGTTCCCAAAACTTGACGAAAATAGTTTTCAAGCGTAAAAGCTAAAGCATCCCCGACTTCACCTGCTTCGAGGCGCAGTTTTAGTTCGGATTCTGCCACTGCCACAACTGGCAAACGGAGACCGGCGCCTTCTTTGACGCCGCGAATCGCCCGCATTCCCTTTGTTGTTTGTTCAACTACTCCGATGCATCTTTTCCTGAGATCGGCGAACTCGTCCGTGTGGAGCATTGGCGTGACGTAGCCGCCGTCTTCGATTACGAGGAACCTAGCATCCCCCTCAAGGCTGCTCCGGATTTGAAGAAGGACGCGCCGTGCTGGTTCTTCGGTCTCCTCCGCGGCTGTGCATTCTTCCACATTGTAATCCTTCCCCCGCAGTAACTCCTTGATCCTCTGAGCGAAGCGATAGCGGTAAGGTTTTCTAATGAGCCATGTCTTCTTTGGGTCGAGGCCGAGACTTTCGAGACGCTCAAGAAATGGTGGCAGATCGGAAAGAAAGTGCAAAATCAGGAGCGCATGCAGATCTTTAAACGGCAGTTCTAATTTTTGTTCTAGACGCCGTTGAACAAATGTCTCTAGAACGGGTAAGCCGGGCGTTGCCTCGGCTAATGGCTCTTCTGGTTGAGCTGGTGTGGGTAGTGCTGGTGCTACCCCAGTCATAGGTGGCTTACGCATTGATGTAGAAATCTCTCGGTCTAGCATGATGCCACGTTGCGCAAGAGTGTTCAGGGCTGCCTCCGTAACAACATCAATGTCATCCCGGTTAGAGAAAACATATCCCGCCCAATGTGATTCATTGTATGTGGTGAGCCACTCGTCAATCACGAAGAGACTGTTAAGGGTTCTCGGCTCAGTCTGTCCACGCAGTAGAATATACACTTGACTTGCCTCACGGAGGGGTGGAGCAGGAGGGAAAGCAAGTAGGATTGAATGGAGAGGAGGTCTCCTCTCCCCTGGAATGGCCTCCCAAATCTCCCTACGAAGCCGCTCCATTTCGTCAGGGTCCTCGTTGAGAAGCTGTAATTTCTGAATCGTCAAAGCTGGCTTTCCTGCCGACGCAATGGCCTCCGGTGTTACGGCGAGGCAGCGATGAGGCAGTCGGCGATGGCGCAAGTTTTCAATTAGAGTTGCAATCTCAGGAGAGAGTTGAGTAGTAGTAGCTCCCAAGATGTCTATATCAGTTGTGCGCAGGAAGTCAGAAACACGCGAGAAATCAGCCCCATTGAACCGCGAACCTGTGGATTTAACGATAGATACCAAACTTTGAACAGCACCGTCTGCGGCCAACACCTTTTGATGGCGGTATAGGCGAACAAAAAGATGGACCTTCGTCCAGAGAAGCTGCTCAATCGCGTGAGTTGAATGGAGTACAAGGTGAAGGCGTCCGTCGTGCAGAAGCGAGACGTCGATGTCGTGGAAGAACCTCTCGAGATCGATCCCAGATTTCATCTCCGAATAGTCGGCATCTCGGACAATATAATCAACACGATCCACATCGAACGGACCGTTTAGAACTTCGGCTAGAAAGCTTCTCTGATCGTATGGAATTCCCAGAACGAGATCGGCGATGTGATCCGGGTTAAGTGAGGTCCTGCATCGGTTATTGATTTGCGCCAGAAACTCTCGAAACGCAGCGCTTGTGATGATGTACCAAGACAATATCTCGCTTGCCCTCGCATCACGAAACTTCTCTTCTGTCGCTCTCACTTTTTGAATAGCAGGGTGCCATTGGTAAAGTTTCTCCGACGCATGCGAGGCAAAACCGTGCCCGCAGTCGTGGAGCAGCGCAGCCATCCGAATCTGAGCCAGATCGCCCCTCTCGGGATCAATATCGAGTCGCCCGGGGTGACGGCGGGCAACCACCTCTAGCATCCTCGTCGCAACAACTATAGACCCGAGGCTATGCTCAAATCTTGTTTGTGTGGTGCTTGGAAAGGTAAAAAAAGAAAATCCGGTCTGGTAAATCCTCCGGAGGCGTTGCAGAAGCGGACAGTCGACTACAGCAATCTCATGCGGGTAGAACTGATGAGTTCCCCATATGGGGTCGTGGATGACTTTAGGAGCAGCAGGGATCGTGGGCGGATAGTTCTGCAAAATCTCTGCAACGAAGGCATCGATGTCTTCCCGCAAGTCTTCGGCAAGATCTCCCATTCGGCCCGATCCAACATTTTCAACCCATGTTACCCACCTGCTTGCGTGGGTTCATTAGTGCCACACTGTTCGCGGACAATCTTAGCTGCACGCGTGAGACTTTCTTGCTCCTCAGATGTAAACTTCGGGAGTATTTCGGTCTCAATATAGTGACGCGCATCCTTGTCGATGATGTATCGCTTGTAGTCTGTGTTTTCCATACGGACGATACGCGACAATTTGAGGATACCAAGAGCCTCATCGAATGCACGAGACATGGGGTTAACTCCGGTCATGGAGAAGCCAAACCGGCTCAAGAGTGGACAGACCTCTTGTGCAACCCGAAGCGCACGGTGGAGGCGATGAGGATCAGCTAAAAGAAGTTGCCGTTCGGTCAGAAAAACCAATGCAGCGACGATCTCGCTTGGGGCTAGTTTCCGCGGTCCCATGCGTCACCTCCTTCGATCAGTGATATCTGTTGTCACTATAATATAGACTCTTTTTACGCGGGCCCTATTCAAGAGGACGGCATACTATCTCGGGTACCTTACTTGGATCAAGAACGGGGAGGTTAAAAAGGACATAATCTTTTTATGTTTTATACAACTAAAATAATGTGATTGTCAAGTAAAATAATGTGGTTGTCAACAAGTAGTTGAGTATCCCATACGGTAATGTTATTCTTTTCAATGTACTTTCTGCTGCTATGAGCGCGTCCGAGCTTTCTAAGAGAATCAAACTGATGATGGAAGGTAAAGAGCTTTCCGTGAAGGAGCTGGCCGAAAGAGCGCGGATTAAGCCGGTCACTATTTACCAATGGCTCCGTGGTGAATCTACTCCCGGCGCGGAATCTCTCGGAAAGCTCGCTAATGGACTTGAGGTTTCAACAGACTTTTTGCTTGGACTCAAATCCTATGACGATGTTGATGCCGCGACCATAGCGATTAGGGAAAGTCAGGCTATTTACTTGCGCAATGCAGGCATTGGAGCCACCCATCCTGATTATGTACTCTACGAAAAACTTGCGGCTTCAAAATCATCGCCCATGAATGTTGAGGGATGGAAACAACTAAGCAGTGAAATGCTTCCTATCATCAGGGAGCATGACATTCAGAAAAACGAACTAGGAAAAGCTTTAGAGAAAAGCAAAAAGGATCGGAAGAAAACAAGAGGAATTGTTGTTGCCATGCAACCCAGATCCCAACAGCCCAAAAGAGGAAGTTCTCGTGATAAATAGCTAGCGTTTGCGCGCTCAATGACCAAAGCGATGGATCAAAGTTATAATGGTCTACAGATTGTGCATATCGCTCAAGGCGTTCGGCGTAGAGGTCCTCCCGTGTCCAGCCGCGAGGCTCACTAGGCGCAGCTGGTTTAACGGGCGGAAGCTGATCGATTCTCTTCATCATCTGATCGAAAACCGCAAGCCGTCTTCGGAGAGAAAGCCTGGCATGCGGTCTCGACCTAAGCCTGGATATATGGTTACTCTAGCGATGTCTGCCTATTGCGAGGCGTGGAGCTGCTGGTAGTTCCCTTCTGAGTCGAAGAAGTAGACGGCGCGACCGCTTGCTCGGACAACCGGACCCAAATGGTAGTAGCTTTCTCTCTTGAGGAATTCTATGGCCTCGTCGAAAGTCTCCGGGGGTACCTCGAAGGCCTGATGGGTGATTCCATCCTCTTTGAGAGTATTGCGGCTTAGGGTCCGCGGCCGCTTAAAAAGCACCACGTCAGCATCGCCGCACTTGAGACGAGACAGACGCGCACCTTCTTCCTGGATTCGAGCCTCGACCTTCATCCCGAGAATCTCCGTGTAGAAGCGCTCGGCCCGATCGAGATCGTCCACAGGAATACCAATGTGATAGATGCCAGTGGTCTGGATCATGACTCTCTCTCCTCTCTAGCCGGGATTCCCCAATTTAACCCGCTAACTCTTAAATTGGGCTCCCGATAGCTGGTAAAATACTGCCGGGTCCATAGGGTGTCAACCTTCATCTCTCTGATACCTTTTTCTCCGTCGCTACCCGGTCAAAGACCATCCCCTTTGGAACCTTAGTCTCCGCGCGCAGGAGGCTCTTCTGGATCTTCGAGCTTGGGGTCTTCGGGAGTTCGCTGCGGTATTCCAGATAGCGCGGGATCTTAAACGGGGCGAGGTGTTCTTTGCAGAAATCCCAGATCTCCTCTGGCGGCAGGCTCTCGGGAGTGGCCGGAGGCTTGAGAACAATATAGGCCTTGACCTCTTCCTGACGGATCGGATCGGGCACGCCGATGACCGCGGATTCTGCAATCAGCGGATGGGAATTCAGCACCCCCTCCACCTCTTCGGAGGAGATATTCTCGTCCCCTCGCTTCACCATATCCTTCTTCCGATCGACGAAATAGAGAAAGCCCTCCTCGTCGAGATAGCCCAGATCGCCGGTATATAGCCATCCGCCTTTAAGTGTCTCGGCCGTCGCCTGGGGATTTTTGTAGTAACCTTTCATAACCACCGGGCTTTGTTTGACAATCTCACCCGACTGGTTTGGCCGGCATCCGCTTCCGCCCTCGTCCAAAATGCGCAGCCGATGGACCTCCGGGGCGATGGGCAGACCGCAGCTCCCCAGTTTTCTTCTAGACTTATCTAAGGGACCGAGAACACTCAGGATATCTTCCGTCAAGCTATAGGAGGGTATAACGGTAAGGTTAAAGCGTTCTTCAAACCGGATATGCTGTTCGGGAGAGAGCAGGGCGACAACGAGTCGCAAGGGGTTTTTCCCGTCGTCAAACTTCTCCGGAAGGTTTAAAAGAATCTGCGGGATCGTGCGCATCAGGCTCGACGTCGTAACGCCGTGCTCGCGCACCTCATCCCAAAAAGTGGAGGCGCTGAACTTTTGCTGGAGAAGGATGCTTCCTCCCGCGGCGATCATCGCGATCACCATGTGGCAGAGCGCATTGACATGAAAGAGAGGCATCGTCACGATCGCCCGATCGCTCTCGCTCCAGCCCAGCGCCTCCGCCCTCTTTTGCGGGGCAAAAAGGTAGGCGTACTGCGTCAGCATCACCCCTTTAGGGCGGTCTGTGGTCCCTGAGGTATAGGTAACGGACGCAATCTCACCCGGACGCACCACCACGTCTGGTGTCTCGGATGAAGCTCCAAAGACAAACTCATCCCAGGAAAGACAGCCGGGCTCCCTATCTCCATCCCCTGCCAAAGCTATGACGCGCCTCAAGCGGAGGCGCCTCTCTCGGATGGCCGCGACCAGGGGAAGGAAAGCCGGAGTCGTGACGAGAAAAGAGGATTCCGAGTGCTCCAGAACATAACCGACCTCTTCGGCGGTAAAGGCGGTATTGATGGGCACAAAGAGGGCGCCGATCTCGGCCACGGCGAAGACTGTAAAGAGAAACTCCGGACAGTTGGGCAGAAGCAGGGCGATCTTGTCCCCGCGCTCAGCGCCGAGGCGGAGGAAGCTATGCGCTACGCGGTTAACCTCGCGCTGGAACTCCCCATAGGTAAAGGCGCGGCCATGAAACAGGATCAGCGGCTTGTCGCGGCCTTTTCCGGCTCTCTCCCGCAGGAGATCTCTGAGGGTCATCGCTGGAGCGCTCATTCCTCAAAAACCTATAGCCGATCGGGCGATCCTTGAAAAGCGGTTGGGCCGAATTCTTGACAATACCGAGAGAAAATGATTTTTTGTTAAGTCCTAACTAATCGGAGGATTTTTATGGCAAAATTTTTCGTCGCCGGCGAGCCTCGGGACTCGGAGAGCAAACAGACCACCGAAGTCCGCAACCCCGCCACCGGAGAGGTCGTCGACACCGTACCCAAGGGAACCGTCAATGATATCCGTCGGGCTATAGACGTCGCCGCCGGGGCCTTGAAAAAATGGTCTGAAACGGCGCCGGCTAAGCGCGGAGCCATTCTTCTTGAGGCAGGCCGGCTGGTGCGCCAACAAGAAAAGGAGCTGGCAAACCTGCTTACGCGCGAACAGGGAAAGCCCATCCGTGAGTCGATTCTAGAAATCCGCCGCTTCGTCCACACCCTGGATCATTACGGCGGCATGGCCAAGAGCCTGCGTACGGCGGCGGTCGTGCTCGATAACGGTCGCCACGGTCTCGTTCTGCGTAAACCCCTAGGCGTCTGCGGCGCGATCGTGCCGTGGAATTTCCCCGTGTCGCTCATGGGCAACAAGCTCGGCCCCGCGCTGTTGGCGGGCAACACGGTTGTGGTCAAACCGGCCGGGACGACCCCTCTGACCGACATTCGGTGCGTGGAGTTAATCGACAAAGCGATCCAGGACGGAGGAGGGCCCAAGGGAGTCATCAATGTCGTCACCGGTCCGGGAAGTGTCATTGGTGAAGAGTTGCTGGTAAATCCTACGGTGCGTAAAATCGGCTTTACCGGCGCAACCGACACGGGAAGACGAGTGATGCAGTCGGCGGCTAAGGATTTCAAACATGTGACCCTGGAATTGGGCGGCAGCGATCCTATGATCGTCTGCGATGACGCGGATCTCGATCGGGCTGTGAGCGCCGCCTCCGTAGGCCGATTTTTCAACTGTGGCCAGGCCTGTCTGGCCGTCAAGAGACTTTATCTGTTCGACAAGATCGCCGATCTATTCATGGAGAAACTAGTAGAGAAGGTGAAAAAGCTCAGAATTGGTGATGGACTCAAGCCAGACACCCTTATGGGTCCCCTGCACACTGCCGAGCAGAGGAAAGAGGTCGAAGAGCAGGTCGAGGACGCGGTCAAGCGCGGGGCTAAGGTGCTTTACGGCACCCAGCGGCCAAAAGGGGGGGATTACGACAAGGGGTTCTACCTACAACCTACGCTTCTTACCGACGTTGACCCGGCTTCTCGGATTCTGCAGGAAGAATGCTTCGGTCCGGCCCTTCCAATTGTTCGAGTTCAGAATTTGGACCATGCTATTGAGCAGGCAAACAACTCGATCTTTGGATTAGGCTCCTCCGTATGGACGCGAGACATCAATAGAGCCATGATAGCCGCGGAGCGGATCGAATCCGGCTATACGTGGATCAACTCGGCACAGATCATCTATGACGAGTTACCGTTCGGTGGAGTTAAACAGAGCGGCATCGGCAAGGAACATGGCAACGAGGCGATCGAACACTATACCGAGACGAAATCCGTAGTGATTGCCACCGAGACTCGCTCGGAGGCGGCCGGCGGAGAATAGGGCCCTTCGGGCATCTCAAATGGCAAATTTCAAATTTAATCTGAGATCTGAAATTTGAAATTCCGAGCGAAGCGAGGATATGGACCTTCCTGACATCTACAATGCCGCGACCACCTTTGTGGATGAAAACATCACCCGGGGGCGGGCCAAGAAGGTCGCCATCTATTATCAGGATCAAAAATTTACCTACCAGGATGTTTACGACAGGGTCAACCAGACAGGCAATGCCTTAAGGGATCTGGGACTGGAAGTTGAGCAAAGGGTTCTTCTCGTTCTGCCTGATTGCCCCGAGTTTGCCTTTAGCTTCTTCGGCGCCATAAAGATCGGCGCCGTGCCTATTCCCACAAACCCC
>Ga0209824_10000499_pt1 | contig 24255 bp, 22 predicted proteins | sample VDWuncwatermetaG_FD_184124 | JGI IMG/M metagenome (GOLD analysis project Ga0209824, IMG submission 184124) | Wastewater microbial communities from Netherlands to study Microbial Dark Matter (Phase II) - VDW unchlorinated drinking water (SPAdes)... ...
CACTGATTACCTCCGATGCGTGAGATTTAATATGGCTTATAGGTTTAACGGCTCTGCTCAGCTTCATCGCTTCCTCCTTATGGTTTAAATTAAGTCTTAATTATAGTCTATCAGATTTTGATGAAAAAGCAAGTGTTATTTAGCCGAGTTTGTGAGGCAGAACAAAAGCGCCTGTGCTGATTTTTCATATTTTCCTTGAAGCAGGGTTTGTTAGAGGTGTAAACCAGCCTCTGATGCTTTCCATGGCGCATAGATATTTTCTATTTTGTTTTTAAGTCTAAGAACTTCTTTAATGCTATATCCGTTGAGATCAAGTCTTGGGGAGAAAGTCTGCCTAATTTCTTCAAAACGAGTGCTTGTTCAATAGTTGAGATGGCGGGCTTAATAGCAGATGGCTTCAATAGCCCAGCTCCTTGCCAATCTGTAATCAAGCATTCTCCTATTACAATAGCTTTTTCTGTCTGGCTGGTGATTGCCATTATAACAATGTCAGAGGAAATATTGTTATAAGCATCAGAACTTATAACAACCGCTGGTCTCTTTTTTGTGGTTGTCTGATCGCTAAAGGGAAATGGGACAAGAACAACATCGCCTCTTTTACAGACTGTCATAGACAGCATCCTCTTTATTGTCCCATATCTTTTCAAATGAGGCTGTTGACAATTCTTGAGAGGCTTTTGCAATAAGGTTTTTCTCTCTTTTGATTTCCAAAAACTGGATAAAGTCAAAAACCTCTGCAAGAAGATTTTCTGGAAGCTTTTCTATCTCGGTTTTAATCATCTCTTTTACTGTCATCTTAAATCTCCTCTGCTTCTATTTTGAATCAATTATACCTGATTTTCCCTTTTCTTGCACCAGAAATTTAATCTACTCCCCTCCAAAATCTCCTTCAGATGTATGCTTCTATTTTTTTCCGCTCTTGCAAGCCAGAACAAAAGCGCCTGTGCTGATTTCTATATTTTCATTGAAGCAGGGTTTGTAAAGGGTGTAGACGCGATTCTGTTGACTTTCTTGAATAATCTCATAATTCCCAAATTAATTACCAGCGCTTGCATAATATGGCGATGGTACTATCGGATATGTCCGATAGACATGATAAAAAACAGCCTCGGTCTTTTTATCTACATCGTTTTGAGTGTAATACTCTACGGGCAAGCCGCTTGCCTCGTCCCACAAGAAATTTCGTATTAATACTTTCACATCATCTCTTGTAGGCTCTTTGTCTTGCCACTTATACAGATCCTTCAATTTCTCTTTTAGTGTTTTTAGCAGTTCTTTGGCTACCTTCTTTATCTTTTGGATTTCATGGGGTTTCAAATCCGGCTTTACCAAAAGGTCATAAATAGCCAGAGATTCCTCATCCAGCCCTTCTCGTGCTGCCCGGCTTTCTTCTTCGTCCAACTCTTGCACAAATTTCAATAAAGCCTCAAAGGTGGCTTCAATATTTTGGCGGTCTTTTTCTTTATTATATTCATCAATGAGCTTTTCATAATGTTCTTGGAAATCTGTCCGGAGCGGATTTCTTTGGATGAGTCGTTGCAGTTTTTTCTCAATCACGCTTTTAAGGCTTTGCACGGTGGTATTTTTAGTTTTAGCATGTTCAAATTCTGCCCGCAACCGGTTAAAGTCAATTTTACTTATATCATACGGTTTGTTGGGTTCTTTATATCCATTACGTTTAACGGTAATCGACTCATCAATAACTTCATGCAGTTGTTTAATAATATCGCTGATATCCGCTTGATCGCGGTCTTTTTGCAGGCTTTTGTAGATGATATTTATAGCGTTGTATTGGTTGCGATAATTATTTACTCCGGGAATAGTCAAACACGCTTTAAATTTAATAAATACTTCGCGGCACATGACCTCAAACTTCTTTCTGGTTTCATCGTTTTCGTTCACCGCTTCTTTTGCCGCGACAATCGCCTTGTTTCTCTCAAATCCGATAGTGTCGATAATGGGATCAAGCGACGCTTTTCGTTCCTGGAGAAAATCACTTACCAAGCCAATCGTTTGTTTTAAGTCTTCAAGTAATTCTTCCTTGGTTCTGGTTGGATCCAATTCATCCGGCCCCAGTCCGCCAGGCCTGCCGGTATCGCCTGTGCCGGTAAAGGTCGCCAGTGCTTTGCTTAAATTCTTGAGGATGCCGCAATAATCAATAATAAGGCCATTGTTTTTATCACCGTTGACCCGGTTGGCGCGGGCAATCGCCTGCATCAGCGTATGGGCTTTAAGGGGTTTGTCCAGATAAAGATTGGCCAAACTCGGCACATCAAAGCCGGTAAGCCACATTGCGCAGACTATTGCGATGCGGAAGGGATGCTCCTCTTTCTTAAACGCAGAATCTACATCAATTCGCGTCCCGTCGGAGAGTTCAAAGCCATTCTTAATAAGTCGCCGGTGAGGTGTGATGTCAAACCCCCATTTTCTAAACTTCTCGACCTCGCCTTGCTCTTCGCTCACAATCACAGCCATCTTTGTCTCTTTCATCCAGATGAGCTGATTGGAAAGATTGTCTTTTTCTTCTCCTGCGGCCATTTTGCAGGATTCTTCTATTTCCTCTGCTTTCTGATCCCAGTATTGCCCGATCAATTCATACATCTTCACGCAGGTGAGTTTATCAATGCACACAAACATCGCCTTGCCGGCTTCCCAGGAGGTGGTGCAGTGCCCGACAAAATCCCTGGCAATTTGATTGAGCCGTTTTTCCGCGGTGATGATGTGATAATCCCGCTTCAGCTCTCTTTCCAGTCGCTGGCTGACATCGATATCATTAATTTCAATTTCTTCCAGTTTTTCGGCAATCCGCTCATTGATATCATTGGTGGCTACACCCAAGGCATCGCCCCGCGAATCGTAATAGAGCGGCACAGTCGCTTTATCTTCTACCGCCCGCTGAAAATCATAAGTGGAAACATAATCGCCAAAGACCTGCATAGTGATCTGATCATTTTTAAATAACGGCGTACCAGTAAACCCGATAAAGTTGGCATTTGGCAAGGCATTGCGCATATTCAAGGCAAGAGTGCCGTATTGAGTGCGGTGCGCTTCGTCAGTAATCACAATGATATCATCACGCTTTGTATAGCCTTCATCCGGGTCTACTTCCTGATTGAATTTTTGAATGGTGGTAAATACATACGCCTTGTGATGACTCATAAGCTCGGCTAAATGTCTGCCACTACTCGGTCGGCAGGGTGTTTTGTCATTATCAGCCACGCCGCAGCCGGCAAAGGTTTTGTATATTTGCGTATCCAAATCATCACGGTCGGTGCAAATTAAAAAGGTATAATTGCCGCCAATCTCACGATGTATTTTGGTGGTGAAAAACACCATGGAATAGCTTTTCCCAGCCCCTTGCGTATGCCAAAAAACGCCGAGCTTCCCCTTCACTCTACTCGGATTACTCAGAACTTTGATAACCTGATTAACGCCCAGATACTGATGATTTTTTGCCAGCACCTTTATCTGTTTGCCGGTTGAATCGTCATAGACAATGAAATTTTCAAAAATATCCATGAATTTTTTCTTGTCGCAAATACCCTTCAAAAGAGTTTCCATATCCACCACCCCCGGGTCGGATTCTGACAAGCGCTTCCATTCATGAAAATGCTCATAACCGGCAGTGATGGTGCCGATTTTTGCCTTGTCGCCGTTGGCAAGCATAGTTATCGCATTGTGATGGAAAAAGTGCGGGATAGTATCTTTGTAATCAGCAAAGTTTTTTTCGTAGGCGTTCTTGAGATCTTTATGAATATTTTTGCACTCCACAAATAAAAGCGGAATGCCGTTTACAAACCCTGCAATATCAATCCGGCGGCGGTATAAATCGCCCTGCACCCACAATTCCCGCACTGCCAAAAAGTGATTGTTGGCCGCTTCATTAAAATCAAATATCCTGAGCCGCTCTTTTTTGACCTCGCCATGTTCTCCCTGAAAAGAAACCAACACACCGTCTTTGAACAGTTTGTATTTATCAAAGTTGGAAGAGAGCATTGACTGGCTCTGAGAATAATCCACCACTTGGCGTACGGCTTCATCATAGGCGGTTTCAGGCATTTTGGGATTAATTTTTTGAATGGCCTCGCGTAAATAACGAGTCAGCACCACTTCACGGTCGGAGGTTCTCCCTAACAGACTATCTGGTCCAAAGGTTTCCTGATTGTAGGCATACACCGAATCCCAGCCGAAGTTGTCTTGTAGGTAATCGGTAGTTGTTTGTTGGACTAATGTATCTTCGTTGAGATAGGTCATAATTTTTTCTTTTTAGAATCTAATATTTTTTTGACTTCACGGTCAAAGTCGGAAACATAGTTTTTGTCCTGTATTGAATGATATTTTTCATATTCTTTTAAAGCAAGTTCTTCCGCAACTTCATGGCTAATCTTGCCTGCATTTATCAAAATCTCGTGTTCACTGAACTTTAAAAAAGCATTGAGCTTTTCTATCCAGTTTTTCATCGTCATTGCCCGACCGCGAGCAGCCTGCATCTCAGCATAATCCAAATACATATTTACAATTCTATTGAGTTCCATAAGTTCTTTTTTGTCTAAATAGTTTTTAGCAATAACTACATCGCTTGGCATAATTTTACCGTTTGGAGATCTTCTCCAAGATGTAAGCCCCATTTTTTCTTTCTTGCTACTAACACGGATTTGAATAATTTCTGCTGCTGTTTTTCCGGTAATGGCAAAATGAAGTTTGTTTTGTACTGTAGCAAAGAATTGTTTACTCTCGTATGCTTTGGGTGAATAGTCTATGGCCGTGGCATAAATATCGGTAATTTTCTGGTAGAGCATCCGTTCGCTGGAGCGGATGTCTTTAATTTCTTCATAGAGTTCATCAAAATATCTGGCGCTGAAACGGGAACCGTATTTGAACCTGTCGCTGTCTAATGCGTAGCCTTTGTGGATGTAGCTTTTGAGAATTTCTGTCGCCCACTGCCTAAACTGGATGCCTCTTTCAGAATTGATACGGTAGCCAACGGCAATAATCGCTTCCAATGAATAAAAGGAGGCGCTTCTTTTTACCTCTCTGTTTCCTTCTTGTTGAACTTGTAAGAAATCCTTACAAGTTGCCGGAGGGTCAATTTCGCCGCTTTCATAGATATTTTTCAGATGCATGGTGATGTTTTGTGGAGTGGTGCCGAAAAGCTCCGCCATTTTCTTCTGTGTCAGCCAGATGTTCTCTTCGGCGTACAAAACCTCAATATGCACCGAGCCATCCGGTGATTGATAAAAAACAATTTGGTTGTCTGGTAATTTTTTCATAAGTTACACCTCAATCGCTCCGCTCATCAGCCGCGGCAAAAGCAAATCCCGCGCTTGGGCGAGTTTTTGGTTTTGGATCGATAAAATATTTATTTGTCTATCGATTGGATTCGTTATCTTTTCAAATTGTTCAATCGTTCTTTCATCAGGATATATGATTACTACGTTTTCCAAATCTTTTTTAGTAATTGCTGCAAATATTGCCCCACCACCAATCATGTCTTCTTTGAAAAAGTGATTCTTTAATTCGTAAAACAAATAAGATTGATGATTTTCTTTAGAGCGGATTGCTGATAGCCCCCTGCCAATGATTATTTTTTCAGTAGAAATATTAATCCTTCCCACTGGTGCACGAACACTAAAAAGAATGTCCCCGGCTTGTGCCATCCTATTTTTTTGAGTGCAATATATTTGGTTTGTTGGAAACCTATCGCCAAAACCAGTTACTCCTTGATGAAATGGCAAACCAAATCCATTATCATTATAATATACTGATTTTGGACTTTGACCCATTGCGATATCTGCAACTTCAACAAGTCTTCTTTTCTTCCACCCCTCTGGCACGTCACCAACTATCTTTACCCCGTTAGAATTGGATTTTCTAATGGGGTGAACTTTCTCATGCCCCGGCCTGCCCTGAGCGGAGTCGAAGGGAAAACGGAAATACACAAACCACTCGCGGAAAAGAAGCCTCGCCGACTCTTCAAGAAGCTGGATTCTTTTGCGGTTGTTGTCGAAGAGGTCGTCGTAGGTGGAAAGTATTGAAGCTATGGTTTTCTGAATTTCAATTGGCGGTAGTCGAAATTTGAATAAAGTCAATGTTGTTGCATTTGCGTTACCCTGAGCAGCACCACCTTTAATACTCTTTACAAAGTTCTTATAAATATCTGATTCGACAAGACGACCTATATACCCAGAATATGATAGGTCAGATTTGATTTTAATCCTAACAAGATATGAAGCAAAGATCGCATTATTATCTTCTCTAATTAATTTAGCATAACCAGTTGTATTTCCAGTTCTAGCTATTACAATATCGCCAGCATTTAACCTATACTTAGGATAATCCGACTCGGATATTTTACAATAAGGCACGCTTTCCCAATCTATTGGTCCACTTGCAATATCCGTAATCCTCAGATATTTTGGTCCAACATTAAAATCATCGGCTGATGCTGTATAACCATACTGAGTATTACATATTTGTTTTAGACTAATTAATGGCCACTTCATATCTCTAATCCCTTAAAATTCTCACTAATTTTCCTCGCCAGTTCAGCGGCTTCTTCGTTTAGCCCTTCCATCTCGGCATGAATTGTACGCATGGTTTCGCCAAAGTCAAAGTCAGGGTCTTCCTCCTCCGGTGCTACGCCCACATACCTACCTGGCGTGAGACTCCAGTCATTTTCTTTGAGTTCTTTTCTATCAACCAGTTTTACCAACCCTTCCACATCACGCAGTTTTTCTTCCGGGAATCGCTCCATAAGCCATTCGGACTGGTGATGAAAATAGCGGGATAGTTTTAATTGATTTACTGTAATATCACGCGCCTCTTCGACCTGTTTTTTGAGGCTGGCAATTTCTTTTGTATTCCACTGGTCGCTCTCTTTGGCGCTGTGAGTATTCAGGCATACATCCATTAACCGGTTGGCGAGCCGATACATCAGTTCGGCTTCTTTGATCAGCTTGTTGTTCTCCTCTGCGAGCGGGGTTAATTCCTTGAGCGCTTCGGTGAGTTTAATATTATCTTTGCTTTGTTTTTTCCACCAGCCGCTTTTTTCATGCGCCAGCCTGGTAAAGGCCTGACTGCCGCTTGTATATGCTTGCAGACAATCGGCTAACTCTTTTACTGTTTCTGCCTGTTTTCCGTTTTTGGGAAGTGTGGCCAGAAACGGCTGAAGCTCTTTATTTAATCTGGCAAAAATAGCGGCGTAGTCTTGCGCCATGGGGATACTTTTTGTTGCCTCATTGAGTGTTGCTGAAATATAATTTACAACTAAATTGTGGAAGCGCTTGTTCTCACCCCGATAGAGCCAGATAATAGAAAGGATATTTTGCAGTTGTTCCGGACTGAAATCATAGATCTTACGCGTCACCTTGCGGAAGATGTTGCGCGCGTCAATCATCATGATTTTGTCTTTTAGTCCCGCCGGCTTGGCTTTATTAAAAAACCACAACTCGCACGGCACGGTTCGGGTATAGAAGAAGTTGGAACGGATCGAAATCATGATTTCCACATGACAGGTCTCGATCAGTTTTTCTCTAACCTTTGCTTCTCCACCGCCAGCACTTGAAGCATGGGATGACATCACAAACCCGGCGCGTCCTTGTTCGGTTAAGTAACTGTAAAAATAACTGATCCAGACATAGTTGCCGTTGCTGACCTTCCCTTTCTTATTTACTCCGGGCAGGCCGAAGGGCAAACGCGGATCGTTTTTGATCTTGTCCGCGTCAATCTCATCCACATTGAACGGCGGATTGGCCATCACAAAGTCTGCTTTTTTATACAGATTATGCGGGTCTTCGTAGTAGGTTATCGCTTTTTTGATATCACCCACCAGACCATGCACCGCTAAGTTCATCTTTGCCAGGTTGATCGTCGTGGAGTTTTTCTCTAACCCATAAAAGCTCAACTTATCGTTTGGATTTTCGTGCAGATTTTCTACAAAGCGGGCGCTCTGAACAAACATTCCACCGCTGCCGCAGGCTATATCAAGGATACTTCCCTTTTTGGGTTCTAATACATTGGCGATGAGTGAGACCAGCGAAACCGGCGTAAAAAACTCGCCGCCGTCATGGGCTTTTTGGTCGGCAAACTGGGTGAGAAAATATTCATAAATCCTGCCAAACACATCACCGGTAACCTTCTTTAATTCTTCAGGGTTTAATGCCCGAAGGAGTTGGCCCAATATTTCATTATCAAGCTCGCGATATTCTTTTTTTGGCAGGACACCGTGGAGGGTTTCATAATCTCCTTCGGTCGATTCCATCGCATCAATAACAGCTTTAGCTCGGTCGTCGCTGTCTTTCAGAGCTACCAGATAATCAAATTGAGCTTTGGGTTGCAGGAAAATCGAGGATTTTTTGCTGAAATCCTTTTTTGTCAACTCCGGGGTTTTGCCCCCGCGTGTCGGCAGGCTGGCAATGATTTCATCCTTTACCGCCAAATAACGACTGTACGCATGACGCAAAAACACCAAACCCATCACTGGCATAAAATATTCATTGCTGGCATAATTTGAATTTGCCCGGAGCGTATCCGCCGCGCTCCAGAGTCTTTTTTCGATTGCTTCAATGTTTTCAAGTTGCAACATAGTTTTATTTTACTTAAAAAGTAATCCCTTCTCCTTAAAACTGATATAACCATCGTCGGTGATAATAATGTGGTCAAGCACTTCAATATCGAGAATCGTGCCCGATTGGATCAATTTTTCTGTGAGTCTGATGTCCTCATCAGACACTTCCGTGTTTTTTGATGGATGATTGTGAGCCAGTATAATTGAAGAAGTAAAATGGCGTATAGCCAGTTCAAATACCTCGCGTGGATGCACCAGCGTTTCCGTCAGTGTGCCAATAGAAATAGTTTCTTTATGAATGAGCTGCTTGCGGGCGTTGAGATACAGCGCTATAAAATATTCTTTTTGCTTGCCTCGTAAATCGGCAAGCTGGGCAACGGTGTCTCTTACGGAATTAAGAATGGGAAGAGAATTATTAAAAGAACCAACCGAGCGGCTTCCAAGCTCCAAAGCAGCCTTGATAGTTATGGCTTTGGTGTCTTCCAAGCCCTTAATGCCGGTCAGTTCATCTTTCGTGACGGCTAAAAGTTTTGATAGGGGATACTTTCTCAAGGTTTCCTTTGCAATGTCCAAAGCACTTTTTCCGGCACGGCCGGTACGAATAAGGATTGCCAATAGTTCGGCATTACTAAGGTTCTCTGCTCCCTTTTCAGACAGCTTTTCTCTTGGTCTCTTATGTTTTGGCAGGTCTTTAATTTTTGGCATAGTTATATTTTATTAATTCTCCCTAATGTGTCCGGGATAAAGCGGGACATCTCCCCTATTTCCCTTTCCCCTCGCCTCTACTGTGCAATAGCATTATATCAGTCGTTTTACAAAAACTGCCAAAGCCCGGCTTTTTATAACATACCCCAAGCCTGTTTTTCCGTCAAGCAGGAAGCAATAGGGTTCTGGTTTTGTCCCCTTGCCTGCCTCAAAACAAAAAGCACTTCTATGCCTCTCATCCGGTGGGGGATGTCCAGCCAGCTACTGCTCTTTTATACCACATTCCTTTCTTTATTAAAAGCCAAAGTGTTTTATAAACTCTGATGCCTTTATAATCCTGACTGTTTTGTATCTTTTTAAGATTAGCAGGTCTTTATCACCGCTGACTATAAAATCAACCTCTGCTGAAACAGCACAGGAGAGAAACTTGTCATCATCGGGGTCTCTGCATATGCCTTTTATATTATGGGTTATTTCAACTACATCAAAAAAAGGCAGGATATCCTCTTCAATAATTGCTCTTATCTCGTCATTGGTTAGAGAAAATTTTGGATATTCAAGGACGCCTTTAAACTCTTCAAAGGTCTCTCTTGAGATTACAGGGATTATCATCCCTTTTTTCCAAAGATCAGCAATTGCAGACAATTCACCCTTAAAAAGCAATGCCGATACCAGTATATTGGTATCCAGAACAACCCTTTTTATCTCTTTCTTTTTCTTGCCCATTTGACCGCATCAGCAACATCTTTTTCTATTATGCCGAGTTTCTCCATTTTGTTTCTGATTCCCTCAAGCGTCATATCTACTGGCATTATCTTGACAGGGGTCAATATTATCCTTTTATCATTAACAGTAACATCAAAGTATTTTACCTCTGGGAATGTCTTGACAATCTCATTGGGCAATGTAAGCTGATTTTTAGATGTCTTCTTTGCAAGCATTGTTCCTTACCTCCTTACTGTAAGGATACCTTATTTTCTCTGTTTTTTCAAGATAGAAATTAATGATTGGAATAAAGGGGAATGCTTCCCCCCTATTTTTCACCCTTTCCCTCGCCTCTACTGTGCAGTAGCATTATATCATTCGTTTTACAAAAATTGCCAAAGCCGAGCTTTTTATAACATACCCCATGCCTGTTTTTCCGTCAAGCAGGAAGCAATATGGTTCTGGTTTTATCCCCTTGCCTGCCTCAAACCTAAAAGCCCTTCTGTCTCTATCCCCTTACTTTGCTTCTAACAAATTCCATGAACGCCCTGAAACCTTTTATGACATCCAACGGAAAAGGGGCTGCCTCTACTGCTTCTTGTGCGATGTTATGAAAGTGGTACGGATAGGTGCTGACATTCTTCCAGCTTGGATCAGGGAAATTATCGTAACGGAATACCTCTCCAGCATTATTCATTCGTTCCCGATGGAAACCGAATTTATCCGGGAGCCTCTGCGAAAGGTTAACATCTATAAAGCTCTATCTGTCAGAAATATTCTAAGCTTGTGGTCAACAAACATCGTCCCTGCTATAATGTCAGCGAATTCTATTTCAGCGATCCTCTCCAGATCATGGATTGAAGGCATCAGATTTTCTCCAGAAGCTTCTTTATTCTTTCCCTTTCCGCTTCAAGATTGTCGAGGGCAAAATAGTCATCATATGAATCCTTCTCGTTGATAATCCCTTTTTTTATTTTTGCATCAAGTTCAAAAACATCTTTTACGCCGTGTTTCTTAGCAATTGTGAAGATATCTGCCTCGACTTTCGATAATTTCTGACGCAGATACGTGCTGATGCTTTCCTTTATAACCTCTTTGGGGTTCATATGAAATTCTTTTGCAACCATATATATCAATAACCGTCATAGGACACCTCCTATAATATCTTTGTTAGTATTATATCTAAAAACTACCGCTTCAAAAAGGATAAAAAGCATTATTGTTATGAGTATAAAGATTAATCACATCAATGTCAACATGCAGCGCTATCACAAGGCAGATATTTTTCAACAATAACGCAGAAAGGGGTAAAGGGGAAGCAAGCAAAAGAGGTGTTTAAAAATAAGGTGTTTTAGGATATGATTAATAAGAAAAGGTTAAGATATGCGGATAAAGGTAAAAGCCTATATCTTTAGGAATTTGTGTTGACTATAATATATCCACTATGCTAAATTAAATAATTATTTTTTAAGGGTTTTATGGAGGTATCGTTGCGAAGCGATGTAATAAAAAAGGGGATTGAGAGGGCGCCGCACAGGGCTCTCCTTTTTGCAACAGGCATAACAAGGGAGGATTTAAAAAAGCCCCTGATTGCTGTTGCAACGAGCTATACAGATATTATCCCCGGCCATATCGGCATGAGGGACATGGAGAGGTTCATTGAAAAGGGCGTACATTCTGCAGGCGGCTATCCATTTTTCTTTGGCGTTCCCGGAATATGCGACGGGATTGCAATGGGACACAGGGGAATGCACTACTCCCTGCCGTCAAGAGAGCTGATTGCAGATATAATTGAGACAATAAGCTATGCACATTCATTTGACGGGATTGTGCTTTTAACAAACTGCGATAAGATTACACCGGGAATGCTAATGGGCGCTGCGAGGGTGAATATACCTGCTATTGTTGTTACAGCAGGGCCAATGCTCTCAGGCCATTATAAAAAGGCGAGGGTGAATTTTGTCGGCGGCACCTTTGAGGCAATAGGAAGATACAGGAAGGGCGAGATTACAGAAGAGGAATTATCAAATCTTGAGATGTGCGCCTGCCCTGGGCCGGGCTCATGTCAGGGGCTGTATACTGCAAATACCATGGCCTGTGTAACAGAGGCGCTCGGCATGTCATTAGTTGGCTGCGCAACTGCCCTTGCTGTCTCTGCAGACAAGAGGAGGATTGCATACGAAAGCGGAATGAAGATTGTTGAGCTTGTTAAAAAGGATATTTTGCCAAAGAAGATTATGAACAAGAATGCCTTTGAAAATGCCATCCGTGTTGATATGGCTCTGGGAGGCTCAACAAATACTGTTCTTCATATACCGGCAATTGCCAAAGAGGCAGGCGTTAATATAAGCCCGGAGCTCTTTGACAAGATAAGCAGGGAGACGCCGCATATATCAAGCCTTCTTCCGTCAGGGGAGTATTATCTTGAGGATCTGGAATATGCAGGCGGCATTCCAGCAGTATTAAAGAGGCTGAGGCCTAAATTAAAAAATAACATTACTGTTACCGGAAAAAATATCTATGAGATTGCACAGGAGGCAAGGGTTATAGATGAAAACATTATAAGGCCGCTTGATAAGGCATATCATAAAGAGGGCGGCATTGCATTATTAAAGGGCAATCTTGCGCCTGACGGCGCAGTTGTAAAGCAGACAGCAGTGAGCGAGAAGATGATGAGATTCAAGGGCAAGGCAAAGGTCTTTGATTCAGAAGACGCGGCAATGAAGGCAATCATGGCGAATAAAATCAAATCAGGCGATGTAGTTGTAATCAGATACGAAGGCCCGAAAGGAGGCCCTGGCATGAGAGAGATGCTTGCGCCAACTGCTACAATAACAGGCATGGGTTTGGCTGATTCTGTTGCCTTGATTACAGACGGCAGATTTTCTGGCGGAACACAGGGGCCATGCATAGGTCATGTATCTCCAGAGGCAATGGAGGGAGGGCCTATTGCAATTGTCAAAGACGGTGATACAATAATTATAGATATACCAAAGCGAAAACTTGAATTAAGATTAAGCACGGAAGAGATAAAAGCAAGATTTGCAAAATGGAAGCCAATACCGCCGAAGATAAAGGGTGGGTATTTAGCGCGATATTCTAAATTTGTGACATCTGCTAACACAGGGGCAGTTTTGAAAGAGGGATAAAAGGCAGAATACAGAAGCCAGAAGCAAGAAGTCAGAAAAAATCTTAAGGAATATTAAAAATATGACAATGAAAAAAACAGGTGCAGAGATATTTGTTGAGAGCCTGAAAAAAGAGGGCGTAAAGACCGTCTTTGGCTATCCGGGCGGTGTTGTGCTCGGAATCTTTGATGTTCTTTACAGCGAGAAGGACATAAATGTGATCCTCACACGCCACGAGCAAGGCGCAACACACATGGCAGACGGCTTTGCCCGTGCAACAGGCAGACCCGGCGTTGCATTGGTAACATCAGGCCCTGGCGCAACAAATACGGTTACAGGCATTGCAACAGCATATATGGACTCTATACCTATTGTTGTGTTTACAGGCCAGGTTGCAACAAAGATGATTGGAAATGACGCATTTCAGGAGGCAGATATAGTCGGCATCACAAGGCCGTGCACAAAATACAATTACCTTGTAAAGGATGTGAATGACCTTGCCCCAACTATTGCAGAAGCATTCTATATTGCAAAGACAGGAAGGCCGGGTCCTGTTTTGATTGATCTGCCTAAAGATGTTACACAGGCAAAGACAGATTTTAAATATCCTGAAAAGGTTGAGTCAAGGAGCTATCGGCCTACATACTATGGAAACAAGTGGCAGATAAAAAAGGCAGCCCATTTTATTGCCAAGGCAAAGAAGCCTGTTATATATGCCGGCGGCGGCGTAATCATATCAAATGCATCAGCAGAGTTAAAAGAGCTTTCTGAGCTGACAAAGACACCTGTTACAATGACGCTCCTCGGCCTTGGAGGCTTTCCGGGAAGGCACGCATTATCACTCGGCATGCTCGGTATGCACGGCACCTACGCAGCAAATATGTCTATCCATAATTCGGACTTAATCATTGCTGTTGGCGCAAGGTTTGATGACAGGGTAACGAGCAAGGTAGAGGAATTTGCGCCTGAGGCAAAGATTATTCATATTGATATTGATCCGACATCCATAAGAAAAAATATCCATGTAGATGTGCCTATTGTCGGAGATGCAAGGCTTGTGCTTGCTGACCTTATTCAGGCTATTAAAGAAAATCCAGAGGCAGAGCCGTGGGATAAGATTCGTGAGTCATGGCTGAAACAGATTGATGAATGGAAAAGAGAAAGGCCGTTAAGCTATGAGCAGGATGATATAATCAAGCCGCAGTTTGTTGTGGAAAAGATAAACGAGCTTACAAAAGGTGATGCAATAATAACAACAGAGGTGGGTCAGAACCAGATGTGGACTGCGCAATTCTACAAGTTTGATAAACCAAGAACGCTCCTTTCATCAGGAGGGCTCGGCACAATGGGCTATGGTTTTCCTGCTGCAATCGGAGCACAGGCAGCATTTCCAGACAGGCTGGTGTTTGACATTGCAGGCGATGGAAGCATACAGATGAATATACAGGAGCTTGCAACTGCTGTGTTAAATAAGCTGCCTGTTAAAGTGGCTATATTGAACAATCAGTATCTCGGCATGGTCAGGCAGTGGCAGGAACTCTTCTTTGACAAGAGATATTCATCTGTTAATCTTGCAGGAAGCCCTGACTTTGTAAAACTTGCAGAGGCATACGGCGCTGTTGGACTCCGTGCGGTTGAGCCGTCTGATGTAGAAGGTGTAATAAAAGAGGCAATAAAGGTAAAGAAGCCTGTATTAATGGATTTTGTAGTTGACAGGGAAGAGGATGTATTTCCGATGGTGCCAGCAGGGGGCGCTATAAATCAGATGATATTTGCGCCTGAGAAGAAGAAGCAGGAGGCTAAATTAAGGGCAGTAAGATAAAAATCCTAAATTCTAAGCGCTAATTTCTAAACAAGCATAAATGTTCAAAATACAAATTTCAAAACAGTTTTAGACATTTGAATTTAGAATTTTGAATTTGTTTAGGATTTGGATATTAGGACTTGAAATTTGTTTTTAGAAAAATTCTGGAGCTAATGTTATGCAGCACATAATATCACTTCTTGTAGAAAATAAGTTTGGCGTCCTGTCAAGGGTTTCTGGCCTATTCAGCGGCAGGGGATTTAATATAGAGACTATATGTGTCGGCCCTACACTTGACCCGAGTATATCGCAGATGACAATAGTAACAAAAGGGGATGACAGGATAATTGAGCAGATAACAAAACAGCTTAACAAACTTATAGATGTTATAAAGGTTGTAGATTTGACAGAAAAGGAGTATGTCTTAAGAGAGACTGCTTTAATCAAGATTAATACAAGGACAGAGGACAGGGCAGAGGCATTGAGGATAGCAGATATATTCAGGGCAAGGGTTGTTGATTCAACGCCGAATACATATACAGTTGAGATTACAGGGGATGAGAAAAAGATAGAGGCAATAATCAATCTTTTAAGGCCGTTGGGCATAAAGGAGCTGATACGAACTGGAAAGATTGCAATAGCAAGGGAAGAGGGAAAGGCAATAACAAAGGAATAAGGAACATGTTAAACATTTATTATGACAGGGAATGTAAAAAAGGTAAATGCAATGATTGAACTTTTAAAACCCTTTGGCATAAAGAAGATTGTAAGGACAGGAAATATTGCACTGACAAGAAACCCAAAAGCTGGAAAATAAGATCATCGGTTTTTGAAAACGGATTTTTATATGACAGATAAAGAAATTGAAGAAGTATATCAAATCATTAAAAATTACCATGAAAAATATTTAAGAAAGTATGGAGTTAAGTTACCAAAATTAAAAGATGCTGATGGAAAATATACCAGAAACGCACTTGTTCTGATTTATCTTGCAAGGTTTTATCCCAGCACTGTTCTTGTAGCCAAGCAGGATTTAACTGCATTTATCAAAAAGTTCTATCCTGAAACTAATGATGTTCAACAGGCAAGGCATTTGGGGGCACAGTCAGGATGGTTTATTTCAGCAGGCGGCAGAGATAATGTCCATGTGAAGAAAAGCGGAGAATATCGTCTGATTACATTGGAAAGACCTTATCCAAATTTTAAAGGACATAGAATTGAAACAACGGGCAATTGGGAGAATATAAAACAGCAATATGGGAACAGATGCGCTACATGCGGTTCAGAAGAGGGTAAAAGGAATTTACATTATCCTAATACTTTAACAAAGCTACAGAAGGCGCACATTGACCCGTTCAAAAATTTAGTTGAAGGAAACATAATTCCTCAGTGTCAAAAATGCAATCGTGCATACAGAGATTTTTGGGTATTTGATGAGAGAGGAAGGATTAGAGGGATTGCAAAACCGGCGGTAATTAAAAAGTGCAATGAAAAGGTAAAAAGAAGCATATACAAAATTTTATATAATGAATTTAAAGGACAAGACCCCAATGAGTGGTGAATATTTGAACAAAATAATTCACGGTGATACGTTGCAAGTCTTATCTACGATTGATAACAATAGCATTGACCTGGTTTTGACCGACCCGCCATATTTCTTAGACAAGATGGACGACAGGTGGGATGAGAAGAAAGTGGGAAGCACTAAATATCATCATGTTGTAAAATCATTGCCAGCCGGAATGAAATTTGATAGAGAACAAGGGAAAAAATTTTATGGGTGGTACTACAAAATTTCCAAACAGATTTTAAGGGTTTTAAAACCCGGCGGATTTTTCTTTTCATTTTCCAGTCCGAGATTGTATCACCGGATGGTTTCTGGAATAGATGATGCGGGATTTTTAATACGAGATTGTTTTATTTGGTTATACACACAAAATCAGCCAAAGGCAATGAGTTTGAATCATTTTATAGAAAAATTAGATGAGGATAAAGAAACCAAAGAAGATATAAAAAAACAATTAAGCGGATGGAAAACCCCTCAAATTAAATCTTGTTTTGAACCAATTGTAATGGCACAAAAAGAACCTGATGGGACTTTTCTGGAGAATTTCAGAAAATTTAAAGTTGGTTTATTAAATACTAATGTGAGAATCGGTCAGGATATGTTTCCGTCTAATGTGGTTTCAACAGACAGGATAAATGAAATTGTTGATAAATGTTTTTTGATTTCAAAGCCTGATAAAAAAGAAAAGGGAGATTTCAATTTGCACAGGACGGTAAAACCCTTAACCTTGTGTGAGTATATAATAAACCTAACAACATATTCAGGCGAGGCGATTGTCCTTGATCCCTTTGCAGGCAGTGGAACAACACTAGTGGCGGCTAAAAAATTGCGAAGAAAATTTATTGGCATTGATATAAACAGAAAATACATTGAAATTGCTCAAAGAAGAATTAGGCAGACCAACGTGAGCTATTTTATCCTTAAAGATTTAAATGAAGAAAGGCAATTAAGAATTCTTGAAAAGACAGTAAAGTATAAAAGAGCAAATAAGTGTAAAGTAGCAAAAGCAGTTTGAGAAAATTCAAATAAAAATGGAGGATATAAATGAATATCTATTATGACAAGGATGCAGACACAAAATTATTGAAAGGCAAAAAGATCGCTGTTATCGGCTATGGCTCGCAGGGCTTTGCCCATTCCAATAATCTTAAAGACAGCGGCATGGATGTTATTATTGGATTAAAAGACGGAAGCAAGTCTGCTGAAAAGGCAAAAAAGGCAGGCCTGACTGTTATGACAACAGAGGAGGCTGCAAAGGCAGCAGATATTATGATGATACTTGTGCCAGATGAGCAGCAGGGCAATATGTATGATACATCAATTGCGCCATATATAAAAAAGGGCGCATATCTTGCCTTTGCGCACGGCTTTAATATCCATTTTGGCCAGATTGTGCCGAGGGATGATATAAATATCTTCATGGTAGCGCCAAAGTCTCCGGGACATCTTGTAAGGCATGAATATACTAAAGGCGGCGGAGTGCCGATGCTTATCGCAATACACAAGGACCCGTCAGGAGATACAAAGAAGACGGCGCTTGCCTATGCCTCTGCTATCGGCGGCGGCAGGGCAGGGATTATTGAAACTTCATTTAAGGAAGAGACAGAGACAGACCTGTTCGGCGAGCAGACTGTTCTTTGCGGCGGCGCCTCTGCGCTTATTTTAGCAGGATACGAGACGCTTGTTGAGGCCGGCTATGCGCCAGAGATGGCATACTTTGAGTGCCTCCATGAATTAAAACTTATTGTTGACCTGATATACGAGGGCGGGATATCCAATATGAGATACTCTGTGAGCAATACAGCGAAATACGGTGACATCACAAGGGGGCCGAGGATAATTACAGAAGAGACAAAAAAAGAGATGAAAAAGATATTAGAGGAGATTCAGAGCGGAGAATTTGCTAAGGAATGGATGTTGGAAAACAGGGTGAATCGTCCTGTATTTAATGCCCTGCTTAAAAGGGGGCAGGAGCATCAAATAGAAGAGGTTGGCGCTAAATTGCGGGCAATGATGCCGTGGCTTGGAAAGAATAAGATAGTGGATAAGAGTAAAAATTAATATTGTAAAGGCGTTTTTAATTTGGGTAGATTAAAAAACAGACTCATTGCAAAGATACTTACAAGGTTTCCAGCCCTATTAAATATATATGTAAAAAGGGCAAAGCCAATTGTTGTAGAGGGCATCCCGTGGATGCCCTTTACCAAAGACTTAAAAAAATGCAAGATAGCCCTTCTTACAACTGCAGGCGTCCATCTAAAGAGCCAGTCCCCATTCAATATGAGCGACCCTGACGGCGACCCGACATACAGGGAGATACCTGTTAACACGCCTAATTCAGAATTAATAATAACCCACGACTATTATGACCATAAGGATGCTGATAAGGATATAAATATTGTCTTTCCAATAGACCGTTTAAAAGAGATGCAGGCAGCAGGCGAGCTAAGAGAAATAGCTGAAATCAACTACGGCCTCATGGGCCATGTAGATGAAAATTATATTCCAGCGCTGATAAATGCAACTGCCCCAAAAATAGCAGAAAGGCTAAAGAAAAACAATGTTGATGCAGCGCTTTTAACACCTGGCTGAGGCCTCTGCAATCGGTCAGTTGGACTGATACAAAGGGAGATAGAAAGGGCGGGGATTTCAACTATCAGCATCTCAGCAGTCAGGGAGCTTACAGCGGAGATAAAACCTCCGAGGGCGGTATTTTTAAAATGGCCAATAGGCCATCCGCTCGGCGAGCCATTCAATATAAAACAGCAGATGACAGTCTTAAAAAGCGCGTTCAATGCCTTAAAAGAGATCAAAGAGCCCGGCACAATCATAGACCTTCCGTATAAGTGGAGAAGGGAAGAGTATTAAAAATAAAGAGCGTTTATTTGCCGTGCTTGACAAAAAATATATTTGTGGTATTTTAATGCAGGTTTATTAGAAGATTGGATTCCCGCTAAAGACATGCGGGAATGACATTTGTGGGTATCTGAAATTATTGGAGATTTAATGGAAATAGAAAAGATAATAGAAGGCTTGCATCCTCTTGAGCATAAGTTTCTTAATGCCTTTAAAGAGGCTGATGCGCTTTCTGATGAAGATGTAATGGCAAAGGCAGGCCTTGATGAGGCAAGGCTTGATATGGTTGTGGGATGGCTTTCTGCAAAGGGTGTTATCACTGTTTCTGAAACAGGTAAAGAAGAGAGCGTCTTGCTCACAGATATTGGAAAAAGATATGCAGCAGCAAAGATACCAGAGCTTCGCATTGTTAATGAATTAAAAGAAGGGAAAAAGTTTACAATCAAAGACCTCCAGCAGAGGGGCGATATGGAGCCGACAGAGATAAGCTCTGCAATAGGCGCATTAAAAGAGGCAGGGATTATCTCTATTATAGAAGGCGGTTATCTTTCTTTGCAAAAGACAGATACAACAGCCTTTGATCATCTCCAGATTACAATTGAAGGCATAGCAGAATCAGAGGAAGTGGATTTAACACTTTATAAGAAAGATTACCCTGATTATTCAAATATTATTGAGCTTCATCACAGAAAAAGGGGAAAGGCAAAAGGCATATTCAGGATACAGGAGAAGCTCAAAAGAAGATTTGCGCTTACTGAAGATGGCAAGAATCTGATAAAAGCAATTGCAGGCGTGGCAGTTGCCACAGATGAGCTTTCCCAGCTTACACCAGCTATGCTAAAAGACGGGGCCTGGAGGGGCAAGGGCTTTAGGAAATACAATATCTCCCTTCGTCCGCCAAGGATTTCTACAGGCAGAAAACATCCTTACAGGGAATTTCTTGATTTTACAAAATACAAACTTGTCAGCATGGGCTTTGAAGAGATGAGGGGGCCGTTAGTTGAGGCAGAGTTCTGGAATAATGATGCGCTTTATATGCCGCAATTTCATCCTGCGAGGGATATACATGACGGATATTTCTTGTCTGAGCCTTCTCACGCAAAAAAGATAGATGAGCCATTTTTAAAAAATGTTAAGGCAGTACATCAGAGCGGTGGAAAGGCAAAATCAAAAGGCTGGAGATACCATTTCAGCGAGGAGCGGGCAAAACAGCTCGTCCTGAGAAGCCAGGGGACTGCAGTATCTGCAAGGAGGCTTGCAGGAAAACCGAATATACCGGGAAAATATTTTTCCATTGCAAGGTGCTTTCGCTATGAGCAGGTGGATGCAACCCATGCAACAGACTTTTTTCAGATAGAGGGCATTGTGCTTGGCGAAGGGATAAATTTCAGGACGCTTCTTGGTCTTCTGAAACTATTTGCACATGAGGTTGCAGGCGCAGAGATAAGCAAGTTTCTGCCAGCATATTTCCCATTCACAGAGCCTTCTGTTGAGCTTCATGTTAAACATCCGAAGCTCGGATGGATGGAGCTCGGAGGCGCAGGCCTTTTTAGGCCAGAGGTTACAATACCGCTCGGCGTGGATGTGCCTGTGATTGCATGGGGACTCGGTCTGGACAGGATGGCAATGGTGGCGCTAGGGTTGCATGATATAAGGGATTTGTTCTCAGGTGATTTGGATTTGATAAGGACATTGAAGCTGGAGTATTGATTATTATGCCGACGATTACAGTTATAAAGAATGATTTAGAAAATCTGCTAAAAAAGAGGTTCACCATAGACAAGCTTGAGGACTATCTCAAATGGACAAAGGGAGAGGTGAAGGGGTATGATGAAAAAACAGATGAGATAAAGCTTGAATTGAATGACAGCAACAGGCCTGACCTCTGGTGCTGTGAAGGGATTACAAGGCAGATAAGATGGAGGCTTACGAATAAAAAAGAGGCATATCCATTTTTGAATAAAAAAACAAGGAATGAGATTATTGTATCAAAGGAATTAAAGGATATAAGGCCCTATGTTGCTGCATGCACAGCAACGGGCATTAAGGTAACAGAAAATATCCTCACACAATTAATCCAGACGCAGGAAAAGCTCTCCTATATCTTTGGCAGAAAGAGGCTTGGCATTGCCATAGGCGTCTACAACTTAGAGAAGGTAAAATTCCCTGTCTATTATAAGGCCGTGAGGCCGGATGATGTCTCATTTTCTCCGCTCGGAATTGAAAAAAAGATGAATCTCAATGAGATACTCAGCCAACACCCTAAAGGCAAAGAGTTCGGAGGAATATTAAAAGGCAAGGAGATGTATCCCATTCTGACAGACAAAGAGGATAAGATACTTTCATTCCCTCCAATAATCAACAGCAGGGAAATCGGAGAGGTAAAGGTTGGCGATGAAAATCTATTTGTAGAGGCAACAGGAACAGATATCAGGCTTGTTGTCCTTGCAATAAATATCATGGCAGCAAATCTTTGTGACAGGGGCGCAAATATAGAGCCTGTGCAGGTAAGATATCCATTTACAACAGAGCTCGGCAAAATAACTATTACACCATTTGATTTTTCAGAGCCAGTAACAATATCCCATGCAGATATTGAAAAGGCGCTCGGCGAGGCATGGAAGGATAAGGATATCAAAGGCTGTCTTGCAAGCTATGGGTATGATATAAAGATAAAAAATAAAAAGATATCTGCGCAGCCGCCATTTTTCAGGGACGATTTGATGCATCCAATGGATGTTATTGAAGACCTTGCAATAAGCAGGGGATATGATACATTCAAGCCGACTATGCCGCATCACTTTACTGTTGGCAGTCTGTCTGATATAGAGTTTTTATCAGACAGAATAAGGGAAATATTTGTTGGCATCGGTTTTCAGGAGATAATCTCTAATATCCTTACATCAAAAAACGAGCTTTTGACAAAGATGAGTCTGCCTGATGAAAGGCTTGTAGAAATCTCAAATGTCATGTCAGAGAGCTATTCTGTTTTGAGAAACTCGCTTGTGCCATCGCTCCTTCGCGTGGAGGCAGAGAGCTCAAAGGCATTCTATCCTCACAAGGTCTTTGAGGTTGGCGAGGCAGCATTATATGATGAGAGAGATGACATGGGAAGCAGGACTATCTTAAATGCCTCTGCTTTAATCGCTCATCCTACTGCAAACTTTTCAGAGATGCATTCCTATCTTGATATGCTTTTCTATTATCTGAACCTTGAATACAGCCTTGAGCCATTAAAGCACCCGGCTTTTATTGAAGGAAGGGTAGGAAGAGTAATTGCAAAGGGCGAGACAATCGGCCTTATTGGCGAGATTCACCCAGAAGTCCTTAATAAGTGGGGCATAAACTGTCCCTGTGCATGTGTAGAGATTTCAGTTGATAACATCTTGAATTTAAAGAGATAACCTCAATCCCTAAAGGCCTATCTAACTTATTGTAAAATCAACAAAAAACCTTTTCTTGCAACCTAACATTTTTGTGGTATCCTTAATACTTAGAGGGGATAATTAATAAAGGAAGATTGAGGGCCCTGCAACTTATGAATATTAAAAGTAAAATATCGTTTTTTTTGAGGATGTTAGGAAATGCATTAAATAATATTGCCCATGATCTTCATGCTTCTGCTGATATTGCTCAAAGAAAAGAGACAGATGATGCAGATACAAGCGGCAGTAAGGAGATTGAGGAGAGGCTTAATGAACGGACTGCAGAGCTTGAGAAATTCGGATTCCAGCTTCAGAAGCTCTACGAGATAAGCTTCGCCCCGGCGCCAAATGTCAAGGAGTTTGCAAGGGCAATAATAAAAGAGGTGGCAAGGATGCTTGATGTGGATGGCACAGCAATCGGCAGATTCAGCGGCAATGAGTGGGTTGGCTACGCAGTTGCCGACAACAGGAATTTAGGCATTGAAGAGGGGCTGAAGCTGCCGCTTAATGATGTATATTGTAAAATTGTGAGGGACACAAAAAGCCCGCTTGTTATAAACGATGCCTCAGAAACAGAGGAGTTTAAAAATCATCCTGACTTTGTTAAATACGGATTTGCATCCTATCTCGGAGTCCCGCTCTTTATTGAGGATGAATTATTCGGCGTATTCTGCACATTCAACAAGAGCCCGCATAATTACACTAAGAGCGACCTTATCCTGCTTCAGCTTTTGAGCAAAAGACTGGAGCTTGAATTTATAAGAGAGAAATATGAGATTGGACTCAGGTTTGCCATGATGGAGGCAGAGGCTGCAAACAAGGCAAAGTCTGACTTTCTTGCAAATATGTCCCATGAATTGCGGACGCCCCTAAATTCAATTATAGGCTTTTCAGGCCTTTTATTGGAAAGCAAGACATTGCCTCTTTTAGATAAACAAAAAAGATATATTGATAATATTGCCAGGGCTGGCGAGCATCTGCTGTCCCTGATTAATGACATCCTTGACCTCTCAAAGATAGAGGCGGGAAAGATGAAGCTTGAATCGGATAAATTTAATCTTAAAGAATTGATTGAAGGATGCATTGCCTTATTTAGAGAAAAGTCCATAAGGCATAATATAATAGTTGATTATGTGCTTGAAATTAGCGCAGACATTGTTGCGGATGAGCAAAAGATAAGGCAGGTTTTATTAAACCTCCTTTCCAATGCCTTCAAGTTTACGCCTGACCGCGGCTCGGTCTATGTATATGCAAAAAAGGTTCATGATAAAGATTTGGGAGAGTGCGCTGAAATCAGCGTTGTTGACGCAGGCGTAGGCATTTCAAAGGAAGACCAGAAGAAGCTCTTCCAGCCGTTCCAGCAGCTTGACCTATCAGTTGCAAAAAAACATCAGGGCACAGGGCTCGGCCTGAGCCTTTGCAAAAGGATTATAGAGCTTCATGGCGGCAGGATATGGGTTGAAAGCGAGAAGGGAAAAGGAAGCAGGTTTATATTTATA
>Ga0209824_10000501_pt1 | contig 24225 bp, 14 predicted proteins | sample VDWuncwatermetaG_FD_184124 | JGI IMG/M metagenome (GOLD analysis project Ga0209824, IMG submission 184124) | Wastewater microbial communities from Netherlands to study Microbial Dark Matter (Phase II) - VDW unchlorinated drinking water (SPAdes)... ...
GCGATAGACCAAGCCCAACGATGCCATGGTGATATCGCCTCTGTTGCCGACGGCATCGTTGATGCGGTAGCGCTCCGCCTCGGCGCGCATCCCCAGGGCTTCGGTGAAATCGTACTGCAAGCCGAAGCCGTACTTATAATTCGCTTCGCGTTTGCTCGGGTTAGGATTGGCGGGCGGGGGCACGAGACCGGTGCTGCTGAAGGTGTCGCGGGCTTGCGCGTAGTTCACGCCGACGCGACCAAACACTGAAAATTTATCGCTCACCGGCATGATGCCGAGCAAGTCGAGATTGATACCGCGCAGTTTGATATTGCCGCTCAAGGTACCGGCGTTCGGCACCGCCGTGGTCGCCACAAAACCGTACTCGCCCAAATCAAAATAACCGCCTTCCACCGCAAAATTGCGGCTCATCTGATAACCGGCAAACAGCTTGTAGCCGGTGGCGCGGTCGTCGTTGCTGATGCCGGTGGTGGTGAACCCCGCGCCGAGCAGGTTGCTGGTGATGCGCGCGTTGTCGATTTTGGCGCGCGCCGAGCCGATGTTGGCACCCATGTACCAGCCGTTAAAGTCGGTGGTGTTGTCCGCCATTGCCAGCGGGCTGATGATGGCCGCGCAACCGGCTAGACCCAATGTAACTAAATTATTGGTTGAGGTTTTAACTGAGGTTTTGATGGTTCTTTTCATATTTTTCTCCGAAATAATTTAGGTAATTCCATTTCCGTAGGTTGGGTTAGGCGTAGCCGTAACCCGACAAGCCACGGGTAAAATAACCGCGTCTGTCGGGTTACGTCGCTTCGCGCCTAACCCGACCTTACAAAATCCAAAACCTTACGGCGCGGGCACGTTGACCGTCGCGCTCTGCAACGCGATGGTTCCCGCCGTGATCGCGCCGGCCAAAATTCTGCCGTTGATGACCGCGCCGGTATTCGCAGTCCCATCCCTGCCCGAGACGATGGTGCCCTCGAAAGTCGTGGCCACACCGATGGTTGCATCCGCAGTCGGCACCCAAAACACGTTCTTGGCCTGAGCGCCGTTCGCCAGCAGCACATGGCCAGTGGTTGCCAGCGTGGTCAGCGACGAACCGATCTGGAACACCCACACCGCGTTGGCGTTGCCGCCCGCATCGAGCGTCACTGGGGTATTCACCAGCATGGTGGAACCCGATGTGTACGTGCCCGGGGGAAGTACGCCCGGTGTCACCCCGAACGCGCCCAAATCTGTGCCGCCCGGTATGGTGGTTCCCGGTGGCAGGGTCTTGGCGTAGTTATACGCGGTCAACAAATCCGCCCTAGCCTGATGCGAGACGGTGTCGTTGATGTGGATTTCACCGTTGACGATACCCGGCGGGAAACCCCCCATGGAAGAACCCGGCTCTAGCGAAACATCGCCGTTGATCACCGAAGGGCCGGTGCTGGTAATCGCGGCGGTGGCCATGATGCCGAAGGTGCTGGCCGAGCCGAGCGCGACCGCGCCCTGCGCGAGTCCGGTGCCGGTGGCGAAGCTCCAAGGGTTAGGTGGGGGAGCGAGTGCCGGCACAACTAATGCAAGGCCAGCCAAATCCATCGCACCATTAGTGACCGTGGCGGTATAGTTGGTGGACGGCGTTCCGATCAGATTCGCGGCGGGAGTAAAGGTCGCCACATTCGTCTGCACGTTGTAAGTCACCACCCCTGGAACCGCCACAGCACCCGCCGTCTGCACCAACGTAAAGGTGAGCGCGTTGATGGTCGCAGGATTCATCGGCTCGCTAAAGGTCGCACTGATGCTGCTGTTGATGGGCACACCCGTGGCCAGATCAACCGGACTGGTCAACGTCACCGTGGGGGCTGTCGCATCTACAACCGCGCCGGTGGTGGTGAACGTCCACACATAATTGCTCGCCGCAGGCAAAGGTGCTTGATTGCCTGCCAGCGCGTTGGCGGGCACAGCTTGGTCGGTGGCGGCAGTGGTAATCTTCGCAGTGTAGGTCTTGCCGGCTTCAAGCGCGGTGCCGGAAGTAAAAATCGCGGTTCTGGAAGCCGCATCGTAGGTGACTACACCCACTGGCGCAGGGGTCACGCACGCGCCCGCGATTGCACCCGCCGCACAGCTCAGCGTAAACGTGCCGACAGTGGTGATGCTCGCCGCCATCGGTTCGCTGAAAGTTGCAGTGACTCTACGGTTGGTGGTGAGCGTATTGCCCAGATTTGCTGGGATAGTAAAGGTCACTCTGGGACGGGTGGTGTCCGTCAACACCCCCGCCGTCAACGGCGGCGGTGTGCCGCCCCCGCCCAGAATAGGGTCTCCCCCGCCACCGCCGCCGCATCCCGCCGCGAAGGCTGCCAGCAGCAAGGCCATCGCCCACGACAATGGCTTGGTAATGTTCGCGTAATTATTCATTTGACACCCCTTAATATCTGATTGAGAAAAATCGCGCCGCAAGACTACTCCGGCGATCCGGTGCGCCCCACCCTTCGACCGCGCAAGCCGTATGCAATCTTTCCACTTCCGCTCACATCCTTCCGTGCGCTACCGCACATAAATGAAAATGTTGTGAGCAACGTAGTCCGGAAATGCCTAAAAATCACGGTTGAAGGCGAAAGTTTATTATTTGCATATCTATTGATCAGGTGCGAATGATGGCTCTACTAAAACCAATCAACACCTCACCACCCCCCCGCTACGCTCCGCCCCTCCTTGGCAGGAGGGGAAAGGTCAAATGCCACCTAGGTAGATACATGTGAGTTTTTCTCCCCGCCTGTCAAGGAGGGGAGGGAGCAAAGCGGAAGGGGTGGTGCTTTTGAATTTGTGGTTTTCGGATGCTCACGAACCCACATCGCCGCGATCTGCGTTTTTTGGTTCATCTAGCAGCCTATCTGGATAAACTTCGACCTGCGAGAGAACGATAAAAAAAGCCAGGACGTTTTCACGACCTGGCTTTTTTGCGGAGCCGGATAAATCCGCACCCCGCCTGGATGGGTGGTGCTCGCGCGCCATCCATCCTGACTTGCAATTTATATCATGCGGCGACGCGCCACATAAGCTGCTGCCAATAAAGCGAGCAACGGCAAGCTGGGGTCGGGCAACCCGTTGCCGCCGCCCAAGGTGCAACCACCGCTGCTACCGCTGGCGGTCACCGTTGCGGCTGCCGATGGTTCTGCAACCACGAACGGGCTGAGGCTGCTGGTACGGGCACAGATAGTCTTGGTAGCGAAGTCACGGCTGAAGGTTACATCCGTGAACGCGCCGACACCGCCCGGCTGGTGAAACACCTTAAGGGTGGCAAACACTGCCGCGCTGGTCACAGTTGGTACCGAGAAACAGGTATCAATCGTGGCAGCCGAACCGCCTGTTGCAACGGTACCCGCGCTGGTTACATCCACGGCCAGAACAGAGGTATATCCGGCAGGGATGGCTTGCGTCGCGGTGAGGGTGGTCGCCGTGGCGGTGCCTGCTGTCACCGTGGTCACACCGCTGGAAAAAATCAACGATGCGATGCTGGTGCTAGCGTTACCGGCTGCAACCATGGTGACCGGGATACTGCCCAGCACAACGACAGTGGGTGTGAAAGAAGCACTTGCCGTTGATACCGCGCTCGTCAGTGTAGCGTGGCTGGCCGTCACCGTGCAGGTGTAGGCAGTGCTATTGGTGAGACCCGTAACCGTCAACGGAGAAACAGCACCCGCTACGGTAACAGTATGACTCCCGTTAACACAGGATGCGGTATAACTGGTAATCGCCGAGCCACCATTAAATTGCGGTGCAGCAAAGGCTATTCTTGCCGATGCATTACCCGCAATCGCAGTGACATTGGTCGGTGCCCCAGGCTGGCTGATGCTGGCAGTCGTGGTGAAGGCAGCACTCGCCGCAGAAGTGGATCCGGCAGCATTACCCGAAGTGCTTAGCGCGTTGGCCGCCTTGACGGTGCAAGTGTAAGCCGTGGCGGTGGTAAGCCCCGTAACCGTCAACGGTGATGCGCTCCCCGTCGCGGTGACCGCCGCCGAAACCCCGGTGACGCAGGCTGCGGTGTAGCCGGTAATCGCCGAACCACCGTCGTTAACTGGCGCGGTGAAGGCGATGATGGCTTGGGTGGCACCCGGGGTGATGGTGGTAATCAGCGGCGCACCGGGAGCACCCGCCAAAGTGGCCAGCGCTGTCACCGCGACGTTGGCAGACGCCGCACTGGTGGCAATCGGGTTGCTCGATTTGACCGAGCAGTTATAGGCCGTGCCGTTGGTCAGACCCAACACCACAATCGGCGATGTCGTGCCGGTCGCAGAGTTGCCTGCGGTAGCCGTACCGACGACGCAAGTGGCAGTATAGGTATTGCCCGTTATGCCGTCGGTCACACTCGGCGTAAAGGCGATGGCGGCGTGACCGCTGAACGGCGTGGCCGCGCCGATCGTTGGTGCCGCCGGTACGCGCAGAATTTGCCCGCGAATTTCGCCGTTCGGGAAGCCGTTGGTGCCGTCACCGGTGTGAAGGTTGATGTACATCCGTCCGGCGAGTAAATCAGCCGCCTGCGCCACAGTGAGCGTGGCGGTACCTGTTAGCGGGGTAGCCGTACAAGTAGTGGTAGTGGTAGTAGTGCAAATGGGCACTGCTACTGCGCTGCTAACGCCTACGGCTCCAGTGATAGCACCGTGAAAATGCGCGGCCCTGAGGTCGGTAGCCAATGTCGGGGTCGCTTGGAAAGTGATGCCACTGGAGTAATTGATATTCCAACTCAACTGACCAGATAAATCATCGTAAGTCATGAGCGCGGCACCAGAGGCGGCGGATGTCGTTGAAACGCCGGCACCGGCTACTTCCTGTGCGCTCGAAAGCGACGCATAAAGCGGGATCAACGCTGCCTGTGCTGGTGCTGCCATCACCATCAGCGATGCGGCTAATCCGCCCACCGAAAAAAATGCCCTACGCAGCCGATGCGACTGCTTGGTCGTTAAAATATTCGTGTTCATATAACCTCCAGAGGGAAAGGAAAGTAGTCATCCAAGCGCATCAATTGTCTCGATGCTATCGGCGCGTTGATAAAAAAATCGCAACAAGCCTCGGTCACTATCCGGAAAAAAAGATCGATCCCAAGACGTTGTTGCGATTGGTGACACTATTCCTGTTCTAAACCCTAGATTCGGTGCGCTATCGCACACAAATCAGAAAAAATCTTAACGATGCCCGAATCGGTCTCTCTGAAAAAGCGCGGTGTATTTAGGCCGGTTGTCCGAACTCGCCGCGCTCCCGCACAAAAATATAATAAAATTTGGGCGATGCTCGCACCGCTTGCACGACTCCACCCTGCCTCACCAAGCTCGGTGCGTTGGCGAACATAAAGAAAAAATTGGGGATGGAACGCGGCAACGTAACAACGTAGCCCGGATGAAGCGCAGCGCAATTTAGCATGGCTTGCGGCGGATGTTTGCCGCTTAGACTATGCTTATGCGGCGCATTTTGCCGCCCGGGAGCACTGCCCGTTAAAGTCGCAGCCTCATCTGGCGCAGGGGATGATCGGCGCGAAGTGGCAGGCGGTGAAGAAACGGATTGCAAGCACAGTTACCAGCGCAGATAATGCGCGGGCGATGAACATTACAAAACCAAATAGAACATCTTGGGGCGACTTTCCAGACGTGCTTATCCAGGCAGACGAAAGCGCGGTCAAGCAACACCGCTCCTACGCCGCCGCAAAGGCGGGCGATATTGCGGCAGCCAAACAGCTTGTATCTGACGTGCTGAACGAGAGCGAGATTGCCCGCATGAAAATCATGCTCGGCGCAAACAAGCCGCTCATCGCTCCCGTCTTCGCCGAGGAGCGGGCAGGCATCAACCGCATCCCCGCCGTTTTCGCCGAAGTGCTTGGCGAACGTTTGCACTTGCCCGTGTATGATGAGATCGTCCAGATCAACAAGGCGGGACATACGGGCGCAAGCGGATATTATCGGCTGGCTCATCCGGCACTGTTTGACGGCGAAATCGACCAAAATACCATCTACCTGCTGGTGGATGATTTCATCGGGCAAGGTGGCACACTGGCGAACCTGAAGGGCTATATCGAGAGCAATGGAGGATGCGTTGTTCTGGCAACGACATTGACAGGAAAGACTTATTCCGCAATACTTACACCATCAATTGAAACAATCACCAAGCTGAGGCGAAAACATGGCGCAGAACTTGAAGACTGGTGGCGTAAAACTTACGGATACGGTTTTGACCGACTCACGGCATCAGAAGCGCGCTACCTCGAACGATCGGACAATGCTGACACCATCCGAGATCATATCCTTGCGGCGCGATCTTAAGCGGACGGTGCGGGCATCGAAGAGTATTAATTTGCGGCACGCGGCCTGATTAGCCGCAACCTGCCAAGACAGCCCGCCACGTGCGGGCTTTTTTTACGCTGGAATATTTCAAGGATGCCTACTATTCCGCCCTGTACGCGGTGAGTTCCCACGCGGAGCATGGAAACGATAGGATTTCGTAGTTCGTAGCCCGGATGAGCGTAGCGTAATCCGGGGAGGCTGGCGGTCGAAACTCGCCATGCACCCGGATTACGCTACGCTTCATCCGGGCTACGCTTGCTATGCTTCACCCATCCTACATCCTAACCCGACAGCGGTGGAACGTCGGGATAAATCCCGACCTACGAAAAAAGGCCGTCTCGCGACGGCCTTTTTTTACTGCGTTACATCCAGCGTGACTCTAAGGTTGGGTCACGGTGGTCGCATCCAGATTGACTGCGGTTTGCGCCAACAATCTACCGTTGATCGAGGCGTGGTTGCCGAAGTTGATCGCGGTCTTGCCGAGGATAATTCCCTTAAATTGCGTGTTCGCGCCGATGGTGACCGCACCGGAGACTTGCCAGAAAACGTTCTCTGGCAGTGCGCCGCCGCTGAGGATCACGTTTTTGGCGGCGGCCATGTCGAGCTTACCTGCCACCTTGAAAATCCACACATCGGTGGCGTTACCTGCGAGTGTGAGATCCGTGGGGATGGTCACATTGGAACCCCATTGGTACACACCCGGCGTGAGCGTCAGGCTGGTGAGCGTACCCGCGCCCACGTTGGTGGTCGCCGCCGAGGTCGCGGTGCGCCCGGCGGCATCGGTGTAGGCCGTGCCCATATCGTTGGAAGCGGTGTTGACTTCCGCCGGGGTGGGCACTGCGTAATCGCGCGCGTAAACGTTGCCAACCACTTGCGCCGAAGTTGAAGACGCGCCTCCGGCTGGTAAAGTCAACGCGAACCCGGTGATTGCGGTCGAGCTAACACCGGGACCCACGGCGATATTTCCCGTAATCACCGATGTCGGCACGGTGCTGATGCCGGTATTGGCGAGGATCACATAATTGGCCGCCGTGCCCAGCACCACGGGCGCGGCGGCACCGGCGGTAGCGAGCACGGTGACGGTGACGATATAAGTCACCGTCACGCCGTTACCGTCGGTGACGATGTAGCTCACCGGGTTGGTGAAATCATTCTCGGTGATGCCGCTGACTTGCAGCGTCGTGCCGACTTTGACACTGACCCCGGTAGTGGTGAATGTCGCCGCGCGCGGGTTGACGGTAGTGCCATTCGACAGCGTCACGCTAATGGCATGGGTGTTTTCGTTGATGGCAGCGGTTACACCGGCCAACGAAAACGCGGTAATCGCCTTGTCTGTCGCCAGCGCCACGTTGACGCTGACGGTATAAGTCGCGGTTGTGCCATCTGCCGCGGTGACGATGTAGGCCACCGCGCTGGTGAAGGTATTCGCGCTGACCCCGCTGGTCTGCACCGCCGCGCCCACCGTGACGCTGACCCCCGTGGTGGTGAACGTCGCCACGCGGTTGGTCAAACTGGTGCCGAACGGCAAAGTCAGCGCGATGGTCTTGGCCGATTCGTTGATGGTCGCGCTCACCCCGACCAGCGCGTAAGCGGTAATGGCTTTATCGGAACTCGCCACGCCGCTGCTACCGCCGCCGCCGCACCCCGCCAGCAAAGCCGCCACCAGCAACGCCATAAACCACGTCAGCGGGTTGTTGACGCGCTTGGTAATGTTGTCGAATTTGTTGTCGAATTTGTTCATGTGATACTCCTTGTCATTTGCTTCTGTAGGGTGCACTCCAATACTGTTAGATTTGTCCTCATCCACCGTTCGCCCTGAGCTTGTCGAAGGGAGCTAGTGGTTCGACCGTTCGACATGCTCACGATCACCACGAACGGCTTAATCTAACAGTGTTGGGGTGCATTCCATACACCCTATGGTGCGTAGCGCACCCTACTTGCCGCCATCATTCCACTTCTGCCGGATTTGTTCGGTGCGCTAGGGCACATACGAGGAAAAATTTCTGCGGGCGATTAAACGACGCTTATTCCAAGCCGCAATCAAGTTGAGACAAGGCGGAGGCTCGCAGGCAGTGCGTGTAGCACGACAAGAGCCGACAACGCAGTATCAACTTGATTGCGGCTTGGAATTAGCGGCTGCCGCGAAATATGCTGGTGATGGCGGTGTACAGAAAAAGAAAAGGCCGCGTGCTGCTCTCCTGCGGGCTGTCTCTCGCGCTGGTTTGCCGGTTCTGGTCGGAGAGCAATTTAATCAACCCGTCCACGCCTTCATCGCGTATGGTTGTCGCAAAAATCGGCTGGTGGGTGGTGATCGGGCTGATGCCGCCGACGCGCAGGTCGTAAACCTTCCAGCCGCCCAGCGACTTGGCCATGTCGTAGTCGATATGGATCGTTCGGGTGCCGGGCGCGCGCAGCGTGGATTTGACGGTGACCACAGTTTTGGTGATCTCGGTGCGCACCGGCTTGTAAACGATGGTTTGATCGCGGTATTGCACCAGGGCGTTGGAATAGTTGCGCACCAGCAGCGTCTTGAATTCGGCGACAAGTTTGTTTTGTTGAGCCGGCGTGGCCTGCCGCCAGTGGCGCGCCACGACAAGCTGGGTCATGTGGTCGAAGTCGAACAGCGGCAGCAGCTTCTCTTCGACCAGCGCGGCGATTATCGAAGGGCTGTTGGTCTGCGTATCATCGCCCTGCTTGAGTTTCTCCGTCACTTCTGTCGTGACGGCACGCAGCAGCGCGTCGGGCGCGCCCTTCGATGCCGCCGCACGCGGGACCAGCGTCGCCCCCGCCGGGTTGACCACCACGGCCAGCGCGGCGAACGCGAAGCAACACAGGAATCCTGTTCTGCACATCGAAAACAACTTTATCCAAAATGTAGGCGGCGGCTTTAACGCACCGCGCTCCCGGATTTCATCCGGGCTACGGGTGCATGTATCGTTACAGTGATTATCCGCATCCGCGCGAAACATGCTGTGCGTTGGCGCACAGAACAGTGCGCGGCAAACGCGATACCCTTGCGGCAACATAACAATGTAGTAACAACGTAGCCCGGATGAGCGTAGCGTTATCCGGGAAGGCTGGTACTTTAAACCCGCATGGCTCCCGGATAACGCTACGCTCATCCGGGCTACGAAACCCAACACTACCGAGGAAAATTATGTTTACATTTCGTATCATCACCCCCGTCACGCTTTGCCTCACCGCGCTGCTGTTGGGCGCGTGCCAAACCACGACTTCCGGCGGCTCGGTCGGCGCGGACCGCAAGCAACTGTTGCTGGTGTCGTCGCAGGAGCTCGACCAGATGGCCGCGCAAAGTTACAACAAACTCAAAGCCGAAGCCGCCGCCAAGGGCACACTCAATACCGACAGCGCGATGCTGCAACGGGTGCGCAACGTGGCCGCGCGCATCCAACCGCAGACCGGGGTGTTCCGCCGCGATGCGCCGGGCTGGCGCTGGGAAGTGAATGTCATCAACAGCAACGAGCTCAACGCCTACTGTATGCCGGGCGGGAAAATCATGTTTTATTCTGGGCTGATCCGGCAACTCGCGCTGAGCGACGACGAAATTGCGGTGGTGATGGGGCACGAAATCGCGCACGCGCTGCGCGAGCATTCGCGCGAGCAGGTGTCGCAGGCGATTGCCGCGCAGACGGCGATCGGCATCGGCGCTTCTATTTTTGGATTGGGGCAGGGGTCGAGCGATGTCGCGGGGATGGCGTACCAATCGCTGCTGGCGACGCGCTTCAGCCGCAACGACGAAAGCGAAGCCGACCGCATCGGCCTGGAACTTACGGCGCGCGCCGCCTATGACCCGCGCGCGGCGGTGAGCTTATGGCAAAAAATGATCCGCGCCAGCAGCGGCGGTCGCCCGCCCGAATTCCTCAGCAGCCACCCCACCGAATCCAGCCGCGTACAGCAGATCGAAGCTTTGCTGCCGACGGTGATGCCGCTCTACGCCGCCGCGCGCCGCTAGTTGAACCGTAGGTCGGGATTTATCCCGACAACGCGCTGAAGTTACAAGAACCGTAGGTCGGGATTTATCCCGACAACGCGCATCTGTCGGGCTGAAGCCCGACCTACGATCCACAAAAAAAAAGCCCGTAAGCGGGGTTACCGTTACGGGCCAGGTGTTAGAGCTGTTCGTTAGAGAGGAAGAGACCGAACACCCGGTGTCATCATGTCTCAATCCGCGAATCACTTCTGTGCGTTAGCGCACACAAATCGGTTTTGTAGCCTGGATGAGCGTAGCGTAATCCGGGAAGGCTGGTGGTTTAACCCCACAGTGCTCCCGGGCGGCAAAATGCGCCGCATAAGCATTGGCTAAGCGGCAAAAGTCCGCCGCAAGCCATGCTAAATAACGCTACGCTCATCCGGGCTACCAAATCTGTGCGTTAGCGCACACACGCTTCGTAGGGCGGATGAGCGCAGCGTAATCCGCCGCATGTGTCAGCCATGATGTCTGCCATGCGGCGCAATGCGCTTCGCTTATTGCGCCCTACCTTTGTTCGGCGGGTGCCGGGACGACGACGATGGTATTGCCGCCGCCGGTTTTCCCGGTGGCACCGGTCGCGCCGGGGGCACCGTCATAACCGGTCGCGCCAGTTGCGCCGGTCGCACCTTTGGTGCCATCGTAGCCGGTCGCGCCGGTGCTGCCGGTGGCACCGGTAGCACCGGTGGGGCCGGCGGGACCGGGCACGGCCACCGGCGTTGCCGGGACAGTAACCACCACCGGTTGTTTGTCACACGCGCTCAAACCGAGCACCGAGATAAAGCTGATTGCGAGCAGAGCCTGTTTCATGATAATTCCTTTGGGATAAAGTGAATGGGGCGCACAAAAACGCCAAGTGTGGCGCGACCCGTCGCCGCATCATCGCCATTAATCCAGCATAAACAAATCCCGCCGCGCATACCGTGCGTTGACGAACATAGCGCAACATTTTTGTAGCCAAGATGAAAAAGGTGGCTTGGATGTAATGCGGGCGTAGGGGCGGGTGCAACCCGCCCCTACGCCTATCGCGGGTAAGCCCGCTCCTACAACAACTGTTTACACAGAGGTAACAGAGGAAGCAGAGGAATTCAAATCTCAACACCTAGCCAGTATTTCTGCTTTTTGTTTTGGTTTTCCTCTGATGCCTCTGCTTCCTCTGTGTCTAAAGTCACGTAGCCCGGATGAAGCGTAGCGTAATTTAGCATGGCTTGCGGCGGACGTATGCCGCTTAGACCATGCTTATGCGGCGCATTTTGCCGCCCGGGAAGGCTGGTGGTTGAAACTCGCTCCGCTCCCGGATTGCGCTGCGCTTCATCCGGGCTACCTTTCATCCGTGCTACAAATTCATCTACAAATTCGACAAATCAAGTTCAAACCAAAACACGCTGCCCGCGCCGACGCTGCTTTCCACGCCGATACTGCCGCCCATCAACTCGACCAGCCGTTTGGTCACCACCAGGCCGATGCCGGTACCTTCCTCTGCGCCCGTTTCTTTGCCGAGACGGTTGAACGGCTCGAACAAGTGCGCCAATTTATCCGCGCTCAAGCCCTAGCCGCTGTCCTTGACGGCGACGCGCACGCGGTCCCCACGGTCCCCACGGCAGACGCTGCATTCCACGTTGACCGTCCCGCCCGCGCGGTTGTATTTGATCGCGTTCGACAGCAGGTTGATGAGCACCTGCTTCAAGCGCATGAAGTCGGCGTTAACCGCGTAGGGGATTTCAGTTTGTGGAAAACTCACGCGGATGCCGTGTTTTTGCGCCTGCAGTTCTATCATCGCCTGGCATTCGCCTATCACGTCGGCGAGTTTGATCGGCATCAGCGTCAGCGGCAGCTTGCCGGATTCGACCTGTGCCAGATCGAGGATTTCGTTGATCAGATTCAACAGGTGCCACCCCGCCTTGAGGATTTGGCCGAGGCTGCGCTGCTGCGCGACCGTGGGCGGCGTGGCAGCGCTTTCCATGAGCTGCGCGAACCCCAGGATCGCGTTGAGCGGGGTGCGCAATTCGTGGCTCATGCTCGACAGAAAATCGGATTTGGCGCGGCTGGCTTGCTCCGCCGCAGACACGGCCACGTTGAGTTCCGCCAGGGTTGCGTCGAGTGCCAGCTCGGTGCGTTTGCGTTCGCTGATGTCGGTCAGGGCAAAGCGCACCCCGCGCATCGACGCGGAGAGATGCAGCGCTGCCCCGTCGGTGTCGAGGTGATGGTGCAGCCAATCCATCTGCGCGTAAAACACCGAGCCGTCGCCGCGTCGCAATGCCAGTTCGGTGGAGCCGTGACCGTCGTAGCTGCGCGCGCTCGAAAAAAAGCGCGACCAGTGATCCTGATAACCAGGGGATATGAAAACGGTGAAGCGTTTGTTGAGCAGCATGCGCCGCGCCTCCCCCAGCAGCGTCGCGCCGGTGAGGTTGATCTCGGCGATCTGTCCGTCGACACCGAGGGTGAGATAGCCCACCGGCGCGAAATCGTAGAGTTCGGTGTAACGCGTGAGCGCGGTTTCGAGTGAAGCGCGCGATTCGCGCAACTCGTGGTTCTGCATTTCCAGCTCGATCTCGTGGACTTGCAGCTCGTGCAGCAGACGCAGCAAATCTGCGTGTTCGGTGGCGGCGGTGGGTGTTTTGGCGGAATTTTTTGCGGACGATTTTCCCCTGGGCGCGGTTTGCAAACGCGCTTCCGCCGCAGCGCGCAGCGCGTTGGGGGTTTTCGGTGCAGTATTTTTTTCGGTGCGGTCATGGTGCGTGGTTTGCGTTACATCCTCGTATGATGAATCCCCCCTTTGGAAAAGGGGGGCAGGGGGGATTTAAAAGGTAAGTTGACGCAAAACCAAATCCCCCCTCAATCCCCCTTTTGCAAAGGGGGAGGCGGTTAAAAAATGTAGTTTCGTAGCCCGGATGAAGCGTAGCGCACCCCAGCATCGCGGTGCTGGAGTTATCACCCCAGCCTACAAAATCCACACCTATTCTGCAATATTGCAATCACCGCGTTTCCTACTTTTTGCCCGCCAGCTTGCGCAACTCGGCTTCCAGCGTCTTGGCGCGGCCGATGTCGTTGAAGGTGATGACGACACCGTCTATGACGTTATCCAGCGTGCGGTAAGGCATGATTTTAATCTGGAACCAGCGCCCGTCGCCGGTAGTGATTTCGCGTTCCGACAAAGCTAACGAACGCAGCACTTCCTCGGCATCGCCGGGCAAATCGGGATAAGCGAGATCGGAGGCGAGGTCGGACAAGGGGCGGCCGACATCGCCGGGCAGCAGGCGGAACAGCTTCGTCGCCTGGGTGGTGAAGCGCCGCAGGCACAGCGTAGCGTCTAGGAAAATGGTCGCCATGTCGGTGCTGTTGAGCAGGTTTTTCATGTCGTTGCTGGTTGACGACAAATCATCCACTTTGGATTGCAGCTCGGCGTTCACCGTCTGCAATTCTTCGTTGAGCGACTGCATTTCTTCTTTGGAAGTGGTCAGCTCTTCGTTGGTGGATTGCAGTTCTTCGTTGGTGGATTGCAGTTCCTCGTTGGACGATTTGATTTCTTCCTGCGACGATTGCATTTCCTCGCGCATGTCGCGGACTTCCTGCTGCGCCTGTTGCAGCGCGCGCTCGAGTTGCAGCACGCGCGGGTTGCGTCGCGCCGCACCTTTGCCCGCGGTTGCGCCGGCGGCTGGCAACGCGGGCGCATCGCTGACGACCTCGGCGAACACCACCATCGCGGTGTCGCGCAGCGATTCGGGTTTGTCGAGGGGCTGCACGGTGATATCCACGCTGCGCGCGCTGCCGTTGCCGCCGCTGTTACCCAAGCGGAGGTTGTGACACACCACGCGCTCGCGGCGGCTCAACGCTTTGGGCAAGGCCATGCCGAGCGCGTGGCGCAACTCCTCGCGCAGCATCGCATGGATGTTCCAGTTCGCTTTGCCGCTGGCCAGCGACAGGTATTTGCCGGTGTCGCCGCTGCTATAGAGCACGTCGCCGGCGGCGGTGACCAACACCGCCGCCGGCGAAAACTGTTGCAACAACAATTGCTCGGCGACCCTTTGCAGATTGTCTGGGGCAGGATTGCGTTCGGCATCCTTGAAGGTTTCGGCATCCCTCGGCAAAGCGCGGCTCGGAAATTCGAGCGCTTGCGGGCGCAGCGGGCTGCTGCCGCGCTGAAAGATGCGCGCGCTGTTATCGAGCGTCTCAAACAGATCGGTGAAATTGCCCACCGACTCCGCACTCCCCAGCATCAGGATGCCGCCCGCCTTGAGACTGTAATGGAACAGCGGTATCAGTTTTTTCTGTAATTCGGGTCCCAGATAGATCATCAGATTGCGGCAAGTGATGATGTCCAGATGGGTGAAGGGCGGGTCCATGATAGCGTTCTGGGTGGCGAACACCACCATCTCGCGGATTTCTTTGGCGACGCGGTAGCCCTTGCCCTCCTCCACGAAAAACCGCTTGAGGCGTTCCGCCGAGACATCGGCGGCGATATTCGCCGGGTAACACGCGCGCCGCGCGCTGTTGATGGCGTTGGTGTCGAGGTCGGTGGCGAAAATTTGCAGCGCGGGGTGGCCGTGATGACCGGACAGTTTGAGCTGTTGCTGCGCTTCGCGGAAAATCATCGCCAGCGTATAGGCTTCCTCGCCGGTAGAACACCCCGCCACCCAGGCGCGCAACACCGCCCCCGTCGCCCCAGCGGAGAGCATCGCGGGCAACACCTCATTTTGCAAATGCGTTTGCAAACAATTCCAGGCCGGTGCATCGCGGAAGAAACTGGTGACCCCGATCAGCAATTCCTTGAACAGCAGGTCTATTTCCTGCGGGTTCTCGCGCAGATAATTCACGTAATGGGCGATGCGCTCGATCTGGTGCAAGCCCATGCGGCGTTCGACGCGGCGATAGATAGTGCTTTTTTTGTAGAGCGAAAAATCGTTGCCGGTGTGCTCGCGCAGCAAAATGCAAATTTTGGCGAACGCGCTTTTTTGCGCCAGCGACTCAGTTTCCGCGTGGGTTGCACCGAGGATGCCGGGGACATGCTGCAAGTAATCGGCAATCCGCAACGGCAACGCGGCGGGCGGCGCGACGATGTCAACCAGCCCGGTGTCAATGGCACTTTGCGGCATCGCGTCGAACTTGGCCGAAGCCGGCTCCTGCACCAGCACCAAGCCACCGTTGGCCTTGATGGCGCGTAGGCCGAGCGTGCCGTCCGAGCCCATGCCGGAAAGAATAACGCAGATCGCCTGCTCGTGGCGGTCGTCGGCGAGGGCGCGGAAAAAAAGGTCTATCGGCAACCGCAAGCCGCGCGGCGCGACCGGTTCGAGCAGATAAAGCGTGTCGTGCAGGATGGACAAATCCCATTTGGGCGGAATCACGTAAACGTGGCCGGGCTTGACCTTCATGCGGTTTTTCGCCTGCGCCACCGGCAGGCGCGTGGCGCGTTGCAACAACTCCGTCAGCATCCCCTTGTGGTGCGGGTCGAGATGCTGGATCACCACGTAAGCCGCGCCGCGCTTCGCATTTTCAGTCGGCACCTGGCGCAAAAAAAGCTCCAGCGCCTCCAGCCCGCCCGCCGACGCGCCGATGGCGACGATCGCGAAAGGCGGCGGCGCGGATTTTGCGGGTTTTATTTTCGGTGTGGCCATTTTGAGTTTGTTGGGGGGTCAAGTTATTCCATTTACCATTAAAAAGAGCGTGAATTCGTAGGTCGGGCTTTAGCCCGACATCGGTGGAACGTCGGGCTGAAGCCCGACCTACGGGGAAATTAGGGTCGTTTCTATCGGGAATTGGAATTAGTCACTTTCCCGTTAAAAAGTGCGCTTTAGGATGGGAATAAGGGGCTGCAACGACCTGCTTCCGTGTATGACCGCCACGATCAGCACGCGCTCCGGCTCGATGCGATAGATAATGCGATAACTGAATACAAATCGCTCGCGTATCGCGTCATCAGAAATTTCTGGAACGGATCGTCCCATTTGAGGAAAATCAAGTGCTGCTTCGGCAGCTTCAACAATTTTTGTTGCAACGGCTCTTGCATGCCACATGGAGTCGCGTTCAATGTATGCCGCGATAGACTCGATGTCTTCAATCGCCTCTGGCGACCAAACTAAGCGGAGAGCCATTTGCCTAGCTTGGCTTTTGCAGCTTCATGGTGCACTGCACCCTCTGTTTCACTACGATCTAACCCGCGCTTCACTTTCTCAAGAACATACAGGTGATATTGAATATCTTCAAAGCTGCTATCGGCGGGCAATGTCTCAAGCATAGAAACCGCCTCGGATTTGGGTGTTCCCATAATGCCTCCAAGTAAAAATTTCAGGCTAATTCTACTACTTTGCGAACCTTAACCAGAACAAAAAATCGTCAGCCGCCTTTTTTGCAAGGATGACTTCCAAGTTTATTGGAGATCAGTGAGCGGCATCGTTTCCCCGCGTTCGAACTGTTCGAGAGATTGGCGCAACACTGCGGCGTTGGTGGGATTGTCGAGCAGATAAACGCTGTCGTTGCGGCTCGCCCATGACTCCGGCACGATCAGCACATTTTTACCGTCAGCGCGGGTCACCAAAATCGGCTCTTCCGCGTCATGAACATGCTCGATGATTTCACCGAGCTTTTTTCTGAGCAGACTAAAAGCGATAGCGGTCATGGCATTCTCCTGCGGGTAAACGGATATCAGTTTATCATTTCCACGTAGGGGCGGGTTGCAACCCGCCCCTTGCATGATGAATTTCCCCCATTTGTAAAAGGGGGGGCAGGGGGGATTTAAGAGGCGAGTTGACGCAAAACCAAATCCCCCTCTGCCCCCTCGCAAGCTCTCCCCCTTTTCCAAAGGGGGAGGCGGTTAAAAAATACAGAGGCTGGACATCATCCGCCCCTACAACACACGGGAGGATGCAACCCGCCCCTACAAAACCACCAGCATTGGTAGGGGCGGATTGCATCCGTCCTGGGCGGGTGCAACCCGCCCCTACGTCAGCTCCACGCCGATGCCGCGATAGCCGATGAAGCGCGAATCGCGATTGAACATCGGCTCGCCGCTGACTTGGAATTTCTGTTGCGTGCCGTCGGCGTTTTTGCGGGTAAAAATGTAATCCAGAAAGGGTTGGCGCGCGGCGATGGTGGCTTGCAATGCGGCGCGTTCGGTTTCGTTCCAGCCTTCTAGCTGCACCCCGATACCTTCTTCGCCCAAGGGGCTGACGCGGATGCCGAGCATCTCCAGCACCGGGCCGGAGACTTTGCTGAATTTGCCGTTTTCGTCCTGCTCCCAGTACCAGTCGCACGCCAGCTCGGTGAGGCTGCGGTAACGCGCTTCGCTTTCGCGCAATTCGGCGGTGCGTTTTTCCACGGTGCGCTCCAGAACTTTGCTCCAATCTTTGAGCCGCTTGTAGAGCAACTGCACTTCGAGCATGTTGCGGATGCGCGTTTTGACTTCGAGCAGATCGAAGGGTTTGCTGACGAAATCGCGCGCCCCGGCTTGCAGCGCGCGCAGCTTGTGGCCGGGTTGCGCGGTGATCACCAGCACCGGCAAATAGGCATCTTCGACGTTGGTCTTCAGCCCTTCCATCACCTGGAAGCCGTCCATCTCGGGCATTTGCAAGTCGAGCAGGATCAGGTCGTACTTGTGTCGTCGGTGCAGCGCGCAGACTTCGGTCGGGTTCATGGTCGAGGTCACGTTGGTGTAACCGGCTTCTTGCAGCATCTGTTCGAGCAGGATCACGTTGGATTCCTGGTCGTCGACGATGAGGATGCTGGCATCGAGTATTTCTTTTTCGGCAATCATAATGAGCGTTCCTTTAGTGAGCGAGTTGCATTTGTGGAGATGGATGGCAAAGCCCCTCGCCGCGTTGCTCCGCCGCCTCCCCCTTTGCAAAAGGGGGAGAGCTTGCGAGGGGGCAGAGGGGGATTTAAAATGCTGGCAGTGATGAGACTCTCTCCGCTAAATCCCCCTCGTTCCCCCTTTTGCAAAGGGGGAGGAAATTAAATGAACCTAAAAAACGCAGTTGAAGGCACTGTGGGTGCGAATTTATTCGCACGATCAAAGACTTCTGTGCGAATAAATTCGCACCCACAACCCCAACTTAGTTCTATGAAAATAATAAACTTTTGCCTTCAACTGCGTTTTTTAGAATGAAATCATCCGGGCTACATTACATCCGATTTACGGGTTTGCGAAACTTTTAGCGCGGCATCGAGCGCGTCCATGAACAAATTGACCTTGATGGGTTTGGTGAGATAGTCAAAAAAACCGGCATCGAGCGCCTTTTCGATATCGCTCGGCACCGCGTTGGCGCTGATGGCGATAATCGGGATGTGCGCGGTGAGCGGGTCGGCGCGCAGGATTTGCATGGCTTTGATGCCGCTGATGCCGGGCAGGTTGATGTCCATGAGGATCACTTCGGGCAGATAGGCGCGCGCGAACTCGATGCCCAGATGCCCGTCCGCCGCCGACAGCAGGCGCAAGTCGTCGCGGCGCTTGACCAGTTGCTCGACCAGTTCCAGGTTGGCGGGGTTGTCTTCGACGTAGAGCACGGTGCGCTGCGGCATGGAAGGTAGACCCACCGCCGCGAGCGCGGATCTCGCTGTCACGGTTGTCTCCTGATCCGCGTCCGTCTCAACAAACCCCGGCGCTTTCGCCATGTTCAATTCCACCCAGAACACGCTGCCCACGCCGACGCTGCTGTCCACGCCAACGGCTCCGCCCATCAGTTCGACCAAACGTTTGGTGACCACCAGACCGATGCCGGTGCCCTCCTCCGCGCTGCTCTCCTTGCCGAGACGGTTGAACGGCTGGAACAGTTGCGTCAATTGGTAGGGTGTCAATCCCGCACCGGTGTCGCGCACGCTGATGCGCAGACGTTGCGGAGTCGCCGCATCCAGGCTGCATGACACGACGACCGCGCCGCCCGGCCGATTGTATTTGATGGCGTTGAACAACAAATTGATCAACACCTGTTTTAAGCGGGTGCGGTCGGCGTTGACGAAATAGCCGCAGTCGAGGTGCGAAAAGGTCATGGTGATGTCGCGTTTTTGCGCCTGCGGCTCGACCATGGCGCGGCATTCGATCAGGGTCGAATCGAGCGACACCGGCTCGCGCGACACCGTCATCTTGCCCGATTCGATCAATGCCAGATCGAGGATTTCGTTGATCAGGTCGAGCAGATACCAGCCGGCTTTGAGGATATGCTCGATGCTTTGCTGCTGCGGCAGCGTCGGCAACGGCGTGCCGGATTGCATCAACTGCGCGAAACCGAGGATCGCGTTCAACGGCGTGCGCAGCTCGTGGCTCATGCTGGACAAAAAATCGGTTTTGGCGAGGTTGGCTTTGTCCGCCACTTTCATGGCAGCTTCCAGCGCGGTATTTTTATCCTCGAGGATGGTCTGGATCAGTGTGGCGTTGTCGTGCAACGCCTGCTGCACCGCATATTCCTGGGTGACATCGCGGAACACCAGCACCGCGCCGACCACGTTGCCTGCGGGCCCCCTGATCGGCGCGCAACTGTCGGCGATGGCGCGCTCGCTGCCGTCCTTCGCGATCAAAATCGTGTGGTTGGCCATGCCTTGTATGGTGCCGTGCGCCAGCGTGGCGATCACTGGCAGGGTCGCGGGCTGTCGTGTTTCCTGGTTGATGATATGAAAAACCTCCAGCACCGGGCGACCGCTGGCTTCGGTTTCGGTCCAACCGGTGAGTTCTTCGGCGACCGGGTTCAAAAAAGTGACGCACGCCTCAGCGTCGGTGGCGATGACCGCATCGCCGATGGAATTGAGCGTCACCGCGAGCTTGGCCTCGCTCACCTGCAAAGTGGTGTTGGCCTGCTGCAATTTCGCGTTCAACGCTTCCTGCGCTGCCAGCAAATGGCCAGTTTCGATATGCACCAGATTTTTGAGTTGCTGCCGCGTTTCCCGATAAATCAAATAGGCGAAAAACACCGCGAACAACAACGCCAGCATACTGGTGGAAACGATGAGGGTGAACATCAGCCGCATGTTCGATTGGAAATCGGCCTCGTGTTGCAACAACAAAGCTTCTTCCAGGCGGATAAAGCCGGTCATCTCGGCGCGGATGGCATCCATCAACTGCAAGCCCTGCCCGGTACGCATCTCTGCCGCGACCCCAGCCATGTCCCGCTCGCGGCGCAAGGCGATGATTTCCGACATATGCACCAATTTGGCGGCGACCAGCGGGACCAGCGCGTCGAGGTGTTGCTGTGCAGTCGGCAGCAGGGTCAATTGACGCAGCTTTGCAAGATCGGCGGTGATGCTGTCGCGCTCTCGCGAGTAGTGCGCCAAATATGCCTCGTCGCCGGTCAACAAATAGCCGCGCTGGCCGCTCTCGGCATCTTTCAACGCCGACATAAAATCGACCGCGCCGTTCAACACCGCGTAGGTATGATCGCGTATCTTGGTGGATTCTTCGACCTGCTTGAACGTCCAGAACGACACCACCACCCCCACCGTCACCAGCAGGAATACGCCCGCGAACCAGGTAATAATTTTATGCGTCGTTTTCAAAAAAATTCCTTGTTCCGTCATTCCCGCGAAAGCGGGAATCCAGTTTTGGGTGGAAGATAACCCGCCGCTGCAATTTTTCATCGCTTCCCCCTTTAGCAAAGGGGGATTAAGGGGGATTTGGTTTTGCGTTAACTCGCCTCTTAAATCCCCCCTGCCCCCCTTTTACAAAGGGGGGAGATTCATCATACAAGGGGCGGGTTGTACCCGCCCAATGCAAGCCGAAAAATCGTAGGGGTGGATGAATAAATATCAGCCACCGCATTTTTTATCCGCCTCCCCCTTTGGAAAAGGGGGAGAGCTTGCGAGGGGGCAGAGGGGGATTTGGTTTTGCGTCAACTCCCTTTTTAAATCCCCCCTGCCCCCCTTTTCCAAAGGGGGGATCATCATACAAATCATCCGGGTTACGTAGCCCCCGGTTTACTTTTTATCCCATCCGCGCTGCGCGCATTTTTTTCGGCAAATTCCAGCGCCACATCCAGCGCGGCCATAAATTCACTGACCTTGATCGGCTTGGTGATGTAGCGAAAAAACCCCGCTTTCAGCCCGCGCTCGATGTCCGGCGGCATGGCGTTGGCACTCAAGGCGATGATGGGGATGTGCGCGGTGTGCGGGTCGGCGCGCAGCATTTTCATGGCATCGAAGCCGTTGATGCCGGGCAGGTTGATGTCCATCAAAATCACATCCGGCTGCGCGCTGCGCGCCATCTCGATGCCTTGATTGCCGTTGACGGCGGTCAGCAGATTGATGTCGTCGTGACGCGCGATAATTTGTTCGACCAGCATCAGGTTCGCCGGGTTGTCCTCGACATACAGCAGGGTGTGTTGTTGTGCGCCGTGCGCGACGCGTGAGGCTAGGGGCAAGACAATGATCTCGCCCGTTTCCGAGGCAAGCTGCGGTGCTGCCACCGCGTTAAGCTCAAACCAGAACACGCTGCCCACGCCGACCGCGCTGGCCACGCCGATAATGCCGCCCATCAGCTCGACCAAGCGCTTGGCCACCACCAGGCCGATGCCGGTGCCTTCTTCGCCGCCCGCTTCCTGGCCGAGGCGGTTAAACGCCTGGAACAACTGCGCGATCTCTGCTGCGGTCAACCCCGCACCGGTGTCGCGGATGCTGACGCGGATGTTACCCGACGCGCTCTCGATACATTTCACTTCGACCGTGCCGTGTTGGACGTTGTATTTGATCGCGTTGGAGAGCAGGTTGAGGATGATTTGTTTCACCCGCGTCCGGTCCGCCATCACAAAACAGGGCGCATCGAACCGCGGAAAAATAATGTGGATGCCGCGCTGCTGCACCTGCGGCTCGATCATGCCCTGGCACTCGAGCATGACTTCGGCCAGCGACACGGGTTCGTGCGACAGCGGCACCTGCCCGGATTCGACTTTGGCGAGATCTAAAATTTCGTCGATCAAGGTCAGCAAATGCCACCCCGCTTGAAGTATCTGGGTGACGCTTTCCCGCTGTGCGGCCGTGGGCGGCGGGGTGTCGGTCTCGATCAGTTGCGCGAAACCGAGTATGGCGTTGAGCGGGGTACGCAACTCGTGGCTCATGCTCGACAAAAATTCCGATTTGGCGAGGTTGGCTTTATCCGCGACCGAGCGCGCGCTCTCCAGCTCGGTATTTTTTTCTTGCAGGGCGCGGTCGAGATGTTTGCGCTCGGTGATGTCGCGCGCGGCGGCGAACACGCCTTTCAGAATCCGGTCACGGTCGTAGAACGTGGTCGCGTTGTAGGACACCACCGTTTCCTTGCCGTCGCGGGCGCACGCGGTGAGCTCGTAGTTGGTCACTTTCTTTTCGCTCAGCACCAGCTTGATGGCCGCCTCGGCGCGTTCCGGGTCGGTGAAATAGCTCTTGAACGGCGCGCCGATCAGCTCGTCGCGGGTGCAGCCGGTGAGCGCTTCCATCTGCTTGTTAACATCGGTGATGATGCCGGCCGGATCGGTGGTCATGAGCGCGTCGATGTTGGATTCGATCAGCGAGCGCGTGTAGAACTGCTGGTCGCGCAGCCGCTGGTCGAGCTTGAGCCGCTCCTCTTCGATCTGCTTGCGCGCGGTGTTGTCGGTGCCGATCAACAGATAGCCGATGATGTCGCCTTGCGCGTCGCGCAGCGCGGTGACCGAGACCACCGCCGGAAAACGGCTGCCGTCCTTGCGGATGTAGGTCAATTCGTAGATGTCCTCGATGCCGCGCGAAGCTTTGAACACCAGCGCCTCGAAACCCGGCGCAATCGGCGTGCCCAGCTCCGCGCTCAAGGCTTGGGCGCGCGCGATGACTTCCTGCGGATCGGAAATATCGGCCGGGGTGATTTTATTCAACACATCCGCCGCCGCATAACCCAACATGCGTTCGGCACCGACGTTGAAAATCTGTATCACCCCCTTCGCGTCGGTGGCGATACTCGAAAAATTCGCGCTGTTCAAAATCGCGTTTTGCAGCGCGCCGGCTTTGAGCAGGGTTTGCTGGTGCTGCTCCTCGGCGCTGCCTGTCGGGTCGGTGTCGTTGGTTTGAGTAATGTCGCTGTTTGCTGCTTTCATGGACTTCCTCGGTAAATGGTTTCGTAGCCCGGATGAGCGTAGCGTAATCCGGGAGCCATGCGGGTTTCAATCACCAGTTTCGTAGCCCGGATGAGCGCAAGCGTTATTTAGCATGGCTTGCGGCGGACTTATGCCGCTTAGCCAATGCTTATGCGGCGCATTTTGCCACCCGGGAGCCATGCGGGTTTCAATCACCAGCCTTCCCGGATAACGCTACGCTCATCCGGGCTACGAAGGCGGATATGCTCACGGGTTTCACGCACCGTCGCCGCATACGGGCTATCCGCTATCGCTGTCATCGCGGCGGCGCGCTCGATCAACCGCCGCGCCTCGTCGTGCTGCCCCCGATCGCTCAAGGTTTGCGCGAGGTTGTTGAGCACAATCACCGCGTCTGGGTGATATTGGGCGGCTTGTCGCAGCACCGCCTCGGTCCCGACCAAATCCCCTTGCGCGTAAAGCAGGTTAGCCAACGCGATGCCCGCGGTCAAATTCCCCGGCCAGCGATCCAAAAAAGTTTGGTACGCCACCACGCTGGCGCGAGGCGCGGCGACGCGCGCCATCGCCATCACTGCCGTCAAATAATTTTCTTCGGTCGCGGTCGCCGCGACGCGCTCTGGCGGCATCGCCACCATCGCCCAGTATGCGCTTTTTTTCCAAGTGTGCTCGAGTTGCGTGAACGGGATAACGTGTCGCCGCGTTTCGCCGGAACGCAATATCACATCGCCCGCGGCATAATCGAAACCCACCACCACCGCGTAATGCCACAGCGGTGTCGCGTCACTGCCGTTGTCTTGCAACACGATCACCGGGTTGCCCGCAGCCACTTCGCGCAGCAAGTCGGCGTAACGCGGCGCGATCTGGTAAGAGACCCTGCCATACCGACGCGCCGCCGCCAGCATTTCGACGCGCAGGCTACCCTGTCGCGCGGGCA
>Ga0209824_10000502_pt1 | contig 24197 bp, 17 predicted proteins | sample VDWuncwatermetaG_FD_184124 | JGI IMG/M metagenome (GOLD analysis project Ga0209824, IMG submission 184124) | Wastewater microbial communities from Netherlands to study Microbial Dark Matter (Phase II) - VDW unchlorinated drinking water (SPAdes)... ...
TCCCACGACGCAGACGCTCACGCGACAAAAGATAAAGTTCCGCGACATGGTAATCCAAAACCCGCTCTCGAATCAGATTGGCTGAACGAAGATATTGAAGCTCGTGTTGAAAATCTTGTGTGCGGGCACATTTTCGTTTGGCGTTAATGAGCTTGCTGCCAAAAAAGCCGAGGGCCCGCTGAAGAATTTCTGCATAAAAAGCATCTTTGCGCGAACGCGATCCCTCTTCCCCAACCAACAAGTACCTTAAATAACGTCCAGCTTCTTCAGCTGCTCGATTGATGGAAACATTCGCTAAATAGACAGCCTTGGCTTGGGGAATGAAAAGCGATTGTGCCTTCAGAACACGGGTCTTGAGCGCCTTCAATTCATTGGGTTTGAGAATTTTTTTGGCGGCCAATGATTTGAGAAACCCAAAATCACCGCAGGTGTAAACTTCAACTTCATCGGCTTTGTCAGACAGCGTGATGTCCAAGATACGTGCGACTTGCCTGACCAAATCTAAAAAACTACCTTTGGCATCAACCCAGTCAAAACCACTATCTTCCTGATACAACCAATTGAGATAACTCTGCTGAGCAATGACCGGTGGCGTGTGCATACGGCAAAAAGCGTCTTCACTCAATCTAACCACCAAAGCGTGATCGATCGCTGATTTCTTCCATAGTTTCCAATAAATTTCGGGTGAGTTTTGGTACAACGTGACAATTCGAAGATTTTGGTTGTCGGCCCGAGCGGCGGCCTTGATAGCCTTTGGTAAATGCGGCGGGGCCAGGTGAAGGTCCCCAACCAAGGCAAAAATTTGCGCATTGGGATTGGCTTTGGCCAAAGTGGACAAGCGGCGCGCCATGAAGGCATCACGTTCAGATAAACCTTTGCGTGTGGTTCCGCTGACATCCAACCCATAAACGGGGATTTCGTGATATTTGAGAAAATCAAAAATGACCCGGTAGTTTTCCCATAAGTCAAAAAACCAATGCTTCTTGAACCCAATTTTTTTAAGAAAATCCCGGTCATCCAAGGTACCACTCAAAAACTTATCCAAAACACCTTGATGACGCGCTTGAATGGCTTCCAAGACGACAACAACATCTTTTTCCTGTGTTTTTAGATAGGAACGCAGCACACGAACGAAGCTGCGCTGCGACTGATCAAGTGTATGATAATCGCCAACCAGGACGATATTGGCCCGGCGCATGGCATCTTCAACTTCAGGCACATAAGCAATTTTTCGATAGGATTTTACCGCTTGCAGATACCGGCGCTCATAACTGCGAAACTCTTTGTCCAGAACTTCCGCAGCCGCAGCAATTTTCTCATGATTCTCCTGATAGAGTTTTTTTTGTAAGCGCAGAATCTCTGTTCGTGGTTCCGTCACAGATCTTATTATCGCCAATTATTTAGAATATTTAAATGAATAAGAATCGTCAGGACCGCGTTAGAGACCCTTGACGATAATAGCATGGCCATGGTTTACCGCCAGCCGTATGAAAATTTGTATAATTGGGACAGGTTACGTTGGCTTAGTTTCTGGTGCCGCTTTAGCCGAGGCGGGCAACACCGTTATTTGTGTTGATAAAGATCAAGTAAAAATTTCTGCGCTTAAGGATGGCCTCATCCCCATTTATGAACCGGGGCTTGAGACCCTGGTCGCCAATAATCTTAAACACCACCGCTTGGTTTTTACGACAGATCTGGCTTTGGGCATCAATCAAGCTGATGTGGTTTTTATAGCCGTGGGCACGCCCCAAGATGCCGATGGCTCAGCTGATTTACGGGCTGTTTTTGCTGTGTGCGAAGAAATTTGCGCTGTGGCCACCAAAGATGTCATCATTGCCACCAAAAGCACTGTTCCCGTAGGCACAGGCGATAAAATTGAAGCCCTTTTTAAAGAAAAATTAAAATTCCATTTTGTGGTTTTTGCCAATCCAGAATTTCTTAAAGAAGGTGATGCCGTTAACGATTTCATGAAGCCTGACCGTATCATCATTGGCACCAACGATGAACGCATCATTCCCATTGTCCAAGAACTTTATGCGCCCTTCACGCATCAACGCAATCGACTCATCTTCATGAGTCGACGGTCAGCTGAAATCACCAAATATGCCGCCAATGCCATGCTCGCCCTGCGCATTTCCTTCATGAATGAATTGGCGAATTTTTGCGATGCCGTTGGCGGTAATATCAATGACGTTCGCACAGGAATAGGTTCCGATGGCCGGATTGGTCCAGCCTTTCTTTACGCGGGGCTTGGTTATGGCGGCTCGTGCTTTCCCAAAGATGTCAAAGCTCTCCTCAAAGCCTCCGAAGTGGCCGGCACGCCCCTAAAAACCGTGCTGGCCTGCGATGAAGCCAATCAAAACCAGGTCAAAACATTTTTTGGCAAAATTGCGACTTACTACGGCGGCGTCGATAAACTCAAAGGTCTCTCGCTCGCGCTTTGGGGCCTCGCTTTTAAAGCCAAGACCGATGACATTCGTGAATCACCAGCGCTCAGACTAGCCGACCTGCTCTTGGCTAGCGGTGTTCAATTGCGCGTGACCGATCCCCAAGCCATGAAAGCGGTACGCAAAGTTTATGGTGAAAAATTGTCTTATTTTGAAGATGCCATCGAATGCTTGAAAGACGCCGATGGATTGATCTTGGCCACTGAATGGAATGAATTCCGCAGCCCCGATTTTGGCAAAGCCAAAACTTTGCTGAAACGAGCAGTGATTTTTGACGGCCGTAATTTATTTGATACGAAAACTTTGCATAGGCAAGGCTTTGATCACATCGGTGTCGGAGTTAAGGAATAAAGGAAAATTATATGCTTAATATTTTACAGACAAAAGTTGCCAATAAAACCCTCAAAATCGGCATTTTTGGTTTAGGTTATGTCGGTTTGCCACTGGCTGTCGCTTTTGGCAAAGCCGGTCTGGCTGTCACAGGCTTCGATGTCGACGAAAAGCGCGTGGATAATCTCAATAAGGGACTCAATCACATTGAAGACGTGGCCGATGACGATATCAAAATGCTGGTGGGGAATGGAAACTTTCGCGCCTCCGCTGATTTTTCCAAGTTGAGCGAAGTCGATGCCGTCTGCATTTGTGTCCCGACACCTCTGCGCAAAACCAAAGAGCCCGACATGTCCTACATTGTCGCAGCTGTTGAACAACTGGAAAAATACATTCATCCAGGTATGATTGTCATTCTTGAATCGACCACCTACCCAGGCACTACAGATGAAATCCTTCAACCGAGGCTCGAAGCCAAAGGTCTCAAATGCGGCAAAGATCTTTTTCTCTGCTTCTCGCCTGAACGCATCGATCCAGGTAATAAACAATTTGGCCTCAAAAACACCCCCAAAGTCATTGGTGGAATTACGCCCGCTTGTTCCCAGGCCGCTGAAGCTTTGTATGGCAGCATTGTCGATAAAGTGATCAAAGTTTCCTCCACGCGCGCGGCTGAAACGGTCAAGCTTTTGGAAAATACTTTCCGCCTGGTGAACATTGCGCTGGTGAACGAAATTGCCGAAATGTGCCACGTCCTGAATATGAACGTGTGGGAAATTATCGATGCCGCAGCTAGCAAGCCTTTTGGCTATATGCCATTTTATCCCGGCCCTGGCATTGGTGGACATTGCATCCCTCTCGATCCGCATTACTTAAGTTGGAAACTCAGGAGTTTTAATTTTAATTCCCGCTTCATCGAACTCGCTGCTGATGTGAATTCCAGAATGCCAGAATTTGTTGTCGATTTGGTTGCTCAAGAATTGAACAATGCCAGCCTTTCAATCAGAGGATCAAAAATTCTGATTTTAGGTCTCAGCTACAAAGCCAATGTAGCCGATATGCGTGAATCACCCGCCATCGATGTTATCGAAAAACTGCATCAACGTGGCGCCATTCTCAGCTATTCAGACCCATTTATCCCCAACGCAACAATTAAAGACTTAAATTTAAAATCCATCGAACTTTCAGCTGAGACAATCGCCAGCCACGATCTCGTTATGGTTATTACCAGTCATCGCGATGTCAATTATGACTTGGTACTCAAGCATGCCAAACTCATTTTGGATACCCGTAATGTCTACAAAAATGTCGTCGCTGGAAATCTACGCAAGCTATGATGAGGAGGACTAGCCGTCCCCCATTTAAGGCACGCAATATTCTGCCAACCACTTGTCCAAGACTAGTAAGGCAAATAAACCGTTGTCCATTTGATGCCGCTTTGACTGCCAAGCATTGAGAATGATCGCTTTCCAATCAGGCGAAAACAAGCCCGTAGCGGTTATCGCCACGCCAAAATCCTGCCAGTCTTTTGATTCGACAAATTTATTAAAATAGTTATTGAGCGGCACCGAAAATCCAGATTTTTTTTGTGCCGCCAGCTTACGACCAAAGATCTTTTTAAAAGACCTGCGTAAAATAATTTTCCCTTCTCTACCCGAACGAGAAACCTTGAGTTCATCGCCTAGAGAAAAAGCCATACGAATCAGGCTGGGATTCAAAAATGGCACACGCACTTCCAAACCAAAGGCCATGCTGGCTCTATCAACTTTGACCAGCATGTCACCAGGCAGATGATAAGAAAAGTCAGCATAAAGAGAGCGCTCAAGTTGTGATGGTTGATAGTCAGCATGGAAAGGTAAATTTTGATGAGCTGACACATAATCAGCAGCCACATCCTGTAGCGAAGTCGCCGAGCCAAGCTTAAGCAGCGAGCCAACATCAAACGTATTCCATATTCCTCGCAGAGACACATGTGCCAGCGCAGCATCGGTACTTGGTTGCGAAAGGCGCTTTAAGCGATTGAGGAAACTATTTTTCTTTTGTTTGGCTGGAAACAGGTTAACGAGGAGCGAGAGCGGTCCTCTGGCTATTTTAAACAAAGCTCCATACCGCTCCTTCATGGCTTCAAATCGATAAAGCTCATAGCCCCCAAAAAGTTCATCGGCGCCATCACCAGAGAGCACGACTTTATGCTGTTTGGCCACCTCACGACACAAAAGGCGCGTCGCTAGAATGGAACTGTCTGCAATAGGATCAGACACATCAATGACATACTCACGTAAAGCCTCTTGCCAGGTTTCTTCAAACTTAATGATTTGATGTGGTAAGCCGAGAGTCTTGGCAATTTGTTTGGCTTTATTAGTTTCATCAAAAGATACATCTGCAAATCCCAAACTGTAAGCCTTAATGCCAGGATGGTGCTTGGCGGCTTCAGCAGCAATGAGCGCCGAATCAATGCCACCCGATAACAAGACAGCCACATCGACATCACTGACCAGCGATTGCTTAATGGAATCAGAAAAAGCACTTTCAAAAGATTTTAGCCCCTCATCTGCATCGTTAATGACATTTGTTGGTGCTATATCGAAGTAGCGTTGAACGCGATCTGTACGGCTTGAATACCAGGCGCCTGGCAAAAGACAGCGGACATCTTTGAGCAGAGTCTTTTCACCTCCACTGAAACCAAAATACAGATAGTGAAGCAATCCTTGCCTATTCAAGGCTGGATTCAATTCTCCACTCAAAAATAAACTCCGTATGTCAGAGCCAAAAAGAAAATGGTCAACATTTTTTGTGAAATACAGAGGTTTGATTCCAGCTGGATCTCTCGCCAGTACACACTCACGCGTTTTAAAATCGTAAATGGCACAGGCAAACATGCCTTCAAACCGTCTAAAACAAGTGGGCCCATAATTGATATAGGCCGCGAGCACGACTTCCGTATCTGACTCAGTGGTAAAACGATAACCCGCAGCTATTAAATCGTCGCGAAGACTTTTGAAATTATAAACCTCACCATTATAAACCATGACATAGCGGCCACAGACAGAAAAGAAGGGCTGATTGGAACGTTTTTCCAAATCAAGAATGGCCAGACGCGAATGAATAAATGTGATACCTTGTTGAGAAACTGAATCCTGAAAATCGGGTCCACGCTTGCGTAGATGACTGACGATGGCACGAACACGGGCATCATCAAGAGACTGCTTTGTGTCATTATAGATAATGCCAAATAGTCCACACATAGAGACTCTTATAGTCCCAATTCTTTGGCATAAGCTGCGACAGTGATATCAAGCCCCTGCTCGACCGTCCATTTTGGCACAAACCCCAAATAATGACTCACCAAATTAATATCAGCCAAGCTGTCTTTTACATCACCCGCTCGTTTGGGTTGAAAATCGACCTCTTTTAGAGGCACCTTGAGTCCAAGTTTTTTTGCTGATGCCTGAATGTTAGCCAGTAATTGTTTCAAATTGATTCGCTTATGACAGGCAACATTGTAAAAACGCCCTGCGGCTTCTTTAGTTGAGGCAAAGCCCGCCAGATTGACCGCGACAACATCTTTAACAAAAGTAAAATCACGAGTTTGTTCTCCATCGCCAAATATGACGGGTGCATTGCCTTTGAGAACGGCATTGGAAAATTTTGGAATAACAGCAGCATATTGCGAGCCTTCATCCTGACGAGGACCAAAAACATTGAAATAGCGCAAGGCGATTGTTTCCAAGCCGTAGAGATCAAAAAATAATCGACAATATGTTTCGCCCGTGAGTTTACTCAAAGCATAAGGACTCATGGGTGTGGGAAGCATTGACTCAATTTTTGGCAATGTCGGCGTGTCGCCATAAATGGAAGAGCTGGAGGCAAAAACAAATTTTTTGACCTTGGCGTCACGTGCCGCCAGAAGCATATTAAGCGTCCCGCCATCGTTAACATTGTTGGTCGTGAGTGGATCTTCAACTGAGCGTGGCACCGAACCCAAGGCACCTTGATGACTAACAAATTGAACACCCTCACAAGCCTTTCGGCAAGTCTCTAAATCACGAATATCACCTTTAACGAAATCAATCTTCGATAAAAATGCAGCCATATTCTCCATTTTACCCGAAACCAAATTGTCCAAAACTCGAACACTCTTGCCTTGTGCCACCAGCTCTTCCACAAGGTGAGAGCCAATAAACCCAGCACCACCCGTCACAAGATATTCGCATGCTTTCATATGAGACTCCATTCCGTTGTTCCATCTGGATTATCTTTAAGCTGAATGCCTTTTTCCTTTAATTCCTCACGGACGCCATCAGCTGTTTTAAAATCCTTGCCTGCTTTCGCTTCACGTCTTTTTTGAATAAGCCCATTTAACTCAGCTGCCGAAAAACTTATGCGCGCCAGGTGCTTCGCTTTGAGTTCCTGTAAAAAAATATCGGCCTCACTCCCAAAAATCCCAAGCACGTCATGAATCATGCGAACTGTATTCAAAAACTTCGTCACACAAGCCACTGAAGCTGTTTTGTCGTCTAAGGCTTTATTGAAAAGTGGAAGAATTTCAAAAACAGCGGCCACAATTTTTGCCGTGTTGAAATCGTCATCAAGAGCCGCTTCAAATTCGTCCACAAGCTTGGAAACCGCGCCTGCCAAAGCCTCATCACAGGGTTTGTCTTCGCCAGCCATCGCAAACAATTCCAGTCTGAGCTTCGTATTGTAGTAACGCTCAAGCCCAGAAATCGCACTCGATACCGTTTGATCGGTGTAATCCAAAGGCGAGCGATAATGTGCTGACAAAATAAATAAGCGAATGGCCTCAGCAGGAACCACCGTTAACAGATCACGAATGGTTAAAAAATTACCGAGCGACTTGCTCATTTTTTCCGCATTGATGTTCACAAAACCATTGTGCACCCAATAGCGCGAAAAAACTTTACCTGTACAACCTTCCGATTGGGCAATTTCATTTTCGTGATGAGGAAAAATCAAATCACGCCCGCCTCCATGAATATCAAAGCTCTCACCCAGATACTTCATACTCATGGCCGAGCACTCGATATGCCAGCCCGGCCGACCGGCCCCCCAAACACTCTCCCAGGATGGCTCTCCTGGCTTACTCCCTTTCCAAAGAGCAAAATCAAGAGGATCTGTTTTGGCTTCCAGAACATCAACACGAGCACCCGCTTCTAAGTCATCCAGCGTTTTCCCGGAAAGCTTTCCGTAACCGTCAAACTTGCGCACAGAATAATAAACATCGCCGCCAGCTTTGTAGGCCAAGCCTTTGTCTTCGAGCGTTTTGATAATGTTCAGCATCTCCGATACGTGATCGGTTGCTTTGGGTTCAATCGTTGGCGTTTTTATTCCCAGCGCGGCTGTGTCGATGGAAAAAGCATCGATGTAAGTTTGGGCCAATGCCTGCCACGGAATACCCTTCTCATTAGCGCGATTGATGATCTTGTCGTCGATATCAGTAAAATTTCTAACAAAAATGACGTCATACCCTTTGTGCAAAAGCGCCCGGTAAATAATATCAAAAGTGACCAAGGCTCTCGCATGACCAAGATGGCACAAATCATAAACTGTGACGCCACAAACGTACATTCTGACTTTACCTGGTTCGGCTGGCGTAAAAACTTCTTTTTTTCGCGTCAAGGTGTTAAAAATTTGTAAGGTCATACTAACTCCGCAACAATCGTCACATAGGCCCAAGCGGCTATGCCTTCTTCTCGTCCAGTGAATCCCAATTTTTCTTCTGTGGTGGCCTTAACAGAGATGACATCAAGGTCGCATTCCAAAAGCTCAGCGAGCACAGCCTGAATTTCTTCCCTGCGTGATTTAAGTTTTGGCTGCTCACAGACCACAACTGTGTCCAGATTACCAAGACGATAACCTTTAGCCTTCACATGTGAATAGCATTCCTTGAGCAAAACTCTGGAATCAGCGCCCTTGTATCGTACATCGGTATCGGGAAATAAAACCCCCAAATCCCCCAAATTGGCAGCACCCAAAAGAGCATCACAAACGGCATGGAGCAAGACATCTGCATCAGAGTGCCCAAGCAACCCTTTACTATGGTCAAACGCAATGCCTCCAATAATGCAAGCCCGCCCCTCAACCAAACGATGAACATCATAACCGATTCCGACTCTGAAAGGCAAAGACTTGGCTTTTTTGAGTTTTTCACGATCCGCCAGTGTCGTCATCTTAATATTATTGGAATCGCCAGGAACAGTCATAACAACCTGCCCCGCCTGTTCAACAAGCATGGCTTCATCGGTAAAAGTCACTTGGCGAAAATTCACTTTTGCATAGGCATTTGCCAATATGTCCGCTCGAAACCCTTGCGGCGTCTGAACAGCCCGTAATTGACTGCGCTCAAGCGTTGCCAAAATGTCTTCATTTTTACCAATTTGTTTGATGGTATCGGTTACGGGTAACACGGGAATTGCCGCACCAAATTTTTTAGCCGCTGCAGCGACAAGCTTAATTAGTGCGACTGTTACGTTTGGCCGGACACCATCATGGACCAAGACGATGGAGTCAGCTGGTGGCTGCAAAGCCACAAAACCATGATAAACAGAAGTTGAACGTGTTTCACCACCCGCCACTCGCAGCACACGACGATCCTGCGGTAAAATAGCTTCATCGAGTTCTTCAACAGGCAAACACACAACGATTTGCTTAACGTTAGACAGCGAGAGAAAAACTTTCACGGTTTTGGCCAAAACTGTTTCGCCAGCAGACAAAGTTGTGAATTGTTTTTTTTGCGCACCACCAAAGCGAGTGCCACTGCCACTAGCAGGAATGATAACAAACAAATCGTCCATCAAGTCTCCAAAAAGTTCTTTAATAGGTCTTTACCAGATATCGTCAAAATCGATTCCGGATGAAACTGCACGCCTTCAACCTTGAGCGTTTTGTGACGAACACCCATGATGAGCCCATCGTCCGTCCAGGCTGTCACGTGCAGAACATCTGGCAGACTCTGCTTTTCGATGATGAGAGAGTGATAACGCGTGGCAATAAAAGGATTGGGCAAACCGCGAAACACACCCGTGCCATCGTGAAAAATCTCACTCACTTTGCCATGCATGACATACGGTGCACGAATAACCTTGCCACCAAAAGCTGCACCAATGGATTGGTGCCCCAGACACACTCCCAAAATAGGAATTTCACCGGCAAAGGCTTTGATGAGTTCAACAGAAATACCGGCTTCATTTGGTGTACAGGGCCCCGGCGAAATGACAATGCGCTCAGGTTTTAAATCATCAATTTCTTCGAGCGTGATGGCATCATTACGACGGACAAGAACATCAACCCCTAGCTCACCCAAGTATTGTAGGAGGTTGTAAGTAAACGAATCGTAGTTGTCGATAAGGAGAATCATGCTTTTTCTATCGCCTTCATAACAGCCATGGCTTTATTGACACATTCTTCAAATTCCGTTTCTGGCACTGAATGATAAACAATCCCAGCCCCCGCTTGGACAATAATCGTTTCCTCTTTAAAAACAGCCGTCCGAATGGCAATGGCCATATCCAGATTCTGTGTAAAACTCACATAGCCAATCGCACCGCCATAAACACCACGGGCATGGGTTTCTAGCTCTTCAATGATTTCCATGGCACGAATTTTTGGAGCGCCACTCAGTGTCCCAGCCGGAAACGTCGCTCCAATGACGTCAAAAACATCTTTATCCTCCGAGAGACGACCCGAAACATGAGAGACCAAATGCATGACATGAGAATAACGCTCTACAACTTCCAGCTCGTCGACTTTAACACTGCCAATTTGAGCCACGCGGCCAATGTCGTTGCGACCTAAATCAACGAGCATAACATGCTCTGCGCGCTCTTTGGGATCAGCTTTAAGTTCAATTTCCAAAGCTAAATCAGCTTCAGGATTGGCTCCACGTTTGCGCGTTCCCGCAATAGGACGAACAGCAACATACCCCTCTTCGAGACGCACTAAAACTTCAGGAGATGCGCCAACAATAGCCAAATCATCAAAATCTAGAAAATAGAGATACGGTGATGGGTTAATTCTTCGCAAAGCCCGGTAAGCCGTAAAAGGATCGCGCCCGCATCGCTCAAGGACAGTTCGCCTGGACAAGACAACCTGGAAGACATCGCCAGCAACAATGTATTCTTTTGCTCTCTCCACTCGATCACAAAACACATCGGCTGAGACACTTTCCAGTTCTTTAAGTGGTGCTGTATTGAGGTTGGCCTCCGGCAAAACAAGTGGAGTTGCTAATTTTCCACGCACTTGGCTAATTTTAGCAAGCGCTTCATCATAAATTTTCTGCAAAATAGCCAAATTTTGGCGGTCGTCATCTGCCAAAACAACCGTTTGTACGACCTGCAAAACCTGTCTAAGCGAATCAAAAATAATCACTGAATCGGTCAGCAAAAAGAGTAAATCTGGGACTTGGTTGTCACGTGGATTCTCCAGGGCAATGGCATCGAAATAGCGGACCATATCGTAGGATAAATAACCCACGATGCCACCAAAGAAACGAGGCAAACCCACATCGGCATAGACCTCATAATCAGCAAATTCATCACGTAAAACATCTAGAGGTGAATTTTTAAAGGCAATGGTCTCAACGTCTCCGTTTTGATCAAAAATTTGGAACAAGCCATTGAATAAGCGGAAAATTTTGCGTGGCTTAGTCCCCAAAAAACTATACCGCGCCCACTTTTCGCCGCCGACAACACTTTCGAGTAGAAAATCATTTTTACCCTCTCTAATTTTGAGAAAGGCTGAAACCGGTGTTTCCAAATCAGCGGGCAAATCCTCATAGAGAGGAATGACGTTGTGGCGCGTAGCCAAATCAGCAAATTGGGCAAAAGTTAGATTCATGGGCCGCGTAATTCCTACCTTTTTTTCACATAAAATTCATTCGAATTTTGCCATCCACCTGCCGGAAACATCAGATGAATGCGATATTTTCCAAAAGGACTTAAGACAGAGCCCTCTAAAAGCTCGCTAATAGCAATTTCTGAGGGCTTTTTCTGGGGAATTTGCGAATAATTGAGTTTTTTTGCCTGTTTCCAAAAACCCAACTCAAATTTTTCGAGTGAAGCCTGAGTCAAGCCCTCCAAATTCTGACCACTCAAGCGCATAACATCCTCTTGGCGATAAAATAGTTTTTGAGTGCGCAACTGTACCAGCGGCTCTTCTTGATCGAATATCCCAATCGTCGTGTTTTCCCGAAAGGCCCCATCCTGCCAAGCTCTGACAGGACCAAAATCCATGTGGACCATGAGTTTGTCGCCATAATAGCCAACGCCGCCTAGTTTGAGTGACAAAAGATAGTCGCGCAAGGCAGTCTCAGATATTTCATCAATATGAATATCCATAGCCATGCCTTGCATATGATAACTTTCATTAGCGACATTATGACCTGTATGTTTAAGTTCTGCATTATGCTCAGGACTGCGATAGCCTGAAATAATCTCAATCACAGCCGCTTTAAAATAGTCTTGTAGATGATCCGCCAATTCGATCAGACGCCTATCCATCCTATGGGTTTGATTGTCCTTCCGCGAACGCATGAGCCTCGCAATTTTCTCATCCATCCCATCTAACCACTGCCCACTCGCATCTCGATAATGGAAGTGTGCCCATTCACCTGTGTGACTTATATAAAAGGTAATATCCCCATCGCCAATGGGCTCAGCAACGGAAAATCCTGGAATTATTATTGCCAATAATAACCATAAGTTGAATATAGAAAGACGGAAAAATCTCATTTTTATGAAGCACAACCCTTTTTCCATTCTTCTCATCATCCTTTCAACGGCCTGTGTGCCCCCTGCCTGTGCCGGGTTATCGATATTTGATGGCAACACAAGCCGAGATCGCCGCGATTATGGCCTTGAACAACGTGCCAACTACCGAAAAGCCAAATCACTTAATAAAATTGTCCAAAAAGAAAAAGAAGCCGAAATTTTGTATAGACTAAAGGAAGATGACAAAAGAAAGTCAAAAATTCTGAAGAAAAATAATGCAAAAATTATAACTAGGTAGTTTATTTTGATGAAATCGCGATATTTCTTGCTCCAATGAGAGATGCGACAAGACTCATTTCTGTTTTCTTCGTTTTACTTGGGTTTTTGCCTTATCATTAGCCTTGTTCTTATCTTTGTAAGAAATGCTGGCTTCAAAATTAATCGTCATGCCTTCGAGAATTTTTCTAACTTCTTCGTGCACATTGATTTTGGCAAGAAATTTTGAAAACTCACTTGACGCTGCATCAAGAAAAGAATCTTTATGTTTGCCAGCGCGCTCGAGCAACGCATTCAAAAAATCTCGCGAAAAACTTTTAATATCTTCCAGCGGCAAAATCCCCTTACGCACGCGTTCGACGACATCAATCATTTAAGCCTTCGCCTTCACATGCTTTTCGATACGAGTTTTAAATGACAGCAACATATCTGGCAAGTTTTTGCTGACGAGATTTCTCGTAATGGCGCCTGGAACAAGCAAGCCAAACCGAACTTCAATATGATAGGTAGCTTTAGTCAGTCCCTTTTTAAGCTCTTCTAGCTCCCAATAGCCGTGGTTATCCTTCATAATGTCACCACGAATAAAAGACCATTCGACACGTTCATTTGGGGTTTCATTCATTTTCAGCGTATAGGAAATTCTTTTAATGACTTCGATTTCGTAAGTGACTTCGGCGCTATTCTTTTTTTTATTTTTAACGATCACGCCTTTAAGATCTTTTAAAAATTCAGGATAAGCTTCGTACTTGGTAATAATTTCGAAGCACTGCTTTGGCGACGCTTTAATTTCGATTGATTCAGCCACTAAACCCATGATCGTCTCCCTTTTGGTTCAAGTCACCGGAGAATAAAAGCGAAGTTCAAGTCACGCAAGAAAAAACAACTTAATAATTGGGTTTGGATTCAAAATGATGAATGGCATCGATGTAACGAATCGTCCGTGTCTTGGAGCGCATGACCACTGACTGCGTCTTTGAGCCGCCCCCAAAAAAATCGACCCCTTTGAGAAAATCGCCATTGGTCACACCCGTTGCCGCAAAAAGAACCTCGCCAGCAGCTAAATCCTCGATTCGGTAAATACGATCAAGATCCGTAATCCCCATGCGAAGGGCGCGCTCTTTCTCTTCTTCGTTACGAAACTTAAGTTGCCCCTGCATGTCACCGCCCACACAGCGCAGTGCGGCTGCCGCAATCACACCTTCCGGGGCTCCGCCAATCCCAAGGAGTAAATCGACGCCCGTTGATTCAAAACACGTCGAAATAGCCGCCGCCACATCGCCATCTTGAATCAACTTGATACGTGCGCCCGTTTCACGCACTTGAGCAATGATGTCTACATGACGCTCGCGATCCAAAATCATGACAGTCAAATCCTGCAATTGGCATTTTTTGGCTTTAGCGAGTGCCATCAGATTTTCTCTGGGCGACTTGGTGATATCGATCAAGCCTTTGCCTTCTGGACCCGTGGCAATTTTATTCATGTACGTATCGGGCGCATGCAAAAACTTACCATCTTCAGCCACAGCAATAACAGCAATCGAGTTGGCCGCGCCTGTCGCACAAAGATTGGTGCCTTCCAAAGGATCTAAGGCAATATCAACACGAGGCCCTTTTCCCGAACCGACTTTTTCGCCAATATACAACATGGGAGCTTCATCGCGTTCGCCTTCACCGATAACCACAGTTCCTTCAATATCCATGCTGTTCAGCGCCTTGCGCATGGCATCAACAGCGGCTTGATCGGCAGCATTGGCATCGCCCCTTCCCATGAGGCGCGCTGAATAAATAGCAGCCGCTTCCGTAACGCGAACAAATTCAAGGGCAAGATTACGATCCATGAAAACTCCTGTGCCGCTTCACTGGGGATGAAAATACTTAAACCCAGAAAGCGACGGTGATGCTTAAAAACCAATTTTTTTGACGATATCGGAAACTCGTGCAGAACACGAAACGGGTTTAACCGAATTTTTAACCGCCGTATCAGGGTCCTTGAGACCATGTCCAGTCAAGGTACAAACAATTTTCTGCCCTTTTGTAAAGCGGTTTCGGTGTTTAATAAGGCCTGCCACACTAGCTGCGCTGGCGGGTTCGCAAAAATAACCTTCCAATTGTGCCAATAGTTTATAGGCCTTCAGAATTTCTTTATCAGTGACGGAATCGATAAGACCACCGGATTCGTCACGTGCTTTGATAGCGCCATCCCAGCTTGCTGGATTACCAATGCGAATAGCGCTCGCGACCGTTTCTGGCGCTTTGATGGGTTTGCCTTTCACCAGAGGTGCAGCCCCTGCGGCCTGAAACCCCATCATGACAGGTAAAGACTTTATTAAATGCCCTTCACGCGCTTGGTTATAACCCAACCAATAGGCTGTGATATTGCCAGCATTCCCAACAGGCAGACAGTGAAAATCAGGCGCGATTCCACCTAGCTGTTCTGCGACTTCAAAGGCTGCTGTCATTTGCCCGGTAATTCGATAAGGATTAACGGAATTGACGATCGTGATGGGATGATCTTTGCCAATGGCCACAACAGCCTGTAAAGCATCATCGAAATTGCCATTGATCTGAATCACTTTTGCCCCATGCATCATGGCCTGAGAAAGTTTTCCTAAAGCAATTTTGCCTTTGGGAATAAGAACAACAGCCTGAAGCCCTGCCCTAGCAGCGTATGCAGCAGCCGATGCCGAGGTATTGCCTGTGGATGCACAAATAATGGTTTTGCTGCCAGACTCGACGGCTTTGGAAATAGCGTACGTCATGCCACGGTCTTTAAACGAACCCGTTGGATTGAGCCCTTCAAATTTTAAGTAGAGGTCAGCCTCCAAACCAATGTGGGTCGCAAGTCGGTTGGAGCGCAAAAGAGGCGTGTTTCCCTCGTTAAGCGTAACAATGGAACTATCCGCAATCGGAAGCCATTTTCTGTATTTGTGGATAAGTCCGCTGTAGGCTGTCATTCTTCAATCCGAATTAGCTGAGTTTTTTGTGTGATAAAGTCCATTTTATCGATTTCTGAAAGAGATTTTTGAATCGCACTTTCTTTGGCCTTGTGTGTAAAAACGACAATAGGGACTTCTTCGTCTTCATTATGTCCATGCTGATACACACTCGAAATGCTGATGCCATGTTGCCCCAATAAACCCGTAACGCGTGCCAGGACGCCGGGTTTGTCAGTCGCCATGAAACGCAGGTAATAATCACTATGTAACTCTGACATCGCTCGCGGTTGAACCTTCACAAGTCCTGCCAGAGGAAACCCAATCGGACTCAATGAACTTGGCACTTTGTTAACTTGATTTCGACAAGCCTCAATTAAATCAGCCACAATAGCTGAAGCTGTTGGCCGACCTCCCGCCCCTCGTCCATACAACATACCCTCACCCACAAAATCACCGTCATAAAGAATTGCATTAAAGGGACCTTCCACGTGAGCCAGTGGATTGTCCTGACGAATCATCGTGGGGTGCACGCGAGCCTCAATACAATCATCATCTGCCTTGGCAATACCCAAAAGCCGTACAACGTAACCAAAACGCTGGGCCATTTCAAAATCCAACGGCATGATCTGAGTAATCCCCTGTCTGAAAATCTGATCAACAGAAATAAATTTTCCATAAGCCAGCAAAATCAAAATACTGAGTTTGAAAGCTGCGTCAAAACCTTCGACATCGCTGGTCGGATCGGCTTCGGCGTAACCAAGTCTTTGAGCTTCCTTAAGCACATCCGCAAAAGGCGTCCCTTTATGACACATCTCAGTCAAAATATAATTGGAGGTTCCATTGATGATGCCAACAAGCTTAGTCAGACGATTCCCCGCCAAACCTTCTCTGAGGGCACGCAAAATAGGAATGCCTCCGGCGACACTCGCTTCAAAAAAAATTTCGCATTGATGCACCGCCGCCAAATCAAAAAGTTCTTTGCCGTGACGGGCGATAACAGCCTTATTGGCCGTCACCACGGATTTGCCCAAACTGAGCGCCCGCTTCATGGCATTCAAAGCTTCAGGACAATCGCCCATTAGCTCAATAACAACAGTGATTTCCGAATCGTCGATAATCGACTCAACATCACTCGTTAAAAAAGACGAATCAAGAGTCCGCTGTTTCTTAAGATCACGCACAGCCACACGCTTGATGTGAATGGACACGCCACTTTTAGCAGACAAACCCGCCGCATTAGCCTGCAAGAGCTCATGCACGGCTGCACCCACGTTGCCAAAACCCAAAAGGCCTATATTGATGGTTTTATCTTTCATTTGAAGAGATTCTTTATGCCACGCACGGCCTGGCGCAAGCGTTTTTCGTTTTCAACCAAAGCAAAGCGCACATAACCCTCGCCAAATTGGCCAAAGCCGATTCCTGGCGAGCAGCAGACTAAAGCCTTGGTTAACATCAATTGCGTAAAATCCAAAGAGCTCATGCCATCAAACTTTTCTGGAATTTTGGCCCACACAAACATAGTCGCTTTTGGTTTAGGCACCGGCCAGCCAGCCGCATTAATGCCTTCAACAAAAACATCGCGGCGTTTTTGGTACATCGCGCAATTTTCACGAACGAACGCATCGCCTTCGTTCAGAGCGACTGTTGCTGCAATTTGAATCGGCTGAAACATCCCATAATCAAGATAGGATTTAATCTTTTTAAGGGCTTCAATGAGTTGTTTATTGCCAACCGTAAAGGCGACACGCCACCCTGGCATATTGTAACCTTTCGACATTGAGTAAAGTTCAACAGCGACATCTTTAGCCCCTGGCACTTGCAAAATGCTCGGCGCTTTGTAACCGTCAAAACATATATCGGCATAGGCCAGATCGTGAATGACTATGAGATCATTCTCTTTAGCGTAGCGAACCAACTCTTTAAAAAAGTCTAAATCAACCACATGGCCGGTCGGATTGGATGGAAATGAGGTGATCAAAACTTTCGGCCTTGGCAAAATCGTTTTGATCGAACGCTCGATGCTGTTGAAAAAATCGTCCATATTATCGCAACGGATATCGCGAACATTGGCCCCAGCTATCACTGGCGCAAAGGAATGTATCGGATACGTCGGATTAGGAGCCATGATGACATCACCGGGTTTGGTGATCGCCATGATGAGATGCGAGAGGCCTTCTTTGGCGCCCATGGTGGCAATGACTTCACTGTCAAAATTGAGATCGACATCGTAATGGCGCTTGTACCAGGCGCACATGGCCTGCCGTAATTTGGGAATCCCCCGCGAAACGCTGTAGCGATGATTTTTTGGTTTTTGCGCAGCCTCAATGAGTTTTTGGACAACAAAATCTGGCGAGGGCATATCCGGATTGCCCATGCCCAAATCAATGACATCTGCCCCCGCCTTGCGCAGCTCATTCATTTTTTGCACCACCACGCCCAAAACGTAGGGCGGCAAGCGTTCGACAATCGGAAACTGAGATGAATTAATCGGCGACATGAACGGCTATTTAATCAAGCCCAGCCTTATTAGTCAATTGTTTGAGACTATTGAGTTTTTTGGCAATGCCTAAGGCTCAGGAGATTCATTCTCGAAAAGCAACAAACCGTGTCTGGCATAGTGCCTTTGAATCCGCGGAGACAGCAGACCAATTTTCCGCAGATTTGGCATGATGCCCCTGAAAAGTCTTAGGCGAAATTCCTTGGTGAGAGTCGAATTGGAAACCAGATCATCCCACTCAGCGAGCGTCATCAAAGGCGCATAAAACTCCTCATAAATTTCGTGCGCCAAAAAACGATTATGCAGCAGCAGGGATAATTCAAAAGCAAAATCTTCTCGGTCTCTGATGACAGCTGGGGAGGCATCCGTATAAAACTGCTCAAGTAAGTGCGCGCCAAACTTGACGTGACGCGCTTCATCGACAACGACTAATTGCAATAAACCCGCCAGCAGAGGATCACGCGTATTTGTACGCAAAATACCAAATATGCTCATCGCCAAGCCTTCGATCATGATGTTCATCGGCAAACTCTTGAGATCCCAATCGCCTTGGGAAATATTAGCAATGAGAACGGTATAAAGATTGTCATTCGGAGGGTAGTAGCCTTCCAACTTTTCGCGCAGGTACCGCTCAAAGACTTCCACGTGGCGAGCTTCATCCATTGTTTGGGTGGCTGCCATGAGTTTGGCATCGCGTCCGGGCATAGTTTCGACCAGCTGGCCAGAAATCACCAAAGCCCCCTGCTCACCGTGCAAGATCTGACTTAAAATCCAGGTGGCGTAAGCACGCGTTTGGGCTTCTTTTTGGGCAGGCGTCAGGCGAGACCAAAAGCGCGAAGACGCCGGGGGAATTAAACTCTCTGGAATGACAAAGTGATCCGGATGCATGGGATCGACACGCGTGGACCAGTCAAACATTTCTTTGCCATTCCAATCGCGTCCCGTCGAAGCGTTCCATTGCTTCTCTTTGGCCTCTTCATAAGTGCGTAAAAGTTTTTCATCGCCAGTCGCCATAGGCCAATCCAAGCGAGCCTTATGCCTGACGGGCACAAGAGTTGTTAAATCGCGTTGCCCACGCTGTTCCACCAAACCGGCCCAAGCGGAACGGCCGAGTTTTGTCAGGACACTTGGATTGCCGACTGCAGCGGCATCACTCACGGTCGCCGATTGCACGAGTAAATTATGCAAACGGGGAGCATGTTCGCGAAGGCGATCAAGCAGAGTCGGCAGGCGATGCCCCAGATAAGCATCTTCTTGTGCCAGCGGCATTCGCCTTTTGGCCAGATCGCCCCCAAGAATATTGGCGACTTCGGCTCCGTTGCGAAAACTATCGCGAGCAATAATCCGCCCATGAGAAGCCACCATACGTAATCGATCTCTAGCGCCCATGACTTCCTCCCGATTTAGAATCGGAAAGAGTTTGTCAGTTTGGAAAAGAAAAGAAAGGAGATTAGTTAGACAAACTAACGCGCCAGCTAAGGATTAAAAAATTGGCGACATTTTAGTCGTACCGCGCGGCCTTATGAAAACAAACGACAGCCCCTGTCGTCCCTGTCGGATAAAACTCTCCGGCATCTGTCAAAGAAATTCCCAGAGACGTTTTAGCATCCAGCAATTTAGCCAGGAGTGCATTGACCAGGATATCACGCAAGCCCGGATACCCTGGTGAATAACGCGTCCCTTCATTTTTTTGAAGGCCCAGTCGCTCGCGTAAATGAGTATGAGAATATTCGGCCATGTCCTCAGCCACTCGGTCAGCCAACCCTTGCAAAAGCAAAGCCGATTCAGAATCACCAGCGGCTTTAAATGCTTCGACCTGAGCATCGACAGCTAAACCACCTGTCGAAATTTGGACACCAATAGCATCAACGGGTTTGCCTTGTGAAAGTGGCAAGAAATACTGGGCGGCAGAAAAGATATCCGATTTTTCAGCACCTATCACGACAGTAAAGGGAATGCGGGCCAGTTCGATTGATGTGTCTTTGGGATGATAGAGCACAACCTCATCCCCAACAGCGGCACACGGATAGACAGCAAACGTTGCCGACGGCACAAGCCAGCCATTCTTATCTGACTTGGCCACCCATTCATCAAGCTGCTTTTCTAAAAGTTCCAGACTGGTCCCTTTACGCTCCCAAGAATTTTTCCCGCCATAGCGCCAATTCAAAGAAAAAAGAGTTTTGGTATCGATAGCCCCTCGGAAATCCTTCATGCTGAACTTAAGAGTCTCTGGTTCAGCATAAACAGAGGCTTCACGTTTTATCCCTGCTAGAGTCACCTCACGCCGAGGCAATGTTTTTAGCAACTCTTCAGCTTTGGCACTTTGCCGAACGGCTTGTTCATAATGCCATTTGAGTTGCTTGCTATTGTCCTCACACATTTGCGAACGTGTTTGCGGCGATTCTCTGAGTTGATTCATCGTATTGACGCCATCCATACCGCTGGCACAGTAAAACACGTTGGCTAATTGCTTGCCTTCATCGCTTTGTCCCCACATCGACACATAAGCCGCATGACGATTATTGACGGGGGCTCCGCCAATGAGAATATCGACATCACTCAAGCCTTCATCTTGCAGCATTTTGGCAACTGCGATCATGTGATTGGACGTTTGCACGAGCAGAGCCGACATGCCAACGGCATTGGCCTTGTATTTTTTGGCCGCATCCACAAAACTTTGCAGCGGCGTTTGCACACCGAGATCGATCACCCGGTAACCGTAATTTTCGAGCAAGGTTTTGACGAGATCTTTTCCGATGCTGTGCACGTCCTGGTAGACCGTCCCCAAAACGACCACGCCTTTGTATTGAATTTCGTCGTGCAATTCTGTCTTGGAGGTAAAGCGCAAATAGCTCTCGATAAACCCCATGGCCTGCTTCATGACATCTGCGGACTTGAGCAAATGAGGCAAGCTGACTTCCCCTCTGCCAAAACCGTCACCTAAGTCCTTCATGGCGGCCATCAAAAACTTATTCACAAAATCAAGTGGCGCCTGTGTCTTGAGTGCTTCTGCGACTTGCAGGACAATCGTATCGGCATAATCATAAGAAAAATCATTAAGCTTTGCTGTGCCCGGTGTTCGTTGCTTGAAACCATCTTTGATTTTTTGACAAATGGACGCCTCTAGTGGCAACTTGTCATAGGCTGGCCCCTTTTCAACCTTGCCACCTTTTTTGACTTCAGAGATTTCTTCCAGACGCGCAAAGGCATCCATGTCGCGTTTTAAAATAACATTTAGCGCCAGCTGATAATCCTCTTTGTCGAGTGAGCTGACTGGCACATAATGATTCGGATTAATAATAGCGGCATCCAACCCGACCTTGCGGCCTTCATCCACAAAAACAGACGTCAACACCTGACGCATGTAAGGTTTTTTGGCGAGCCCATTGGTCAAGTTGCCAACCCCCATCGAAACCTTAATATCGGGATGCAGCCCCTTCACCATGGGAATGGAATTGAGCGACTCGAGGGCAAAATTCATGGATTCAACGCTTTCCGCGCCGATTGGGAAGGCATTGACGTCAATGATAAGTTGATCGGCCCTGATGCCATATTTTGTCTGGCACTTCTCAAAAATTTCTTTGGCCAAATCGAATTTTTCCTGAGCAGTAATGCCTGGCCCTTTTGGCCCTGTGCACAACCCGATGTAAATGGGATCATGTTTGGCTGTCGGCGCCACAAGTGCATCGACCTTATCCAAACCAGGCGCGTATTCTTCCAGCGAGATGGAATTAATAATCGGTCGCCCCGGATAGACTTCTATAGCTGCTAACAGAGACTCAACTGAAAATGAGTCCAGACACATAGCACCAGCAAAGTCAGTGGTCATGGCCTGAATGACAGAGGTCAAAGCCGTTGTTGTATCGACAAGATTGGAATCCATACAAACATCGATGATGGAAATTCCCAAATCACGCACTTGCTCATTCACAACTTCTTCCAGGGCTTCCATATCAATCGCCCCGTCATTTTCGACAGCCTGACGCACCTTGGCTGAACCACGCACGTTGAGACGCTCGCCAATGCGAATCAAGCCGCTTGTGGATTCAAGCTCGATAGCATTTTGAGGACCTGAAACAAAAAAATGTTTAATCGGCTCACGCCGCTTGGGCACCTTCCCTTTTACAGCTTTGGCGATAGCCGAAATGTGATCAGGACGCGTACCGCAGCACCCACCCACAATACTCACGCCATACTCATCAACAAAATTGGCCAAGTGCCCGGCAAGATCTTGCGGTGTCAGTTTAAAAAGCGTTTTGCCATTTTCACTCACTGGCAAGCCTGCATTGGGAATCACTGACAAAGGCACGCGGCTGTTAAGCGACAAACGCTCCACCGTTTTGGTCATCAGATCAGGCCCGATCGAACAATTAATTCCAAAGGTCGTGATCCCAATTCCCTGAATTGTCGTGAGCATCGACAAAACATCCGTATTGAAAATCTGCATTTTGCCGTAAGGATCGACGGTGACCTGAGCCATGATGGGCAAATCGCTGCCCCGCTCAGCCAAAGCCTTTTGAGCCCCATGGATGGCCGCCTTGAGTTCCAGTGGATCCTGTTGGGTTTCAAAAAGTAAAACGTCAGCACCTCCATCGATGAGGCCCAAAACCTGCCCATAAAAATTATTAACAATTTGTTGATAGGAAGCCCGGCGTAAATTGGCTTTCGTGCTGCTTAACACCCAGTTAGAAGGGCCAATGGAACCGAGGACATAAAGTGGACGAGCGTCAAAACCAGGTTCAGCCCTGTGAATTTCGGCTGCTTCTCTGGCCAGACGCGCACCCTGCTTGTTCATGTGATAAGCCAACTCATCGTAATTCAGTTTACGCAAATCAGTGACACCAGAAATTTTGGGAAATTCAGCCAGATCGAGACCATCAAAGGAATATTCGGCCAATCGCAGATGCGAAGCCCCAAATGTATTGGTCTCCACAGCCCATGAACCAGAACGAAAATAGCGCAGATGAATATCGCGAATGGCCTCCGGACGAGAAAATACCAGAATGTCCGAAAGCATTTTATAAGAAGGACCGCCATAAGCCGCATCGGACAAATCAAGGTCCTGGACCATGGTTCCCATGGCGCCATCAATAACAACAACATGATTTTTTATAGCATCGCGAAAGTTCATATAGCCTCAATTGACTAAAACCTCTAAAAAGCCCCGCAGGCAAGGCGAACGAAAAAACGAATCAGGAGGCGTACTCGTCTGTACGTTGAGTGATTCATTTTTTTGTTCAACGCAGCATCCGGGAATTTTTAGAGGTTTTCCACTTAGTGCGGACCGATGGGCAATGTAAATACAAAGGTTGCCCCTCTCCCCTTGGCCGATTCAGCCCAAATTCGGCCACCGTGTAAGGTAATAATTTTTTTAGCGATCGCCAAACCGACGCCAGTTCCGCCATAAACACGCGTTGAAGATCCGTCAGCCTGATAAAATTCCTCGAATATTAATTCGGTTTTTTCTTCGTCAATGCCGATTCCCGTATCAGAAAGACTGACCTTAGCCACACCCCCACTGCGCTGTACACTCAAACAAATATCACCTTTTTGGGTAAACTTGAGCGCATTATTGAGCAGATTCATCAGAACTGTGCGAATTTGATCGGGTTCGGCATAAACACGAATGGACTCACCCGGATTATTCGGTCCCTTAAGTGACAAACCACGAGCGGCCATCACATCAGAAAAAAGTGCGGCACTTTCTCTAACCAAAGCAAACAAATCCACTATCTGAAATCGAATTTCATTTTTTCGCGCTTCGAGTTGAACAAGATTGAGCATCCCATCCACAGTGCCTTCGAGCTCATGTGCTGAACGACGAATGCGCTCAACGACGGATTTGGCTTCAGCTGGTAATCCGCCCACACCCCCATCAAGCAACACCTCGGCAAACCCCATAATGCCATTCAGAGGTGTTTTTAATTCATGAGTCACATTGGCCAAAAGCTGATTTTTGATATGCCCAATTTCAGCCAGTTTTTTCCCT
>Ga0209824_10000504_pt1 | contig 24133 bp, 24 predicted proteins | sample VDWuncwatermetaG_FD_184124 | JGI IMG/M metagenome (GOLD analysis project Ga0209824, IMG submission 184124) | Wastewater microbial communities from Netherlands to study Microbial Dark Matter (Phase II) - VDW unchlorinated drinking water (SPAdes)... ...
CGCCAATGATTATGCGGGGACTACCGAAGTTATTGCCCATGCGACGCAATGGGCGTTGAATGAGGGTTTGGAAATAACTGCGGTGTGCTGCATATATGCGACTGCTCCTTTTGTTCAGGTGGCTGACCTTAAACGTGGGCTGGACGCACTGGAGTCAGGTGATTGGGCTTACGCTTTCACCGCAACAGATTTCGCCGCCCCAATTTTTCGGTCATTTAAACAGGCCGCAAATGGGGGAGTAGAAATGTTTTTTCCTGAGCACTTTTCAACGCGCTCGCAAGATTTGCCAGCAGCATTGCACGATGCAGGGCAATTTTATTGGGGGAAACCCTCGGCATGGATTGAGGGTAAACGGGTGTTTAGTCAAAAATCTATCCCCGTGATTATTCCCAGATGGCGTGTGCAGGATATTGATACACAAGAAGACTGGCTACGGGCAGAGATGTTTGCACCGATCATTATGGGCAAAAAAATTTGAGGATGGATTCGAAAAATATTGCCTTCCGCGTCGATGCCTCCAGCCAAATCGGAACGGGGCATTTCATGCGCTGTCTGACATTGGCAGACGCGCTGAAACAGCGTGGCGCACAGATTCGTTTTGTCTGTCGCCACCTGCCCGATTATTTGCAAGCCATGTTGAGTGTAAAGGGACATGAGTTTGTGTTGCTCAATAGCAGCCAAGATGATGAGGCATCGGATGAGCTTGTACACGCACATTGGCTGGGTGTCAGTCAGGCATGGGATGCTGCGGATGCCGCGCAGGCGTTGACTGATAGGATTTGGGATTGGCTGATTATTGACCACTACGCGTTCGATGCCCGCTGGGAATCCGCGCTCCGACAATCCGCTAAAAAAATTCTTGTCATTGATGACATCGCCGACCGTCAGCACGACTGCGATGTCCTGCTGGATCAAAATTTCTATGCCAACATGGAAAGCCGTTACAGCGGTAAAGTACCGGCATATTGCCAGTTGTTGTTGGGGCCGCGTTACGCGCTGCTGCGGGAAGAGTTCAAAACGCTGCGCGAACAGATCAAGCCTCGTTTAGGAGTGGTTAAAAACATACTGGTATTTTTTGGCGGGGTTGATCCAGATAATTGCACAAGTCTGGCGATTCAAGCATTGGCGGGTATGAGTAAAGAGGGCTTGCATGTGGATGTGGTGATTGGTGAGCAGCACCCAAATCGTGAACAGATACAGCAGGCATGTGCCACGCAAGGCTACACTTGCCATGTGCAGACCGAGCGCATGGCGGAATTGATGGCGGCGGCGGATTTGGCGATAGGTGCAGGCGGTTCGACTACCTGGGAGCGGATGTGCTTAGGCTTGCCTGCCATCGTCATCAGCATCGCGGGTAACCAGACCCCCACCAATCAGGCATTGATGGAGGCGGGATACATTAGCTTTTTGGGCGAAATGAAAAGAGTTACCGTTGCCGACATAGCCGCCAGCATCCAACGCTGTATCGCCAACCCAGAAGTTTTGAAAAAGCAGAGCACGATGGGCAGCAAGCTGGTGACGGGTGCGGGTACCAATCTGTTGTGTGAGCAGATTTTCGCAGAAAGCAAAATACAAAATGCCGCTTAGACCATTAACAGAAGCAGATTTGCCTATAGTGCTCGCTTGGCGCAATGCGCCCGAAGTGCGGCGCAACATGTTTACTGGCCATGAAATTAGCGAAGCCGAGCATCGCGCATGGTTTGACAGGGTGAGCCGCGACCCGCAATCGCGCTGGTTTATTTATGAGGATACACACGGAAAGCCGCAGGGAGTCGTGTCTTTCGCACAGTTGCGGGCAGAAAATAAAAGCGCGTTTTGGGGATTTTATTCCGGCACAAGCAGTAAGCGTGGAACAGGCACGAAAATGGGTTTAGATGCCCTTGACCGGGCGTTTGGCGAAATGCGCCTGCATAAATTAAACGCCGAGGTTGTTTGTGGAAACGACCCAAGTATTAGTTTTCATAAAAAACTCGGATTTTCGCAGGAAGGGCTGTTCAGGGACTATCATTTCGACGGCGAGAAATATGTTGATGTGGTGCGCCTCGGCATTCTCGCTGCGGAATGGGCATCCAAACGCGACGAAATTCAGGCGCGCATCATTAGGCTCGATACGCTGGCTCAATCGAATCGTGCGGGGGGGGGCGATATAAAATCCTGATTCTCTCGGATAGAGATTCTTGGGCCAGCCCTTATCTTGATGATTTGGCCGAAGAATGGGATGCGACGGGACACGCGGTAAGCATCGCGCACAGCGTCAAAGAAGCATCGCCCGCAGATTTTTGTTTCTGTCTGAGTTTTGGGCAAATACTGCCAGCATCGGTGCGTAGCCAGTTCAAGCATACACTGGTTGTTCATGGTAGCGATTTGCCGAAGGGGCGCGGCTGGGCACCGATGGCCTGGCAATTGTTGGAAGGCAAGAACCGTATCCCGGTTACCTTGTTTGAAGCCGCCGCCGCAGTGGATGCAGGGCCAATTTATTTGCAGGAATGGATAACATTGAACGGAACAGAACTTAATCACGAGTGGCGGCGATTGCAGTCTGAGGCAATCAACCGCTTATGTGTGCAGTGGGTGGGCGAATATCCCGCAGTCTTGAACAAGGCTCGAAGGCAAAGCGGCGAACCCAGCTTTTATCCGCGACGCAAGCCGGAACACAGCCAGCTCGATGTCACGAAAACGATAGCCGATCAATTTGATTTGCTGCGAGTGGTGGATAACGAACGGTATCCCGCATACTTTGATATGCGTGGTAAGCGTTATCGGATCAGGATCGAGGAAGACGAAGATGACCAATAATACAAAAATGAATGCTGAGACGATTGTTGTCTGCATCAAACAGGTATTGGGCAGATATCCTGATATTTGTTTGGCGATATTGTTCGGGTCGCTCTCAAAAGGACAGGCGGGGCGCGACAGTGGTCTTGATGTGGCGGTGGATATGGGGCGACCGTTGGTCGTTCAGAAAAAAATTAATCTGATCGCAGAGTTGGCTGAAGCTACCGGGCGACCGGTGGATTTGGTTGATCTTCGTGTCGTCGGCGAACCTTTGCTGGGGCAAATAATCGTGACTGGACTACGGATTTTGGGAGACGATATGAGCTTTGCTTTTATGCTGAGCAAGCATCTTTATTAACCAAGCCGATTTTATGCCCTATCGCAGCAGAATTTTGAGGGAAAGGAGGCAGGCATGGATAGGGCGATGACCGACGAAAAGCTGGAGTCAATGCGGCAACGCTTGCTTGATTTCGCAGTATTTGCGCAGATACTAACAAATTAAATGTAAATGAAAGATAAGTATGGTTGAGAAAATGATAACGATAGCAGGACGAAAAGTAGGCCGACAACACCCGCCATTTATCATTGCCGAAATGTCCGGCAACCATAACAAGTCGTTAGCGCGTGCGCTCGAAGTCGTCGAAGTAGCGTCCAAGATAGGTGCTCATGGATATGTGCGCCCCTTAATTAAAATCGAGGTCGTGGTGAGTGAGGCATCGGCATGAAGAAGCTGAGGACATCTACCAGCTACGGCGACATTCATACCGGCATCGTTGATCTGCTGGAAGCCGCCCGCCGCACCGCCGCCCGCAGCGTTAATGCCCTGATGACTGCCAGCTATTGGGAAATCGGGCGACGTATTGTTGAGTTTGAGCAGGGAGGCGAAGGGCGTGCGGAATACGGGGAGGCGCTACTCAAACGCCTAGGTGACGACCTGACGCGCCAATTCGGGCGAGGTTTTGCTTGGCGTAATCTCACGCAGATGCGAGCCTTCTACTTGGCATGGCCAGATGAACAGATTTTGCAGACAGTGTCTGCAAAATCTTCACCGCCCGCAATTCGTCAGACACCGTCTGAAAAATCGGTTGTCAAAGCAATTGGGCAGACTGTTTCTGCGCAATCCCTCGACCTCGCCACGCTCGCCGCTTGTTTCCCGCTCCCTTGGTCGGCCTATGTCCGACTTCTGTCCGTCAAGAACACTGCTTCCCGCACCTTTTACGAAGCCGAGACCCTGCGCTGCGGTTGGTCGGTGCGTCAACTCGGACGGCAGATCGACAGCCAGTTTTATGAGCGGATCGCCCTTTCCAAGAATAAGGCAGCAATGCTGAAAAAGGCTGAGCGCGCCGAACCAGACGACATGATGACCCCCGAAGAGGCCATCAAGGATCCCTTCGTGCTGGAGTTTCTGTCCCTCAAAGACGAATATTCCGAGAGTGATCTGGAGGAAACGTTGATACAGCGTCTCGCCGACTTTCTGCTGGAACTGGGCGACGACTTCACTTTCCTTGGCCGTCAGCGGCGGCTGCGTCTTGACGACACATGGTTCCGCGTCGATTTGGTCCTCTTTCACCGCCGCCTGCGCTGTCTGGTCATCATCGACCTCAAGGTCGGTCGCTTCAGCCACGCCGATGCAGGCCAGATGCACCTCTATCTCAATTATGCTCGTGAGCATTGGATGAAGCCCGGCGAGAACCCACCAGTGGGGCTCATCCTCTGCGCCGACAAAGGGGTGGCCGAGGCTCATTACGCCCTCGACAACTTGCCTAACAAGGTGCTGGCCGCCGAGTACCAGACCGTCCTGCCCGACGAAAAACTGATCATCGAGGAACTGGAACGATCGCGGCGAGAACTGGAAGGGCGTGGTTTTGTAGCGGAGGCAACTAAATGACAAATTACAAGATGATACAAATTGCCCACCGATCCATAGGCCCCGATGCCCCACCTTTCATCATTGCAGAAATGTCAGGCAACCATAACCAGTCGCTCGCACGCGCACTGGAAATTGTTGAGGTCGCTGCCAAAACCGGCGCGCACGCGCTGAAAATTCAGACTTACACACCCGACACCATGACGCTCGATCTCGACGAGCGCGAGTTTCATATCAGCGACCCCAACAGCCTGTGGGCAGGCACTTCGCTGTACAAGCTTTACGGACAAGCCTACACCCCGTGGGAATGGCACAAGCCTATTTTTGATCGCGCGCGCGAGCTCGGTATCATCGCATTCAGCACACCGTTTGATGACAGCGCAGTGGACTTTCTCGAAAGCCTCAACGTGCCCTGCTATAAAATCGCCTCGTTTGAAAACACTGATCTGCCGCTGATCCGCCGTGTCGCCGCGACTGGCAAGCCGCTGATTATTTCCACTGGCATGGCGAGTGTTGCTGAATTGGATGAAACCGTTCGCGCGGCGCGTGAAGCGGGCTGCAAGGATTTAGTATTGCTCAAATGCACCAGCACTTATCCTGCCACACCCAAGAACACGAATATTTTAACCATCCCGCATCTGCGCGAATTATTTGGCTGCGAGGTAGGTTTGTCTGACCACACCATGGGCATTGGCGTATCAGTGGCAAGCGTAGCTGTGGGGGCAACGGTCATCGAAAAGCACTTTACCCTCAACCGAGCCGATGGTGGCGTGGACAGTACATTTTCGATGGAGCCAGCAGAAATGGCGCAATTAGTGGTGGAAACGGAACGCGCTTGGCAGGCATTGGGGCAAGTGAGCTATGGTCCGACCGAAGGGGAGAAAAAATCCATACAGTTCCGCCGCTCGTTATACATCGTGAAAAATATGAAAACGGGTGATGTGCTAACTAGAGATAATCTTCGAGCGATTCGTCCGGGGCTTGGGCTACCAACCAAGTATATGGAGCTGGTTTTAGGAAAGACGGTAAAGCAAAATATAAAGCGCGGCACGGCACTTAATTGGGACATGCTTTAGAAATGCAAAAATTAAACGTGCTGGTTGTGGGTTGCGGCAACATCGCAGGCGGGTTTGATTTGAATCGAACTGCTTCGGAGTTCCCATACACACATGCAGGTGCATACACACGCGATGGGCGATTTAATTTAACCGCTTGCGTGGAGCCGGATGAAAGCCGCCGAAAAGCTTTCATGGAAAAGTGGAATGTGTTGCGGGGATTTAGCTCAATTGATGAAGCCTTGCATTCGGGCAATCAGTTTGATGTGGTGAGCATTTGTTCGCCGACATCGTGTCATGTGCATGATCTCGAAATAGCGTTGCGCTTAAAACCAAAATTGATTTTTTGTGAGAAGCCTATTACAACATCGCTTGCTGAAACTGAACGCCTTGTTGCAGCGTGTTATAAAACGAACATCGCACTTGCAGTCAATTATTCGCGACGTTGGGATGCTGATATTTCAACACTCCAAGCTGATATGCAAGCGGGTAAGTGGGGGCAATTGCGTTCTGTGGTCGGCATTTACAACAAAGGTATTTTGAATAATGGTTCGCATATGGTGGATTTATTGCATGCGCTGGTTGGTGCAATGAATATTGTTAAAGTTGGAAAACCTGAGCAGGATTTTTTTACAGACGACCCATCTGTGCCAGTGTGGTTGGAAGCCGAAAATGGTTTGCCTGTGCAACTTGTTTGTGGTCACGCTGAGGATTATGCAATTTTTGAATTGCAAATGATTTTTTCGCAGGGTGTGTTGAGCATGGAAGAGGGTGGCATGTTTTGGCGTGAGCGTCGTGCCAAGGATAGCAAAACATTCAAGGGCTACCGTGTGCTTGATGAAGGTGTGCGGCGCGCTGGGCAATATCCTGCAACCATGCGCGGGGCGGTAGATAATATTTATCGAGCAATTACACAAGGTGATGCGCTAGCCAGCACGGGTGAATCCGCCCTTGCCGCACAGCGTTTGTGTGAGCAGATAAAGCACTTAGCTTATGAGATGAAGGTGGAAATGTGTAAATCAATTTTCACGCGAAAACAGCAATAACCATGTGCAATGATATTGCGACTTTTTGGTTGCATTAAATTCAAATAATCTACTTGGACTAACGTGAATTTTATTTTCAGTTTCTTTGGCGTAGAATTAAAAACGTTGAATTATCTTGGAGGGAATGCTATGAGTAACACCATTACCTTGCCGCAAACTATTTTCAAGCGGCTTGAAAAAATTGCATCCGGATCGCGACATACTCCGCAATCAATCATTAAGCAAGCTATAACGGATCGCCTCGAATATGAAGAATGGAAGATTGAGCAAATTGATGCGGGGCTTGCCGAACTGAAGGCGGGAAAGGGGATTCCGCACGATGAATTTTGGGCGCAAATGAATACAAAAAAAAATGTCAGAAAAAAGACCGCTTGAGTGGTCGCCCAGATCGCGGCGAAATATTGAACTCATTTATGATTACATTGCAGCAGACAACCCAGCAGCAGCGCAATTGGTTTTAGATGAAATACGTCGAGCGGCAGAAAGTCTGCCCAACTTTCCCATGCTGGGACATGTTGGATACAGGGTCGGAATTCGTGAACTCGTCATGTCGAAATATCCTTACACGCTGATTTACCGTGTAACCTCGAAGAAAATTGGCGTTGTTGCGGTAATTCACCAATCACGTAAGCACCTTCATAACCCATGACCATAATGCCAAGAGTGCATTCTATGTACCTCTCGCTAGATTTACTTCCGATTTAGAAATGGAGCAATACAAGGCTGATTAGTATGAATAACAAAAAGAACACAGAAAAACTTGCCTTGTTGGGCGGCACAAAAACCATACAGTCTCTATTCAAACGCTACAACCCAATTGGTGCGGAAGAAGTGGAGGCCGCTAAAAAAGTAATCGAAAGCGGAGTGTTATCGCAGTTTATAGGCGCGTGGCATGAAGACTTTTACGGCGGCCCCAAGGTAAAAGAATTTGAACGCCAATGCGCCGAATACTTTGGCGTAAAACACGCCATTACTGTGAATTCTGCAACCTCTGGCCTGATTGCCGCAGTCGGCGCAATTGGCATCGAGCCGGGCGACGAGGTGATCGTCAGCCCCTGGACCATGTGCGCCAGTGCCACTGCGATACTGCATTGGAACGCCATCCCGGTATTTGCCGACATAGAGCCTGACACATTTAACCTTGACCCCGCCTCAGTTGAAGCCAACATTACGCCCTACACCAAGGTCATCATGGCGGTGGATATTTTTGGGCACTCGGCCAACATGGATGCCATCATGGCGATTGCCGCCAAGCATGGCCTCAAGGTGATTTCCGATGCGGCACAAGCACCGGGCGCATTTTATAAAGGCAAATATGCGGGCACTATGGCGCACGTCGGGAGCTATAGTTTGAACTATCACAAACATATTCATACGGGCGAGGGTGGCATTCTTGTCACAAATGACGATGAAATTTGCGAGCGTTTGCAGTTGATTAGAAATCATGCTGAGGCAGTTGTGGGAGGCAAGGGTGTGACCAACCTCACCAATATGATCGGCTACAACTTTCGGCTGGGCGAAATTGAATGTGCCATAGGCATTGAGCAACTCAAAAAACTAAAGGGCTTTGTTGCTTCGCGCCAGCATTCCGCAGCGCGACTTACAGCAGGGCTTAAAGATTTGCAGGGGCTACGCACGCCAATTATTGAGCCGGATTGTACGCACGCTTACTATGTTTATCCTATGGTGTTGGACATTGATCTGCTCGGTGTTTCTCGCGCCCGCATTGTCGAGGCATTGCACGCAGAGGGTGTAATTGGGCTGGGCGCGAGTTACCAAAATCTACATCTACTCCCCATGTTCCAAAAGCAAATTGCGTATGGATCGAAAGGATTTCCATGGACTTCGGATATTTGCCACCGTGAAGTCAGCTACCAGCGGGGTATCTGTCCGGTGGCGGAAGACATGAATGACCGTTGTTATTTGGGTTTCGCCATGTGTTTGCACGAATTAACTGATGGCGATGCTGATTTGATTGTGGCGGCGTTTCACAAGGTGTGGGCAAACCTTAATGCGCTGCGTTAGTCGCTATAAACGTAGATGGACTGATGCCAATAATTTCGTTTAGATGAAAGCGCGCACCCTAATTGTGATCGTTCGCCAAGCGGGTTCGGCAGCGGGCATTATTCCTGCCGCTGAAGAGCTTCTGGGAAATGAAAGTGAATCGAGCGTATCTCTAGTCGTCATTGCATTCCCTCAAGCAGTTGCAACATGCAAAGAGGTGGCCGACCAGCCAGGGCAGTTAATGATGCACGCTGTAAAAACCGAAGATGAAGCGCGCAGTGTGTTCGCAAAAAATATTGGCAAAGCCAGTTTAATTATTACTGGTACCTCTGCCGAAGCGGAGGCCGACGCTTATTATTGGCGTGCAGCACGCAAGCACAAGGTTGAATCTATTGCCTACCTCGATCAATGGGTCAACATTGACCAGCGTTTTTTGGGTTTTACGCAAGAGGGCTGGCCAGATCATCTGGCCGTGATTGACACTCACGACGAAAGACTGGCGCGAGCGATTGCACCGGATAGTGTGCAAATTCACATAACGGGTAGTCCGGCGTTGGATCGCATTAAACGCGAGGTTGATCGGTTGCGAGTAAACGGAATAAAGGCCGACCCGAACCGTTTTGTTTTTGCTACCGAACCAGTCACAAATTTAGAGTTGTATCGTTTAGAAAATGGTTTTTGTGACGAGGATAGTTTTGATCTGCTTGTTGCGCTGATGCGCTTTCATCATCCCAGCGCAATCTTAGTGATGCGTCTGCATCCGCGGGATGGCCGCGAGCGTTGGCTGCCAAAATTGCCAGCCGATATTCGCATTGAGTGGGATAACGAAACTCGGGCAAATTGTTTAGCGCACGCTGGCAAAATATTTGGTATGCGCTCATTTTTTTTGTTAGAGGCTTTAGCTGCGGGTGTGCCTGTCGTCAGCCTGCAACCGAATAAAAAAACTTATTGCCCCCTAACGGATGGACGCATGCCAGTTGTAGCGAGGCCAGAGGACTATCGAATATGAGTGACAAACAAGCCGCGTTAGGCTTTCAAAAACTGGAATTAAACGAACTGCCAAAATATACGGGCTGGCCGAAAAGGTTGATGGAGGCAAGTGCTGCCACGCTGTATGTTAAGACTGCCCAAGAAGTTTACCGTGAATATGAGGGGGATAAGTGGAGTGTGCTATTTACGCAGATTGAGCAACAAAATCTTGGTGTAGATGAAGTTGAGGTCATGCAATTCAATAGCCCACAAAACATAGCCTGCTCGTTAGGCGATGACGTTTATATTGCCCCGCCTTTGGCTACGCGAGTTTTATTGGCATCAATCATTGCTGACAAAATTGAAAGCGTGCGGCACGTGGGCGACCCAATTGTAGAGTTGGGTGCAGGTACGGGCGCGGTCATTACTCGACTAGCTAAAGACAAACGTTTTGCCGATGCCACTTTTCATGCGGGCGATTTTTCTCCCTCCAGTATCAAGATTATTCAACACTTGGCTAAGGCCGAGAGTGTCACAATCGAAACGGGCATTTATGATTTTAATGCGACACAATCGGAACTCATTATTCCGCCTAATAGTGTCATCTACATCTCTTTTGCAATGGCTTATATGCAAAAAACAGATGTAGTTTTTTGGGGGCGGCTGATGCAGTTTAAGCCGCGTGCAATTCTGGTAGCGGAGCCGATTTATTCTTATTTCCGCGAGCAGACACTGCTTGGGTTACTTAGAAAACGTTACTACGAAGCGAATGATTATAATTGCGAGATACTTTCATCGATTCAAGAAGCGCAGCAACAAGGCATTTTGAAAATTGATCACGTTGAGGAAAACGTTATGGGTATTAATCCGCTATGTCCGGTATCGATGATTACGATCTTGCCAATGGTGAAAACCTTCACAAATTAAAATAAAGGTAGGTAATGAAAGTATTTTTTTTCCATATTGGCACACCGACCCCGATTCTTGAAACGGAACTAGAGTTAATCCGCAAGCATGAGAAATTAGGTGATTCTGTTCGGGTTCTTCAATGCACGGGCAACCTTCCTAGTTGCGGCATCAACCCCAGTCATGTTGCAAGTCGATGCGGAATGTGTCGCTCGAAGTTTAAGAATGGCTGGGAGGTACTAAATTCAAGTAAAAATGTTGAGCTAAAACAGTTTCCCCCCTACAAGCCTGAGTTACCTAATTCACATCCTATTTTTAATTCTGTGGATAATGTAAAGCTGTATCAATATGATAACGAGAATATCGGTTATGGGGTCGTTTCAAGCCTCACATCAATTTTTAGAGACCACCGTTTTAATACCCGCAAATATCATAAGGAGATAATTAGGGAGTTGAATACTGCTATACAAGTATATAAGACGCTAAAAAGAGAATTGGAAGAATTTAAGCCCACTTTGGTATATTTTTTCAACGGGAGACTTTCTACCCATCTGCCTGCAAAATTACTCTGTAAGCGAATGGGGATAGATTATTTTTCGTACGAGGTTGCCAATAAACCAAACAATTATAGGGTGATTAGGAATGGCATTCCTCATGGAGTAATTTCAACGAAGGAGGTTGACTTGATACGCTCCAATTGGACCAAAGAGCATGAAAAGATAGGGGAAGCATTTTTTAAAGTAAAAAGGATGGGCAGAGATGTTGGACAAATACCCTCCTATGTAAAGGGTCAAGCTAAAGATTCTTTGCCGAAAATATTTAGCCAAGATAAAAAAAATATAGCAATATTTTGTGGCACCATTGACGAATATGCAGGCATTGAAGAATGGAAAAATAAAATATACGAGCCCGATGAAACAGCGGGCATTAGTGAAATATTGGAGTCGTTTGAATCGGATAATCGGTTTATGTTTTACCTTCGTGTACACCCCCATATGAAAGAGGTGGCCAGCACGACAAGTCAGTTAATGGACATTCGAGAACTTAGTTTGCGTTTTAGTAACCTATGCGTTATATGGCCTGAAGACGTTATAGATTCTTATGCGCTGATGGATGCCTGTGAAAAAACAATTGTTTTTCATTCAACAATGGGGGCTGAGGCTACATATTGGGGGAAGCCCTCAATTTTGGCTGGGCACGCGCAGTATGAAAGCTTTAACTGCGCTTATACGCCTAAAACTCATGAGGAGCTGGTACGGCTTCTGGTTGAAGATATTAAGCCGTTACCTGCCGAATCAGCAATAAGATACGCATTTTGGATTATGGCTCATGGAATACCTTTTCAACACTTCAAACAAACGGGAAACAAGAACGGACTCGCTATCGGAACTTTTGATGGTGTCAAGATAAAGCCTAGCGCGCTTTCCGTGTTGTGGTACAAGGCACATATTTTTTCGGAGAGGGTAAAAAGGGTTATTAAAAAGCCTTCGCTGATCTTAAAAAAGCTCAAGAAATTTTTAAGAAAATAAGGGTGACAGTTGTAATTTTGAAAATATAATTTACAAAAGTGAGACCAAATTTGCTCGGCACGTCTGGATAGTTTCTGAATTTAATGGGAAGCTAGGCAATCTGTTAGACACTCTGTTTTCTATTGTTTATTAAGTTGCTATGCAATCGTCTGAGCAATATTGCCGGATACTACTGAAATGAGGTGATGGAATGACTATGAAAGTTTTGCAAAATAAATTGCAAATAAGTGAAGCACGCCAACAGATGAATAGCATGGGTATCTCCCATATTGATCCTCCTAGTTCCCGTTTGCAGTCACTCATGAAAAGGCTGGGTCTTGCAAATGGCGTAAAGATGGGAGATGTGGTGAAGAGTTGGGATGTGCTCACCACGATAAATTTCTTAAAAAGTTATGTGAAAAAAAACGAGCCGATACTCGATATTGGGTGTTATGCATCGGAGGTGATCGCTGCATTGCACAAACTGGGGTTTTCAAATTTAACAGGTGCGGATCTCAATCCAGATTTGCATAAAATGCCCTATCAAAATCTTATTCGCTACGAGACCACCAATTTTATGAGCACAAAATTTGAGGATGCATCATTTCAAGCGATTACGTCGATTTCTGTGATTGAGCATGGCTTTGATGGGCAAGCACTACTGCAAGAGATGTCCCGTCTCTTAAAGCCAGGTGGCTATTTCATCGCTTCATTTGATTATTGGCCTGAGAAAATAGATACCGTAGGCACGAAGTTTTTCGAGATGGAGTGGACAATATTTTCAAAGCAAGAGGTGGTTAATTTTATCGGGCAGGCGGCAGGTTATGGATTGATGCCCGTTGGCGAATGTCACTACGAAGGTAGAGATACGCCGATAGAGTGTGGTGGGAAAAAATATACATTTGGTTGGCTCGTTCTGCAAAAAAATGGAGTGTAATTTGCCGTTGAAAATTATGTTAATAACAGGCTCGTATCCGCCAATGAAATGTGGGGTTGGCGCGTATACGAGAAGACTGGTGATGGCATTGGCAGAACTCAGCGATGTTAGAATAACCGTGCTAACTGATGAGCGTGCTAGCGGTGTCGCAGATCAAGAAGGTGTTGAAGTCCTGCCAGTGATAAGGGGATGGCGCATCACTGAACTAGTTCGAATCGCAAAACATGTTCAGCAATCGAATCCAGATATTGTCCACATTCAATATCCAACTCAAGGATACTCAGGCAGAACACCTATACTCTTGCCTTTGTTAATGCGCTTATTAGGCAAGCCTTGTGTGCAAACATGGCATGAACCTATGCCCAGAAGGGTTGGATTACTTCTGGCAATTGGATTGGACGTACTAATTGCGGTAAGAGAACAGTTAATATCCAGCTTACCGAAATTAATTCAAAAAATACTGCGAATGACTAGAGTGGTATGGATTCCTGCAGCATCTTTGCTACCAACAGTTGTATTGAACGATGAAGAGCGATTAAAAATCTGGCATCAATACGTGTCTGGCAATGAGATTTTGTTGTCTTTTTACGGATTTGTGGCACCGCTTAAAGGGATTGAAATGCTGTTTGAAGTCGTGGCAAGAACAAATGCTAGGCTATTGATGGTATGTGATATTCGGGAAGATGATTATTATCATAAATCGTTACTGGATAAAATTACGGTGATGGGAATTCAGTCCCGTGTGAACATAATGGGCTTTTTGCCGGACGAGCAGTTGGCTACAATATTAGCCGCCTCAGACGCTGTTGTGTTTCCCTTCAGAGATGGGGCTGGGGCTTGGAATACATCTATTGACGGGGCGATTGCTCAAGGAGTTTTTGTTTTAACAACATCTTATACTGTTAATGGATACAACAAGGAAAAAAATATCTACTTTGTTAAACCCAGTGCAGTGGAAGAAATGATTGCTGCGATTCAAAGATACGCTGGGTATCGTATTCGACCTAAGCCATCGATGCTGGAATGGCAGAATATTGCAGAGCAGCATATAGGCATTTACAGAAAACTGATTTGCAAATGACGGCATTATCAATCTGTATCCCAACCTATAACTTTGGCCCATTCATTGGCCAAACATTAAATAGCCTTTTGCCACAAATTTCCACTGGTGTTGAGGTGATCATTCTGGATGGTGGCTCAACAGACGACACTGCTGACGTGGTGGCAAGCAGGCAGCGCAACTATCCGCAGTTGGCTTATCATCGCCAGAATTTTCGGGGTGGAATCGACAGAGATATTGAGAAAGTGGTCAGCTTGGCTCAGGGGAAATATTGTTGGTTATTTTCAGCAGATGACATCATGTTGCCCGGAGCGATAAACAAGGTACTAGAGGCCATCAAGTCAAACGATGATGTTTATCTCTGCGAGCATATTTTGTGTACTTTAGAGATGAAGCCTATTAGAGAACACCCGCCTTTTAACAATATGCCTCACTCTAAGTTGTTTAACCTTGCAGATATTTTGCAGAGAAAAGAATATTTTCGTTCGGCCAGAACCAGTGAGGCATTTTTCAGCTTTATGTCTGGCCCGATATTCAAAAAAGAAGTGTGGGATAGTGCAACCATACCGGAATCATTTCGAGGTACGTGCTGGATTGTTGCCGGGCATTTGTTAAGCGTGATACCCAAAGGGCTAACGGTCAATTACCTAAGCGAAAAGTTGATTTACAAACGTGGGGAGAACGACTCATTTTCAGATCAGGGTCTAGTAAACCGCTTCCGTATATCCATTGAAGGCTTTCGGCATGTGGCTAATGTTGTATTTGGCGAACACACCGAAGAGGCATTTCATTTAAGACGAGTAATACGAGGTGAGCAGACACTCCAAGATATATTGCGGGTAAAGTTAATGGCCGCAGAAAATCCAATAAAAGAAGATATTAAGGTGCTGAATCGTATCGTCGGCATGCATTATGCTGATTCTGGGTTAGAGAATTGGCTGAAGCGCGAACTTTACAGAATCGCCCCAGTTCCCGTGCTTAGGGTCGTTAAGAGCTTTAAAAAATATATAAATAACCTATTTTCGGTGCAATATTAATGGGGCATGTCCGGCTTTCAATATGTATCCCCACCTACAATTTCGGAGAGTTCATCGGTGAAACGCTCGAAAGTATCATAGAGCAGGCAGGTGATGAAGTGGAAATTGTTGTTGGAGACGGTGCTTCGACGGATAATACAGAAGAGGTTGTTCGGAGTTACCAATCAAAATTTCCTAGGCTTCGCTATCAGAAGTTCGAAAAAAAAGGGGGAATAGACTTAGATTTGGCCAGAACTATTGGGTTGGCTGGTGGGGATTATTGTTGGTTATTATCTAGTGATGATGTGTTGAGACTAGGTGCTATTAGGCGAGTTTTAGATGAAATACGACACGGACATGCAATATATTTGTGTAACAGAACAGATTGTGACCGAGAGCTCAACGAGATAATAAACAGATTTTGGTTAAAAAAAGAGAGTGGCGATGGTGTCTTTGATTTTTCAGATAGAGCAGTGTTGCTTGGATATTTGGAAGCCGCCCAATCACTAGGAGCGTTGTTTAGTTACATTAGCTCAATCATTGTTTCTCGTGAAAAATGGAAGGGCGTAAGTGACAATACGGCTGTTATGGGGAGTAATTACGCGCACGTCTACAAGCTTTTCTCCATAGCAACAAATGGGGGGAAAGTGAAATATATTACCAATTCCTTAGTATCAACTAGGCTCGACAACGATAGCTTTATGGTTAATGGTATTGTAAAAAGATTTTTGATTGACTTAGATGGCTACGAGCTTTTGTCCAGTTGTTTGTTTGATGAGAGCAGTGTTCGTGAAGCGTTTAAATCTGTTATGCGTAGAGAGCATAAATGGCTTCCCTTTGTGTTAGTTAACAAAGTTGAAGCACAAAGTGAATGGGACAATCTAGCACGTAAACTGCGTTCGTATGGTTACCACCCAGCTATATTATTTATGGCTGGAAGACTGGGCGGTTCTGTGAGGATGAGAGCATTTGCACGTTATTTGAGAGCGGGGGTCAGGTTTTTTTGGACACCTAAGTAAGCTTGGAGCCGTTATTTATTGCTCATGAGTCATTAGTATGTGGTGGTGTTTTAACTTAGTTAATGGGGTGAGATGGTAATGTATAAGCAAGTTGAAAAATGCAGAATTTGTGGCAATACACATTTGGAGTGCGTTCTGGACTTAGGGGAACAGATGTTAACGGGCGTGTTTCCTCGTACAAAAAACGCACAGATCACAACTGGACCGCTACGTTTGGTGAAGTGTACGGGCGGGGATGAGGTGTGCGGGCTTTTGCAGTTGGAGCACTCTTATGATTTGGGTGAGATGTATGGCGAGAATTATGGTTATCGCTCCGGCCTCAATGCCAGCATGGTGGCGCATTTGCACAACAAAGTTAAAAAAATCCTCGATCTGGTCGAGCTGCGCGAAGGCGATATGGTTATCGACATTGGCAGTAACGACAGCACCACGTTGCAGGCGTATCCTTCATCGGGCGCGGTACTGATAGGCATTGACCCGACAGGCGTCAAATTTCACAGCTATTACCCGCCACACATTCAGCTAATACCGGATTTCTTTTCTTCCGCTTTGGTGCAGGCGCGTTTCCCTGAGCAGAAGGCAAAAGTTATTACTTCATTCTCCATGTTCTATGACCTAGAAGACCCAGTGGACTTTATGCGCCAGGTGCATGACGTGCTGGCTGATGACGGGGTTTGGGTGTTTGAGCAAAGCTATATGCCGACTATGCTGGATACGAATTCGTACGACACGGTGTGCCATGAACACTTGGAGTTTTATACGCTGCGCCAGATTAAATGGATGACAGATCGGGCGGGCTTCAAGATTGTAGATGTCGAGTTCAATGATGTTAACGGGGGTAGTTTTTCCGTCACCGTTGCGAAATCATCGGGAGGCGAAGGAATTATCCCTACAGTGCAAAAGATATTGGATGACGAGCGTGCGGCGGGACTCGACACGCTCGTCCCCTATCAAGCTTTTGCCGAGCGTGTTGCACACTCCAAGAAAGAGTTATTGGCATTCATAAAGTCCGCACATGCAGAGGGCAAGAGCGTGGCGGCATTGGGTGCTTCAACCAAGGGAAATGTGTTGCTGCAATATTGCGGGATCACTGAAAAAGATATTGCGTGCGTCGGTGAGGTGAATGTCGAAAAATACGGCTGTTTCACGCCGGGCACATGGATACCGATCATACCGGAAGATTACCTCCTCCAGAATGAGCCGGATTATTTGATCGTTCTTCCATGGCATTTTAGGAAATTTTTTGTGGCTAAGCGTAAGTGGAAACATGCAAAATTGGTTTTCCCTTTGCCATGCCTTGAAATTGTATAGCTTGCCCAAATGCAGATAAGCCTAATAATTGGGGAGATTGATAAGTGGTAGCTTTGTTATGGGTGATTTTTTGTAAGTAGAGCTATCAACCTAGCTTTTAGCGCGTAGATTTTAAGCGTCGCATATCAGCATCAACCATCATTTGAATGAGCGTCTCAAGATTGGTCTTTGGTTTCCAGCCTAGTTTGGTCATTGCCTTGGCTGGATTGCCGAGTAAGACATCCACTTCCGCAGGGCGGAAAAATTTTGGATCAATGACGACATGCTCTTCATAGTTCAGACCGACATGCGCGAAGGCGATCTTGCACATATCTCGTACAGTAGTGGTAACACCCGTGGCAATGACATAATCATCGGCTTTCGGTTGTTGCAACATCAACCACATCGCTTCTACGTAGTCGCCTGCAAAGCCCCAATCTCTTTTTGCATCAATATTACCTAGGCGCAATTCTTTTTGTTTGCCTAGTTTAATGCGAGCGACAGCATCAGTCACTTTGCGAGTAACAAACTCGATGCCGCGCAGGGGCGATTCGTGGTTAAACAGAATGCCGCTGGAGGCGTGTAGATTAAAGCTTTCGCGGTAGTTGATGGTAATCCAGTGACCATAAAGTTTTGCAACGCCATAAGGGCTGCGCGGATAGAAGGGGGTGTTCTCATCTTGATGGTCAGCTTGAATCAGCCCGAACATTTCGCTGGTGGAGGCTTGATAAAAACGAATGCCTACATCCACATCACGAATTGCTTCAAGACATTTAGTGACGGCAACCCCATCTACTTCTGCGGTCAGTATAGGCTGCTCCCAAGAGGTTGCCACAAAGCTTTGCGCGCCGAGGTTGTATAGTTCACTGGCCTGTGAAGTTTTAAGTGCGCGTGTAATTGAGCCTTGATCGGTAAGGTCGCCATTGATCAATTGCACATCGTTTTCAATACCCAGTTCGCGCAAACGCCACAAAGTATCGGTAGAGCGGCGCGCAAGTAAACCATGCACTTCATAATCTTTTTCTAAAAGAAATTTGGCAAGATAAGCACCATCCTGCCCGGTGATTCCAGTAATTAAAGCCCGCTTAGTCATGTTTAAGTTTTCCTATCCAATGTTGAAGAATTTCGTTAAGCGTTTCGTTGATTTGTCTGTGCGGCTGCCAGCCTGTTTGCTGCTTAAGCTTGCTTGCATTGCAAACCAAACAACGCTGTTCGGCAAGTCTAAAGCGTGTCATATCAACGGTTATTTTGGCGGATATGCCAGCTATGCTAATGAGTGAATCAAGAATGTCTGATACCTTGCACTCTTGCCCGGAGCCAACATTATAAATTTCGCCAGATTTGCCATTGATGAGCAATCCCAAATAAGCATCTACGATATCTCGAACGTCAGTGAAATCGCGAGTTACATTTAAATCTCCCACCTGTATTTCAGCGGCGCGCAACCCTAGAGTAATTTCAGCTATTTGCTTGGCAAAGCTAGAGATCGCAAAATTTTCTGTCTGTCCGGGGCCGATATGGTTAAAGGGGCGAGCCATGATAATTTCGAATGATCCGGTTTGTGACCATTGGTAACACAAAGCTTCTGCAGCTACTTTGCTGACCGCGTAGGGGTTGCGTGGGCGTAGTGGTTGTTCTTCACGGATAGGCAAATCTGTTTCTGACACCAAGCCGTAAGTATCTGCGGAGCCGACAAACAATAAACGGCCAACAAAATTATTTGCAGCTAATGCTTGTAGCAGATTAAGCGTCCCTAAAAAATTGACTTGATAAGTTGTGTTGGGGTTAGTAAATGAAGTTGGCACATGGCTTTGTGCCGCGAGATGAATGACCATATCTGGTTGTGCCTGACGAAAGACGTTATCTAATGATGGTCGGTCAGTTATATCAAAAGGGGTATCAACGCACACCAGCTCAAAAGTTGATTGCCAATCCGCACCTGAAATTGCTAGCTGAACATGGCTGCCAACAAAGCCATGTGCACCTGTAATAAATAATCTTTTTTTGGCGGTCATAGGTGACGAAACAGTTACTTATTCTGTGCGGAATGATGTCGCCCGTAATGGTCATCAAAGCGGACGATATCGTCCTCCCCTAGGTAATGCCCTGACTGAACTTCTATAACTTCAAGATCTATTTGCCCAGGATTTTCTAGGCGGTGCTTAACGCCCAATGGGATATAGGTGGATTGATTTTCGGTCAAAGTAAATACATTATCACCACAAGTTACTTCAGCTGTGCCGCGCACTATGACCCAGTGCTCCGCACGATGGTGATGTTTTTGTAATGAGAGGCAGGCACCTGGTTTAACGACGATACGCTTGACTTGAAATCGCTCACCTACATCAATAGAGTCATAATATCCCCAGGGGCGGTGGACCTTACGATGGTTTAGGGTGTGCGTGCGATTTGCAGATTTTAGATTGGATACAATCATTTTAATTTGCTGCATTTTATTTTTGTTCGCCACTAATACTGCGTCTGAAGTTTCGATCACGACAATATCATCCAGCCCCAAACAAGCGACCAAGCGGCTATCTGCAATTATTAAAGAATTACTGCTGTCCTCCAATAACACATCGCCTTGCACGGCATTGCCCGATTCGTCTTTGGCGGAGACATTCCATACGGAATCCCACGCACCCACATCCGACCACCCAGCTTTCAGTGGAACAACGCGTGCTTGAATGCCTAATTCAGGCGTATTATTCAAATGCTCCATGACGGCGTAATCAATTGAGTCGGCAGGGCAATCAAAAAAAGTATCTCGGTTAATACGAATAAAGTCTGTATCGCGATTTGCATGAGCGTATGCGTTTTCGCAAGCGGTAGCGATTGCTGGGTTAAAGTGGCCGATGGCTTTCATCCAAACACTGGCTTTCATCATGAACATGCCGCTATTCCACAAATGACTACCATCCACTACATAACGCTGAGCTGTTGCGTAATCCGGCTTTTCAACGAAAGCAGCAATCATCCTGACTTCTGATCCGGGCAGAACCTCTCCAAGCTCAATATACCCAAAGCCGGTTTCAGGTTTGTCAGGAACAATTCCAAAGGTGACAATTGCCCCCTGCATGGCTTCAGTCGCTCCAGCATTGATGGCTAAGTGAAACGCTGCGTTGTCACGTATTACATGATCGGCTGGCATGACCAGTAAAATAGGATCGTTTGTTGGATCGACAAGTGCCACTAATGCAGCCAAGGTCAATGCGGGTGCAGTATTCCGTCCAAATGGCTCGAGTAGTAGGGTGGGCTTGGTAAAACCAATTTCAAGTAATTGTTCCGCAGTAATAAATCTATATTCTTCGTTGGAGACGACGATGGGGTTGAGTGCAACGGGCATCGCTCCTGAAAAATTTATCATGCGCGCTGCTGTGGCTTGCAACATCGTTTCTTTGCTGGTCAGCGAAAGTAATTGTTTAGGGTATCTTTCGCGTGAAAGTGGCCATAAACGCGTGCCCGATCCCCCGGAAAGAATGACTGGCTGAATGAAGGTGGATAACATTTTGGTCGTGATGTTGGTGGCTGGCACTCTATTGAAAAAAGAAGGAGAGTTGTTGAGGCATACTCAAACTAGAGTTTGGATTGTACCGTACCTCAAATATGTTCGCCAAAATTAAGGTGGGGTGAAAATTAGTGATACCATTCGCCAAAAATATATTTTGTGTGAACATTGGTTTAATAAGGCAAGCAAACGCTATTAGTATGAAAATTGGAATTGATGCACAGATGCTTTGTGGGGTGGTAACCGGAATTGAGCGTTACGCATCAGAGATGGTGCATGAATTTTTTCAAGCCAATCCGCAGGCTGAGTTTTTTCTTTACTCACCAAAATCATTGACAATTGATGTACCTAGCAGGGCGAATATAAAGGTGCGTGAAGCGAATGTCACCCGCCGCGCTGGAAAAACTCTGTGGTCCCAAACGCAACTTCCTTATTGGGCGAATCAAGATAATCTGGATGTGTTTTGGGGGCCAACACATCGGTTACCCAGGTTGCTATCCAATAAAGTGGCTCGCGTAGTAACGATACATGATTTGGTCTGGAAACATGCGGGTGAAACCATGCCCCACATTAACCGCTTGGCTGAACAGTGTTTGATGCCGGATGCGATTCGCCTAGCAGATAGAATCATGGCCGATTCGCACAGTACTGCGGATGCGATTGTCACTGAATTTCCTTGGGCGAGGGAGCGCGTCCGTGTGGTGCATTTGGGAGCGACTGTATTGCCTGCCCCATTGGGGTTTAATGAGTTGCGGGCTTTAAAAATTGATCGTGCCTATTTTTTATTTGTAGGCACACTTGAGCCAAGGAAAAATTTGCGCCGGCTCCTTGAAGCATATGCGTCACTGGATGACGCAATTAAAAAGCAGACGTTATTGGTTATTGCAGGAGGCAAGGGTTGGGGAAATGTAGATTTGGTTTCTCTCATTCAATCGCTCGGTTTGAATGAGTCTGTGCGATTGACGGGCTATGTGACTGAGCAACAGTTATCCACCCTGTACGCTCATGCACGCTTTTTGGCGATGCCTTCTTTGTACGAAGGTTTCGGGCTGCCTTTGGTGGAAGCCATGTCGTTTGGCACCCCTGTATTAACCTCTTCATGCTCTTCATTGCCCGAAGTGGCTGGAGACGCAGGCATATTGGTTGATCCCCATAATACAAATTCAGTAGCATCCGGGTTGTTGCAGATGCTGAAAGATGATGCGTTGCGAAACGAACTGGCAGTTCGTGCGAAAGTGAATGTAGCACGCTTTAGTTGGGAAAAGGCCGCGAAAGAAACTATGAAAATTTTTCAGGAAGCAATTGATACTAGAAAAGCAAGGCAGTAGTAAAAATGCATAAAAAATTACAAGCATTGCAGGTATATCGCACCTATTTTCCTGACCCTCCCGGCGGATTACAAGAGGCGATTCGTCAGATTGCGATTGCTACTTCAAGTTATGACATTCAGAGCAAAATATTTACGCTGTCGCCCAAGCCAGATCCAGTAATCATTTCTAGGCCAGAAGGACAGGTTGTTAGGGCGCGGTCATGGGCAGCACCCGCCTCATGCGATTTGGGCGGGGTAACTGCTTTTAAACGATTTGCCGAGGTGTGCACACAATCTGATGTTGTTCATTACCAATTTCCTTGGCCATTTGCAGATGTACTTCATGCGGTAGTACGGCCAACAGTACCCGCACTACTGACTTACCAATCAGATGTGATTAGACAAAAAATGTTGGGCGCAATGTACGCACCTCTGATGTGGCGCACATTAAAATCAATGCGGGTTATTGTCGCAACTTCACCTGCGTATGCACGCACCAGCCCCGTGCTTTCTCACCCGTCCATTCGTGACAAAGTGCGCGTAATCCCGAACGGAATTGTCGAAGAATCTTATCCTAAAGAAGCGGATGGGGCGGTGTTTGATCGCATCAAATTGGGGCGGGGTGAACCTTATTTTTTGTTCATTGGTGTGTTGCGTTATTACAAGGGGTTGCACACCCTTGTGCAGGCAGCTCGTCACGTTGATGCAAAGATAGTTGTTGCGGGTTCTGGCCCAGAAGAAGGTAACTTGAAAGAGTTGTCCGAGCAGCTTGGTGCAAAAAATATTATATTCGCCGGACAAATTACCGAAGCTGAAAAAGTTGCTTTGTTGCAATCATGCCGAGCTTTAGTGTTGCCTTCACATGTGCGTTCGGAGGCATTTGGCATGGTTTTAGTTGAGGCGGCGATGTTTGGGCGGCCTCAAATTTCATGTGAAATTGGCACAGGAACTTCATTTGTGAATACTCATGAAGAAAGTGGGCTAGTTGTGCCACCTGAAAACCCTGCCGAATTAGCGCAAGCTATGATTTCATTATTGCAAGATACCTCTTTGGCAGAGCAACTTGGAGTGGGGGCACGCGCTCGGTATGAGCGTTTGTTCTCAGGGGTTGCGTTAGGCAAGGCGTATGCCGATTTGTATCGTGAAGTAACAATGAGACTGTGATTAGGGGTGTTTGTAATTGGCGCGAAAAGGTTGACTGGAACATGAAATATCTCATTACTGGGTCAACCGGTTTTGTCGGCCGGGCACTGTGTGCCGAGTTGCTGCGGCAGGGGCAATCGGTTACAGCGGCGGTGCGCTCGTCTAGCCAGCTGCAGGGCAATATCAAGCAGGTTGAAATCGGCAATATGGATGGCGACACAGATTGGTCTGCCGCGTTGCCCGGTGTAGAGGTGGTCATTCATCTCGCGGCACGTGTGCATGTGATGCATGATGATACCGCTGATCCTTTAGCTGAATTTCGGGTAGTAAACACAGCAGGTACAGAACACCTAGCGCGCTGTGCAGCTGCAGCAGGTGTGAAAAGATTGGTGTATGTCAGTTCGATTAAGGTGAATGGCGAAGCTACCATGCTCGCCCTCTCCCCAGCCCTCTCCCGCTCGGCGGGAGAGGGAGTCGAGCAGTTGCAGAAAAATTATTTTTCAGAAGCTGACGCGCCTAATCCGCAAGATCCCTACGGTATTTCTAAACACGAAGCTGAACAAGCGCTGCATCGCGTCGCGCAAGAAACAGGTTTGGAGATCGTCATCGTGCGCCCACCGCTGGTGTACGGTCGCGGTGTAAAAGGTAATTTCGCGCAGATGTTAAAAAGCGTTGCAAAAAATATTCCGCTGCCTTTCGCCGCTGTCAAAAATCTCCGTAG
>Ga0209824_10000505_pt1 | contig 24113 bp, 25 predicted proteins | sample VDWuncwatermetaG_FD_184124 | JGI IMG/M metagenome (GOLD analysis project Ga0209824, IMG submission 184124) | Wastewater microbial communities from Netherlands to study Microbial Dark Matter (Phase II) - VDW unchlorinated drinking water (SPAdes)... ...
GTTTTATAACGCAGCGTTGTCAATTTATCCGCATGCGCTGGGATGTTATTAAATAACAGAAGCAAGATCAAAGTTGAAAGAAATATTTTCTTAATCATTATTTCAGCAATTTTTCCTCGTTTGATGCGTGCGGATTGTGGCATTCCATGCAGATATCCTGGCCTTCGTGCATAGGGTTTGCCCTTATTTCCTTTTCGTCGTGACAGGTAAAACATAATTTCGGGACCGGCTCTTTTAATATAAATTTGTTAGGTGACTTATGCGGATCGTGGCAGCCGACGCAGCCCTCTTCGCTGACAGGATAATGAACCGTCTTTTTGCCCTTTGTAAAGTCATCGTGGCAGCCAAAACACAACTCCTTGCCTTTCAAGGCAAGCTTCTGCGAAAATTTTGAATCATGGCAGCTGTCGCACTCATCTTTCAAGAATGGCAGATGAAAAAATTGGACAGGCGCCGGCGGTAACACCGTCTTGTTTTTTATCTCATTTTTCGATTTTGCCTTTTCATCTTTTTTATCGGGCGCGGGATTTTTCTCTTCATGAACGGGTACGCCGTCAATAAAAGTGCGCAATAATTTATCGCTTGCCTCTTTGCTGCAACCCGTTAAAAGAGGAGAAAAAAAAAGCATGAGGACTAAAACGCCGGGTAATCCTTTAAACATTTCGTTTATCTCTTATGCCCGAAGCCGAATACGCTCAATTTCCGGTCTCCGTACTGGCTTGTTACAAAAACAAGGTATTCAATTTCAAAACTCGGGTCAGCTAAAGATGAAAAGTAATCCTTTAACGCATAATCTATCGTGACACCCGCCGGCAGGACCAAGGAGGCGCTTCCTCCCGGCTCTCCGAAGAACAGGAGCAATTTCCCTTCCTTATCAAAGATCTGCACATTTTCAAAGGCAGCATCAACCACATAAACCCTGCCTTCTTTATCCACAGTAATCCCTTTTGGCCTGGAAAACTGGCCGGCTGCATCCCCCTGGGAACCGATACTCATCAGAAATTTGCCGTCTGAACTATATTTTTGCACCTTGAAGGAGCCCATGTCTGAGACATATATATCCCCTTCTTCGTCGACCGCCATATTTGTCGGTGAAAATAACTTGGCCTCTTCTGCCGCATCTTCCGCGGGTATGCTCGATAAATACTGCCTGTCTTTTAACCCGAAGATCCTTATAGAATGCGTTTTAATGTCGCATACATAAATCTTATCGCCCCTGATCGCAACGTCTGTAGGCTTAAATTCTGATTTATTGCCTATAGCGCCCAAAGAATTCCCGGCCTCATCAAAAATCACCACCTGGCCGCGCCTCGAGTCCGCGACATACATATCGCCATTTGTATCAAAACTCAAATTTATAGGGGCGATTAACTGGCCTTCTTTCTTCGGCCTGAAATATTCGAATTTTCTTCTCTCGATATCCAGGACATCTATGGAGTTGAGCACCGTATCGCAGATATATATCTTATTGCCATGAGCAGCCACGCCGTATGGCTTAACTATCGGCTTTGTGCTCTTCTCATCCCCCAATATAAACTTCCTGAATGTGCCAGGGGCAGCCTCAAGATCGCCGGATGAGGAGAAACTTGTTAAAAACTGAAGGCGCGGCGCCTCGGGCGCGGGCGGCCAGAATATCGGCCCTGCATTCTCCTGTGTGATCTTTGGAGCGGTTGCGCACCCTGAAACAAAAATGAAAAGAATTAAAATTACGGAACTCAACTCTAAAAATTTATTCTTCTTATCTGCCATTTTATTATAGTATCCTCATTTATCCCGCGCCGCGGGCGGAACCCGCGGCGCGGGATTTACCTTCTTAATAACCTAAGTCGAACAACTCATTTGTTATGGCAAGTCAAACAAAGAGTACTGGCTGCATTATTTACCAGAAGCAGATGAGCGGCTGTAGCCGAATCACCTTTGTCCGCATGCACATCGTGGCATGAAGCGCATTCAACCTTATGGCCGATAAGCATAGCTGCGTCAATGGTTTTCCCGCCCAACGCCCCTACAGTTTTTACTGTTGGATTAGATAAAGTGCCATCAGCAGTTGCCAATGCGGTATCATAAGTAAAAGACACGGGATGATCATTGGAAAGATCGGTGCCGAGCTTATCCTCGCCGCTTATAAAGTTTGTGCCTACCTTGCCGCCGAAAGAATCAAGGGCAACGGTTCCATCATGGCAGCTTAAGCAAGCCTTAGATGAAGCGCTTGGTTGACCCACTGTGGCATTTAAACTTGGGCTGGAATAAAGTATAAACGTGGCTGATGTTAAGACATGGTTCCATAACGGCGCGATAGTACTGCTTGCGTTATGCGGCGTATGACAAACTACGCAGATTTCCCCTGTTGTATTCCAACTCTTGCTTTTAAAGTCATGTCCAGAGCCGGTAATCGCGGCAAACGCCGTCCTCATCGCAATAAGACTTATGACCGTTAAAACCAAAATAACCATTACAAATTTTTTATTCATTGGTTTCACCTCCTTTCTTTTAAAAAATTTTATTATGTACAAAACACACTTACCTATAATCAGGCATAGCTGTGCAACCCCGATAATAAATAATTCACTCCGAAATAGGTAAAGAGCATCGCTAAAAATCCGATTACAGCTAACCACGCCGCCTTTTGGCCTTTCCATCCTTTGACTAAACGCGTATGCAGGTAGATAGCGTAAATAAACCATGTAATCAGAGACCATGTTTCTTTAGGGTCCCAGCTCCAATAGGTCCCCCAGGCACTATTTGCCCAGACAGCGCCGGTAATAATGCCCATGGTCAAAAACAAAAAACCAAACGCGATAATCTTGTAACTTACTGTGTCTAATTTAACAATCTCATCTTTCTTAAATAAAATGATGAGGCCGGAAACGAACCCTACAGTTAATGCCGAGTATCCTATAAAGCACGTTAATACATGTATCGTAAGCCAGTTGCTTTTTAAGGCTGGCACAAGCGGGGCTATCTCTTTATCCAGAAATGAAGCGTAACCCAATGCAAGCAAGCCCATCAAGGCCACAAGGCTTGAAATACTTTTAATCTTATATCTTAAGTCAATAAAGAGAAGGACCAGGCCGATTGCCCAGGAGAAAATAACCAGCGACTCAAACATATCGCTTAAAGGAGGCCTTCCGGCAATATGCCAACGCATGGCTGTATATGCCGTAAGACAGGCTACCGCGCAGAAGACAAAAGCCCTGGCCAAAAACAACAGGGCCTTGTGATTAAAAAATACCTCCAGAAAATAAAAAACCATTGCCAGAAAATAAGCCGCGAAAGCGACATTTAGCAGTATAGAATACATATTATTCTCTCCTTAATAAAGGACTGATATAAAACCTTATGCTTAATCCCAGAATAAACAAGATAAACCCCAGATATACCACGCCCACGCCCGGGTCCTTTACCACTTTCAGGCCGGTCCAGTTAAGGCGTTCTTGATCATAATTGTGTTGGAAAAAAATATATCCTTGAAACTTAACAGGAGAATTTACCCGTATATCCCTGCTAATCATTTCTCTGCCGCCTTTTATTATGGTAACCTTACTGATAAAATCTTTAGGCCGCCTGCCAACCCAATTGTAAACAAACTTATAATTACTTTTTATTGATTGGTGCATGTCAGGATACCTGGCAAAAACCCAGAATTTATCCTGGAAGCCGTCTTTGCCTTTAAGCTCCACCTGTATCGCCGGATTATTCGCATTTGTTGACCTGCTTGAGGCCTCTTTTGTGGACATATCCATCACAAAATCAGGCAGATAACGCAAAATCTTAACTTTATAACCGGTGCCGGCGATCTCCTGCTCAGCGCCTACAGCGGTTGGAATTTCAGCTATCAACTTTCCGTCATAAACCGACAATTTTTCTTTCGGGTCAATACTCTCGTTATATATAAAATCATCCAGCCTGACGGAAAACCCCAGATCAACATGTTTCTTCCCAACCTCAAAAGAACCGGCCTCTTCTGCCTTATTGATCTTCATATACCCTTTTTGACCATATACCATCCCTATGAGCGCCCCGGTTAATATGACCAAAACGCTGACGTGGCAGATAAATGTGCCTAATTGACGGCCTTTGAAGGATAGCCTATTTAATATACATGCCATCAAATTCAGAGAAATCATGACTAAAGGCAAAATAAACCACCAGGAATTATAAACATCCGCTAAGCCCGTTTTTAATAATAAGCTGTAGCCGTACTGCCCGTATCTGCTTATATAAAACGCCGGCTCTTCATTTTGCGCGATGAATGTGCCTATCAAAGAAAGCGCGCATATGATAGCGAGCAGCCATATTGCCAGTTTTATTGAGGAAAAAAATTTCCATAGTTTAGTTTGTCTCATAGGCATATCATGCTCCTTTTTTAGGCGCCTTTCCGGTTATTATAGAAAAATTTAACGGATAATGGTCCGGATCAAATATAGCAAAATATATATGCCAGACGAGAACCGCTAAAACAGCGAGGACGGCTTCATAATAATGTACGGCCCTTGCGACATCCAATATCCATTTAGGAAAATACTGAAGGAAAAAATTCTCAAAGGTGAGCATCAGGCCTGTTACAAACATAATGACAGACCCCCATATAAGGGCCCAGTACTCCGCTTTCTCGATGTAATTATAAACCCCATGCTCGGGTTTTGTTTTATCAATGCCTAAATTGTGCCTTGTCATTTTAATAAGATCAAGGAAATCTTTCCATTTAGGCATCAATGCCTTAAGCTGTTCTTTTCCCCTCTTTGTGAAAGATAAATAGTAAATATGATAGGCGGCAAGGGCGATAAAAATGCCTGCCATTACTCTATGGATGATCCCGCGCAAGTCAAAGCCTGCATCCCAGATCGTAAATGGCGCTGCCCACCAGGCATGCTGATATCTTAAAGCAAAACCGGTGTAGGCCAATATAATAAAGGAGAACGTAAGAACTGTATGCTGGATGCGCTCGCTTTTTGTAAAACGGATGTCTTTAGCCTCTTCGTGATATCTCCTGTAATAGGCCTTAAATTTAGGTATAAAATCAAGCATATTATGCGCTGCCATCCCGCCGATGGTCAACACAATGAGAATAATATAGAACAGGGTAACATAATAAACCGCCTTATCCTGCCCTCGAGAGGGAGACAGATGAACAGACCCCTTGGCCAGCTCGTTTCCCGCGTTCGGATGGCATTTCCCGCATGTCCGCGAAAGATTGTTCTTATTAACAGCGGACTCGGGGTCGCTGGAGGGAAGTATGTTATGGGCCCCGTGACAGCTGACGCAATTAGCCACCGTGACTATGCCCATTTTATTCGCCAAGCCATGATAACTCTGATAATAAGTCTTTAAGCGATCCGTCGGTAAATGGTATTTGCTTGTAATTCTTTCAGAGCCATGGCACTGGCCGCATGTCTTTTCCGCAATCGCAGTCGGATATACTGAAGACAAGGGGTTTTTACGCGACTTTATGGTATGTTCGCCGTGGCAATCAGTGCAGACAGGGGCATCTCGCACGCCGGCTGTCGACGCTTTCCCATGGACGCTGCGTAAATAGGTATTAAGCACATTCTCATGGCATTTACCGCAGGTATTGGGTACATTCTGCCGATAGATCTTGGATTTAGGGTTGCTCGGCGATGACAAATTATGGGAACCATGGCAATCGGTGCATACAGCGGCTGAAGTCAACCCCTTTTCCATGAGCGCCTGGCCATGGACAGTTTCTGAATACGTCACAACCGGCTTCTTTTCCAATAAATTATATTGGGCCATCTTCTTTTCATCTTCATGGCACTTGGCGCACGTTTTGGGAATATTAAAGCGGGCTATCGGCGATTCAGGGTTGCGCGCATCTACGATAGCGTGAGGTTTGCCGTGACAATCAAGGCAGTTCGCCGCCGAGGTACCGGCCTTCACCGCGCGGCCGTGATCAGAGGCGTTATAAACAGCGGATTCACTGTTATGGCAACCCGAGCAATCCACTCTGACTGGTTTGTCAGAATGAGGAATATCCTTAATATCATTGTGGCACGATGTGCAAAGATTGGATGCGTGGACGGAACCACTAAACGTTTTAATATTAAATTCCTCGTGGCACTTTAAGCAATCTTCGTTTAAGATATCCTGTTTACAAAAGGATTGTGCGGGAAAAAAGATAATAAAAAGAAACGAAAAAAACGCAATCCCTCCCGCATAAACCCGGATTTTATTATTCATAATGGTTAAAAATATCTTTCCTAATTACTTACGATTTTGGCAGAGGATGAGCAATCTTTTTATAGTATTCGTCAAAATTAAATTCTTTGTAGTAAGGGCTTTCCGAATTGTGGCACTTGACACATACCTCTTTTGTCGGGATAACAAGGCCTGCTTCGATCGCCTTTTGTTTATCCTTCATAACCGTCATGCCCTTATAGTCGCTGCCCGCGCCGTGGCAAGATTCGCACTGCACGCCGCCGGCGATATTAAATGACTCGCTTTTTAGATTATCCGCTGCGCCGAAAGCTGTCACATGGCACTTGACGCACTCCGGCGATTTCTGCGGATCGGTCTTTAAGCCGGCTTTTTGGGCTGTCTTTTTCGCGTCGTCAGAAGCTAATGTCTCATACGCCTTAGCGTGCTTACTGTCAGCCCAATGCTTATACTGATTGCCTTTGGCCTCGCTCATATGGCACATCTTGCATTTACTGACGCCTACGTACTGATGCTCATCCGCGCGCGCCGCGCCCGCCAAACACACTGCCGTCATAAAACACGCCGCTAATAAAACTCTTTTACTCATCCTAATTTCCTCCAATGTTATTGTCATTCTGACATACTTATAGTATCTATTTTTTTTCTAACATTTTTATCCTGAAATACAACGCTAAAGAGAAAACAAAAATTAAAAGTATAACAAGGCTATACCATTTTTTTCTAAAATTAAATTTGTCTATTGCTTTTTGGGCAAGCATCAAAGCTTTTTGGGCCAATGACTTGCCTTCGCCGACAACAGAGGCCACCTCTTCTTTGGAGAACGAATGTATATAGGTCCTTGCCTTGGTTAAAGAATTATTCGCTTCGTTAATATCGAATTGCGCGTCACTCACCTCCATTCCTAGCCGCTCGGCCTTTGAAGTCGATTCTTTTGCCTCGGCGATCTCTGTTTTAAAATCTTCGATGGAATTTTTAATAGCTAACGCGGTCTTAAAGCCTTTGGATGACGGGTTGTGGCATTTCAGGCATACAGCTCCGAGGCCTGTGCCAAGCATATCATCAGATGGTTTCATAATCTTATGGTTGCCGTGGCATGCCTCACATTCAGGAATGCCTAACCTGTCGTGAGCTGACTTATGCGGGCTCTTGCTGAACAAGTCATATGTTAAGGCATGGCACTGGCTGCAGATATTTCCGACATATATCGCCCGCGGCAAACCTGCGTCATGATTGCCATGGCAATTTTTACAGGACGGGCTGGACCTGTCCCCCTTAACAAGAAGCGCCTGGCCGTGAACGCTCTCTTTATAATCATCGATCTGATTGGTGGGTATGCCGTATTCCTTCATATATTCCTTATCCGAATGGCACCTGGCGCAGGTATTAGGCACGTTCAAGGCATAGGTAGGCGATGCAGGGTTATTCGCGGCCAGAATGTTATGGGCATTATGACAACTGGTGCAAACCGCGGATTTCTTATCGCCAAGGGCGTTTAATTTCCCGTGCTGGCTTACCTCATACTTGCTTAGCTGATCAGTAGGTATGTTCGGATTATATCTTTTCATATAATCTGCGTCAGAATGGCACCTGGCGCAGAATTTAGGTATATCTGCTCTTGCGGGTTTGCCTAGAAATCCTTTTGATGTATCCATAGCTATGGATACATCAAGAGAGGCAGGGTTTCCGCCGTGACAGTCAACGCATAGCACCACTTTTTTCGCATGCGCGTCATCCTGGCTGAATTTTTCCTTATGACACTCAAGGCATGAATTCATGGCTTCAGCGCTAAAAGCCTGGCTGCTAAAACACATAATACCTAAAACAAACAAACCGTATTTAAGAAAACTTTTTTTAATCATTGCCTTCCCTTATCAATTAAACCCCAAACAGTCATAAAAATCATAAAGATAAGCATAAAGATGCCTAATAATGTTAAAAACAGGTTCTTCTTCTCCTTGCGTGACCAGATATCAATAAAAGGCAATATCAACAAAATAAACCCCATTACGCCAAAGCCCAAAATGCCGATCACTTCGCCGTCAAAGATAAAAATCTTGCTGGGTATAAGTTTAAGCGTCTGAAACATCCATAAAAAATACCATTCGGGCTTTATCCCTGCCGGCGTAGACACAAAGGGGTCGACCTTTTTGCCTAATTCCGCCGGCAAGTACACCGCCAGAGACGCCAGAACGCCTAAAGCAAGCATCCAGGCTAATATATCCCTTAATAAAAAATTCGGAAAAAACGGGATTGATTTTTTTTCCTGCCTGTCTTTAACCGAAAGCGGCTCAGACATTCCCTGAAGCTGCACAAACGCCAGGTGTAGCCCTAAAACGGCAAATATGCACAGAGGAAGCACTATTATGTGGCAGGCGAAAAATCTTCCCAATGTCGCGTCCGACACCTCTTCGCCTCCGCGCAATATCGTCCTTAAGAAACCGCCTACATAAGGCACAGAACCCGCGATCTGCGTGCCTACCTTTGTCGCAAAAAAAGACAATTCATTCCATGGCAGGAGGTATCCTGTAAAACCGATCCCCAGCGTCATAAAAAACAGGAAAACTCCCGTAATCCAGGTTAATTCGCGCGGCGGACGATATGACCGCAGAAAGAATGTTGAGAATATGTGAATAAAAACCGTGAATATCATAAGATTGGCGCTCCAGGCATGTACGGAACGAATCAACCAGCCAAACTCAACCTTAGTCATTATAAACCTTACCGATTCAAACGCCGCGCCTTCAGTTGGTTTATAATAGAAAAGCAGCAGTATCCCAGTAATGATCTGGATAATAAATAAAAATAACGTGATACCGCCAAAATAATACCAGGCGGAATATTCATGCAGGGGGACCTGCTTTTTAATTACAATATCCTTAAACGGCTCTATGTGATAGTTCTCTTCAACCCACTTGATCAGCCTGTCTTTTATTTTAGGCGCGTCCATCTTAATCCTCAATCCTTCTTTGAAACAATAATATCCTCACCGGCCACATTTACATTATATTCTTCCAAAGGCCTCGGAGGCGGCCCGGAAATAACCTTTCCGTTTAAATCAAAACGGCCGTTGTGGCAGGCGCACCAGATATGCCCTGCTTCCGGCGAATACTGCACGGTGCAATTTAAATGCGTGCATACGGCGGTAAATGCCTTAAGTATCCCCTTGGCTGTATTTATTAAAATTGCCGGTTTATTCCCAAAACGAAATATTTTCGCGGAATTCGGCAGCAAATCCCCTACCTTGGCTGCGGTAACTTTAGAAATATCAATATCGTCGCCTTTAGGCGGCGTAATATATATCAACACAGGCAATGCGATGGAACTAAAAAGAGCGACGCTGCTTATACCTATGATATAATTTAAAAATACTTTACGGGTAAATTTTTTATCATACATCCGGCTACATACCTCCTTCATGGCAAGGCAAACAGACAGAGTGATCGGATTTAAGCGATATCTCCTTGTGGCGGACTATATCATGGCACTTGCTGCACGCGCCTACCAGCTCAACATGCGCGCTGTGAGGCATCGTCTTATCTTTATACTTAACCTGTTCGGGAATTTTTACGCCCAATTTCGCGTGGCAAAGCGCCGCGCAGAAACTGCCGTCTAATAAACCGGATTTAGCCAGGGCAGGGAGCGCGCCTTTTGACTCTTTAGAGAACCTGTCCAGGCCGGCGTTTACATTTTCAAGAAGTTTGGCCGCATAATATATATTATGAATTCCTGTTGAAAGGCGCACGAAGTCATAATTATAATGCGCGGCGTCATAAAGATTTTTTAAGTAGGTGTAATTCGGCGCGTCGGCTGAAATCTGCGATAATATATTTTGCGCTTCCTTAAGCCGCGGCTCGATGGCCTTGATCGCAATGTCTAATTCTTTTTTCCAATCCTCCACCAATCCCTCGTATTTTTCCCCGTGGCATTTAATGCACGCCGCTTTAGAGGCCTTAAATGTCTTTGCGTCCTGGACAATATGGCATCCCACACAACCTACCTGCGCTAAACACATAGGAGACGGCATTTCAGGCACTCCTTTTCCGCCGCGGCCTTCATACATATCTTTTTGGCCGAAATGCGTATCAGTATGGCAGGTGGAACAATCCAGCTTCATCGGCTTTGTAACGGTCTTCACGGAATGCGTCATCTCTGTATGGCAATGAAAACAGGCGATATTATGTTTGGTTACATGATTTTCGTGTATTAACGGGATATCCGCATATTTCTCTAATTTCTCCGGTTGGTTATGACAGGAGAAACATCTGTCCTTCGGAGCGCCCCCTTCGCCCTGAATTACATCCAAATGGCAGCTCTGACATTCTATACCCTGTTTAGTGACAAAATCTTTATGCCTGTATTTAATATTCCCTATCTGGAATTCTTTTTCCGGCAGCTCATGGCAGGAAGAGCACCCGCCAACAGGTTCCAGGCTGCGGGCCCCTTTCATACCTTTAAAATGGCATAAATAACAGGTATCCAGTGTAACCTCCAAATGTTTTCCGACTACAATTTGTGAATGGCAGGATACGCAACGCAGCTGTCTTCCGCGGCGCGGCTGCAAAAGATGCGGCCCGTGGTCAAATTTTACCCCTTTGCCGAATACCAGCTTGCCTTCCAAAAGCCGGTTTGAATGGCATCCCTGCCTCAAACAAGCGGCGTCTTCTATTTCCGCAAACGGTTTGGACGAATATGTCCGGGTTATATATTTTACTACCTGTGACATCGCCTGAAATTTCCTCCACAAAAGGGTCTGCGGCGTCGAAGGAGGATAATGGCACTCCACGCATGCAACCTTATTATGCTTGGAGGTCTTCCATGATTGATAATACGGCTTCATTATATGGCACGATTTGCAAAACCGAGGGCTGGTTGAAAATTTAAAGAAAGAAAACAAAACTATAAGAAAAACTAAAATAACCCCTGATATAATAAAAAGAAGTTTTCTCATCTTATTAAAATATGTTCCGCCGCCTTCAATGTTTTTTTGATATCGGCGCTTGTGTGTTTTACGGAAATAAAGTTTGCCTCGAACTGCGAAGGCGCAAGATATATGCCCCGGCCCAACATGCCTCGGAAAAACCGGCTGAATTTATCTAAATCGCATCCGGATACATCCTTGTAATCAACGATTTCTTTTTTATCCGTAAAAAACAGGGTAAATAAGGAACCGATCCGCTGCACGGTTATTCTGTGTTTTGAACGGTTGATAATCTGTTTAAGGCCCAGTTCAAGGCCAGATCCTAAAGCGTTTAATTTATCATAAACCTTATTTTTCGTCAATGCCCTTATCGTATTTATGCCCGCCTCCACTGCAACCGGATTCCCGGATAATGTCCCGGCCTGATATACCGGCCCATCCGGCGAAAGCAGGTCCATTATTTCTTTCCTGCCGCCGAAGGCGCCTATGGGCAGGCCTCCTCCGAGTATTTTACCGAGTATAGTCAGATCGGGTTTTATCTCAAAAATTTCCTGCGCGCCGCCTAAAGCGACACGAAAGCCCGTTATAACCTCGTCAAAGATCAAAATAACGCCATTCTCCTTTGTTACCTTTCTTAAGCGCCTCAAAAAATCCTTTTTCGGCAATATGACGCCCATATTGGCAGGGATAGGCTCAACAATCACGCAGGCAAGGTCATCCTTCTCTTTTTTAATCGCCTCTTCTATCTTTTCTATATCGTTAAAAGGTATTGCTATTGTATCCTGGGCAAACCTTTTATTGACACCCAAAGAAGAAGGAACCCCAAAAGTAGAGGAGCCGGAACCCGCCTTGACTAAAAGGCTGTCGGCATGGCCGTGATAACAGCCTTCGAATTTTATTATTTTTTCTCTTCCGGTAAAGGCCCTGGCAAGCCTTATCGCGCTCATTGCCGCCTCTGTTCCTGATGAGGTCAGGCGTAATTTCTCAATAGACGGATACAGCCCGCATACGGCCTTTGCCAGCTCTGTCTCCCTTTTTGTCGGCGCGCCGAAACTGGTCCCGTTTTTGGCGGCCCTGGAAACCGCCCTTACAATCTCTCTATCAGCATGGCCTAAAATCATCGGCCCCCAGGAAAGAACGTAATCAATATATTTGTTGTTGTCCACATCATAAATATACGCGCCTTTGGCCCTGTTGATAAATAAAGGCGCCATGCCCACTGCCTTAAACGCGCGCACAGGGCTGTTTACCCCTCCGGGGATGAACCTTTTGGCCAATTTAAACTGTATCTCGGATTTTTTGAATGTCATTTAAAATTTAGTGTTAAAAACAGTGTACAGAGCATGCGCCGTGTAATCATTGATGCCGGCGTTGGAATTTTCATTGTATTGCGAAAATGTATATTTAACCTCCAAAGAAGAATTCGCGGTTAGCTTACGCTCAACTCCGAAGGAGGCATTCTGCGACATATTATTCAGCCCAAGCGGTAAATCTGTTGTTGCTGACGCGAAATTATTAAAGTCCTCGGTTCTGTACATAGAATAGCCGGATCTGATGGTAGTCTTAGCAGTAGGCGCGTAACTGCATGTAAGGCTTAGGACATCAACATTTGCGTCATATCGAGGCGGCCCTTGCGGGCTCAGGTTTTGCGCCGAGGTTTTAGTAGCGGCGTATTTTTTCTGGTAAAATAACACGAGATATAGAAAATCTGAAGGAGTTACGGTGACATCCGTGGAATAACTGTTGGAACGGTATCTGGCCATTATGTTTTGGTCATAATCCCTTGTGCGTATGCCATAGCTTGTTGACTCATAGGCATACCCTAAATTATACCCTATCCATCTGTATGGTTTATAATTTAGCTTCAGTATCGGAGTATCCGTAATAAACCTCATTGAGTCAATATACCCCCTGTATCCATTGACAACGGCTCCGGTCAAAAACTCATTTGGATTATTAGTAAGCTCGTCTTTGTTCTTGTACTCCGCGGTAATGTTTGCCTTAGAAAACGGGTACCATTTCCACCCTACGGTAACATTTCTGTTAGTTTTTAAGGTATCTGTTTTTCGCGAGAAGTTACTGCTGGCTGAAGTAACGCAGTTCGACTCCTCAAACTGGCTTATATACTGTTGATCAAAATCCGCGCCCGCATACAACACGGATTTTTTGAAGCCGCTGTATTTAAGCTGAAGATTCTGGGATAATATTTTTTGGTTGGTATCGCTTGTAATACTTATGAGTGTCGTTGGGCTGTTCAAAGTTGAATTGGCATTTTTCATTATAAACTCCACTTTTGACCCGGCATCCATAAGAAAGTCTTTAGAAGGCCTGAAAGAAATAGTGGGGAATACGGTAATGCCATCTTGCTTAATTGCGGCCGGGTTAGGCATAGCTGTGTCCGGGTCCAAATACTCTGTTGAACCTCCGGTATAACGGTTATAGAGCATGCCGCAAGAAACATTAACCTTACTATTTATGTCCCTGGAACCCCTCAACACTGTCGAGTAACTGTTTGAATCCATATTCAGATACTGTGTCTTGATGCCTGTTATAGCCCCTGTGCTTAACGCCATTGACTCGGCATAAATATCCTTATTTGCGCCCTTTGTGTTCTCATAGTTTTGTTCGGCTGACACCTCTGAATTTAACGCTGCCTTCTTTACCCCAAATTTAAACTTATTAACAACTTCGTCTGTTTCAAGAAAGGAAGGATAGATCTTATGGTTAATCGTGCTGGTGATGTAATTCCAGTCCAACAAGGATTTAGAGCCGTTACGCGAGTCCCGCTCGTATGATAGCTTATATTCGGGAGAATTTTCCTTTGCCAACATCCCTTCAATCTTAAACTTTCCTATGTCCAAATGAAGGTCCTTATCCAAACGCGCGGGATAAAACTGGTTGAAATTATCCAGTGAGAAAAAACCACCTGTATTATCATAGTATTTGCGAAACTCATTAAACGTAACCTTAAGGCTTCCCACATCTTCCCTGTCCAATATTAAATCCGCGTTATAATCATTATTCCCGGCAATCGCCCTGCCTTCAAATTCCAGCGAATCCTGGCGATTCAGCTGTTTTGATATGCTCATGTTCCCTATGCCGCCGCTGGAGTTACGCGATGTCCAATGATCCTCTTCGAATTTGGCCTTGTTCCCTGTTATGTAGGCAGACTGAAACAAGGGATTAAATTCAATAGTTGCTGCGCTATCCGCGGGTTCCGCGTGAGCGGATAGAACGGTAAAAAAAAGAATTGAAACAATAATCAAGGCGCTACAAAAAAACTTTTTATTTATCATAACCCCTCCTTATATCATATCCTGAGGTGCTTATTATAATTAGAGCCATGAACAGCGACATGGCAAGAACCGCTCCAACACGGGCCTCTCTGTACATTTGTGACATGATAATTGCCGCCTATATAAGGAAAAGTAAGCTGGGTATGGCATTTTAAGCAAAGATTTAAATCCCTTTCTTTCAGCATCTTAGGATTTATCGAGCCGTGCACATTATGGCATACTGTGCAGCCTTCCCTTAACGCCTCATGCTCGTAAACAAACGGTTTTGTCTGGTCCTCATGGCATTTAGCGCAAACCGCGTTTTTGTCAAAAATGGATTTTGCCGAACCAGGCAGGACGCCTTCTTTACTATGGGGGTCATGACAATCGGTGCAGGACATCTTGCCCTCAGGAACAGGATGATGGTATTCAAGGCTCATTTCAGCCTTTTTCTCCAAATGGCATTTATAACAAGCCTCCGGGTTTTTCTTGGGATTTACGATAGTCGCCCTTTTCTCCTGCTTTGTCTGGGCATTCACATGAAGGCTTCCCGCGCCGTGACAGGCCTCGCAAGCCTGGCCCTCTATATTTTCGTCTGAAACAACTATCCGCGCATGTTCCGTCTCATCAAAATCTTTGACTATTTTCTCATGGCACATCGCGCAGGCCTCTTTGCCGACAAATTTTGCTCCGGGAATCACAGGCGGCGGGGCAACAATGCCCTTTGAAGCCGCAGATATGGTTTCGCAACCGGCCATGCCAATTGCCATTGCGCAAAAAATAAGTATGAGTACAAACTTATTGGCTCTTTCCATATTCTTGCCCCCCTTCAATATGCAGCTCCGGTTTTTTTATATTCTTTGGAAGAAAACAAAATTCTATACTCGGGGTTACCTATTCTTTTATAGATTTTATTTACAACGCTAAGGCATTCTTTTCTTGTCCTGCCGTGTATCATAGAATAAAGATTGTAATGCCAGCCGGGCGCCTTTCTTCTCTGGTAGCAATGGCTCACCTGTTCATATGAGGCCATGATATTGCCCGCCTTATCGATAAAATATTCCGGGACATTCCATACAACCATCGCATTGTATCGAAAACCTATTTTTCTGTGATTAAGGCTTGCGGAAAACTTACGCATCAAACCGCTGGCCTTAAATGACTTTATCCGCCCGAGAAGAACCCGCTCGTCTATACCGAGCTTATCTGCCAAATCATTAAACGGCTTTTTTGTCAAAGGGATGTCCCGGGATATCAAAGCTATTATATCTTTATCAAGTTTTGATAACATCTTATGCCTCTTAAGCCGGATAATTCCATCTTAATCCATTCTATGTAATAAAGCTAAAATAGGATGTTTCGATATCATACGCGGGCCTGCGTATTTCATAACCGCGGTAATCTTGGCCTTCATAGACGGATTATAACAATGAACGGCACATTTTGCGCAGGCCGGTTTATTCTTGCCGGAAGGGCATTTATCAAGACGCAGCCTGGCGTAATCCAAGAGGCCAGCGCACTCCTGACAAATACCTATCTCGACCCTATGATGCGCGGGGCAATACATCCCCACCATCGCTTCAATAGTCTTTTTTTCTCTGGCCATCCTGCCCGTATCGGCTTCTTTCATCCGTTATGCCTCTCCTTTTAGCATGCGAATTTTACATTAATCTTGAATAATTTTTTTACCGGGAATTCCGATATTCTTTCAATATTTTTATTTTGCTTAAGCTGACTTATGATGCGCGCGATTCTTTCCCGTTTGCCGGCAATCAATGTAAACCAGATATTATATTCGCCGGCTCTTTTGTAATTATGCGTGACCTCGGGATAAGAATTTATTTTCTTTGCTATCTTGCCAATGCTGCCAGGCGCGGTCTTTACTGCGACCAAAGTAGACATAAAATTAATTTTGCGCGGAGAAAAAACCGCGCTTATCCTGCGGATTATGCCTTTTTTTTTGAAAAAAGCGATTCTCCTTATAAGAAGGTCTTCCTTGATCCCCAACTCCCGGGCTATTATCTCCCACGGCCTTTCCACAAACGGAATGCCATCCTGCAACCGGTTTAATATACGCTTATCCAGCTGGTTTAACATGTTTTTATTGAACCGATCTTCGGTTCGTACGCGCAATAAGGCTCCTGGCCCAAATAATCGCCATACTTGGCATGGGCGCGGGCGCGGCACCCTCCGCAGACAACCTTAAATTCACATACGCCGCATTTCCCGTTATACTTAGACCAGTCCCTTATATTATTAAATACCTCGGACTCTAACCAGATCTTTTTAAACCCCTGTTCGCGGATGTTGCCGCATTTAATTTCCAGATACCCGCATGGCTGAAGGTCGCCGAGATGCGAGATAAAACAGAAGCTGACCCCTCCCATGCAGCCCCTTCCGCGAAGAGAAGGCGCGCTTTCCGAACTGGCCTCTAGTAATATGCGGTTAAAATGCGGGGCGCAGGTAATCTTTATCTCTAAAGATGACCTCGTTTTCTCTTGAACCAATAATTTAAGCGTCTCCTCATATTCTGATGTTGATAATTCTTCATTGATCATCTCTTTGGCGCGGCCTGTCGGCACGAGCAGAAAAATGTGGTGCGCCTTTGCGCCTAATGCTTTCGCAAGGTTAATTATCTCGGGGAGCAGTTTAATATTTCTTGTGGTAATAGTTGTATTTACCTGAAATTCAAGGCCTGCCTTCTTTGCCTTTTCTATCCCCTCAATGGCCATCTTAAACGCGCCGGGAACCTGCCTTAAATTATCATGCGAGGCCTCATCCGGCCCGTCTAAACTGACAGAGATCCTTCTTATGCCTGAAGCAATGATCCTTTTTATATTTTCGTCATTAAGCATGGTGCCGTTAGACGCCATCACTATTGTGAGGCCTTTTGCCTTCCCGTATTCAGCTATCTCGAATATATCCTTTCTTAACAACGGCTCTCCGCCGGTCAATATGATAATTGGCCTGCTAAATGAGGCGATATCATCCAGTATACGTAAACATTCATCAGTACTTAGTTCATCCGGATACGGCCCGTATTCACTTGACGCGCGGCAATGCCTGCAAGCCAGGTTGCAGCTTCGCGTCAGCTCCCAGGCGACCATCCTTAAGTTTGCTTTTTGATTTTCAACCATTTAGTAGCCGCCTCCAAGGCGTAATAAGTAATTATAAAATCAGCGCCTGCGCGTTTAAACCCCGTCAGGGCCTCAATGACCATCTTCTTTTCATCAAGATACCCCTTGCTTGCCGCTGCCTTCATCATAGAATATTCACCGCTCACGGAATAACAGGCGAGCGGAAACGCAAGTTCCTTCTTTAACCTGTATATTATATCCTGATACCCCAGCGCCGGTTTAACCATAATTATATCCGCGCCTTCCTTAATATCTAATCCCGCCTCCAGCAGGGCCTCATCGGAATTATGATAATCCATCTGGTAGGTTTTTCTGTCCGCAAACTGCGGCGCATTTTCGGCTGCCTCCCTGAACGGCCCGTAAAAGCTGGAGGCATACTTCGCAGAATAGGCCATGATCTTAACCTTGGTGTAATTATGTTTAACCAACGCCTCTTTTATCGCCTTCACTTGTCTGTCTGCCATCGCGCTTGGCGCGACCATATCCGCCCCTGCCTCGGCGTAAGACACAGCTATTTTCGCCAATATTTTTATAGTTTCATCATTATCAATAACGCAGTTTTTACTTTTTACTTTTGACTTTTGACTTTTTAACATCCCGCAATGGCCATGCGAGGTATATTCGCACATACATACATCGGCGATCACGCACACCCTTGGCGCCTTCTTTTTAATCGCGCGTATCGCCTTTTGCACAATCCCATCCTTGTCATAAGCGGCTGAACCTAATTCATCCTTATGTTCGGGTATGCCGAATAAGATTACTGATGGGATACCGGCGCCGGAAACCCTTTGTGCCTCGTTGGCGGCCTCTTCTAATGAAAATTGGAATATGCCCGGCATGGATTTGATCTCATTTTTTCCGGATATGCCTTCCTTAATAAATATTGGCATAATAAAATCTCTGGGCGTCACTTCATGAAATTCCATGCTTATCACCTGTCCGCGATTTCCTTTTCGGTTAAATAGCAGGCCGGGTCCTCCTGCCACACATCGTTGTAAACCGCCTCGGCCCTGACCCGGAAGTTTCCCGCGCATATATCCTTAAAAGCGCAACGGCCGCATTTCCCTTTTAAGAGCGTAAGCCTGTTTCTTAAGTTCTTTAATAGTTCGTCGGTCTCATCAGACCAGATCTCGCTGAACTTTCTTTCCAGGACATTGCCGAATGAATAATGCCCCCAGAACTGGTCGGCATGGACATTACCCAGATTGTCGACGTCAGCGATTCCGATACCGGATTTATTTCCGCCGTTTATCTTAAGAAGGCCCATCACATCGACCGCCTGTTTATTATCTTTCTCTTTAAGCCGCAGGTACAGATAAACGCCGTCTGCGTGATTATCAACGGTCAGGATCTCTGCGTTCATATCTTTGGCGCATAGCCTTTTGGTACGTTCAAAAATAAGGTCCATCACATCGCGCGCCTGAGGCGCTGTCAGGTCATCTTTTACCATGGCGCTACCCCTGCCTGAATATACCAGATGATAAAAACATGCGCGGGGTATGCCTTCGGCCTCTATCAGATCAAATATCCCTGGGATATCCCTGAAATTATATTTATTAATGGTAAAACGCAGGCCGACGCGCACCCCATTCTTCATGCAATTGCGTATCCCTTCTAATGATTTTTCAAAGGCGCCGTCCTGACATCGGAATTTATCATTGACCGCCTTAAGGCCGTCTAAGCTTATCCCGACATAAGAAAATCCTGCGTCATTTATTTTCTTTGCCGCCTCTTTAGTGATTAATGTGCCGTTTGTAGAGATAACCGCGCGCAATCCTTTAGTTACGGCATAGCTGCCCAGCGTAAAGAAATCCTGGCGCATCAACGGCTCTCCGCCTGAAAATAATAATACAGGCGCGCCGAAATCAGCCAGGTCATCGATCATTAGTTTCGCCTGGCCGGTGGTAAGTTCGTTTCTCTCTTTTTCGGCCTTGGCGTCAAAATAACAATGCACACACTTTAAGTTACATTTCTTGGTGCTGTTCCAGACCACTATCGGCCGATTGGTATCAGCGGGCTTGCCTTTCTTATACCTGATCTCGTCGTAAAAACCTTCTTTTGAGCAAAGTAACCTTGTACAATTAATCATTTTTGTATAATCGCCTTTATTAATCCGCTGGTCGTAAAGACCTTCGCTTCAATATTCGCTTTCAGGCCAAACTCTTTCAATGTCCCGGAGGTAACCGGCCCGATAGAGGCAACCTTCACGCCGAAAAGCCTGCGCCGGTAATCTTTGCCTAACAACTTAACAAAATTTCTCACGGTCGATGAGCTTGTAAATGTGACAATATCTACCCCGCCTTTCAACGCTTCCCTAATACTTAGAACGCTCCCCTTTTCAGGCTGCGTATCATACAGGTCTATTGTCTTAACCGCTAAGCCTGACTTACGAAGCCCGTCAGGCAAAATGTCGCGGCCCTGCCTTGCCCGTAATATCAACGCCTTGCCGCCCTTAAATCCGGCGCTTTTGAAATGCCTTACTATCTCCTCAGCGTAAAAACACTTCGGGACATAATCCGCCTTTATTCCTATTTTAGCCAAACCAGCAGCTGTCTCGGTGCCTATGGCGCATATATTTGTGCCGGCAAGGATACGGCTGTCTTTTCCTATCCTTTTTAGAATCTCGGAAAATTCGCTCACTCCATTCTGGCTGGTGAAAAAAACCCAATCATATTTATCGCGCGACAAAGCGCCGGAAAACTGCCTGTCCGCCTTTAAAGAAACAATATCTATAACCGGTATTTCTATAACATCCGCCCCCAGCGCAATAAGTTTTTCTGAAAATACGCCTGCCTGGTGCCTGGCGCGGGTAACGATTATCCTTTTGCCAAAGAGAGGCTTTTTCTCAAACCAGTTTAATTTCTCTCTTAACTTTACGACGTCTCCTACAACTATTACGGCAGGAGGAGTTATCTTCTTCGCCTTTACCAAGCTTACTATGTTTGCCAGGTTCCCGATAACTGTCTTTTGTTCTGAGGTAGTCCCGCACCTTATAACAGCAACCGGGGTTTTCTTTGGCTTCCCGCATTCGATCAACTTTTTTACTATCAGCCCTAAATTACCGACGCCCATCAGGAAAACCATTGTCCCAAGCGCCTTTACTAACGCGCCCCAGTCAATGCTGGACTCTGTTTTGGCAGGATCCTCGTGCCCTGTAATAAAACCTACCGTTGAGGTTTTATTCCTCTGTGTAAGCGGTATGCCTGCGTAAGCCGGCACAGCTATAGCGCTCGTTATGCCTGGGACTATTTCAAAATCAATGTTCTTTTCCTTTAGATACTGCGCCTCTTCCGCGCCGCGGCCGAAGATAAACGGGTCTCCGCCTTTAAGCCGTATGATATGGTGAAGTTTTTTTGCCTTCTTTACAAGAAGCCGGTTTATATTATCCTGCGATAACGTATGCGCGCCTGCCTTTTTCCCGACGTATATCAGTTCGCAGCCATTTTTCCTGAATCTAAGTAAGGCGGGATTTACCAAATAATCATAAATTATACAGTCAGCGGTCTTTATTAGCTCAAGCGCCTTGATTGAAATAAGGGAAGGGTCTCCCGGGCCCGCGCCTGTCAAGTATACCATAGTAGATCATCCAGTATCAACCGGCCGCCCTTCTTGAGTATGCTTTCAGCTAATTTTCTGCCAAGGGCATTGGCACTCTTTTTCGGGCCGGCTGTCTCATCTTTTACCGCGGCCTTCCCATCCAACGAAAATACGCCTGCTTTTATAGAAACTTGACCATGATCTATCACAGCTAATGCCCCTATAGGCACCTGGCAGCCTCCGCCTAAACCAGCAAGCAAGCCCCTCTCCGCGTCAATACGTACATGGGAATCAGGGTCATCTAACACCTTAACCAGATTTTCTATATCCGAATCGTTGTCCCGGATCTCTATCCCCAAAGACCCCTGGCCTGCCTGAGGCAATATCTCTTCTGTGGATATCGCAGTTGTATTCAATTTAAGCCCGAGGCGTTTTATCCCGGCAGCCGCAAGTATAATAGCGTCGTACAATCCCTCTTCTAACTTTTTAAGCCGCGTATCCAGATTCCCGCGCAGATCCAAACAAAACAGATCTTTTCTGATATGTAAAACCTGGGCGCGGCGCCGCAGGCTGCTCGTTCCGATCTTAGCGCCACTCGGCAGGGTTTTAATGGTATAGCGCTGCCCGGAAACCAAAACATCGCCCGGGTCCTCCCTTTTTGAAACAGCGGCGATCTTTAATCCTTTCGGCAGCTCGCATGGCAGGTCTTTCATGCTGTGAACCGCGATGTCTATCTCCTTCCTTAACAACGCCTCTTCTATTTCTTTTGTAAACAAGCCTTTATCTCCTATCTTGCTTAAAGGCACATCAAAAATTTTATCCCCGGTAGTCTTTATGGTCTTGATTTCAAAATCTCTCTCTGGATAAGCGGCTTCAAGCTCGGCCTTGACTAACCGCGCCTGGACAAGCGCCAGTTTGCTCTTGCGCGAACCGATAACTAAAGGCCTAATTCTCACCCAGCCCCTCCTGCTTACCCAGTTGCCCTCCATAGGAGGGGCTGGGCTCATATATTATTTTCTCGCTCGCAAGCCACTGGATAAATTTTCCCGAAGAATCGTCAATTATCTTAAGACAGCTGTCAAGCTCACCTTTCCTGAGCGCGTAAGTTTCGTCAACGGTCCTTTGCAGGTCGTCTATATCATAAAGATAAACATTATCTATTTTATTCACCTCTGTTTCCACATCGCGCGGCACTGCCAGGTCAATAATGAAGAGCGGCCTTTGCCCCCTTTTAGGCATAAGAGATACAATCTCGTCCTTGTGAATGATGCAGTGCGGGGCCCCTGTAGACGTGACAATTATATCTGTTTCCGTCAGTATGCTTCTAAAATCCTCGAACGGCACAGCGGCTGCGGCGAACCTGACAGCCAGGTCCTGGGCCTTTAGAAGAGTGCGGTTTGTAACCAGAATGGACCCTATGCCCTCTTTCTTTAAATATAAAACCAACTGCTCTCCGACCTTGCCAGCGCCTATGATCAAAACCTTCTTATCGCTTAATTTACCCAATATCTTTTTTGCGAGCCTAACCGCCACTGAACTTACCGAAACTGCCCCGCGCGTAACAAATGTCTCGGTCCTTATCTTTTTGGCGGTGTTAAACGCCTTTTCAAACAGCCTGTTCAACACCTTACCGGTAGTGGCGCTCTCCCTGGCCCCATTGTAGGCCTTCTTCACCTGTCCCAATATTTCTGCCTCTCCTATAACCATAGAATCAAGGCCGGAGGCGACTTTAAATAAATGCTCTATGGCCTCTTTGTCCTTGTAAACGTAAATATTATCTTTATAATCTGAAATGTCCAGATTATGGAAACGGCTTAAAAAATTTCCTATGCCGCTAAAATGATCTTTATCGCGTTCGCCCACCGCGTATATCTCAACGCGGTTACAGGTGGATAAGACCAGATTCTCCTTTAAGTTGGCGCTCTCCTTAAGCATCCGATTGGCCTCGGCAATCTGCTTCTCCCGGAAAGAAAATTTTTCTCTTATCTCAACCGGCGCCGTCTTATGATTTATACCCACAACCATCAAATCCATTAAAACTTCCTCTCTAACGGCAACTGCTAAACAAGGTAAAGATTATCATGCAAAAGGCTAACAGGGACAGCTGGGCAACCTTGCGCCCTCGCAGTTTGGCTGATAGCCGTACGTGCAATATAAGCGCGTAAACCAACCAGAGCGCAAAAGAATATATCTGGCGGGGATTATAACTCCAATAAGTGCCGCGCGTATGTTCAGCCCAGATAAAACCGCTGATAATAGAAAGCGTAAGCATCGGGAAACCTAAGCCGATAGCCCTGTAGTTAAGCCTGTCTAAAAATAATAAATTAGGCAGGCGGTTTAAGATCATCCCCGCTCTTTTACTTTTAAGAAACCTATCCTGGATAATATACAATACCGCGGCAACCGAAGCCGTAAAGAAGGCGGTATAACTTAAGGATATAGCTATAATATGCAGATTAAACATTTTGAACCAGTTTTTGAAAAAAGGCCTTTCTTGATTTTGGCGATTTTATGCTTTTTAAAACTGCAGGCCGTATTTTTTTCATTATACGCAATAATTTAGCGTATTGGGGGCCGAATCTCTGCTCAAGGTCCTGGCGGATCTTCTTTGATAACGCGGGGCTTATTCCATCGGTAGAAATAGCTATGGTCAAAGCGCCTCTTCTGACTATAGAGGGCAGAATAAAATTGCATTCTTTCGGGGAATCCACTACATTGATTAGGATGCCTTTTTTAAGGCAATATGAAGAGATAAGTGAGTTTGTTTTTCTGTCGTCTGTCGCGCAGATCACAAGGTGAGCGCCGTTCAAATCCCTTAAGATGACGCGCCTGTTCTTATATATAATTTTTTTCTTTTTCGCAAGCGCTCTTAGGGGCGGCGCGATCTCGGGGCTTATTACCTCTACCTTTGCCCCGCATTCTAAAAGCCGCCTAACCTTGCGCAAGGCCACCGAGCCCGCCCCTGCCACAAGGCACTTTTTATTTTCTAAATTTAAGCTTACCGGATAGTAGCTAGCCATGGCTTCTGTCCAACAACCCCTCTGACGCATTTAGCATATCATATAT
>Ga0209824_10000509_pt1 | contig 24067 bp, 27 predicted proteins | sample VDWuncwatermetaG_FD_184124 | JGI IMG/M metagenome (GOLD analysis project Ga0209824, IMG submission 184124) | Wastewater microbial communities from Netherlands to study Microbial Dark Matter (Phase II) - VDW unchlorinated drinking water (SPAdes)... ...
CAGCCTTCCCCCTGCTCCCTTATCCCTTCCTGTTGGAGAGGGTGAAATTGCTGCGCAAGTGGTAGTGCTAGGCGCAGGCCCCGGCGGCTATACCGCCGCTTTCCGTGCGGCAGATTTGGGCAAACAAGTGGTGCTGATTGAGAGGCACGCCAGCTTGGGCGGTGTGTGTTTGAACGTCGGCTGCATTCCTTCCAAAGCCTTGCTGCATGTGGCAAAAGTCATCACCGAAGCGGAAGAGGTTGCGCATCACGGCATCGTTTTTGGCGCGCCCGCCATCGACATCAATGCGATTCGCACCTGGAAAGAAAGCGTCATCAATAAATCCACCGGCGGCCTCGCGGCACTGGCGAAACAACGCAAAGTGCAAGTGGTGCAAGGCGTGGCGAAATTCACTTCTGCCAATACGCTGTCAGTGCAAACCGCTGATGGCGAAAAAGTCATCCGTTTTGAGCAAGCCATTGTGGCGGCAGGTTCTAGCGTGGCGCGCATCCCCGGCTTTCCTTACGACGATCCGCGCATTATTGATTCGACGGGCGCGCTCAAATTGCAAGACGTACCCAAGCGCATGTTGGTCATCGGCGGCGGCATTATCGGTTTAGAAATGGCGACTGTGTATGACGCGTTAGGCACAAAAATTTCGGTGGTAGAACTCGCCGACGGGCTGATGCCGGGCGCAGATAGAGACATGGTCAAACCGCTGCACACGCGCATCGCCAAACGCTATGAAGCGATTTATCTCAAAACCAAAGTCACCAAAATCGAAGCCTTGGCGGAAGGGCTGCGCGTCACTTTCGAGGGCGAACAAGCACCTGCGCCACAACTGTATGACCGCGTGCTGATGGCGGTGGGTCGTCGTCCTAATGGTCGCGAAATCGCGGCGGAAGCGGCGGGCTTGGTGGTAAATGAACGCGGCTTTATTCCAGTCGATAAACAGCAACGCACCAACGTGCCGCATATTTTTGCGATAGGCGACATCGTGGGCGACCCAATGCTGGCGCACAAAGCGGTACATGAAGGCAAAGTTGCGGCGGAAAATTGCGCGGGACACAAGGCGTTTTTCGAGCCGATGACGATTCCTTCCGTGGCCTACACCGACCCTGAAATCGCGTGGATGGGACTGACCGAAACGCAAGCCAAAATTGATAATATCGAATACGAAAAAGCGAGTTTCCCTTGGGTGGCTTCGGGTCGCGCGGGCGCGGTCGGACGTACTGAAGGCGCGACGAAAATTTTGCTCGACCCGACAACTCGCCGCATCTTGGGCGCGTCTATCGTCGGTGTAAATGCGGGCGAACTAATCGCCGAAGCGGTGCTGGCATTGGAAATGGGCGCAGATATGGAAGACATCGGTCTGACCATTCATGCCCATCCGACTTTATCGGAAACCTTGTGTTTCGCCGCCGAAATGGCGGAAGGCACGATTACCGACATCATGCCGCCGAAGAAACGCTAAGCGGGCATCTCGCAAAAATTCATCAACGAGGAACTCATCATGCTGAAAAAATCTACCGTTTTAGTCGCGCTACTTTGCGCGACATCTGCTTATGCGTTCAATCTAGACGACCTCAAAGGTCAGTTGCAGCAAGCGATTCCACAGGCTGCCCCTGCGCAAACAGCACCTAACGCGCAGCCATCGGGCAATCCCTTAGCGAACTTTAGCAGCCGAGATCAAATCGCTGGCTTGAAACAAGCTCTCACCCAAGGCGCGCAGACAGCGGTGGCGAGCTTGGCAAAACCTGATGGTTATTTTGGCAACGCCAAAGTGCGCATTCCGCTGCCTGAAAATTTGCAAAAAATTGATGGCGGCTTGCGTCGTTTGGGCATGGGTAAATATGCTGACGAATTGCAATTGAGCATGAACCGCGCGGCGGAAGCTGCCGCGCCCGAAGCGCAAGCGTTATTGGTGGGCGCGGTGAAAAACATGAGCGTGACCGATGCGAAAAACATCTTGCTGGGGGGGGATGATTCCGCTACGCAATACTTTCGCAAAAATACCGAAGCAGCCTTAGGCAGCAAGTTTCAACCCATCGTCGTAAATGCCATGCAGAAGGTTCAGTTGGCGCAAAAATACGACCAGTTCGCGGGCAAAGGTGTGCAGCTCGGTTTGGTGGATGCGAAGCATGCCAACTTAGAGAATTACGTCACGCAAAAAGCCTTGGACGGTTTGTTTGTGATGGTTGCCGAGCAAGAAAAATCTATCCGCGCTAATCCTCTAGAAGCCACGGGTAATTTGGCGAAAAAGATTTTTGGTGCGATTAAGTTTTAATTGCATTAGCGTCATTGAGGTCAAAAAGGGCGTAAATAATTACGCCCTTTTTGTTGTCCGCGAGTGTACGTGCCGCCCGCATCGAAGTACTAAAAAATGACCGAATCAGCCAGCCTCTTTTCATTATTCTTGAGCAGCCTGCTCGGTGCGACGCTGCTGCCAGGTGGCTCGGAGTTGGTGCTGTTCGCGCTGCTAAAAAGCTACCCAGACGCATTTTATTTAGCCGTGCTACTCGCTACGCTAGGCAACACCATCGGCGGGATGATTTCATTTGCGATGGGGCGCATGTTGCCGCCAAATAAAACACTCAAACACATCGACCAAGTGCGGCGTTACGGCACGCCTGTGTTGTTGCTGGCGTGGACTCCGCTGCTGGGAGACGCGCTGTGTGTGGCGGCGGGTTGGTTGCGTTTGAGTTGGTGGCAAGCTGCGTTGTTTATGGCTTTAGGCAAGTTCGCGCGCTACTGGGTGATTGCTTTAGTCGTGAGTTGAAATCGCGCAACATTCCTTAGCGAGCCCATCTTTGTCCAGCAAGCTTTTTATCTGCGCCTGAGTAGCGAATGCGGCGGCTTGTGCATCACCCCCCAAGCTAATAGCGTGCGCCACCGCGACTAAGGCTTCGGCATAGCGTTGTTGCTCCAGCAAGGTCTGAGCAAGATTGTTATACGCAATGGCGGACTCTGGGTGACGTAAGCTGGCTTGACGGAATGACTGTTCGGCAGACTGCATGTCGCCTTGCGCATAGCGCACATTACCCAAGCCTATCCAAGCCGTTAAATTATTTTCCCAACGCTGTAAGCCTGCTCGATAAGCGGCTTCTGCACGACTCAAGTTGCTCACTTTTTCTAAAGCAACTACAGCGGTCATGTAATCCGCCTCGTTAGCGGTGGCTGGCAACTGACCCGCTGGCACCACCAGCATCGCCCAATAACCGCCCCGCGCCCATAGGTGCTCAAAGGTCTTCAATGGCAACACCTGCCGCGCCTCTAAACCAGAACGCAAAATAATTTCTTGACGCGCTAAGTCATAGCCCACCACCACAGCGTAATGCCAGAAAGGATACCAATTGAAAGCTAGATTCTCTAACACCACAACAGGTCTGCCCGCTGCCACTTCAGCGAGCACATCACTCAGTTTGGGTGCAAGGGGATACGCAACGTAGCCATTGCGCCGCGTGGCGGACAGCATTTCAATTTGCAGACTGCCTTGTCGTCCTGGCAGATAAACCTGCTCGCTGAGCTTCTCCATCGTGACTTGCGCAGCAGCAGCATTGAGCGCCATTGCCAATGACGCAGGTCCGCACTGATGCAGCTCTTGCGCATAGAACGGCACATCGAGCAGCTCAACCCGTGAGGCTAAATTTTGGCTAGGCATCGCCAATAAAAATTGTGTTTGCGGCGTAGCGCAGCCATACAGCCAGCTCAATAACAAAACGCCCACAATAGTGCGGGCGCGTTGGTAATTTATCATGTTGATGAGTTAACGAATTGAACGGGTGAATGGAAACACTTTAGTCACACCCAAAATATCGGTAAATAACAACACGATAAATATCGTAAAAATAATGCCCAACACATCGCCGCCTGCGGTGAGCTTATCCAACTTGCCCGCCACCTGCTGAACTTCTTGATCGGTTAAAGCATTCACGCGGGCATCTGCACTGTTCGCATCAATACCCTGAGCTTGCATTTGCTGACGCACTTCAGCACGTTCCAAAAAGCTGCGTATGCGTTCACGCTCGGTATGAATTTGTGCAGCTGCCGCCACCTTATCTGTGCCAATGATGGCAGCGTTCGCAGCATGAAACGGCAAGCCCAAACTTAAAATACTCACCATCAACATACGGCTGGTCATACGCATAATTTTTGCATTCATGATGTTCTCCATTTTTAAGCTAACTTACCAAGCCGCTCACTTGAATTTGGCATGTGCTTCAGCCACACCCACCTTCAGCTCGTCCCACACTTTATCAGCGGTCACTTTAATCTGCTCCCACGCTTCGCCGCTGGCATTACCTAGCTCCTTCATCTTTGCCGCCGCCGCATGTTCTGTGGCGCGCAAGGCTTTCATTTGCTGAATGCGCTCGACCTTCAGCGTCGCGCCCATATTTTCAATCTTGGCTTCCAATAGATTGATTTGCGCACCCCATTCTTTAAGTTGGGCGGCTTTCTTTTGTTTGTAAGCGGTTTGAATTTCCATGGTCTGCTCCTTAGTGGTAGTTAAAGTACATGCTCATTTGAGCGTTTTGATTACCAATTGATTTGTTACCTTATTAACGCCCGACACCGCTCCAGCTAGTGATTGAGTCCTATCCCGATTCGCCTGCGTATCAGCTGAACCACTCAAAGTCACCACCCCATTTACGGTATCGACCGCAATCTGCAGCGACTTCAAACCTGGCTCGGCAAAGATCGCCGCCTTGACCTTGGTGGTGATTTGCGCATCGTCGATGACAACGCCCGCCTTATTGCTGTGTTCGGCCAGGCTGATCTCGACCTTCTCAGTTGCATCTCCCAAGTTCTTGCCCATATTCTCGGTAGCCTTGTCGATCTTTTTTCCCGCACTCTCAGCCGGCCCCGGCTTGTCACAGGCACTCAGACCGACCACCAACAATAGTGCTGCGGCTAGCACTTTCAAACCTGCTGTCTGTTTCATTTTTCTTGCCTCCAAAAATTCTATTGTTTGATCCGCAAGCCATCTCTGACCAAGGTCACGCCGTCGATATAGCGCGTCAGCTCAGTCGCAGTATTTTCCGCCGCAGCAGAATTAACCACACCGCTCAACAGCACCACGCCTTTGGATGTTTCGACCACGATGCGGGCCGATTTCAGTGTGGCTTCGCCCGAGATTGCTTTGATTACTTTGCCGGTGATAACCGCATCATCGGCTGCTTGCTTATTACCTTCTTTGGCGGCCGGTGAGGCGCAGCCGAACAGTGTCGTCACTGCCATGATCATGCCCAGTGTTGCCCATCGTTTAGGGGGAAATTTCATGTTAATACTCCTTGTGTAAGTGAGATTTATCTAGCCTGAACGCAAGTCATCAGACTGCACGACTCGCGCTCAGAATTAGCTTTGAAGTGCGCTCAAGTGCGCGTTATTTCGTGGTGCGAGTCGCCACCACTTCAACCTCGACACGACGATCCGGGGCGAGACACGTAACCAACTTGTTGGTGGCTTTATTGCCGACGCATTCGTTAGGTTTAGTCATGTGCTGTGTGCCGCCCATGCCTTTAGCTGTGACTTTGTCCGCCGGAATGCCAGATGTGTTGACCAAATAGTTTCTGACCGCTTCAGCACGACGCGTAGACAGTTTCATATTGGCTGCGTTCGAACCGATACGGTCAGTGTGACCGGTGATGGTGATGACTTCGTACTTGGCACCCTTCAGCTCAGTGGCAAACTTATCGATTGCACGTTTGCCGGTAGGCTGTATCTCAGATTTGCCAAAGCCAAACAAGGCATCCGTACCCGAGTCCGCAGCGAACACCACTTTCTTAGGGGGAGGAGGAGGCACCATCACATAGACCGTCTGTGCAGGGGGTGCGGGTGTCGTAACCACTACCACGACCGGCTCAGCCATCACGACCTTTTCAACGGGTGCAGGCTTACGTGCATCGAAGCGATAAATCAGTCCGAGCGAATACAGATTGACATCACCTTTACGACCGACCGCATCATCGATACGGTAACGCTCCGCTTCTACACGCATCGCAACGGCATGGCTGAAGTCATATTGCAGTCCCAAGCCCGCCTTGTAGTTGAGAGCGTTCTTGCTGGGGTTAGGCGTAGTCGGTGTGGCTACCGCGCCGGTGCTGGTGAAATTATCTTTGGCTTGTGCGTAGTTCATCCCGACTCGGCCCAGTGCGGAAAACTTTTCGCTCATCGGCCACAAACCAACCAGATCAAGATTAAGACCTTGTAACTTGATCGTACCGTTCAATGTGCCCGCTGGTGCGGTCGTTGCTGCATAACCAAATTGGCCCAGGTTGAAATACCCCCCCTCAACGGCGAAGTTCTTGTTGAACTGGTAACCACCCAAAAGTTTGAAGGCAGTATTGCGTTCGTCGTTGACGATAGAGATGGGTGTGCGACCCGCTGCCAAAAGTTGAGCATTGATGCGCGCATCGTCTATCTTGGCGCGCGATTGACCGACGTTTCCGCCGATATACCAGAAGCTATCTTGGCTCGCAGCAGATGCACTGCTCAGCACCGCGATACCTACCAAACCCATCAGTCCTGCGGTTTTAGAAATTCGTTTCATGTTGTTCTCCAAATTGTAGGGGGCACTGTTAGCGTGCCGCCCATCTTGCTGCTGTATTGCGCTAGGCTCTGTTGTAACAACAAGAGCCTCCTGTATCACCCGATCGCCACTGGCAAAGTCAGATGCAAAGCGGGGCATTGACATTGCCAGGTACGGAGATCACGTTCGAGTCCAACACGAACGCACCTGCCGTAAACGCTCCGGCCAACAATCTGCCGCAAGAGGTCGCACCGGTATTCATCGTGATGCTGGCACCGGCTAGGATATTTCCCTGGAACACTGAGTTCGTTCCCAACGTTGCCGAACTAGCAGCCTGCCACCACACGTTGGAAGCCTTGGCCCCGTTGATCAGCAAGATGCGAGCAGAGGTTGCCGTGCCCGTGCTGCTTGAAGATTGAAAGACAAAGGTGGCATTCGGATTACCCTGACCATCCAGCGTAAGATCACCGGTGATCATGATCGAGGTAAGCGATTGATAAACACCTGGCGTGAACAGATTCGTGCCTGGGACATACGCACCACCGACTGCTCCGCCCAAAGTCGTACCAGCGGGAATATTTGTCGCACCGCCCAATGAGCCTGCAGCGGGAGGACCTGCCGGTGGGGTGAGACTGAGAAAGGCGGCTTTAAGATCAGCCTTGATCGCACGAGCCGTCATACCACCATCGGGATACAGCGGGCTGATGACTTTTCCGGTGATGGTGGGAGCGAAGCCGCCACACAGACCGAAACCGCCGATAGCATCAACATTCACTGTGTTGCATTGCGCGAGCGGCTCTAGCACTACATCGCCATTGATATGCGAGATAGGCACCGTACCAGTGTTAGTCACCCCGGCTGTCGCTGCGATGCCCATAGGCGCAGCCAAGCCCAACATACTCACCGCGCCCGCAGCAGGACCGCCCGCGCCGGGTTTAGCCCCACCACCACCGCCACCCAAGATCGGGTCGTTGCCGCCACAACCGGCTGCAACCGTCGCAAATAGCAAAGCGATGGTCCAAGTCATCTGACGCGTAGGGCTGGCTGCCGTTGCTGTCATCACGCTATTAATTCTGTTCATTTGATTCTCCTCATTTGATCCCGAACCCTATCGATGCAATACATCGAGTTGTTGCGGGCACTGCTATTGGCTTGTTACGGCTATCGTCATTGCGAGTACGTTTGGCAACCCTGCGAGTTGTAACTTGATCCACGCCATTGCCACTTTTCTTCCAACGGCGTTGCAACTCTTTGTCACACGTATAGTCTTTATCCCCTCTTCATCCGCGCTGCTCCGTGCGCTAGCGCACATTCAACCAAGATATTTTTTAAGTGCGCATCAAAGCCATGTAGGGAAAGGCTTTGATGTGCTACTGCTCTACTGATTTTCATCGCTGAAACACTCCCGTCAGCATTCAACTCACGCAAGCCACACGCAAAAAAAGGCCGCATCGCTGCGGCTCTTTTTCCCTAACTGATAGCAACTGAATTTAGAGTGCGGGCTGTGTCACCGCATTCGCATCCAGATTAACTGCAGTCTGTGCCAACAAACGGCTGTTGGCGGTCGCGCCTGTCTTCAAGATAATCTGCGTCTGCGCTAGGATCACGCCCTCCATATGGGCCGTCGTGCCTATCGACACCACATCGGCAGCCTGCCAGAAGATGTTCTTGGGTAATGCACCACCGGCCAAGATCACCCGCGTCGCGGAAGCCTGCGTGATACCGCCCGCGATCTGGAATATCCACACGTCGTTTGCGCCACCGTTGAGCGTGACATTGGTCGGAATTAGTACGCCCGAACCCCATTTGTAGGTGCCGGGTGGTAGCGTCATCCCACCAATATCCCCTGCCCCAATCTCAGTGAAGTCAGCAGGTCGTCCAGCGGCATCGGTGTAAGCCGTCTGCACATTGCCGATCGCGGTGGTCAACAGTGCAGGAGTGGTACAACCACCGGTGTTGTAATTGGCGGCGTAGAGATTGCCGGTCACGTAGATAGACTTGGAAAAACATCCGCTCGCATCAGCAGACAAGGCAAAGCCTGTGATAAAAGTTGCCGCAGCCGGACTCAAACCTAAATCACCCGTAACTGCGGTTACGCCAGTGGTCGAGATTGCAGTCTTCGCTAAAACTGCATAGGTCGGACTGACCACCGTGCCTGCCCCAATGATAGAGCCAAGACCGACCGGTGCAGGGCCTTGCCCCAACCCACTCAAGCCAGTACCCGCTCCCGGCGCAGTGGGCGCAGGTTTGGGTGGGCTGGCAGTACTACTACCGCCACCACCGCCGCAACCTGCGACGAACACGGCAAGCAATGCGGCGACAGGCCAACTAAGGGCGTTCATATTTTGATTTGCTAGTTTCATTTTCGTCTCCTGGATATCCGATGCGGAAGATATCTGTACATACTGTCGATGTCTTGTTACTGCATCTGCTGTGACCTCAGGCTGGGCGAGCTACCCGCCTCATCCGTCATACTCAGCTTCCTTATCCCCCTTATGCACCACCTGCTCAGTGCGCCAGCGCACAGTGCAGCGATTAATTTTTCATCGCGATCAGCAGCACCGCACTGCACCATGAAAAAAGAGGCCGTCTTGCGACGGCCTCTTACTGGCTACTTACTGCTAACCCTAACTGCCTTAAGGAGCCTTGGTGAGCGTAGTGGCGATCAGCGTCACGCGATCCGTGATGGCATACAGACTGCCTGTGATGTTCGCGCCGGAGTTCACGTTCACTTGAGTCGCGGCGAACACTTGTCCCTTAAAGATCGTGCCCGCACCGATGGTGGTGATCCCGGCAGTGCGCCAGTACACGTTCTTCGCCAACGCGCCATTCACCAGCACGATGTTGCCACCAGGAGCACCCGTACCCAGCGTGCCACCGATGGAAAAGATGAACACCGCATTCGCATTACCCTGTCCATCCAGCGTCAACGCACCGGTGCTGACCAAGACATTGGCTGCAGTCTTGTACACGCCCGGCGTGAGGGTCAGTCCGCCCAACTGCGTAGGACACACTTGCGTCACAGCAGACGGATTGGGATCGGCACCCAAGAAGGTATCCGCGATACCCAAGTCAGTATTGGCCTGAGTCAACATCGCTGCTGTGCTAGTCCAAGGAGCGCCGACTACCGGAGTAGAGAAATGCAGGGGCAGCGGGAAGGGGGCAGGATTGGCGTCATTCGACGCGTAAGTCGTGCCATTGACCAACTCGGCCACACCACCACTTGCACCTACTGGGGTAAATCCCGTCATCAACGAACGCGCGGCGGGCGAAATACCGATGTCGCCGTTACTGATCGTGGTGACCCCGGTGGTAGTGATCGCGGCGGGTGCCAGGATCACAAAACGTCCGGCTTCACCCAGCACAGGTGGCGTTGGATTGGCGGCTGCGGCAAGCATGTTGACGGTGACGACATAAGTCGCGGTGCTGCCGTCCGCAGCAGTCACGGTATAGGTCACTGGACTGGCAAAATTATTCGCCGTGGTGCTGCTGGTTTGCAGTGCAGCACCCACTTTGACGCTGACACCCGTGGTCGTATAGGTCGCGACCAACGCCGTCACATTCGTGCCAAACGGCAAGGTCAGCGCGATGGTTTTTACAGTGGGAGCCTGATCGATTATCACTGGCGCACCAGCGTGTCCGACAAACGCAAAATTAGTGATGGCCTTGCCCGAGCTGGCGGGAGCGGCGGCATTGTTGCCACCACCGCAGCCGGCCAAACCAGCGACCAGAAGCAATGCGGTGAACCACGTCAGTGGTTTGCTAATACGATTAAAAATGTTCATTTGCTTCTCCTTATTGTTTGTGACTAAACATCGCGGTGATCGACCGTCGCTGTACTAGAGCGGGTCATGTTGAACATCTGTTTGCTCTGCTCGGTTGACTAACCCCGACCATGCCGCACCCGGACATCCTTTACGCTTACAGCACTTATCCCCGCATCACGCCTCGCCTTCCGTGCGGCAACGCACAGAGCGCGCACCGTCCACGCCACAAAATCACCCCATGATGAAAATCAACAAGGTCGCCGCACGCTGCGCCTTGCAATCAACACGCATACCCAAGCCCAACCGAAGCGAGAAACCATGAATAACAGCGATGACACATCCACACCTGAACACACCACGCGCAACACCATCCACATACTGTTGCTGATTACCCTGTCGGCCATCGCGACGCTAGGCTGTGTATTCATCAGCGCGCCCTTTCTGCCCGCACTCACTTGGGCACTGGCACTTGCGATCCTGTTCGCGCCAATACAGCGGCGTCTCGAAAGTAAACTCGGCAAAGCCAACTTTGCCGCCGCGCTGTGCGTATCGCTCGCCGCGCTGCTCGTGGTGATACCGTCCAGCTTCGTCGCTGAACAGTTGCTCAGTGAGGCAACCAGCGGCGCGAAGACCATCCATGATCTTTTTGTATCGGGTCAATGGCGCGCAAGTGTGGATACCCACCCACTCATATCGCCTGTCGCGCACTGGATCGAGCGGCAGTTCAATGTGCCCGGTCTGATCGACTCGAGCAGCGCGTGGTTGACCGGCACGGCAGCGTCGCTGGTGCAAGGCTCGTTGCGGGAATTGGTGATGCTAGTGATGACCTTCTATCTGTTGTTCTATTTTCTGCGCGACCGCCGTGAGGCGCTCGCCTGGTTGCGCACCTTGTCGCCCCTAGCGGAGGCTGACATGGATCGCATGTATACCGATGTCGCAGACACCGTTCATGCCACGCTATATGGCACGTTCGCCGTGGCTATCGTGCAAGGCACGTTGGGCGGATTGATGTTCTGGTGGTTAGATCTACCCGCTCCGTTGCTATGGGGCTTAGTGATGGCCTTGCTGGCCGTGATTCCGGTACTGGGCGCGTTCATCATCTGGATCCCCGCCGCACTCTTCTTGCTGTTGACTGGCAACGAAGTGCAAGCCCTGATACTTACCTTGTGGGGAGCGATCGTGGTCGGAGGGATCGACAATTTGTTGTATCCCATCTTGGTCGGCAGCCGCTTGAAGATGCACACCGTTCTGGCGTTCATCTCGCTGGTCGGCGGGGTCATGGTGTTCGGCCCATCCGGCCTGGTGCTGGGCCCGGTGATATTCGCCGTCACGCGGCAACTGTTGCAAGTGTGGCGTAGGCACAACGCGCGGCTCAATGCAGCGGCTTGATCGTTACGCTAGCGCGAAAAAATCCGCGTCTTGTGTGCACCAACGCACAGAAAAAATGGCAGGCAAGGCAGATGATCAGTCTAGGTGCAGAGATCAAGTTGTACCGTCTGAAAAATACAGCATCAAGGAGTCACCATGAACAAGAACTACATCAGCGCGTTGCTAGTGACAGCCAGCCTAGCCTTCAGCGCCGCAGCGATGGCACAAACCTTATCCGAGAGTGACTATCGCTCGATCAAGGAAACCATCTCCGTCGATTTTCAAGCCGCGCTGACCCATTGTGCAAGCGATGCCAACAGCGCGAAGAAAATCTGCCTGACGTTGGCAAAATGCAACGCCAAACTGGCTATCGCAGAGTTAGATGCGCGCTACCAACCCTCTGATCAAGCGGACTACGAAGTCAGCATGACCAAGGCGAGTACCAGCTACACGCTATCCGAAGAAAAATGTAATGCACAAGTCAGCAACATAAAAGTCACTTGCCTCAAAGCGGCCCGCTCCACCTTGCTGGATGCCAAATCTGAAGCGCAAGCGCAACTCACCGCGCCGGATAGTAACGCCCGCGACGATGCCGACTATGGACGCGACCAGGAAAATTCATCGCCCTTTCCGATAACACTGCATGGCTATCTGTAAGCCCTACCAACCATGCCGTTCGACCATTTTTGTATAACCACAAGGAGCTAAAAATGAACACGCTACGAAGAACCACAATACGCTTGGCGATCATCGCCGCGCTGCTAGGCATAACCGGATGTGTCGCAGTCGGTGCGGGAGTGGGTGCAGTGGCTGGATCAGGCACCAGCGTCGGCGTATTGGGCGGGGCGGTGATAGGCGGAGTGGTCGGCTACGGGCTGAGTAAATAATCCCTTTCGCCACCGCTGCGCTTATTCAATACTCAGGTGCGAGCTACGCACCAAACAAAATCTGAAAGGTAAAAATATCATGCTTTATACCATCGCTGTCGTCATGCTCATCCTGTGGTTGCTGGGGCTAATCACCGCCTACACTATGGGCGGTTTCATCCACATTCTGCTGGTGATCGCTATCGTGGTGCTGTTGCTCCGCGTGATCAGAGGATAGCTCGGCTCGAACATGCGAGACATCATCGGTCCGTCCCGCAATGGAAATAACTTCAGGTCGCCCGTGGATATCTCTCGAATCAAGAGCTATCAGTTTGGACTGACTCGTATCTAACTCCATAAAAATAAGGATTGTGTGGGCTGCCGCACAGAGCGCGATGTATTCCGCCCCTATCCTCAACGCTACGCTAGACGGCATACCACAGTGCATTCGGGATACGAGCAGCATTCGCCACCCGCTCCGCTAGCCACCGCCGAAAAAATTGCACCCGATGCACAGCGCGATGTTTGCCTGTCACAACGGTTGTGTTTGATGTTCCACACTATGGATAAAACAACCATGAAAAATTCTCTCCCCTTCAAAGCGAACACGCTGCTAGCGAAACTGGGCTTGCTGGCCGCTGCGGCAACCTTGCTGGCGGGCTGCGCCAGCCCTACGCCCCCTATCGAACAACTGGCAGTTTCGCGTGCCGCGATTAGCAGTGCGAACAGCGCAGGCGGCAATGAATTTGCCCCAGTACAACTCAAGGTGGCAGTGGCTAAGCTGGATGCCGCTGAACGCGCCATGACTGCGAAGAACTATGCGCTGGCGCGCATATTGGCAGAAGAGGCACAAGTCGATGCGCAACTGGCTGGTGCGGCGGCGCGAACCGCCCAGGCACAAAAAGCCGCCGACGCGGTTCATGAAGATAGCCGCGTGCTGCGCAAAGAAATCGACCGTAAAACCAAATAATCCCCAATGGAGTCCGCCATGAAAAAGATACTCTCTGTCCCTTTGACTGTGCTCGCTATTGCGATCCTGTCTGCTTGTTCCACCGCCACAAGCAACCCCAATCTGACTGCTGCGCATAGCAGTTACGACAACGCGCGTGCCAACCCAAAAGTCGTCGAGCTAGCACCGCTGGAACTCAAAGATGCCGCCGACTCGTTGGGCAAAGCCGACCATGCCTTGAGTAAAGGTGCGGATGTCATCACGGTCAATCACTTGTCCTACATGGCTTATCAGCAAGTGGGCATCGCGCAGGAAACCACTAAGCGCAAATCAGCCGAACTGGCCGTTGCCAACGCTGCCGCCCATCGCGACCATGTCCAGCTTGCGGCGCGCACCGCTGAAGCTGATGCGGCCAACAAGAAGGTAGCCGCGCTACAGGAAACCGCTAACTCGCAAGAAGCGGAATTGGCCGCAGCCGATGCCTATGCTGCGGAAGACCAAGCCACCATCAATCAACAAGCGATGCAACTCGAATTGCTCAATGCCAAGCAGACCAAGCGCGGCATGGTGGTGACGCTAGGCGACGTGCTGTTCGGTAGCAACCAAACCGAACTCAAATCGGGCGGTTCTCGCAACGTGAAGAAACTGGCTGATTTCCTCAAAGAATATCCACAACGCATCGTGATGATAGAGGGCTATACCGATAGCACCGGCAGCAGCGCACACAATCAACTACTTTCTGAACATCGTGCCAATGCGGTGCGCAGTGCCTTGATCGCCGATGGTATCGACGCCGCGCGCATCAACACGCGCGGATTTGGCGCGCAATTTCCAGTTGCGGATAACAACACCGCGAGCAGTCGGCAAATGAATCGCCGTGTGGAAATCATCTTTTCCGACGGCAACGGCTACATCGCACCACGCTAAGCATCCCCGTTCTGCTCTGCTAAACAGTCCAGAACGGTAATTTTTTCACCTTACGAGGAGAATCAAAATGTCCGCAGGCACACTCATCTTAATCATCGTCATCCTGATGTTAATCGGTGCCATTCCCACTTGGCCACACAGCAAAACATGGGGGTATGGGCCCGCCGGCGGGGTGAGCTTGGTGCTCACCATTTTGGTCATCAACTTACTGTTGGGGCGCATCTAAAGCGTCACGCAAGCCGATGCGAAAATCGACATCAAGTAGTCTGGTCATCAACTTACTTAACACGCTAGGAGCCACATCATGACAAGCAAAACAATCAATCTGAAACATGCACTACACGCCGACCCCAAAGACAAACTAATGGAAGACCTGCACTTGGTGATGGCGGATGCAGAAGCACTGCTCCGCGCCACCGCAGACCAAGCTGGCGAAGGCGCAGCAAACGCGCGTGCACGTATCCAAGAGCGCTTGGAAGCCGTTAAAGAACGCTTGGGTGAAGCGGAGTCTGCTGTCATGGAACGTGCTCAGCAAGCCGCCAAGGACACTGACCAATATGTGCATGACAACCCCTGGAAAGCAATTGGCATCTCGGCTTGCGTGGGGGCTATCGTCGGCATGCTGATCGCACGCCGCTGAGCATGTCGCACTCGCCCGGACTGATGGATTCGCTCAAGCGCATGACAAGTACGCTGCTGCAAATCGTGCAGACGCGGCTGGAATTGCTAGCGGATGAATTCGAGGTCGAGCGCTTGCGCGTCGGACAGATGTTGTTGTTCGGCAGCATCGCGCTGTTCTGCCTAGGTTTGTGCATCATGTTGTGTACGGTATTGCTCGTAGTGCTGTGTTGGGATAGTCACCGCGAGCTGGTATTGGCCAGCCTTGCTGCTTTGTTCTTATTCTGTGGCCTCTACTTTGTCTATCGATTACGCAGCTTGGTACGTGGCCGAGGCGGATTATTTTCCAGCAGCCTAACCGAATTAGCGCGTGACATAGAGCATTTGGAAGCACGACCATGACACGACGCATGCTAGGACTCGTGCAACGGCGTCATTTGCTTTTGCAAAAAATAGAGGCCCAACGTAACGAACTGGCCCAACTGAGCGAACAGTGCCAACGCCCATTAGCATGGGTGGATACTGGACTCAGTGCCGCACGCTACCTGCGTGCTCACCCCGCCGTACTGGCGGGAGGCGTAGCCACCGTTCTGTCGCTGCGCCACAAAGGTTTATTCGGCTTGGCCAAAACCGGCTGGCGCTTGATATACCTCTACCCATCCATCCTTAGTTTCGCTTGGCAAGCCGTAACCTCTCGCCGTGTCGTTGCCAAGCGAGACCCGCGAACCGACCTAGGAGCATGAAATGAACCCCTATCAAGAACCCATAGCAGAATTGTCCAACGCAACGTGCGGTAACCCCCCCACAAATTAGTCATCGCCATAAGTAGAATTTCCTCATCGAACGCTATAACCGCACGGTGCGGTATGACGGGTTGAGTCATTATCTGTTTGAGTCGATTAATGAGGTACAAAATTATGCGACGGACTGGATGTGGACTTACAATCACGACCGCCCGCATATGGCACTCGGTGGCATGACCCCGAAACAGAAGTTAGCGTTACACGTCTCTACTTCTGGCGATTGCTAAAATTTGGGGGGGTACTGGACCAACTACTCTTTTCATCACTTGCTCCCGTTCATGTTTCGTGGCTGATATTAAAACGTAAAAAAGGCCGTCTCGCGACGGCCGAATTTACAACTTCAAATCACAGTTCCCGTTAAGGCTGGGTGACAGTGGTGCCGTTGAGTGTCACCGCAGTTTGTGCTAACAAGCGACCGTTCTCTGTCGAACCTGCCCCCATCACGATATCGGTCTGCGACAAGACCACACCCTGCATCTTCGCGGTCGCACCTACTGTCACGGTTGCAGCAGAGACCCAGAACACATTCTGCGGCAACGCCCCACCAGTCAAAATGACTTGCGTCGCAGCCGCTTGCGTATAACCACCGGCCATCCTGAATACCCAAACATCAGTTGCCGTACCGTTGAGTGTCAGGTTAGTGCCGGCGGCAATCGACACCGCTGCGGTACAGGTATAAACACCAGGTACCACGGTCAATCCGCTAAAGATGCCCGCGCCAGGACAAGCACCTGCACCGATGCCACCACCAGCGGGAGCAAGCCCTACTGCTGCGGTATAAGCCGTGCCCATATCCCCGACAGCGGTAGTCAAATTAACTGCCGTCGTGCCACCCACATTATCAGCTGCGAACAAGCGACCCGACACCTGCGCCGAACCGAATGAAGTATCGGTAGGCTCAGTAATCAACGACCAACCGGTCAAGAAAGTTCGGGCAGCGGGACTGACCGCCACATTACCCGTTACCACTGAGTTGGGTACGGTCGAGACGTTAGTCTTGGCCAGAATCGCATAGTTACCTGCCGCTCCCAGATTCACGCAGCTCGCGCCGCTACATACCGCACCGACTGCACCTAAGCCTGACCCGGCAGCTACACCGCCGCCACTACTACCACCACAGGCGGACAGCACGGCGGCAAGCAATACGGTGGACGACCACATCAATGGTTTAGAAACTTTATTGGATATATTCATTTTACTTCTCCTGACATGATGAATCCCGTGAGAGATCCTGATAGACAGTCGCGTGATGCTGCGTATTGTCCAATCTCGGTGAGTATCACCAAGGCAAACGCAGTGTCTGCCCATACGCCCAACTGCTCTGTTCGCTGTCGCACATAGCCGCAAGATATTTTTCTCGGCGCGACCGAAGCTAAAAAAAGACCCCAACTGGGCATGCCGTGTCGGGGTCTTAAAGTTTCAGGTGTAATCAGGGGAGGACTGCACACCCATGCGCATCATCTGCCCGCGCCACGCGCCGCTCTGTGCGCTACAGCACATATCCGAGTTAGTTTGTCTCGCTTTGCATACTTGCAGCGGAGAACGTGCTATAAGCCTTGCGCATACAGCCTTGCAAGACACACTAGCCCTTCTTACTTTAATTCGCTGTCACACCTCACTCGGTACGAGAACATGCTCCCTACGCAGCCCGTACCGCACACTCCCCGACAAAATCATCTGCTCGCCGCGCTGCCTGCGGACAGCTTTGCGCGCCTCGCCGTGAATCTGGAACTGATCGCGATGCCCTTGGGCGCGGCACTGTGTGAATCGGGCGGCCAGTTGCAACACGTTTACTTCCCCACTACCGCCATCGTGTCCTTGCATTACGTGATGGAAGACGGGTCATCGGCGGAGATCGCCGGTATCGGCAACGAGGGCGTGCTGGGTGTCTCACTGTTCATGGGCGGCAACACCACGCCCAGCCAAGCCACTGTGCAGACAGGCGGCCACGGCTACCGCCTCAAAACCAAACAAATGATGGAAGAGTTCGATCTGGCCGGGCCGATGATGCGGCTGATGCTGCGCTACACCCAGGCCCTGATGACGCAGATGTCACAGACCGCCGTCTGCAACCGCCATCATTCAGTGGAGCAACAGCTGTGCCGCTGGCTGCTGCTGACGCTGGATCGTTTACCCAGCAACGAGCTGACCATGACCCAAGAATTGATCGCCAGCATGCTAGGGGTGCGCCGCGAAGGCATCACCGAGATTGCGGGCAAGCTACAACGCGAGGGCTTGATCAGTTACCGACGTGGTCACATCACGGTGCTGGATAGAGCGGGACTGGAATCGCACACCTGCGAGTGTTACGAGGTGGTGAAGAAAGAGTTCCACAGATTATTGCAAGACGCCAAAGCCGCACAAGGCTTTGCTTAACCCCCACCGGCACATCGATGAAAGCACAATATATGAATACGACGCACAAAATAATCGCTTGGTTCAGCGGCGCGGTGCTACTAGTGATGCTGGGCGTGGCCTTGTCATTCTGGACTTTTCGCCAAATTGAGACAGCGGCAGCCGTGCGTACCCATACCTACACCATCCTAGACGGTGCGGCTGAATTACTGTCCGAGCTCAGAGATGCTGAGACCAGCCAGCGCGGCTATTTGCTGACCAGTGACGAAGCCTTTCTGCAACCGTATCTAAAAGTGCGCGACAGCATCGTGCCGCACTTGCAAAGGTTGCGTGCCATGACCTTGGTCGATTCGGCACAACAGCACTTGGCAATTGTGGCACCCTTGGTCGAGGCAAAAATGGCCGAGATGAAAAGCGTGTTGGCATTGCAAGGCAAACATGACCAATCCGCAGCGGTAGCCTTGGTGCGCAACGGCGCAGGAAAGCATCAGATGGATACGATACGCGCGGAGATGCACAGCTTCATCGACATCGAACAAGCCGTGCTGGCGCAACGCGAGGAAGAATTCCAAAGCAGCATGCGTAAGCTGTTCGCACTAATCGTCGCCGCGAGTCTGCTGACGCTAGTGGCCGCGCTCGCCTTCGCCTACTTTCTGTATAACGAATCCCGCCAGCGGTTGAAGAATCTGGTGCATCTCGAAACCCGTCATCTGCTCGATGCACAACAACAAATCAGCAAGCAACTACAGGACACCAACCTGACCTTGCAGGTCAGCGAGGAACGACTCACGGTGACACTCAACTCCATCGGCGATGCGGTAATCGCCACCGACATCGCGGCGCGCGTGACCCTGCTCAATCCGATTGCTGAGCAACTCACCGGCTGGACACAGGCCGAAGCTGCTGGTCGAGCGATAGCCGAGATATTTCCCATCATCAACAAAGAGACACGCCAGCCGGTCGCCATCCCGGTCGTGGCGAGTCTGGCGTTTGGCACGATACAAGGCTTGGCCAACCATACCGTACTGACCTCACGCGACGGCAGCGAATACGACATCGCCGACAGTTGCGCACCAATACGTGACAGCTCGAATAACGTGGTCGGTGCGGTGCTGGTGTTTCGCGATGTCACCACTGAATATGTGGTGCAGCAAGCCTTGCGCGACAACACGGCACTGATCCAAACGATACTCAACACCGTGGTCGACGGCATCATCACACTACGCGCGCGCGGCGGCATCATCACCACCGTCAACCCCTCCGCCGAAAGCATGTTCGGCTACTCGAGTGCGGAGCTACTGGAGCAGAATTTCAGCCTGCTGATCCCCGAACTGGATCAAGACCAGCGCAATGGTTCGCTAGAGTATTACCAGGCCAGTGACAGCGCGCGTGCCAGCGGCTTGGGTCGCGAAGTGATGGGGCAACGCAAAGACGGCAGCCGCTTCCCGATGGAGATCGCGGTGAGCGAGATGTGGCTGGGCAAAGAGCGTTACTTCACCGGCATCTTGCGCGACATCTCCACACGCAAACTGGTAGAGGCGGAGCGTGTGCAACTGTATGACGAGCTGCAAAAAAAGAACACCGAACTGGCGCGCACCACCGCTTTGGCGGAGAACGCGAACCACGCCAAATCGACTTTCCTGTCGCGTATGAGCCATGAACTGCGCACGCCGCTGAATGCCATCCTGGGCTTCGCACAATTGCTCGAATCGGGTACGCCCGCACCCACCAGCACACAAGCCGAACGGCTGCATCACATCACCAAGGCCGGCTGGTATCTCCTCGAACTGATCAACGAGATCCTCGATCTGGCGGTGATCGAATCGGGCAAGTTGTCGCTGTCGCATGAACCTGTCGCACTAACGGAAGTGATGCACGAATGCCAAGCGATGATCGAATCACAAGCGCAGCAACACGGTATACGAGTGAACTTCCACCCCTTCGAGACTAGCTGGTGCGCCTATGCCGACCGCACCCGCGTCAAACAGGTGCTGACCAATCTGCTCTCCAACGCGGTGAAGTACAACCGCGAACACGGCACGGTGGAAGTGACTTGCAGCCTGAGTACGCTAGAGCGCATCCGCGTCACCATCAAGGACAGCGGCGCGGGTCTGACCCCGCCACAAATGCAGCAACTGTTCCAACCCTTCAATCGTCTCGGCCAGGAGAATGGTGCGGAAGAAGGTACCGGCATAGGACTGGTGGTCACCAAGCAACTGGTCGAACTGATGGGCGGCACGCTAGGAGTGGAAAGTACTCCGGGGGTGGGCAGCGAATTCTGGTTCGAACTGATACGCGATGTGTCACTGCCAACCTCCACGCACATGGGCATGGGCATGGGCATGGGCATGGGCATGGGCATGGATACTGCACTACACACGCTACTTTATGTGGAAGACAATCCGGCCAATCTGATTCTGGTCGAACAGATCATCAGCCGCCATGCCCAGTTCAAGATGTTAAGTGCGCGCGATGGCAAGTTGGGCATCGCCATGGCACTGGAACATCTACCCGACATCATCCTGATGGACATCAATCTGCCCGGTATCAATGGCACGCAAGCGATGCAGATATTGGGGGCCGACCCACGCACCCAGCACATCCCGATACTGGCACTCAGCGCGAATGCGATGCCGCGCGACATCGAAAAAGGCCTGCAAGCCGGCTTCTTTCGTTACCTCACCAAGCCAATCAAGCTCGACGAATTTTTGCTCGCCTTGGAAGAGGCGGTGCAATTGTCCGCCGCGAGGTCGCCCGATAACAACCCACCTGGAACATCAAAATGATAAGCAAAGCAGAGATTCTAAATGCCAGCATCCTGATTGTGGATGACCAACCTTCCAATGTGCTGCTGCTGGGCGAGATGCTGCGTGATGCGGGTTATCTTGCCATCACCACCACTACCAATCCTGTTGCCGTCTTTGAGTTGCATCGCGAACACCGCTACGACCTGATCCTACTCGACCTACAAATGCCGGAAATGGACGGTTTTCAGGTGATGGAAGGATTAAAGCAGATCGAGGTCGATGGCTATTTGCCGGTGCTCGTGATCACCGCCCAGCCATCGCACAAATTGCAGGCGCTGGCCGCAGGTGCCAAGGATTTTGTCAGCAAGCCTTTCGATCTGATCGAGGTGCAGACGCGTATCCGCAACATGCTGGAAGTGCGCCTGCTCTACAAAGCACTGGCACAACACAACCTATTGCTGGAGCAGACCGTGCAGGAACGCACCGCCGAACTGCGCGCCAGCGAAGCGCGATTCCGCCGCCTCACCGAGCTGTCCTCGGACTGGTATTGGGAGCAGGACGAGAACGGCCATTTCACCAAAATCTTCGGCCCAGTATTCGAGATGCTGGGCTTACGTTTCGACGATGCGATGGGGGCGACACGAGATGAGTCCGGCGCAACTTGGCGGGCGGGCGAACGCGACTTGCTGGAAGCCAACATCGCCGCACGCAAACCTTTCTTAGATTTCGTTTATTGCCGTACCAACCCTGACGGTATCGCGCAATACCTAATGGTCAGCGGCGAGCCTATATTCGACCTACAAGGGCGTTTTAAGGGCTATCGTGGCATAGGCAAAGATGTCACCGAGCGACTGAGCGAAATCACCGCGAGTAAATAAATAATTCACCTCCATGAAAAATTCGCTTGACGACCCCAATTCAGTACGCGTATAAAGCCGCTTGGTATTTGATTCAAAGTGTTTGCAGTCCTGGTTTTGCCATGAGCAATCTTAGATTCAAATATTCTGCGGGAATGTTCCCGTTTTTTTATAAGGAAGTAGTCACATGGCAGCTGGTACAGTTAAATGGTTTAACGACGCAAAAGGTTTCGGTTTTGTAACTCCTGATGATGGTAGCGAAGATTTGTTCGCACATTTCTCAGCGATCAACATGAACGGTTTCAAATCACTCAAAGAAGGCCAAAAAGTAACATTTGAAATTACTCAAGGTCCTAAGGGTAAACAAGCATCAAACATCCAAGCAGCGTAATAGCTAATTGATGTTGAAAAGCCCGATACGCAAGTATCGGGCTTTTTTATTTATAAGATTTCTAGAAACACTCTCACCACTTCGCAACTTCGCCACATTTATAGCTATGACCGCCCCCATCCGCCTTGCTAAACGCCTTGTAGAAATGACCGCTTGTTCACGTCGCGAGGCGGAGCTGTTGATTACGGGCGGCTGGGTCAGTGTCGCAGGCGTAATCGTTGAAGAACCGCAATTTATGGTGGATGAGGAATTGGTCGAATTACATCCCGATGCGGTTGCCCTGCCGCAAGAACCCGTTACATTGTTGGTGCATCAAGCCGCAGCAGCTCCCGATTTGCCGATTAACGCCGACACGCGCGCCGCAGAGGATGTATCGGGGATTCGTTTGCTCAAACAACACAGCGCGCATTTGACTGCCTGTTTGCCCTTAGAACGCAACGCCAGTGGCTTGGTCGTGGCGACGCAAGACTGGCGCGTGGCGCGCAAGCTAAACGACGATGCCGCGCTGATTGAGCAGGAATACATCGTCGCAGTGGCGGGCACGTTGTCGGCAGAGGGCTTGCGCTTGCTTAACCACGGTTTGAAATTTAACGGTCGCGCCTTAGCACCCATCAAGGTCAGTTGGCAAAACGAAACCAAGCTGCGCTTCGCGGTAAAAGGTTTGATTGCTGGACAAATTACCCACGCCTGTCGCACTGTGGGCTTGCAAGTTATCGCGCTCAAGCGCATCCGTATCGGTCGCGTCGCACTGGCAAAATTGCCGCCTTCCACGTGGCGATATTTGCAATCACACGAGAAATTTTAAGCGTATGAAAACACCAAAAAGAATCCAGCCGCTGATTGAAGACGGCTTAGTCGATGAAGTGATGCGCCAACTGATGAGCGGCAAAGAAGCCACGGTATATGTGGTGCGCTGCGGGACGGAGATTCGCTGCGCCAAGGTTTACAAAGCAGCCGACCAGCGCAGTTTTCATCAAAGCACCGATTACACTGAAGGGCGCAAAGTTAAAAATTCGCGCCGTGCGCGGGCGATGGAAAAAGGCACGAATTACGGTCGTAAAGCACAAGAAGAAGCCTGGCAAAACGCCGAGGTCGATGCGCTCTATCAGCTTGCTGCCGCTGGCGTGCGCGTACCCAAGCCGTACAACTTTCACGAAGGCGTGTTGCTGATGGAGCTCGTCACCGATGCGGATGGCAACGCCGCACCGCGTCTCAACGACCTCACCTTAAGTGCCGCAACCTCACGCGACTATCATCAACAATTGATACGCCAAGTGGTGCGTATGTTGTGCGCGGGCATCGTGCATGGCGACTTATCTGAGTACAACGTGCTGGTCGATAGCGACGGCCCCGTCATCATCGACTTGCCACAAGCCATCGACGCGGCAGCCAATAATCAAGCCAAAAAAATGCTGCTGCGCGACGTAGAAAATCTCGCCCGCTACTTCGGACAATTTGCGCCAGAACTAAACGCCACGGATTACGGCAACGAGATTTGGGCAATCTATCAGCGCAGCGAATTAAGCGTGGACAGCGTGCTGACAGGACGCTTTAAGCATGACGAAAGCAAAGTCGATATACGCAGTGTGGTACGCGAAATCAACGACACGCTCAAGGATGAAGAGATGCGGCAGATGGCGATTGCGCTGCGTCAGCAACCTTAAACGCTAAGCATCGCCTAGACGAAAAAAAGCCCCGCTGGTTAATCAGCGGGGCTTTTTTACTTCAAACCAACAGCGTTAAGGCTAGTGATCGTAAGTGTGGATGTCGCGATGTTTAGTTTCGGCGGATTCAAATCTGAAGTGCAACTTTTGTAATCGAATTTAAGTGGCGAGCTGCGTTAACATCGAGCCACTTAAACGACAAAGTAAAAGGAACACAGATGAAGCACTATAAGCAGCTCAACCGCGA
>Ga0209824_10000510_pt1 | contig 24057 bp, 10 predicted proteins | sample VDWuncwatermetaG_FD_184124 | JGI IMG/M metagenome (GOLD analysis project Ga0209824, IMG submission 184124) | Wastewater microbial communities from Netherlands to study Microbial Dark Matter (Phase II) - VDW unchlorinated drinking water (SPAdes)... ...
CCTGCGCCCAACCCGATAATATCTTTACCTTCAGCTTTTAATTTTGCGGCACGGGCGGTAACGGCGAGGGTGGGGGAGGGTTTGATAGCTTGTACGCGGGCGGAGAGACTGAGGGGTTCCACTGAAATGTCCTTATGTTGATGGGTAAGAAAGATTTTCAAGATTGAATTATACATCGTGGCAATACGCTTCCCAATACTGCCGTTCGAGCAGTTGCTCGACAAAATTCAACTCGGCGACACGATCATGCGTCCTACTTTTAAGTACAAATAGCGATAGAATGGGAGCATTGATGATGGAGGTTAAATATGCAGGCAATCGAATTTGTCAGCAAGGCGCACGACGGCGTGGTGGATTTGCCCCGCGAGCATCAACACTGGAATGGTAGGCAGGTGCGCGTGATTCTGCACGAAGCTGCAAGCGGCATTACCGAGCGCAAGATCATGTTTAAGGCTGTAACCATTGCCACACGTGGCTACCGCTTTAACCGCGATGCCGCAAATGAGCGGTAAAATTTTTCTAGATACCAATGTCGTAGTGTACATCTACGAAGACACGCTGACCATCCGCAACCCCTTCGCGCAATAATCGGCGAACCATAAAATTGCATCGTGCGCTTGCGTCATATCCCGTTTCTGAACAGAAGGAGCTTCCATCGTTGCTTATTTTTGAGCGGACGAAGCGATGAACATGAAGAACCTTTTTCCACAGCTTTCGCAACCAGATGAGGGCGTGCTGATTTACAACGGAGACTAACGATGGCTCAGGAATGGAATACCCAGCAAGCACTCAGCTTTCTTGCGCGCGAGAGTTACTGCCTTTGGGCGGGTGCCGGCGTATCGACGCAGCTCGGACTTGCGGGGGGCGCGTCGATTCATGGTTGGGACGGGCTGGTGAGCGCGCTCGAACAACGCGCTGAACTACAGCCGCCCGCGTTGTTCGATGCCGAGTTACCTGATCGAATCGATGCCTGCTTCGTCGAGCTTCAACGCGAAAAATTCCAGCGCGCACTGAGGGAAGAAGTTCTCATCCCTCTTGCTGGCTCCATCGTCAACGCGGCGCAGATATCAGGCGTTGTTGTCCCCACTCAAGTGCGGCAATTGGCGCATCTTGCGGCGATTGCCAACCCCATCGTGAACTTCAATATTGAAACACTTTCCAGCCGGGCGCTGGTCGGCGCGTTTCCCCCTTGGAAGCCGCTGGTATTCCGCCCGCCAGTGCCGGATGCAGTTGAAAGCTGGCGATGCGACCCAGAATCAGGAGACCGTCAGAAAATTCGACGACACGTCTTTCATCCTCATGGCGTACTGGATATCTCCGGGGTCTGCATTTTGGGGGCACGCGACTATCGCGCCATGAGGGGCACTCTGGCGCTACAGTTGGCAGTTCATTCTGCTTTTGAGCTCAACCTTGCGATTGTCGGCATGAGTCTCAATGATGCTTATCTCCGAGCGCAACTGGCCGATTTCCGGCCGCAAGTCCGGGAGGTTTTGTGGTTCACATCATCACCTCTTAAAGTGGAACTCGCAGAGTGGGCTTGGAAAAACCATGTCAGAGTTGTTTCTGTTGACTGGCCTGATTTTTGGGAGACCGTGCAGCGCGAACTGCCTGCACCTCCAGAGCAGTCCCTTTGGCACAACTGGTGTTCACTAGTCAATGAGGCATATGCAATACCCAAGAATCCGACGAGTGAGTCGGTGAACGGTTTAATGCGCGTGTTTGAAAAGCGACCGGAGGAACTCGCCAGTTGGATTTGGAGTGCGAAGTTAATGGGCGAGGATGTGATTTTGGGTCAGGAGAGAACACCAACCAGCAAGGAGGAATCCGAGTGGGTGCGCATGTATCTCAAGGAAATCCATAGACAGTTACAGGAGCCACAATCACAGCCGCCGCCCATCGGCACTGCCAAGCCGACAAAGTGATCGTAGGGCGCAATCGTTATTGCGCCGAATGAAACATCCGGTGCAATGCGCTCCGCTCTGCAAGGGCTAGTCGGGTGCGTTTTGTTTAGGGTCGGGAATAAAACAGGATCAAGGAGAAAAACACCATGAGTAGTGAAATAGACAACAAGCTCGCCTTGTTCGAGGGGCGTGAGATACGAAAAGCCTTCCAAAATGGCGAATGGTGGTTTTCGATTGTTGACGTGATTGAGGTGTTGGTGGGGGGAGAGCGGCCTCGCAAATATTGGAGCGACCTTAAAAAGAAGTTGTTGCAGGAGGGCTATGACCAGTTGTCCGAAAAAATCGGACAACTGAAAATGCAGTCCGGCGATGGCAAATTCTATGTGACTGACTGCGCCAACAGCGAGACTTTGTTCCGTATTATTCAGACCATCCCGTCGCCCAAGGTAGAGCCGCTCAAGCGGTGGCTTGCTAAGGTGGGCAAGGAGCGCCTTGATGAAATTGAAAACCCCGAACTGGCAATGGGGCGGATGCAAGATTTGTACGAAAAGAAAGGATACCCGAAGAAGTGGATAGACAAACGCTTACGCGGTATCGCGGTACGACAAGACCTGACCGATGAATGGAAAGAGCGTGGCGCAGCAACACGCTCGGAATTTGCCATCCTCACCAACGAAATTATGCAAGGCACATTCGACCTAAAGGTGGACGAGTACAAGCAGGTAAAGTCGCTGGCGCGAGAAAATCTGCGCGACCACATGACCGACATCGAGCTTATCCTCACCATGTTGGCCGAAGCAACGACCACGAAGCTGCATCGTGACCGCGATTCGCAGGGCATCGTGCCGCTGAAAAAAGATGCTAAGGATGGCGGCGCAGTGGCCGGTAGAACGCGCAAGGATATTGAACTCCAGACCGGCAAGCCGGTAATCTCGACCGAGAATTTTAAGCGGTTGGCGGGTGGGAGTTCAAAGAAATTAACGAAGGGTAAATGAACACCCTAACCTTCCCCAACAGCCCCTATCGCTTGCACCAACCGTTCGAACCGGCAGGCGATCAGCCGACCGCGATTGCACAGTTGGTTGAGGGCATTAACAGCGGACTGTCGTTTCAAACCTTGCTTGGGGTGACCGGTTCTGGCAAAACTTTTACGATGGCCAATGTCATCGCCCAGCTCGGCAGACCCGCTATCGTCATGGCTCCCAACAAAACTTTGGCGGCGCAACTGTACTCCGAGCTACGTGATTTTTTTCCAGAAAACGCGGTCGAGTATTTCGTTTCTTATTACGATTATTATCAGCCCGAAGCCTACGTGCCCTCGCGTGATGTGTTCATCGAAAAAGATTCCAGCATCAACGAACAAATCGAACAAATGCGTTTATCGGCCACTAAATCTTTGTTAGAGCGGCAGGATGTAATCATCGTGGCAACGGTCTCGGCGATCTATGGTATCGGCGATCCGGTGGATTATCACGGCATGATTTTGCACCTGCGCGAGCACGAAAAAATCTCGCGCCACGATGCGATTAAACGCCTCACCGAAATGCAATACGAACGCAACGATGTAGATTTTTCGCGCGGACATTTTCGTGTGCGCGGTGATGTGCTCGATATTTTTCCGGCGGAAAACAGCGAACATGCCTTGCGTTTGACCTTATTCGATGATGAAGTGGAAAGCCTGCTGCTGTTTGATCCGCTCACCGGACACATCCTCAACCGCGTACCGCGTTTTACCGTGTATCCGTCCAGCCATTACGTCACGCCGCGCAGCACCATTTTGCACGCGATAGAAACCATCAAGCTGGAACTGGCCGAGCGCATTCAATTTTTTCAGAGCGAAAATAAATTGGTTGAGTTGCAGCGCATCGAGCAACGCACGCGACATGATTTAGAAATGCTCACTGAAATTGGCTTTTGCAAAGGCATCGAAAATTATTCGCGGCATTTGTCAGGGCGCAATGCGGGCGAGCCACCGCCCACGCTGATTGATTATTTGCCGTCGGACGCGCTCATGTTTATCGACGAAAGCCATGTCACCGTTACGCAAATCGGCGGCATGTACAAAGGCGATCGAGCGCGTAAAGAAAATCTGGTGAACTACGGATTTCGCCTACCCTCGGCCTTGGATAATCGCCCTTTGCGCTTCGATGAATTTGAACACGTCATGCGCCAGACGGTTTTTGTTTCGGCCACGCCCGCTGCTTACGAGGCGCAACACGCAGGCCAAGTAGTTGAGCAATTAGTGCGCCCGACTGGCTTGATTGATCCGCGTGTAGAAGTGCGCCCCGCCACCAATCAGGTGGATGATTTAATGTCCGAGATTACCAAGCGCGTCAAAGTGGGCGAGCGCGTATTGGTCACCACTTTAACCAAACGCATGTCCGAAGATCTCACCGATTATTTATCCGAACACGGCATTAAAGTGCGCTACTTGCATTCGGATATTGAGACGGTCGAGCGTGTGGAAATCATTCGCGATTTACGCCTAGGCATGTTTGATGTGTTGATTGGTATCAATCTTTTGCGCGAAGGATTAGATATTCCCGAAGTGTCGCTGGTGGCAATATTGGATGCGGACAAGGAAGGTTTTTTGCGTTCCGAACGCGCGCTGATCCAGACCATAGGCCGTGCGGCGCGCCACATTAACGGCCATGCGATTTTGTACGCGGATAAAATCACCGGCTCTATGCAGCGTGCCTTAGGCGAAACAGAACGCAGGCGACACAAGCAGCAGTTGCATAACGAGCAGCACGGCATCACCCCGCTGGGCGTGCAAAAACGCATCAAAGATATTATTGAAGGAACCTATGAGCCGGATACTGCACGCAAGGAATTAAAAGCCGCGCAAGCCTTAGCTAAATATGCGGCGATGAGCGAGCGCGAAGTGGGCCGCGAAATTAAGCGGCTAGAAAAAGAAATGCTACAGGCAGCAAAAAATCTAGAATTTGAGCGTGCCAGCGAATTACGCGATCAACTGAAAAAGTTGCGCGAGAGCGTGCTGTTTTCCACCTTGCCAGAAGATTGATGGGGCTGGTTGGATTACCTCAATTTATGCTGGCAGCGAACAAGCCTTGCTTCTAGAGTTTTTGTGGCGGTTCTCATCGCCGGAAAAATTTCCCAAAAATGGGTTGAATCACCCCCAATTTTCTGTCCGTAACCCCCGCCTGCAAAGCGTGTAAACCCTTGCCGCATGGGCTGCAACTTTAAGCTACGCAAGGCAGACTAACCGAGGCGGATAAAAGCGTGCGGCTGATTGGCTCGAAAGTTGCGTGAAGTATGATTCTATGGGGCTTTATTGTGGTAAGTTATAGGTGCAAAATTGCACGAGCAGCCCTTCCTATGTTGCTCACTTAACCGTTCGTGGTGAGCTGGTCGAACCACTGGCTCAGCAAAAGCTATTAGCCCAGCTTAGGGTAAACGGAATTTTTTATTGGGTAAGTAGTGTGAAATTAATTTCTGGAGTTATTGAGCATGGCTGTAAACCTCAAACAAACAATTGACCTAAATACACTGGCGGCAAACGGTTCGTCGAGTGTTAATTTGCCTAAACAACGCACTGTAAAACGCAAGCCAGATGAGGCTGAGGCCGAGTTGCTAAAAGAGGAATTGTCAAACGAAGCATTGCCAGAAGAAGCGGTGCAGTTCGCACAAGTTTCAGAAAATCCAAACACTGAAGGTAGCGCGTCTAGCGATAAAGTTGCGGCACCACCCTTAGCATCGGGCGGCGCAGCGGCCAGCGGCTCGGCATCCTCTGCTGCAGCGGGTGTATCAAGCGGCGCGATGGGGGTATCCGCAGGGACGATTGATCTGGTGTTGCTAAGCTCGGTCGGCTTGGCGACGGTTGCGTCGACAGGGCTGGCCGATGCGGTGAGCGGCGATGGCGGTAATGGCGGCAATCCGCCCGCCGTAGGGCCGGTGATAACCAGCGATGGCGGCGGTGCGGCGGCTTCAATCGCCATGCTGGAAAGCACGAGTAATGTAACCCGAATAAATGTGGCTACCATTGAGGCGACCGTCGCAGCAGGGGCGGACAAGGTATTTAGAATTGCTGGCGGTGTGGATGCGGCTAAATTTACGATCAATCTCGATACGGGTGTTTTGAGCTTTAGGGCAGAAGCAGATTTCGAGCGTCCCACGTTTGCGGGCAATAAAGTTTACGAAGTCATTGTAAGCGTGACCAGCAATGGTTTAACTGACACACAAGCCATCACCGTGAGAATCGGCAATGATCCGAATGAGCTGGTGATCCGCCCCGTGTTGGATGATAAATTTGATTACACCGACATCGCGTTTTTTACCGCGCAAGTGGGGACGCTCGCCGCACCGGGCGTGGGGGTATTACAGCCACCCCAGCTTGTGCCGACCGACCCCAGAGGACTACGCATGGTTGATGGCATCAATAACAACCTCGTTCTCAACCAAGGAAATTTTGGCGCGGCAGAGCAGCCTATGCCTAGCAAATTGGTGCAAGTTGCCAGTCGTCCGGCAGAAGCTGACACGGCTTATAACAACGCTAACGCAATCACGGACTCCACTCCACGCGAAATCAGCAACCTCGTTTCCAAAGAAATCGCGCCTCATCTCAATGCCCCTGTGGCGGCGGTTGGCGCGGTTAACCCGCTGCCGTTTAGTGCAGTGTTAACAATGTTTACGCAGTTTGTGGGCAACGATCTTAGCTTGGTTGCGACAGGCGGCAATGGCACGATTACTGTGCCGCTACTAGCTAGCGACCCGCTTGCGGGAACAACCAATTCCATCACGCAAACGCGTGCGAATTTTACGGTTGATGGCATAACTGGGGCGCGCATTTACACCAACACTGCTACCTCCTTTGTAGACCAAAGCCAAACCTACGGCTCAGACCCCGGCGTGATGGTTTTTATGCGGGAATATGATGCTAATGGAGATGCAACGGGGCGGCTGGTGTCAGGTGCAAACGGCGGCATGGCAACCTGGGCAGACATCAAAGCTAATGCTTCGAGGATAGGCATTGTGTTAACGGATGCCGATGCTTTGAATTTACCGAAAGTGAATTTGAATTTTGATGGTACTTATGCGCGTGTAGGTGCAGGGCCCGGTGGCGCGAGGTTGGTCGTTAAAGAGGGATTTATTGATCCGGTGGATGGAGTCTTTGTTCCACCTCTTCTTTTGATTTTTAATGCAAATGGAACAACAGCGGTTACGGGTAATTTTGCTGCACATAATGTTGATCCTCTTGCGCCACCCACAACCCCCCTAAAAATCAACCATGCCTTGTTGATTGATATTGCACAAACAGCCTATCCTTTTGCGGCAGACGGCACAGCACTGGTAGCGGATGCAGACAACCCCGCAGCCATCGGTGGCACACCTCTTTTGACTGGATTTTACGACAACGAATTGCTCAACGCGCATTATGTTTCGGGCGATGGGCGCGCGAATGGAAATGTCGGGCTGACCTCAATTTATTCCGTATTCCAAGCCGAGCATAATCGCGTGGTGGCCGAGCTTAAAGCAATGGATGCTGACCCTGCAAAAAATGGATCACTCGCTCAGGGAGACCCTCCCCCCGGTATTGCCATTGTCCGCACGGGCGAACAATATTTTCAAGCCGCCAAGCTGGTGGTAGAGGCGGAATATCAGCAAGTGGTATTTACCGAATTCGCGCAAAAAATTAGCCCGAATGTGAATGCCTTCGCGGCCTATAACACCGCGATAGACCCCGCCATTACGCTGGAATTTTCGCAAGCGGTGTTTCGATTTAGCGACTCGATGTTGACCGAAAATGTGAATTTTATTGATGCCAGCGGCAACCTCACGCAGGTCGGGCTGGTGCAAGCATTTTTGAATCCGGTAGCGTTTGCCAATGCCACAGGCACAGGCGGCGGCTTAGTGCCGATTGTTGATGCGGGCAGCCGCGCTTTTGCCACGCAGGTGATTACTGGCATGAGCCAGCAAGTGGGCAATGCAATTGATGAATTTATGACCCCTGCCGTGCGCGATAGCGCGGGCGACATGGTGACATTTAACATCGCACGCGGACGCGATGTCGGCCTGCCTTCGTTGAATGAAGCGCGCAAAACATTTTTTGTCGCGACGGGTGGTGAGCTGGTTAACTTGACAGGCGGCAATCAAGCCCTCAAACCCTATGTGAGCTGGGCGGAGTTTGGTGCCAACCTGCTGCACCCAGCGTCGCTGAAAAATTTCATCATGGCCTATGCCGCAGCGGATTTGCAAAGCTATCAAACCAGCCTTGATGCAACGCAGTGGACAAACTTCCGCATCTCCACAGATGCAGGGGAGCAAGCCCGCTACGCCGATGCACTCAGCACAGCAGCCAACAACGCCATTGCCGAAACAGCAGGTTTTATGAGCGCGACGGGCAACCAAAAATTCAACGAAATCGATTTATGGCTAGGTGGCCTTGCCGAGCAAAAAGTACCGAATGGCCTGCTCGGCTCTACCTTTGATTTCATCTTCGCCGCACAAATGAATGACCTGCAAGCCGGTGATCGACTGAGCACCCTGCGTCGCCTAAGCGATGCCAACATGCTGCCAAACAACATGCTGCAAGAAATGGAAGGCCAAACCTTGGCCGACATCATCATGCGTAACACCGATGCGCGCCATTTATACGCACCCATTTTCTCGGTGGCAGACGCTTATCTTGAAATGGACGCGCCCGGCACGTGGACACCTGCCAGCCACATCGACCCTAACGACACTCGTATCGGCGCAGGTTGGATTATGGTGGATGAAGGCACGAAAAGATTTACCGCCACCAACCTGAGCGAAATGATAGGTGGCACGGCTGACACCGATATTGTTACGGGTGGGGGCGGCAACGACACCATTTACGGCGACGGGGCGGGTGATATTTTAAACGGTGGCGAGGGCGATGACTTTCTCTTTGGTGGGCAGGGTGCAGATACGCTTACTGGTGGCGCGGGCGCAGACTTTATTCGTGGAGATGAAGGCAGCGATACCATCAACGCGGATGCGGGCAACGACGAAGTATTTGGCGGCACGGGGTTTGATGTAATCAGTGGTGGCGCAGGTAACGACAAGCTGTATGGCGGCGCAGATGCAGATCGAATATTGGGCGACGATGGCAACGATATTATTTTTGGGGGTCGTGGCAATGACGATCTATATGGCGGCGCAGGTAACGACACGATTTATGGTGGTGATCCTGATGACATAGGTGCAACGGACGACGACCTCATCATCGGTGGTGCTGGCGTGGACATGATGTACGGCGCAACGGGGATGGATACATTTATACAACATTCGGTGGATGGCGACACCATCAATGGCGGGCGTGAAATAGGGCTTCCTCGCGTGACGGAAAATGATCATGTGTCTTACTTGTTTTCGACAACGGGCGTGGCAGTTAATACCAACGAGCTGGGCAGCGATGTGTTGATAGATGTAGAAATTATCTGGGGATCAAACTTTAACGATGTGATCGTGGGCAACAACCCAGGTCTCGCTCCTATCAATGGGCTTAATCGCGTGATCGACAGCGTTGTCGCGGGCATGAAAGGCGGCGACATCATGACGGGTAGCAACACGCTGGATCGTTATGAATTCGCACAGGGGGATTCAACGCGAGTTCGGTTTGTTGATAATGGTGCGGTTGGACTGAATGACGGTGACGTTTTTGACTTCACGCTAAATAACACCATCTCCACCCCCGGCATAGACATCATCACCAACTTTGGCCGAGGTGCGGGGGTAGACGAACTCTCAATCGAGGGCGATCCCTTTTCTGATGGAGCGATGCCTGAACTCGGCTTGCCTGTACTGCCACTGTTCCTAGCGGATGGCGCGCCATTGGCCGGTGGCGTGGGCGGGGCGCAGGTTAATTTGGTTGCAGCACCTAACAATGGTTTGGTGGGCAGTCAGCAATATTTTATGGTGCGTGGCAATTTGGTAGGCTCGCAATTTACTGTGGATAACACAGCTACAGGCCTAGACACCTTGGTGGTGTATGACGGCGATCCCTACAACGCAGCCACGATTCCGGCAACGGTAGGCGGCGCATTAGACCCGCACATATTGCAAACTGCATTGGTGCTATCTGGTACGGGCGGGGCGACATTTGGTGCCGCATTTGGTGGCGGACAGGGCAATGTTCCTTACACTTTTAGCTTGTCGGGTTTGCCCATTTAGCTCGGACAAACCATTTAGCCGCAACCCCTTGCACCATCCCCTCCCCGCTTTTAGGGGGAGGGCTAGGGTGGGGGTAAAAGCTTACAAACCATAAAAGCAGTAAATTAGACAGTTGTAAATTATGCGGGGGGGCTATCTCCTCTACCCCCATCCTAACCTTCCCCCTCCGCAAGGGGGAAGGGATGGTGCAGTTTTTGCCTTGTGGTAATAAAGTAATTGAAAGTGGAGTGACCCGTAATGTTCCCGCTGTTGTGTAGATGTTTCTTGGTGCTGTTCTCTGTGTTGTTGTTTTTGGTGTTTTTTCTCCGCGACGACTTTAGGCGCGATTACTTTAGGAGGTGTTGAATATGTCTACCAATTTTCAAACAAAGTTTGATGGGATTGTCGTTAATCAAATGGCGGCAGATCAAGTGGTCGCGAGTACGCAGGTCAGTAGCTCGGACAAACAAGCCCCGGCTCAATTAGGTCAGATCAAACGTAGCCCAACCAAACGCAAAGTGGATGAGCGGGATGTCGAGGATTGGGAACGCCAGCAAGCGAATCTTGCAGAAGAAACCGAGCTGTTAGAAGAACCTGCCCAATTAGCGCAAACCGCTAGCACTGAGGCTCCCGCAGCAGATACTGAATTTGCTATTAAGGAGCAAGGAGTAAAGGCAGGAGAGACCGCTACCAATGCGGGCAATGCCGGAAACACAGGCGCGGCAGGAGGCTCGGCAACAACAGGTGCGGGTGCGACCGCAGCAGGTTCAACAACTGCAACGACAGCAGGGTCAGCATCGGCAGCAGGCATGGGTTTAGCGGGGCTTTCGACACAGACTATTTTGCTGGGCGCAGCAGGTTTGGGCGTAGTAGTGATCGTTGCCAACAATGACAATGACGACCCCGCGCCTCCCGTTATTACGGGCGGGGCAGCGGTTGCAGTAACCGTGCTAGAAAACACGACAGCGGCAGTCACCACCGTCGCCGCCACTGGCAACAGTAAAACTTTTAGCATCACAGGTGGCGCGGACGCGGCCAAGTTTGAGATAAATGCCGATACGGGCGAGTTAAGATTTGTCGCAGGGTTTGTGCCCGATTTCGAGCGTCCCACTTTTGCTGGCAAGCAAGCGTATGAAGTGGTGGTGATGGTCAGCAGTGCCGGGTTAACCGATACACAAGCCATTTCCGTTAAAGTGACTAACGTGGCGGAAGCCGCCGCTAGTTATGCCGCTGTGCAAAAGCTGGATGTGACCGACCTTGAGTTTTTAGAAATACAAGCAGGCGCGGTTATTCCCGGTTTTCATCCAACCCTTGCTGTTGGTGCGACAGGCATCGGCGCGCTACATCCACAAGACCCGCAAACGAATCAAGATTCGTTCTACCTCGCGCAGACCACGGGCATACGCACCTCGTCTGGACTCAATAATAATTTGGTGCCCGGACAGAGTACGTTTGGGACAGCCGATCAACCTTTTCCTAGATTGGTGGCGCAGGTTAGTCGCATGGCTGAGGTGATACCTGTTGGGTTGCCAGCCCCCGGGACACCCACGGCCTACAATAATGGCAATGTGTTCAGCTCTACTGGTGACGGTACAACAGTATTGGAAAGCGGCAGATTTATCGTCGATTCCACTCCGCGCGAAATCAGCAATCTGGTTGCCAACGAAACCGAATTTCACGCCAACACCCCCATCCCCGATGCGTTTAATCCGCTGCCGTTTAGCGCGGTGATGACCTTATTCGGGCAATTTTTTGACCACGGCTTAGACCTCATCCCCAAGGGCGGCAAGGGTACCGTTTTTATTCCGCTGCTGCCAAGTGATCCGCTGTATAACGATCCGCGTGGTGCAAATCCGCCAACCATAGAGGGTAATAGGACATTCAATAATTTCATGACGCTAACGCGCGGCAGCTTTACCGTGGTTGATCCTGCAACACGCGCTATTCTGCAACCAACGGATACTGGCTATGCTGCCGGCGAACGCGTGTACGTCAACACCGTGTCACCCTTGATCGACCAAAATCAAACCTACGGCTCCACCGCTGGCATGACCGTGTTTTTGCGGGAGTATCACGATGCCGCGTCAGCACTGACCGCAAATGGCACGGCTGTGGGCGTAACGGTTGGTGTCGCCGTTAACGCTGCGATTGCTGATCCAGCCAACGCGGCAATCGCTGCTGCTCTTGTAGCAATTAAACCTGCAATTGATGCTGCAATAGCGGCTGCAATTACCGCCAATATTGGCCAAAATGATTTGGCTATAATTATTAATGCAATCAATGCAGCAGTTACCAATACGATAAATAGCAGTGACAATATTGATGCTACTAAAACAGCAATGATTGCAATTGCTGTAACCAATAGAGATAACCCGCAGTATTTTGTTGGCGCGGGCGACCCCACTGGACGGTTGGTAACAGGCACAGATGATGGCATGGCAACTTGGGCGGACATCAAAGCTAATGCTTTAAAAATTGGTATTGTATTAACCGATGCCGATGTATTGAATTTGCCGAAAGTGGATGTGTATCCTGATGGGGTAATGGGGCCAGGTGCTTCAGTTGTAGGTGCGAGCTCGGTTCAAACCTATTTGGGCGGCACTTACGTGCGACATAACGCTGGCGCAGGTGGAGCGAGATTGGTTGATGCAGCGGGAAATATAATTAGTGGTGCGGATACTACGCTTGCAGCAAAAACAGGTCACGCCCTGCTGAACGACATTGCTCACGGTGCAAGTCCGGTTGATTCAAGAAGCAATGCGCCACTCGCCAAAGATGTAAATGCAAATGGAATTGATGGTGGTGTGGGTGATATTGCTGGTGGCGCGCCGCCCGCAAGAGGCTTTTACGACAACGAACTCCTCAACGCGCACTTCATCGCGGGGGATGGGCGCGCCAACGAAAATATTGGTCTGACTTCTATCCATGCAGTCTTTCATTCCGAGCATAACCGCGTGGTGGCCGAGCTGCGCGCACTGGATGCCGCGCAGGGAATAGAGCGCACCGGCGAGCAATATTTTCAAGCGGCGCGGCTGGTGGTAGAGATGCAATATCAGCACATTGTGTTTGCAGAATTTGCCCGCCTCATCAGCCCGAACATCGCGCTCTTTGCCGACTACAGCACGCAGATAGACCCCGTTATCACCTTGGAATTTTCGCAAGCGGTGTACCGCTTCGGCCACTCTATGTTGACCGAAACGGTGGACTTGATAGATGCCAGCGGCAACCTGACCGAGGTGGGTTTGATTCAAGCGTTTTTGAACCCGCTGGCGTTCGCCAATCTCAATGGCACAGCCAATGGTTTGGCTTCTATTGTTGATACGGGCAGCCGCGCCGTGGCTTCGCAAGTGATTAAGGGTATGAGCCAGCAGGTGGGCAGCGAGATCGACGAGCTGGTTACGCCCGCGCTGCGTAATAATCTGGTGGGCTTGCCGTTAGATTTGGCCGCCATCAACATTGCGCGTGGGCGCGATGTCGGCCTGCCTTCGCTGAATGCGGCCAGAGCAAAGTTTTTTGAAATGACAGGCGGGGCGGCTTCGCTCAAGCCCTATGTGAGCTGGACCGACTTTGGCAATAATTTGCTGCACCCAGAGTCGCTCAAAAATTTCATCATGGCCTATGCCGGAAAAGATTTGCAAGCGCATCAGGTGGGTACGAGCTACACGGTTGATCAATGGGCGGCGTTGCGTATTTCCGCGCTGCCAGCCGAGCAAGATGCTTACGCGCTTGCACTCAGTAGAGCTGCCGATAATGCCATGACTAAAGCATCTTTCATGGGGGTGGGCGGCAATCAAAAATTTAACGAAATTGATTTGTGGCTAGGCGGCCTGGCCGAGAAAAAAGTGTTCATGGGCATGTTGGGTTCGACTTTCGATTTTGTGTTCTCCACGCAAATGGAAGCCCTGCAAGAGGGCGATAGGCTGTATTACCTCAACCGTTTAGTCGGCACCAATTTACTCACCGAAATAGAGGGGCAATCTTTTGCCGACATCATCATGCGCAATACCGATGCCAAGCATTTATATGCGCGTGTTTTCCTGGTGGCGGATGCGTATGTAGAAATCGCCACGCCCGGTAGTTGGCGCGCAGGTGAGCATCTGTACGGTGCGGATGGATTGTTGCTCGACCCAACTAACCAAGCGCGCATCGGCGCGGGCTGGTCTATGGCAACGGTGGCTGCGGTGGGCGAAGATAACAAGGCTACGCTCGCCAATGAATCTGCGGGTGCGAGTGCAATTTCTAGATTCAAATTTACTGGCACTGATCTCGGCGAAATGATCGGCGGCACCAATTTGAATGATGACATATTCGCTGGTGCGAGAAATGACACCGTTTATGGTGATGAGGGCGACGACATAATCGACGGCGGCACGGGTGACAACTTTTTATATGGTGGCACGGGCAACGACATCATCAAAGGCGGCGACGGGGTCGATTTTATTCAGGGCAACGAGGGCAACGATGACATCCACGCAGGTGATGGGATAGATGAGGCATTTGGCGGGCTGGGCAACGATGTTATCCACGGTGGTGGCGGCTCGGATGCGGTGAGCGGCGGGGGCGGCGATGATCTTTTGTTTGGTGATGATGATGCCGACGCGCTCACAGGTGGTCTGGGCAATGACACCCTCAGTGGCGGCTTGGGCGGCGATTTCCTTGATGGACAAGAAGGCAACGACATTCTGATTGGCGGCGCGGGCGAAGATGTCATGTTCGGCATGGATGGCGACGATACCTTTATCCAATCTGCGGGCGATGTGGGGCTGGGGCATACTCTGGACGGCGGGCGCGGCTTTGATGTGGCGGATTACAGCGCGGCGGGTTCTTCGGTGCAGCTTGATCTGTCTGAAAATAAGGCAGCGATTATTCGACCCGGATCCATCGTCACGCGGTTTGACGTTTTTGTTGAAGTTGAAAAAGTCATTGGCTCTAATTTTAATGATGTCATTATTGGAAACAACCCGCTTGTGGCGGATATGACACCGGGGTTCATCACCAACACCATCGTCGGCGGCAAAGGGGGCGACAAAATGGCGGGCAGCCTAGGGCGGGATCGCTACGAGTTCGCGCAGGGTGATTCGACGCAGGTGTTGTTTAATGACAATACGCCCAGCCCCGCTAGCATTAACGGTGATGGTATTTTGAATAATGGCGACGTTTTTGATTTCTCCCTCGGTAATACAATCCCAACAGGCGCGGCAGAGCGAATAGATAACGTCCTTAAAATAATTAACGCAGGCACGATCAACGAAGTTAACTTCGCTGACTTTGGTGTGGGGGGAGACACAATTTTCCTAGCTAATAATTCGGGTGTCGGGGGAGCGAGTCTTACCTTGATGACAGGCACGACGGGTGGTTTAGCCAATGGCCTGACATTCGATGGAAGGGTATTGGATCAGCAGTATTTCATGGTGCGCGGCAATCTAGTAAACGAGCTACTCAGCGAAGTGAGCAGCCAGTTTAATGTGAGCGACACGGGGGGTAGCACGTTAGTGGTGTACGACGGTGATGCTACAGATGGCGTGCTACAAACCGCGCTGGTGCTGTCTGGCACGGGCGGTGCGGTATTTAATACCACCGCTGTTGCTGGCATACTGCCTCACACTTTCAGCGTGGGCATCGTATAAACATTTCTTGCCACCTTTTATTCATCCAACAATTTACTAGAATGTCTACACTCGAAACCCCCTCTAGCTCCCCCTTGTCAGGGGGAGAACGGGTGCAGCTCCTCCCCTGACAAGGGGAGGTTGGGAGGGGTTTGTAGTTAGCGCACTATTCGATTCGACGCATTTGCTTATTTACATCCACGCTAGAATAACGATTCTTTCGCGTAGCAAAAATGCCCCTTACGCGCTTAATGTATAACGAGAAATAGCCGCTTATCTGGTTTATAATCCCGCCGACAAAAAATAAAACGCTATCTACCGCCATTGGGTTATCAGATGAAATTTAAAGTATTCGTACTGGCTTTTATCATTAGCGGCGCAACCGTTATTTTCACCAGCGACTCAGTTCAGGCGCAACCTAGCAGTAGTGTCAATGCCGCTCTCCCAAACCCCCCCAGCCCTTCTTCCAGCAAAAAAACGCCACCCGCGCCCACTAAAAAAATTACGCCTATAGTCACCACGTTCGAGCAAGTTTTAGAGTCCGCTTGGCGTAGCCACCCTGCCGTGTTGGGCAGAAAATCGGCACAGCGCGCAGCACGCGCCGAGCAAAAAGGGGCGCGCTGGCAGTTTTTACCCACGCCCACGTTAGAGGTGGCGCGGCAAGATAGTAGCCAAAGTGAGAACCAAGGTGTGTTTCGCCTAGAGCAGCCGATCTGGACGGGCGGGCGCATCACGTCGGGGTTAGATGTGGCCGATAGTCGTTTGAATGCAGCGGGTGCGGCGTTGCACGAGGTGAAGCATGATTTGTCGATTAAAACCATCGCGGTGTATACCGAGGCACTGCGCCAGCAAGCGCGTTTGCAACATGCGACTACGGGCTTGGCAGAGCACGATAAATTACTCAGTATGATTAAGCGGCGCGTGGATCAAGACGTGAGTTCTTCCACGGATCTGCGTTTAACCGAGTCGCGTTATTTTCAAGCGGCGAACGATTTATCTACTATCAAACAAGCCTACAACAACGCCCTCACGCAACTCAGCCAGCTTAATGGATCACCCGTGACGCAGATTTCTACACAAGGCGTGTCGGATGCCAATGTAGACGCAAGTACGCCCGATACGCCAGGAACACCTGACACATTGGAAGAAGCACTGGCCGAGGCGTTCGAGTATTCGCCGATATTGCGCCGTTTAGCGTTTGAAGAGGATGCGGCATTGGCGGATATTTCTGTTAAACGCGCCGCTTATTATCCTTTGCTGGCCTTGCGTTTTGAAAATAGCCGCAGTCAAGTGCAGGGTACAGTGGTAAATGACAGCCGCGTGCTGGCCGTGTTGGTGGGGCAGCCCGGCGCGGGGCTGTCCGCCGTGGCGAGTGTAGACGGTGCTATTGCGCGGCATGAGTCGGCGCGCTTAGCGCGTGAATCTGCGCAACGCGATCTGACGGAACGAATCACTTTAGATTGGGGCGAGTGGGTCGCGGCGCGGCAGCGTTTAGAAAATGCTAACCAAGCCAGCGCGATGAGCGCGGAAGTGTTTGAATCGTACACGCGCCAATATGCTATTGGCCGCAAAAGTTGGATTGACGTATTAAACGCGGTGCGTGAGTCTACCCAAGCGCAGTTTGCGTTAGAGGATGTACGCTCGCAGGCACTGGCGGCGAGCTTGAGATTGCGCGTGCAGATGGGCGTGCTGACTCCGACTCCAGAGCCGATAGAGCCAGTGCCACCGATACCGATGTTGTGGGTGGAGTAACTTCGTATGCCAGACCCCGCTAAAGGGCGCATCGCGGCGTTAAATCTCGGCTCGGAATGCTCATTGACATCCGAGTCAACTCCGCTTCCTCGCCAATATTTGCCTTGCACTGCATCCCTTGATCGGGGTCTGGCACAGCAAGGTTTTGCAGTTAGGTAAGATGTGCTGGTTTTGGGAGGCGGTGTCAACTTTTCAAGCTCGCAGAGCTTAGATTGTGCCTGCCTTTGGTGCATCGCTCGCGGGCTTTGCTTCCCTCTCCCGCCGGGAGAGGGACAGAGGGTGAGGGAGTAATCTCGCATTATTCAATAGGAGAAATAAATCTGTGTCCATGAAAAGTAATATCGCCGCACTGATAGACCAATCTGCGCGCTTGGCGGGGCAGCGGGTGGCGGGCGCACGGCTCACCGGAATCGACGCGTTGGTCGATCAGCTAGACGAAGGCGCGGGTGCCACATCGTTGTTTGCGGGTGCTTGGCGCGCCGCAGATTTAGATGGCACACCGGTGCGGTTGAATAATCCCACGCCCGTGAATTTACCTTTTGTGGCTTATAGCGACGGCCTCGGTTGGATGATGGTGCAATCGTTTGGCGCGGACAATTTTTGGCGCGGGATTAATGCCAATAATGAAGAATTATCGTTAGAAAGTTTAGATAACGTGACTTGCGTTTCACTGCCGCAACGCTCAGCCGTGGCGCAAGCCAAGCCTACTGCGTTTGGCTTGGTACGCAACGCGCTATGGGCGCGCAAGGGTGTATTTATTGATGCGGTGCTGGCCACGGCTTTAATTAATTTGCTGACATTGGCTACTTCGCTGTATTCGATGCAGGTGTTTGATCGCGTGATTCCCAGCGAGGGATTTCACACGCTGTGGGTGTTGAGCCTGGGCGTGACGCTGTCGATTTGTTTGGAATTTATGTTGAAGCAAGTGCGTAGCCGCACCATAGACCACACCTGTAACGGCATCGATCACAAACTTTCCGAATGGTTTTTTAACCGTATGTTGGGCATACGCATGGAGGCGCGTCCGGCCTCGGTTGGCACGCTCGCGTCGCAAATTAAAGGCTTTGAAATGGTGCGCGGCGTGCTGGCCTCCACTTCATTATTCGTGTTGGCGGATGTGCCGTTCGCGATATTTTTTCTGCTGGTGATCGCGCTCATTGGCGGCTGGGTCGTCATTGTGCCCATCGTCGCTATGCCGATTGCTTTGGTCGCAGGGATCATGTTCCAGCGCGCCATCCAGCAACACACGCGCTTAAATTTATCGGCCAGTAATCGCAAAGCAGGCTTGTTGGTTGAGGCGGTGGATGGCGCGGAATCGCTCAAAACCAATAGTGCGGAATGGTCGGTGCAAGGGCGGTGGAACAAGCTGGTGCAAGAGACCAGCCATGCGGAACAAAGCATACGTGACTACTCCGCGCTGTCGCAAAACATGACAGTCGGTTTTCAGCAGCTCAGCTATATCGCGCTGGTGGCTGCGGGTGCGTATTTCGTTACCGAAAATGAAATGACCATGGGCGCGTTGCTGGCCTGTTCTATTATCGGCAACCGCGCCATGATGCCCATCGTGCAACTGCCCGGCGTAATGGTGCAATGGGCGTTGGCGCGCGCCGCAATGGAGGGGCTAGAGCAAGTAATTAACCTGCCGAACGAGGCCGACGAATTGCATCATGTGCTTGCCCCACAAACATTGGAAGGCAGCTTACGTTTTGAGCGTACGCGCTTTGCTTATGGCGCGGCAGGCCGCGTGGTGCTGGAGATTGAGCACCTTGATATAAAGCCTGGCGAACGAGTTGGGTTAGTCGGTGCCATCGGTTCTGGCAAAAGTACGCTACTAAAATTAGCGTCTGGTTTATATCGCCCTGCAGCGGGTAAAGTATTTTTGGGCGGCATGGATGTGGCACTCTTGTCCAGCCCGGTCACCCGTGAAATTATTGGCTATTTGCCGCAAGAAGCAAAATTATTCAGCGGCACATTGCGCGATAATTTAGTGTTGGGTCTGCCCGACCCCGGCGAAGAAGCCATCCTCGCGGCAGCGCGGCGCACGGGTTTAATCGATCTCATATTGGGGCAGCCAAAAGGGCTGGCCTTAGAGCTTACCGAGGGTGGGCGCGGTGTGTCGGGTGGGCAAAAACAACTCATCGCGATCACCCGTATGTTACTGGCTAAGCCGAAAGTTTGGTTGCTGGATGAACCCACCGGCTCGATGGATTCAGTCACTGAATCGCGCATTGTGAATCTCTTGCGCGAGCTGTCTAGCGAAGGGACGACACTCATCGTCACCACGCATAAAACCGCGCTGCTGCCGCTATTAGAGCGACTGATTATTTTGCAAGGCGGACGGTTGTTAATAGATGGCCCACGTGATGCTGTGCTGGCGAAAATATCGGGGCAGGGGCAGGCGAAACCTGCGGTGCAACAATAAATCAACAAAGGTGTGACAGGGGGCTTTTTAGATTGAGGCGAACGAAACCCCTCCCAGCCTCCCCTTATCAGGGGAGGAGCGGGTTCATCCCGCTAACAATGGGGTAAGCGGACAATCCACGCAGTAGTCGCTCGTACAGGGAGGAGTAGTGCACTGCCCCTCCCCTGATAAGGGGAGGCTGGGAGGGGTTTCTAGCGCATGAATAGCTTCGGTTAATTTGTAGCTTTTAGGTTTATCAGGAATTGGAACAACATCAAATGAACACATACGAAGAAACCAACACAGGTCGCATTTTAATTTGGAGCAGTGCGGCGGCGATTGCCGGATTTTTATTATGGGCGCACTGGGCCGAGCTGGATCAAATCACGCGCGCGGCGGGGCAGGTGATTGCCAGCTCGCGCAACCAAGTGATTCAAGTGCCGGAGGGCGGCGTGTTGAGCGAGTTACCCGTGAAAGAAGGCGCGGCGGTGAAGCGTGGCCAGCTTTTAGCGCGCTTTGACAAAACCAAAGCCGAGGCCGGTTATTTGGAAAGTGCCGCCAAAGCCGCCGCACTCAAAGCTACTGTGGCGCGGCTAAATGCTGAAGTGTTTGGTGGCGAGCCAAAATTTCCGCCGGACTTGGAAGGCTATCCTGAGTTTCGCGAGAATCAACAGGCATTATTTAAAAAACGTCAGGCGGCGGTGCGCGAGGAAGTGAGCGCGTTGGAGCAAGCTAAAGTGCTCATCAAAGAAGAGCTCAGCATGAATATTCCCTTGGTTGCGAAGGGCGATGTCAGCCGCTCTGAAATTCTAAAACTGAAGCGGCAAGTGGTGGACATTCAAGCGCAAATTACCAATCGCAAAAATAAATATTTGCAAGACAGTCAAGCAGAGTTGAGCAAAGCGCAAGAAGATTTAGCGGGCGTGCTGCAAATTGTGACGCAGCGTAACGAGCAACTCGGCTTCACTGAAGTGCGTTCGCCTATGGATGGCATTGTGCGTAGCGTGCGGATTACCACGCTGGGCGGCGTGGCTAGGCCGGGCGATGAAATTATGCAAATCGTCCCTGTGGATGGCGACCTTGTTGTGGAGGCGAAAGTCACGCCGGCTGACATCGCATTTATCAAGCCCGGTTTGCCTGCCACGGTGAAGATGGATGCCTATGATTATTCCATTTACGGCGCGCTTAAAGGTGAAGTCAGCTACATCAGCGCGGATACGTTAGATGAAGACATGCGGAACAATGAACAGCCTTACTATCGCGTGCAAATTAAAATCCGCGAACAAAATCTCGTCAACAAAAAGCAAGAACGCATCGAAATTCAACCTGGCATGACCGCGTTAGTCGAAATTAAAACCGGCCAGAAAAGCGTGCTGCAATACCTCACCAAACCGATTACCAAAACGCTGAATCAATCTATGGGCGAGCGGTAAAAAAGCTGCCGTCTCACCCAAATGGGGGATAGCGGAATTTTATAGAAATGGCTACCATATTCTTTGTACCTATTGGAAACGCGGGCAGCAGAACAAAGTCCCCTCCCTTTTTTAGGGGGAGAGCGTAGCGAGGGGGCAGCTAGGGTGGGGGTGCAGCCTCGCAGAATATGCCAACTTTGAAAGGCGCATTGCTCGCGACACACATTTTGCACAAACAGATTTCAGCGTTTAATTTTATCAAGTAACTTTATCAGGGGAGTCATCAAGATGATTAACAAAACCCAAGCAAATCCCGCAATTGAAAATATAAGCAGCGCGCCAATTAACCATTCCCCATTAGAGCGTATCGCTCTGGGGAACAGCGCAACAGACACGCTGTTAATCAATCTCCCATCTAGCAAAGCAACGCAACTCAAAAAAATATCAGGTAAGCGTAAGACTGACGAAAACGACCTCGAAAAAAATCTGCCTGACACTCACGCAACAGATGCCCAAGTAGAAGCCGCGCCGGATGAGACGTTGGTGATGAACGACCCAGAATTGAGCGACCAAAAAATGAGCGATTGGTCGGCAGATGAAAACGCCCACACCGAAGGCATGGGCGCAAATACCGCCGATTCTGAAATGATGTTAGCGCAGGCAAAAGTAGGCACACCTGTCCCAACAGGTACCCACGTTAAAACGGGAGCAAGCCCTGCGATAACCGGAGCAGGGAGCAAAGCGGGCGCAGCCAGTGGCGGAGCCAAAGCCGCAGCCGCAACTAAAGTCGGCGCAGAGGCGGGGGCAGGGTCCATGCTCGGCGGCATCAGCACCACCGCCCTAATTGGCGGCGGCGCAGTGGTGGCAGGTGTAGGGATTGCGGTTGCTGCGGGCGGCGGGGATGATCCCGCACCGGTGGCGGTAGCAACTGTGCCAACACTAACCATTACCGACAATGTGGTGGCTACCACCACTAACGGTAATGTCACCTTCACTTTTACTTTCAGCGCAGCGGTGACAGGCTTTGATATTAATGACATCACAGTGACGGGTGGATCTAAAGGCACGTTTTCTGGCAGCGGCAGCGTGTACACCCTAGTAGTTACGCCAATAGCCAACACGCAAAGTGGCACCATCACCGTCAGCGTAGCCGCGAATGCCACAACGGGCGGCAACACCGCCGCGTCACGGACGCAGGCTTATGACACCGCACCTCCAACAGCCACCGCAGCGATTACCGCTGTGGCAGATAACGTGGGCAATATCACGGGCAACTTGTCCAGCGGTGGTGTAACGGACGACACCAGCCTCGTGTTGACTGGTACGAATGCGGTATTAGGTGTGGGCGAGGTGGTCGCTGTTTATGATGGTACAACGAGGCTGGGCAATGCCACAGTCACTGGCACGACATGGACTTACACCGACAGCACCCTCGCTAACAGCGATGCAGTAAGCTACACCGTGCGCGTGGAAGACGCAGCGGGTAATCAAGGTGCAGCATCGTCAGCATTCACCACCACCATCGATACCATCGCCCCCGTCGCCAATAACGACGCAGGTGCTGCTGTAGAGGCGGGCGGGGTGAATAACGGCACGGCAGGCAGCAATGCTACGGGCAATGTACTCACTGGCGGCACTGCCGATACGGATGCAAGCACGCCACTAACGGTGGTGCAGGTAGCAAGCAATGCCAATGGTGTCGGCACGGTAGGCAATGCGCGCACTGGCGCATACGGCACACTCACGCTGAACGTTGATGGCAGCTACACCTACGTGGTGAATAACGACAACACCGCAGTTAACGCGCTTGCTGCCGCTAGAAATGTGACACCGGCGGGCACACTCACCGACACTTTTACTTATATTGCACGCGATAAGGCTGGAATAGATAGCAGCACCGCCAATCTAGTGATCACCATCACCGGCGCGAACGATGCCCCGACGGCAAGCTTTGTTAGCTCAACAGAAACAGGGTTTACCATTGCCGCGTCTGATGTAGATACAGGCGATACATTAGCTTTGAAAGTGGCGGTTAATAATCAAAGTGCTGTTAATAACGGGAGTAACACTACGTTTAGTGTAGCAGCGCAAGGTACAGCACTGGCCACCACTTTATCCGTTACCGATATTGCTTTAGCCGAGACTGCTCCTATATTTAACCTGGTGCAAGGTACTGTGGGTGACGATTCTTTTACCGCTGTTGCGGGTGGTGCCTTGTACTACGGCTTTGCGGGTGTTGATTCAGTTATTGGCGGTGCAGATAATGACATCGCCTACGGTGGTGATGGTATTGACACCCTCACGGGTGCGGGTGGAGCAGACTTGTTGGATGGTGGCACGGGCAACGACATTTTGGACGGCGGCGCGGGTGCCGACACCATTAATGGCGGAACGGGGAATGACACCATCAACGGCGGCACAGAAGTTGACATCATGGATGGCGGTACAGGAAACGATATATTTTTAATTGCTGCAGCAAGTGAACACGCATCAGGTGAGGTAATTACGGGCGGCGCGGATGCAGATGAAATTCGCTTTACTGCTACAAGTGGAACGCTCACGCTCTTAGCAGGTGTTACACAAGTTGAAACAGTCAAAATAAGTGCGGCTGACGGCACTATAAACAACATTGCCGCTAGTATTGATGCCAGCTTAGTACCTGCCGTTAACAGCTCACCCACTGGATTAACCATTATTGGTAGCAATGGAATTAACACCCTTACAGGCACAGCCTTTAACGACACCCTCAACGGCAACGATGGCGTAGATACTCTCGTTGGTGGTGACGGTGCAGACAACATCACTGGCGGTGCAGGCAACGACACCCTCACAGGCAGCACAGCAAATGATAC
>Ga0209824_10000511_pt1 | contig 24057 bp, 25 predicted proteins | sample VDWuncwatermetaG_FD_184124 | JGI IMG/M metagenome (GOLD analysis project Ga0209824, IMG submission 184124) | Wastewater microbial communities from Netherlands to study Microbial Dark Matter (Phase II) - VDW unchlorinated drinking water (SPAdes)... ...
GGGGCAGATTTCAGATCTCAAATTTCAAATCACAGATCTCAAGTCCGCTTCGCGGAATCACAAATTGCAAATCTCAGATTACAAATGAAGAAATTTAAGAATTATCATCCACTTTGGACTTTTTCCTTTGCTCGGCGGCGGATTCGGTGATGCGGCGGAGCTCCTCCAGAAAAGCCTCCCGGTCCTTTTGGCCTGCGACCCGGGTTTTCGCTTTTTCGTCCAGGTGGCGCTGGCCAGAGATGCCGGAAGTTTTCAGATTCTCAATCCAGCCGTACAGTTGCTTCGATATCTTTTCAGATCTTCCTCTGAGATCTGCAATCTGAGATTTGAGATCACCGAAGGTTCTCCAGCCTTCCAGCACGCGGAGCATGGAACGGACCTCTCCGGATGAGCCGCGGGCAATGTAGAGAAAGGCCAGCAACTCGTTGGTTGAACCGCGCTCGAAACCTTCAGCTACGTTGTTAGAGACAGATAGGGTGGCTCGTTCCAACTGATCGCGCAAACCTGGATGTCGGCGAAGCGGTTCCAGGGAGGTGAACTCGTACATCCTGCGGGCCAGCTCGGCTGCCTCTTGCCAGACCGGCAGGTCTTCGAACCGGCGGTATTTCATCTGCTTAGCGGAATCTCAGATTTCAAATTACAAATCTCATATCATATTGCGCTTAAGGTCTGCTATCTGAAATCTGCAATCTGAGATTTGAGATTGCCTTTGTGTCCCTGCGGCGCTTCGACCTTGCCTCTCTTTCTAGATCGTCCGCTAAGGCTGAACCCCGCTGCCCTGCGATCTGAAATTTGAGATTGTTTATCTGCCTTCCCTCGGCGCCACAACATCGCCTCTCTTTCTCGATTCACGTATTCAAGCCGAACCCCATGGTCCAACTCTCTCATTTCGCCGCGAAGCAGTAGATTCGTCCTGCCCCTCCGCGCGGAGCGGTGTCGGAGCAGCTTTGATTTTCATGCGCTGAGTTCCACGAACCGGAGCTTCCCGACGTATTGCCGCCGAGCCCGATCCCGTCCGCGTGACCGATCTGCGCCTGCACGTTGGAGGCTTCCGACGTCCAGCTGTTACAGGTCTTTCCGGCCATGACCGTTCCTTCCGGCGTCGAGCCGGTCAGAATGTCGTGCTCGGTCGGCTTGGGTGACCCGGGCCAATTGCCCGGAACGGCTTGGCCGCGCTCATCGACAAACAGGATCGAGTTCCCTCTGCGCGCGTGAAGGTCGGCGAGATCCTTCCCGACCATGAGGCCGTTGGCGTTGAACCATGGGCCGTTGCCGATCCGGCTACGGGCATCCGTCGGATTATTGTTATTGTCGGGGTCCCGCTCCGCGCTCAAGTAAGCTCGCCACGTCTTGTCTCCGTGCCCCGCGGCGGCCGCCAGGTTTTGGCAAAGGCGGTCCGCGCCGGCCAGGCCGCCCAGGTTGCCGGTCTTGTTCTTAGCGCTGCTGACAAAGGCGCCCATGGTAGGAGTCGGAGCGCTGGCAGCGCCAACGCCGTTGTCCCTATGGCCGCTGGCGACAAGCACGGCCGCCACAATTGCAAGAAGAGAGATACAAAGCTTCATAAGGTTCTCCTTTGGTCTATAAGTTATCATATTTCGACGGTCAGCCGCTGCGCGATCTTCCTCGGCATAAAATGTCAAGAATGAAAGGTCTGAGCCCAAATCTACGGATTTTCCCTACACCCGTTACCAGGGCCGCGTCCCTTGCAGCGGTGAGTTAGCCTGCCTGCGTTGACAAACATTTCCCCTCCTACAGATTATGGAGTCGAAGTCTGGGCGACATCCTATTTGTCATTCAACTCTGGTTCAACACCAAGGTTTCCTCTGAGATGGGCCAGCACATAGTATTCTAAAGCAGCGACATCTCCCATCTTTCGTAAGTCCTCGGCTGTTCGCTTCGCCTTTTCGACTTCACATCGAACGGTTACAGAAGCAACGTAAAACCTCTTGTCGCCGTTCTTCTTCGAGAACTCCGACCAGGGAGTACGATTCGCATATTCCTTGAAGAACCTCATTGCGGCACTGTGCAGGCGATTATGCTCAATTCCGTCTAGAAATTGCTTTAGTCGCTGCTTGACTCCACTGCGGGAATTGCTCATGCCGACGTAAAATACGTCGTGCATATCGACTGGCTGGCGGTTAAGGTTTTTGTCCGAGTATGCCAATATATAAACGCCTGGGTACTGGCCACTGTCTTCGAAGTCGGCGAATCTCATCTCCCTTTGGTGATGCAAGTTAACCCACTTCCTTGACAGCAGGTTATCAATCAACGGTTGCAGATCCATAAACTTCTTCCGATGGAAGTAGTGCGCGGTGAGCTGGCTAACGTGGTGTTCTGCAGCGGGCCAAGACGGCGGCTGCATTTTCACAGCGCTGGCGGCCCGTTCGCAGCAACACAGGGTTAGCCATCCTTTCCGTCATGGAGCTTGCCGTTGTCTCGAAGCCAACGCTCCTGATAGAAACGCCGAGCGGCCCAGCCGACCTCTTTGATATACCAGCCATTCGCGGAGCCGCCTACGGCCGCACCAATTATAGGAATGGCGGTCAACGCTCGGCGCTTTGTGATGTTGATTCCGAGTTGTTTGGCCAAGTTCTTGACACCGACAATGGCTGCTTCCTTAGAAAGACGGTCCTTTGCAGCCTTTTCAGCCATCTTCTTCCACGTGACTTTCTGAATTGTGACGTGAATAGTCCGAAGCGTTGCGATCGCACCTACCTTTTCACTGACGCTGTTCGCAGCAGAGACAGCAAGAATTCCAAGGACACATTTCTTGTCGAACTCGGTTTTGCACTCGTACCCATAGCAGACGCCGGTCTTATGGATGGTTCGCAAAGCTAGCGTAATGACGGCGGGCACGTCGACAGCAACACCTAAAATGCCGAAAGCGCCCGTACCAGCCCCCTCGACGACAGCTAAGCCAATCGCCCAGTTGTGCACTTCGTTTGCTAGACGATCAGAAAGGGCAAGGTTTTTCGTGCGAAGCTCCTCTATGAATGAAACGCCTCCATCGCGAATCACATCCTTGGTGTCTGTTAGCCACCCAGCCATGGAGCTTGAGAAATCCAAAGCGCCTCGAATTGCCGCGTCCGGAACGACTTTCTTAACGAGCCATGCCAAAGGCTCCAACACGACGCCAAAAGTTTTGCTAACAACCCCAGGCTCTTCGCGCTTCCAGGCTTGAATTGCGCGCAGTTGCTGGGATTCATAACGCATGCGCTTAGGCATGAGGTCTCCGAGACGGCTACTAAGTATACTGCCGCAACTGCGGCGGTGTATTAAGTTCCTCTTTCCAATCCGGTGAAAGCAAAACTGTAAGAAATATCGCTCCGTTACCGAGAGCTTGTCAAGGATATTATTTCCAGCAAACACTGCCAATCTGGCAGTATAACCAGGCTAGCAAAGCTACTTCCGTAGGTTGACGTGCCGGTGGTCTAAGTGGGACAATCTTCCTGCTTGGCAGGCGTGTGCCTTATTGCTTCATGGTTTCCAAAAGTTCATAATAGCATCATGGGTTCCAATTTGTTGAGAAACTCCAAAGAGGCTTTAAGCCTTTTTTGGCTCCTGGCTTATCCAGCTAAGGGCCGGGCCAGTGCCGTCTACGACCTGATTTCAACGCGCGGGCATCTGGGGACCGACAGTCTGTATCTTAATTTGGGTTATTGGCCTGGTGCCAGGAGTTATGACGATGCTTGCCAGCTTCTGGCCAAGACCTTGGCCGAGGCGGCGGCATTAGGTCCAGACGATGAGTTGCTGGATGTCGGCTTCGGGTTCGCTGACCAAGATATGTACTGGGCACAGGTTTTTTCGCCTAAAAAAATCGTCGGGTTGAACATCACGGCATCTCAGGTAGAGGTGGCCCGCCGGCGTGTCAGGGAAGAGAATCTGCAAGAGCGCATTGAATTGCGCGAGGGGTCAGCCACGCGCATGCCTTTTAGAGCCGCAACCTTTGACAAGGTAATGGCTCTTGAAGCGGCTTTTCATTACAATACGCGCGAAGATTTTTTCCGCGAAGCCTTCAAGGTGTTAAGATGCGGAGGAAGACTGGGCGTGGCCGATATTGTGCCTAAAACAGGCCCACCTCGTGCGAGTTTGGGGTGGCGCGTGGCCGAGTATTTCGGGCGTTCCTTTTGGCAGATACCCAAAGTTAATATGTATGACTCGGCGGTTTATGAGAGAAAGCTGCGTGGCGTTGGATTTGTGAACGTTGCGATCCGCTCCATCGGCGAGGAGGTATTTGCCCCTTTTGTGCAATACGCGCGTCGCCGTCTTGATGAGCCTGAGGTGATTGAGCGGATTAATCCTCTCGTACGCCTTTGCTGGAAGGCCAGTGTGGGGGATCGCGCTCCTTGGAAAAATTTCGATTACATTATTGTTACGGCCAACAAGCCTCGTGATTCGCGCTAGGGAACACCTTCGGGGTTCGCTTCTCTAATTGACTTTTTGCCTTCGGTGCAAAGAAGTATTTGGTTTTTCCCGGGTGGAATTTCAAGTCATAGGTTGAAGTTTTAATTGCATGATGGAAGAATCACCACTGCTTGGCAGGCGTGTGATTCGGGGAGGCTTAAATGGCCGTCTTGGAAAGTGTGGTCGTGCCGAAAAATTCCGGCAGGGCCTTTGTCGTTAAGAAAGGCCAGAGGCTACGGGTGGCCGGCAAGACGGTTGTCGATTTTGTCGTCTTTAATCTCCACGACCTGAGAGAGAGATTCGATCAGGCAAGGACGAAGACCAATCAAGTCAAGATATTTATCAGCACGGGCGATCAGTTGTTCTCAAAGCTCAACAATCCTCTGCTCGCCATCGTCGAAGATACGTTTAAAGAGGGCAAGCATGATCTGCAGAAGGGGATGTGCAGCAGAAAGAGATTCGAGCTGGTGGCCAAGGGGTTGGCGCAGAGAAAGTTTGCTGAGGGAGTCGATTTAAATCCAAAGACACCGGAGGAAATCCCCGATCATGGCTGCTGGGAAAATCTCAGTGAGGCTCTGAAGCCGTGGAACATACCGCCGGAAGATATCCCGAGTCCGTTCAATATTTTTCAGACTATGCGCATCGATCCGGAAACCGGTGCCATGTTCGACACGATGATACGGCCTGAAAAAGAAGCTCACGTTGACTTCAGGGCGGAGATGGATTGCCTGGTCGGCGTCAGCGCCTGTCCGCAATCGGGGAGGGGGCAGGCGATTAGAGTTGAGATTTTTGACGCGTAGTCAGACAGGTTGCGGCAAGTCTTTAACTCCTAACTCGGTTGCGAGTTGTGTCAATTGCGCCCAGGTTGCTTCATCAATCTCCATGCCCTCCTTGAGCTGCTTTGCCTCTGTTCTCCTCGCCGTCTCGCCAGGTAAAAGGATCTCGCTAAATCCCGGAGCGGGCTTGGTGGATTTGATGAAGGAAACCAATTCGTCGACTTTTTCTAAAAAGTGATCCAGCGGTTGGAATTCTTCAACGGCGAAGGCTTGCAGAAATAGCCCATTGACGGCATGGTCTCCCTTATCCCACCATTCTCTTCCCAAACCATTTCCCGAGAGAATCCCTCCAAGAATCTCCGTAACAAGGTTGAGCCCGGAGCCTTTGTATCCGCCAAAGGGTAAGATCACGCCCCTCCGAGGACCTCGGAAGGCCTTAAAATCGTTCGTAGGATTTCCATACCCATCGAGCATCACGCCGTCTGGAATAGCCTCCTTCCTGGAGAGTCTTTTATGAAGCTCGCCCATGCTCATGGCTGAGGTGGCAAAGTCGAGGATGATGTGTTGGCCGTTCTTTGCCGGGATGCCGAAGGCCATAGGATTGGTGCCGGTCACACGCTCCATGCCGCCATAGAGAGCGATGTTCCCTGAACCCACGCTAACGGCGCCCATTCCGATCATTCCCTGTTCTGCCGCCATCTCCACATAGTCGGCTAGTCGTCCTACATGGCTGGCCCGAAGGAGACAAACAATTCCCGCGCCGTGCTCCTTGGCCTTGGCGATAGCGAGCTCCATTCCGGCATGAGCAACCACCTGGCCGATGTAGTGATTCCCGTCAATCACAGCCGTGGCTTTGCCCTCTCGCATGACCTTAGGTTTCTTACTCAAATTTGTTGTGCCGTCCTTGATCCACGACACATAGGACGGAATCCGTGAGATGCCATGGCCTGAGTATCCACGAAGATCTGCCTTGAGAAGAAGCTTTGCTACGAGTTGCGAATCGCCTTCGGGGACGCCGGCAGAGGAGAGGAGTCGTTCGCTAAACTCCAGCAATGCATTATGCTTGAATCTCGGCACGGATTTTCCTTTGGTTAATAAAAAGAAAATGAATTTTGGTACTTTCTGTTTCCTCTTCTCCTGAAGTTTTTTCACCCTCACCCTTCCCTCTCCCTCGCAGGGAGAGGGTTAGAGTGAGGGTAGGGAGAAAAGGAAATAAAGCGGATGTAAATGTTCTAACCTTTGTATTTGTCTCTTTCACAGCGGTTTCTGCGCCGGAAAGAAGCGTGTCAGCCAGTCGGAAACGAGGCGTGTGACACGTGGATTTTCTTCGTTGAACATGAAGTGATCGACCTCGGACAGTAAGTACAGTTCGGCCGGCTGCTTCGCCCGCCGGAATAGCTCGATCGATTCTTCAGTGGGCGTTACGGAGTCGTTGGCACTGTGCAACAGCAGCAACGGCCGCGGCACGATTTTTTCTACCATTTCATCGGCGCGGAAGTCATACATGCTCTGGGCGGTTTCGGCGGGAAACTCCATGATCGACCCTTCGCTCATGTTCCGACGCAAGCGCTCCGGGATGGGCACGATATCAAAGCGTGGAACCATCAGCGACTTGCCGGTACGCTCCCGATAGCGGCGCCCTTCCTCCAGCATGTGGGTGAAGCGGGCCCAGGCTTCCGGCGTCGGATGCTGGCGGTGGAACTTGCGCTCCCCGTCTCCCCATCCTCCACACGAAATCACAGCAGCCACACGCCTGTCCGCTCCCCCCGTGTATATCGCCACTGCTGCTCCGAAGCTGCTGCCAACTAAGGCGATGCGCTCCGGATCCACCTCCGGCCGGCTGGCCATATAGGTTACCGCATTGGAGGTGTCCGCAACCTGATCGAGACATAGAATCCGCCCGCGCTCGCCTTCGCTCTCGCCGCAGCCCCTGAAATCGAAGCGCATCGTGACGTAGCCCCACTGGGCCAACTGCTCGGCGATAACGATCGAGCCACGGCCCTCTTTGTTGCCGCCAAAGCCATGGAGGACCAGAAATGCCGGCCGCCGCTCGCCTGGGCGGAGATCGGCAGGGATATGCACTATTCCGGATAACTTTAGTCCATCTGATGAGAAAGTGACTCTAGCCTGCATAGGATCGCCTCGTTAATCTTTTCTTTCCTTCTCGGGAACTTCGCCGCCCCAGATCTCTCTCGGAAAGCCGCTTTTCTCCAGGTTTTCGGCAAAACTGTTATCATAGATCTCCTCAGCTTTTTTTCTTATGCCGTGGCGGCTGAAGCTACGCAGTCCGCCGCGATTAACAGGGTGAGCGCAAATCGGCCGAAATTTTTCTTAATGAGTGGGGGTAAAACCATCCCTATTCTATCCCCACGGGCCTAAGAACGGTTCTCCGTGGTAAGTATCTGACATGGGTTCCAGCGCCGCCGGCCATTCTCCATGGACGGGCTTTCTTCTCAGCTCCTTAGGCCGCGGCTTTCCATCCCATCCCACCTGCTCCATATAGTAATAAAGCTGGATGCAATGTCCGTCCGGATCAAAGACGTGGGCGGCATAGTCGATGCCCGGGTAAAGATCTGCTGGCACTCTATCTGTGACTCGAACACCGTGGTCGCTGAGAAAGCGGACCGCGTTTCTGAGCTGCTGGTAGTTTGCAAGTTGAAGACCGAATGCCATGCAGGTGGTGTCCGGCCTCAGGCCTAGCTTTTCCCTGAGGGCAACGGGATACAATGCGAGCGAATGGTGCTCGGTATTGGCGCGCATGAAGACGCAGCGATGACCCTGCCAGGAGACCTCCTCGGTCAGAATGAAGCCCAGCCGGTCTCTGTAGAAAGACTCTGCGGCGTCCACATCCTTTACGAACAGACTCACCGGACCGATCCGAACGATCTTGAATGGTCGGGGCAGTAATATGCCGTCTACATCATAAGTGGCAGGGAGCCCGTCGACGTGCCGATGGCCTGACGTCAGCTCCACGCTGTCCCTCAGCGCCTGCTCTACCTCATCGAACTCCGAGATTTGCGGTAACTCTGGAGCTTCATCGAAACGACGATTGTACATCACTTTCGGTTTGCTGTGGCCGTTCCAGCCGACTTGCTCAATCCCATAGTAGAGTTCATTGATATGTCTGTCCGGGTCGTAGACGTAGGTATGCCAGTTGGAGCCGGGCATGTCGCGGCCCGAGCGCTGGATCTTCACACCCCTTTCGCCAAACCACTTGATAGCGTTGCCCACCTCACGCAGACTTCCTACTTGCCAGGTGATCTGGTTGATTGTTAACTCGGGTCTAGCTCTTGCCTCCGGATTCAGCGCCTCACGGATGCGCTTGTTGAAAATGACAAAAGAGTGGTGATCGGTCCCATAGCGCATAAAGTAGCCCTTTCGGTCCCCAAGTCCCGCGATTTGCTCCGGGCTCGTTGCGCGGCGCCCCATATCATTGTTGTCCGAGACCTTGAACCCCAGAAGCTCACTGTAAAATCGGACGCCCTCCTCCATATTGACGAGGTTAAAGCCAAAATGGCCGAGGCGCCGGATCTTGAAGGGTTGGTCAAGAAGAACTCCGCCTACGTTGAATTTCATCTGTCCCGAGGTTTCCATGGCTCACCTCCCCAGAAATTTTGAATTTTGAATGATGAGTTTTGAATTAAAACGAAATTGAGGATCATGGTTTTTCGCCCGTTGTCTTTACGATGGATGTCAAGATTCGAATCAGCTCTTCTACTGGCGTTACTTCCGGGGATACATCGACATCAACGAGGTTGGATTTTTGGAGTAGCCGCAACCAATATTTTGTTTCCCTAGCTTCTTTTGAAGCGACGGACATCTTCGCAAGAAAATCTCTACGGCTCTGACCTGCGTTGGCCTCTTCCACATTCGCGCCGATGCTAGTGCCACTGCGCAAGAGTTGCCTGGACAGAACAAATTCTCGCTTATCCTGGAGTTCCTTATAGAGCCGGATAACGGCCAGCGCAAACTCAAAACTTTTCTTTCGGACAATATTATCTCTCATTGGGTAATTCAAGCTTCAAAACTCAAAATTCATAATTTGTCTTTCTAAGACTCGTAAATCATGACGTCGACTGGCTTCCCACCGACAGGCAAATCAGGGCAGGCGCTGAAGGCAACCAGAAGATCGATCTCCGCCCTAAGCTCCACGTAGGTCCCCGGCTTGGGCCTGATCTGGGTATGCTCCATTTTTCCCGTGACGCCGTCGATCTTCATGTGTTGATTCAGGTTGAAGGGATTGGGTATGTCCTCCGGAGCAATGCCATAAGGTTTCAAAGCCCTGGAGAGGTTTTCCCAGCAGCCGTGATCCGGGATCTCTTCCTCCCTAAAATCCCTGTGGTAGTAATCCTTTAGCTTTCCCTCCTTTTTGGCGAGTTGAAAGCGGTAGCCGCTGCACATTCCTTTCTGAAGGTCATGTGTTCCTTCTCGGTTGGTGTCCTCAATGATCGTCATCATGTGTTGGTTAGCCCGGCCCATGAGCTTGTCTCCAGTGGTGATAAAAATTTTCATGTTATAGACTTTGGTGCGGGCCTGGTCGAATCGCTCTTTGAGGTTTTGCAGCCTGAAGCATACAAAGTCGACCGTGGTCGTCGCGATGATGCGAATGATCTGTCCCTTTTTCATCTCCGCGGCCCAGCCCGTGTTGTAGGGAACAGTTTCTTCTCTGATTTTTTTCATAGCCTCTCTTCCTCCGCTTAACGGCCCCGGTAGAGGGCGTCGGCAAAGCCGCTGTCGGCGATCTCTTTGGTGAATCTAGATTCCACGAAGCGCTCCGGCGTTACTCCTTGAGGAAGCGGGCGGGTGGCGGCGATTTCTCCTAAGATCGTCTGGATGCCTTCGCGCGTGACGTCGGGTATTCGTTTTACATACTTCCGGGAGTAAACATCATAGATCTGTTCCGCGGATTGTGTGGGTTTGGTTTTGGTGTACTTCTCGATCGTGGCTAATGCGGCGCTCTTGTCTGTTTTGTAGCGATGAATCCCTTCTGTGTAGGCCCTCATAAAGCGAGCGACGAGCTGCGGCTGGGATTTGATAAAAGCCTGACGCGCGGCGAAGGGGCCGAAGGCATAAGCCAAACCGGAGGTCGAAACGTCGGCCAATCGAAAATATCCCTCCTCTTGCGCTTTGATGGTTTCAACGCCCGTGGACAGAACGCCGCTCTGCACTGAGCCGCCCTTTAAGGCGGTAAAGATCTGTGGACCTGCGCCGGCCTGAAAGATGGCCACGTCCTTGTCCGGCTGCAATCCCCATTTCTTTAAAAGATAACGCGCCACAAAATCCGTCGTCGCTCCGATGCGGCTCACTCCCATCCTGGTGCCCCGTAGTTGCTCCGGCGCTTTGATCGTGGGGATCGCATACAGTTCGAAGGGAAGCGTGTCGATAGTGGCGCCGAGAAGCACGACGTCCGAACCCGACAAATTTGCCGAGACCACGGCTCCGGCTGCAGTGAAGGAGATCGCTACGTCGCCGGCTATCAGCGCCTGTAGAGAGGGCGGGCCGCCGGCGATGTAAAGCAGTTCCGGGTCGATGTTATACTTCTTGAAGATGCCCGCCTCTTTCGTGAGCCAAAGCGGTCCATACACCATGGCGATGGAGGTGTAGGCAATGCGCAACGGCTCGGAGAAGAGCGGGGCCGGGCCGCATAGAAAGGCGGCGACGAAAATGATGCGCGAGAGAAGTCGATGCATTAGCTCACCTCAAAATATTCCTTGAATCCCGTCACCATCAAGTTGGCCAGGCGCTCGTTGTGAGCTTCGACGTGGCCGTAATGCGTCAGACGCGGAATCACCACCAGACGCACCATGTCCGCATGCTGGGCGAATCGCCGGAAGGCGAAGACCTCGCGGCGGAACTCCAGTCCCTTCTTCCCGCCTTCAACCCAGTGCCCCTTGTCGAGCTCGCCGACGAGGTAGAGCATCTTTTTGCCGCGGAGCCGGTTTAAATCCGCCTTGAAGGTGATAAACAGCTCCTCGTCGGGGAGGCCGGATTTTTTCCTGATCTCGTCAAGCAGCACGTCGTGGGCGCTGTGCTCGATGTCCTGGAGAAAGGGTTTGAACTGCGGCCGGCGGTGATTTTCCAGCTCGAACCATCTCTCGACGTTCCCCCACGGCTGATTAGGCCCGACGTAGCCGCTCTTCACGTATTCCTCCGGCGACCTACGGCTGAGGTTCGTAATGGCGCGAAATTTTTTCGCCCGCTCCTCCGGAGATTTTTCGGCTGCGGCCAGATCCCATTCTTTGCGCAGCCAGGCCGGCATGCCGGTACCGAAACCCAAGCCGCCGGTTAATCTGTTTTTCAGCCCGTATTGTCCCATCAGGTAAAAATATTCGCCGCCTGTGGAATGGCCCCAGATATAGAGATTGTGCTCGGGCATGTGTCGCTCGATCAAAAGCTTGATCGCTTCGAGACACATGCGGAAGGTGTAGACCGCTAGGCGGTTTTCCAGCTCTTTGTCTCCTGGAATCTCGCCGATAACGAACTCAGGCCGCCGGGTCGGGATCGGCGGCCAAGGTCTGCGGCTGTAATGGCCGGGTAAAGAAATCGCAAGCACCGTAATCCCTAGAGAGGCGATGTGCTGGGCGATGCCGACCCTGGAAGTCGCAGGAGGGCTCTGCGTGAGATCGAGATACTTTTCCGGGCCGTCGGGGGTGAAGAGAAACTCATATTCGTTCGCGGCGCCGCCGTGGATCATTATGACCGCCACGTCAGGGATTGATGGTTTCGCAGGAGTTAGTATTTTCCCATGAATGTCCCAACGGAATTGTTCTTGAGGCTTTTCCGGCTTGGGATAGCGCCAGATGCTTTCCTGAACCTCTCGGACCGTGAAGGTGGTGCGAGAGAAGGGATCAGGGAAAGACTTGTAGTCTTCGAAGTCCATGTAGTAGATGAACTGGTCCCGCAGCCCCTCTCCCCGATTGATGGCCGCAAGAAATTTTCTCACGGGCTCTGTACTCATCCTCAACCTGTGATCTCGAAGGTCAAAAGTTGCCGGGGCGCTTTATGGTAGGCCTCAGTGCATTCCGCCGCCGAGGCAAAGGTGCCGGCTGGGATAACCCGGGCCCGCACCGAAACCTTGAGCGGCGAGATGTCGAAGGGATAAGGGAATATCTGCACGGAGTTTGCGCTCGTAGGGACGATCCGCAATTCCACTTCCTCCTTGCTGTCATAGGCCACCGGGACAGGCGCGACGGCGTCCTCCTTTAGATGATTATCTCCAGCGTATCCGTCACAGCAGAAGTAAAGCGAAAGAAAATCGTAGAGCTGAAGCGTGCGGTAGTTGAACCATAACTGCCCATCGAATTTCAGATCGGTCTTGCCGAGTGACTTTTTTTCCTCCTCCTGCCTCGCCTCCAGCTCTTTTTTCACAGCCTGGACTTCCGGACTCCTTTCCCGAAGCCTGCCCTTTGGGCTGGTGAAGCTCTGATAGCGGTTCTGCCAAAGGCCCGTACGATGCATCGAGACCAGCAGACCGGCATAGGGGTCGTGTGCCCGGACCCATTCAACATTTCTGACATAGGCCTCTAGTTCCAATTTCTCGAAAGATGGGATCGTCTCCCGGTGGCCATAGGGCCGGCCCTTTTCGGTATTCACCGGCGGGTTGCCTTCCCATTCCCGATAGCCACTGTCGTGGTAGGTGGTGGCGAAAACCATGGACTCATAGGGCCGGAGCTTCGCGAAATCTTTGTTCCCCCAGTGCGCGGCAAACTGTGCCGAGAGCTCCGCATGATCTTCCTGAGTGCTGACGATCGATGATCCGTCCTTTAGATCCCGCACGACCATTGTCGCTCCTCCTTACATATCTCTTCAAGCTGCCATGCCAAAAAGCCTAAGGGCGTTGCCGCCCAAGATCGCTTCCTTGGCATCAGTGGAAAGATCCTCCCGGCCTTTAATGACAGGGACGGTGTTGGGCCAGCTTCCCATGGTATCCGCATGCGGATAGTCAGTCCCGACTACCCAGCTCTGCTTTCCGAACCGCTCCACCAAAACACCGAGCAGGCTCTCGGTAGGGCGAACGGAAAAGTAGAGGCGGTCCAGGTACTCGACCGGTTTCTGCTTCGGTCTTGACTTCAGTCGGTCGTAGTCTCCTTCTCCCTGGTACACGGCGTCAAGGCTGTCCATGAGATGAGGCACATGAGTTCCGCCTCCCTCCATAAAGCAAAGCCGCAGTTTAGGAAAAGCGTCCAAGACTCCGCCGAACATCAGGTTGGCGAGCGCCAGGGTGTTTTCAAAGGCGTTGCCCAGGGCGCTCCAAAAGCCGTAGCCTCGGGTGGCGTAATGGCGGGTGAGTCTCCAACCTCCCGCAATCGGGCCGGTATTGACCGGGTGAACGATAATCGGAACGCCAAGTTCCTCGGCCTTAGCGTAGAAAGGCCACAGTTCTTCTGCATCGAGATCTTTGTCTTTGACGCTGGTGTAGCTCACAGGCGCGTGGAGCCCCAGCTCCCGCACCGCTCGCTCCAGTTCGCGGGCCGCCAACTGAGCGTCTTGGAGCGGGACCGTCGCCAGCCCGATGAACTTGCCCGAATATTTTTTGAGGATTCTCCCGATAGCGTTGTTATAGGACCGGCAGACGCTTGCCGCGAGTTTTGGCTCGACGTCGTAATAAAAGGCCCCGTTGCTCGGAACCAAGACCTGGATATCGAACTGGGCCTTGGACATGTCTGCGATACGAACCGACGGATCGTCCCCAGAGGTCCGCGGTCTCGGGTTGAAGGGATTAGGGATGTGCCGTCCGTAGTCGGGGATATTCCGCTGCCGCGCCTCGTAAACCACATAGGCATTCCCTTTTGCATCCGTCACGATGCGCGGCCCTTGATCTCGGAACTCTGGCGCCACCTCGTCGAAGGCATCACCCGGCAAAATATGGGAATCGCAGTCCACATAGGTCATAAAGTATTCTCCTATTTGATCCCAAGAATTTCTCGATATTCCTCTCTCGTTTCGAGGTAATTCTTCCCCAAGTTCAGGTCGGACGGGATCATTCTCACATTTTTTATCATGTCCAAGGGATTGCCCGCTACATCTTTGCGCACCGAGCTCCTGTCCGTTTTTACGATGAGCTCCTGGCCCTCTCTGGAGAGGACAAAATCGATGAAGAGCCTGGCTGCGTTGGGATGAGGCGCGGCTTTGTTGATGCCCACTAGGCCTGCGCCGGCGATTACCGGGTCCAGGGCCAGGGATTCCACTGCATTCCCCTTGCGCTTGGCTTCCACGACGTTCTGGAGATAGTTGTTGGCCAAGATGGCAAACTCACCGCTTCCCAATAACTCCGTCAGAAGCGCGCGTCCTTGAATCAGACGGATATTCTGTTTTCGCAAGCCGTCGATAAATTTTCGCGCCCTCTCTGCTCCCCATATCTTTTTCAGGTTCGCATACCATTCAAAGTCCGAGGAATCCAGCCCCAATTGTCCCTTCCACTTGGGGTCCAACAAATCAAAATAATCTTTCGGGAGATCTTTAGCTGAAACCAGCCGCGTATTGTAGCTGACCAGGTGCGGCGTCGTGTACATCGTGGTCCAATACCCTTCGCTATCCTTATGCCCCTCCGGAAAGTGCTTTCTCTCCGGGGAGTCGTACTTGCCAAAATAGCCGTGCTCGACCAGGACATAAGGCTCAAAACCGGTGCTATTCATTACGTCCCAGGCATGATGCCCTGCGCGCCGCTCGGTTTGTATTCGAGAGACCAGCGCCGGACCGGTTGCTCGGTAAAAAGTGGTCTTGATGAAGGAATATTTCTTTTCATCCTGCCCTACTGAAGTAGTTTACTCAGGTTTGCCCTTCACGAAGAGGTCATAATAGTCCTTAGCGAATCTGCCATACTGATCGGCCACTCGCTTGTCGGCTAGGAATAATTTTAATTTTTTCGGGTCCATCTTCGGAGAGATTGGAGGGATGTCGGGACTGGCCGGGGTCCGGTACTGTTGCTGCTGCAGGATGGTCTGCCCCTCTTTTGATAGGCAGAAGTCGATTAGTAGCTTGGCGGCATTGGGGTGGCTTGCGTTCTTTCCCATGGCAATGAGGTTCGGCGTGACAACGATCGGGTCGAGGGGAACCCAATCAATGCTGGCCCCTTTCTGTTTCAATTCCTCAACCCTGTGGGCGTAGACCAATCCCAGAGGGAATTCTCCGCTTGAGAGGAACGTGGCGATCAGCGTGTGGCCTTTGCGGATGGTTGGGTCTTGGAGCGCCAGGGCCTTCATGAACTTGTCGGCTTTTTCTTTTCCCCAGGCGAAGGCCAAGCCGCCGTACCAGACCCCTTCGTCACGGTCCATCCCCAGCTTGTCTCCTTTCCACTTTGGCAGGAGCAGATCCTCCCATTTCTTCGGCAGCTCTTCCTCTTTAACCAGTTTCGGGTTGTATCCCAGCACCAGGTAGTTGGCGTAAATCACCGTCCAGTATCCTTCAGGGTCTTTGTAAATATCTGAGTAGTTTTTGGCCTCGGGTGATTTATAACGCTGGAGCAACCCCAGCTTCTGTAGTTGCCAGGCCTCGAAGGCATTGAACTGAGCCACGTCGTGCTGCGGCCGGCCCGCCCGCTCCTCGATGGTGATCTTCTGCAGCAACTGTTCGGAGTTGCCACGGAAAGGCTCAACTTTTACAAAAGGATATTTCTTGGTGAACGGGATGGCGATTTGATCGATCTCGTGAATGGTGAGAGAAGTATAGAAGATGACCTTTCCCTCCTTCTTGGCCCCCTCGATGGTTTCTTTGGACTGACCTCTTAGCTCAGCACTCCAGCAGAGGATTGCGACCAGAAAGGCCGCTTTTACCCCAAACAGCAAAATTTTGGACTTCATGGATGCCTCCTTGAGAAGGATACACTGGAAACATATCTCCCCACCGTCTATGGTTGTCAAGCCCATCATTGCTTGACAACGACGATGGCTTTAGGAGAAAAGGAGAAAAGGTGATTTTGCTTAGGAGGTCAATGATATGAAGGCAGAGAGCTTGCCAAGCTATGAGAGGATAGACCGTAACGCGGAGCGCATGGACACCCCTTATGATGAGTGGGCCTCGTCTCAAGGGATCGATGTGGTCAAAGGTTACGGTGTTGCGAATGTTTACGAACTACCGCTGAAATGGTGGGAGAGGATGGGAGGCTATGGGGTCTTTATCAACCTCGAAGGGACGGGATATCTCGATGACGCCTACGTTTGCAGCATTCCGCCGGGGAAGAGCCTGAAGCCCCAGCGGCACCTGTTCGAGGAGCTTGTCTACGTTCTGGAGGGAAGGGGAGCGACGACGGTATGGCAGGGGAACGGAGCGAAGCAGAGCTTCGAGTGGCAAAAGGGCAGCCTCTTCGCCATCCCTCTGAATGCCTGGTATCAACACTTTAACGGGCAGGGCGACCGTGAGGCCCGGCTGTTGGCTGTGACAGACGCGCCGCTGGTCTTCAACCTGTTTCACTGCGAAGACTTCGTCATGAACAATTCTTATGTCTTCTCTGACCGCTTCAAAGGCGAGGATGGATACTTCGCGGGGAAGGGCAGGCTTTACAAAGACCGTGTCTTAGAGACCAACTTCGTTGCGGACTCGATCAATATTGAGCCGATAGCATGGCACGAGAGAGGTAAAGGTAATCGCACGATCTTCTTCGAGCTGGCTCAGAGCACGATGGGCGCCCACGTTTCGGAGTTCCCGGTCGGCATCTACAAGAAGGCGCACCGTCATGGTCCAGGGGCGCATGTCATGATTCTTACAGGGCAGGGGTATTCGTTGATGTGGCCCGAAGGAAAGGAGCGCATGCGTTTCGACTGGAAACCCGGATCGATCGTGGTTCCGCCCGAAGAATGGTTCCACCAGCACTTCAACTCGGGCAACCAACCCGCCCGCTACCTGGCCCTTAAGATGCTAAGCCGTCGTTATAAGCTTGTCCCGGGCAAGATCAAGTCTGACGTGTCTGTCAAACAGGGAGGTATGCAGATCGAGTATGAGGACGAGGACCCCGAGATCCGGCGCATCTTTGAGGAGGCATGCGCGAAATCCGGGGCTGAAGTGAGAATGCCGAAAAGATGACCGCCCTTTGCTTTCGTGGCGTTCCTTGACAGAAACGATGCTTTCCTTTATTAATTTTATCTAGGGTCTTGAGAGAGATCACTCTAGCGGAGGGAAGCTTCCTATGCTTAAGCCAGTAGGACTTATCCACGGCCATTACGAGTGCCGTTCTTTGGACGAAACGCTGCCGATTTTCACCGACCTTCTTGCCGCTGAGATTGTAGAGCGGAAAAACGGCCAGGCGATCGTCAAGCATCCCAACACGGATTGGCTGCTGATCGTTCATGAGGGTGGAGCCAGCGCGCCCAACAAGCCGCACAATAACCATTACGGTTTTCGCGTCGCCCATCATGAAGAGATTCCGGAAGCCCACCGATACATCGACGCCCATAAAGGAAACTATGCTATCAAGTCCGTAACCAAGCCTCATGAGGCCCATTTCGCCTATTCCGTCTATTTTAAGGAGCCCGGGGGCAATGACCTGGAGATCGAGTACTATAATCCGAATGCGGTCAACCAGGGCCGTCGGATCGCCGCGACACCCTGGAAGCAGCTTCTTTCCGAAGATCGCTTTCCGGGAAGAGGCTACATCCCTCAGGCGATGTCGCACGGAACGCTCCAGTGCGACAACAAAGAGGCGAGTGACCGTTTTTACCGGGAGATCCTTGGACTTGAAATCGTCGGTGGGGGAAGGCAATCGACTTACATCAAACACCCGTCGACCCCATGGTACATCGTGGTCTTGCCCAGCGCGGTTCACCGCGACTATCTATCGCCTGCGAGCCGGTTTACCTTCAAGCTGGCCTCCTCGAATGAGGTGCTAGAGGCGCATGATCGTTTCAAAAAGTCGGGCAAAGAAATCGGCATCACCCACGTCGAAGAAGTTCAACAGACCAACGGAACCAGATCATTTATCTTCAGCGATTTGGACAAAAATTGGTGGGAGCTTACTTCGTAGGTTGGGCCAGCTAGCCTCTTTCCCCATCCAACATTCTGTGGAGCCACCGGAGAATCGTGGAGAATAGTTTCCCATGTGTCCGCCGGGAAAAAGTCGCGCCGTTTTGGGTTGCCCGATTCTAGCAGCAGATAAAAATCTTCTAGAGGCACCTGCTTATCCTCTTTGCCGTTAATCAGAAGGAGCGGGGCGCAGGGTTTATCGAGCCATCCTTGAGTCTTGAGCGACAGCGCGGGCATTACCTGGACAAGCTCCTCGAACGTTTTCATTCCGAAGAGATTGGCGCGCGCCTCCTTTCCGGCAGCCGGAGATAACCGGCGATTTTCTTGCCCGAGAAAGGGGATGGTGACGCGCTCGAGCGGCGGATTCAAATAGCGGACGGCGGCCAGATACATCTCGCACGTCTTGCGGTAGGCCTCTTTCTTGCCAGGGGAGTTGGGAAGGGATGGCGAGCGATGCCGTAGTAGCCGTAAGCCTTAAGGTAGGCTTCCTTAGCCGATTGCAGATTACCCGCCGCTTCCTCTGATCGTGCCTTGCCTTCCCAGCGGGCAGCGAGGTGGCTCCAGGCTGCGGCCCAGGGTTCGGGCTCGACACTTTTTAATTTGACGAGCGCTTCCTCGGATTCGTTCCTGTCGGCGAGTAGGAAAGGGGCTCGATGGCCGATCCTACTCCGGATGTCTTCTTTAATTTCTTCGAGGCTGCGTGCGGCCATGTTCGATTACGTCCTTGTAATCGGAGGAATGTATCTATCGCAACATTGACTTGTCAAGGACTTGTCAAGTGTGGCGCAAGGGCGAGCGGATTTGACCTCTCACTTACTCCATGTTATGGCCAAAAGATAACAAGTCTTTACAAGAACATTTTTTCCTGTATAGAGTTTTTAACCTGATCCGGGGAAACTATGGCAATGATCATTGACGGCAAGGCTGTTGCGCGGGAAATCCAAAAGCAAGTCAAAGATGAGATTGAAGGGCTCAAACGGAGATGGGGAATGGTCCCCGGGCTGGGAGTCGTCCTGGTGGGGGATGACCCCGCCTCCCACCTCTATGTCAGAAATAAGGAAAAGGCATGCAAGGAGGTAGGGATCCAATCCCAGGAGCATCTTCTCCCGGCGTCGGTCTCGGAGAGGGAGTTGCTCTCTCTTATCCACACCTTGAATCGGGACAAGGAGATCCACGGCATTCTCGTTCAGCTCCCGCTGCCGGCGCACATCCGTTCCGAGAAGATCCTGAAGGCGGTCTCGCCCCAAAAGGATGTCGATGGCTTTCATCCGGTCAACCAAGGACTCCTTTTGCTGGGCGCTGAGGGTTTAAAACCCTGCACCCCTCTGGGAATCATGAAGCTATTAGATTCCATCGGCTGCGACCCCAAGGGCAAAAATGCCACGGTGGTCGGTCGCAGCAACATCGTTGGGAAACCGGTTGCCTTAATGCTTCTTGCCCGGCATGCGACGGTCACCCTATGTCACTCTCGCACCGCCCAGCTCAAGGATGAGGTGAGCCGCGCCGATATTTTAGTCGTTGCCATCGGTAAGGCGGGATTGGTTCGCGGCGACTGGATCAAGCCAGGCGCGGTGGTGATTGACGTAGGGAGTAATCGGCTCCCCAGCGGTAAGTTTGTGGGCGATGTTGAGTTCGAGGGCGCTAAAGAGCGCGCCTCCTGGATCTCGCCGGTCCCGGGCGGAGTCGGTCCGATGACCATTTGCATGCTTCTCTTCAACACCTTAAGGGCGGCCAAGGAGTCTCTGCGGCGGGAAGGCTGAACCGAAGCGCGTGAAAGCGGCAACCAAACCTCTGGTCCAAAGATTCAAAAGAACCCCTCTCTATGACCTCCATCGAGGTCAGGGGGCGAAGATGGTCGAGTTTGCGGGGTGGGAGATGCCTGTCCAATACCGTGGGGTCATAGAGGAGCATTTGGCCGTGCGGCGCCGGGCCGGCCTTTTCGATGTCAGCCACATGGGAGAAGTCGAAGTGTCTGGTCCTGGCGCCCTGGATCTCTGTCAGTTGCTCACGGCTAACGATGTCTCGCGGATAAAAATCGGCCAGGCGCAGTATAGTCTGCTGCTCAATGAAAACGGGGGAACCGTTGACGACATCGTGGTCTATCGGCTAGAGACGGATCATTTTCTCATCTGCGTCAATGCGGCTAATACGGATAAGGACTTCCAGTGGATTAGAGAAAAGTCAGAAGGGAAAGTGGAGGTTCAGGATTGCAGTTCACGCTATGTCCAGCTGGCTCTCCAAGGGCCTCTGGCCGAGCAGGTTTTGCAGCGATTAACTCCTCTCGATCTCAAGGAGATAAAATCGTTTCACTTCTCCTTTGGCGAGGTTTCCGGCGTGCGCTGCTTGATCTCCCGCACAGGATATACCGGTGAGGACGGTTTTGAGCTTTATTGCGATCCTGACCGAGGCGAAGGACTGTGGGACAGCCTCATGAATGCGGGGAGCGATGTCGGGCTTCAGCCTGCCGGCCTGGGCGCCAGAGATACGCTTCGACTCGAGAAGGCGTATCCCCTATATGGGCATGAGTTGGATGATAGCACGACTCCTCTAGAGGCAGGACTGGAATGGGTAACCAAATTTTCCAAGGGCCCTTTCCTTGGGCGGGAGGTCTTGCTCAGGCAGAAGCAAGAAGGAGTAAGACGCAAACTCGTAGGGATAGAATTGACCGAGCCGGGCATTGCCCGGAGTCATTATCCGATTCTCAAACAAGGTCAGCCCATCGGGCAGGTGACCAGTGGGACGAAATCCCCGACCCTGGGAAGGTCGATTGCGTTAGGGTATGTGGTTGGGGGGGAGGCAGGTGTCGGTAACGATGTGGAAGTGGAGATACGAGGTCGGAAAGTCGGAGCTCGGATTGTTTCTTTGCCCTTCTACCGTCGGTAAGCTAATTAGCAAATAGTCATAAGGAGGAGAGTGATGGAGTTACCTGAGGGGTTAAAATATTCCAAAGAACATGAGTGGGTGCTTGTCGAAGGTCACGTCGCTATGATCGGGATCACCGAATACGCCCAGCAGGAGCTCGGCGACATCGTGTACGTGGAGCTTCCTGAGGTAGGTGAGAAAATTGTTAAGGATGATCCCTTCGGGGCTGTGGAGTCGGTCAAGGCGGTTTCGGATATTTTCGCCCCGGTGAGCGGCACGGTCATCGAAGTCAACGACGCCCTGCCGGACAGTCCGGAGACGATCAACGATGATCCCTATGGGGACGGGTGGATGATCAAGGTGGAGATGACGGATAAGGACGACCTCAAGGACCTCATGAGCGCGGAAGAGTACGCAGAGTACGTGGAGCAGCAAAAGGGAAAGGAGGGGGGTGAGGAGGAAGGAGAAGAAGAGGAATAAAAGCTCTCATGCGCTACACCCCTCATACCGCTTCAGATAAAGAGCAGATGCTCCAGGCTATCGGCCTAAGCCGGATCGAGCAGCTCTTCGACCATATTCCACAATCTCTCAGAGAACGCGCCGGGATTTCCCTCCCCCTGGGTTTGACCGAGGTAGGGGTAAAAAGGCGCATGGCCGCACTGGCGGCGAAGAATGCCACCCCTGAGGGCTGGAATTTTTTTCTCGGCGGTGGGATCTATCACCATGCCATCCCCAGCGCCGTGGACGCGGTCATCTCCCGCTCGGAGTTTTCCACCTCTTACACTCCCTACCAGCCTGAGGTCAGCCAGGGAACCCTTCAGGCCATTTATGAGTTCCAGACTCTTATCTGTCAGCTCACCGGCATGGAGGTAGCGAACGCCGGACTCTATGACGGCGCGTCAGCGACAGCGGAGGCGGTTCTGATGACGCGGCGTATCCAACAGGAAGGCCGGCGTCGGGTTTTCCTCTCGCGGTCGCTTCATCCGCAGTATCGCGCGGTCGTCTCGACTTATCTCGAGAATCTCGAAGATGTCGAGCTGGTTGAAGTCCCTTTTAATCAGAGCGGAGGTACGGACGTAGACTTTCTTACGAGAGAGATGGATGGGAAGGCGATGTGTGTGGTGGTTGGGTATCCCAATTTCTTCGGTGTCATTGAAGAGCTGGCCCCTATCCAGGCGGCCTGCGCCCGGTCCGGAGCCCTTCTCGTTACGGTTACAACCGAGCCGCTCTCTTTGGCGCTTCTGAAACCGCCCGGAGCGTGGGGCGCTGATATCGCCGTGGGTGAGGGGCAGAGTTTGGGAGTCCCGATGGCCCTCGGAGGTCCGGGGTTTGGCTTCTTCACTTGCCAGAAGAAATTTGTCCGCAGTTTGCCGGGGAGGTTGGTCGGAGAGACGGTCGATCACGAGGGGCGTCGGGGGTTTGTTCTGACGCTTTCCACCCGCGAGCAGCACATCCGGCGCGAGAAGGCGACATCGAACATTTGCACCAGTCAAAGCCTCTGCGTTCTCGCGGCGACGGTCTTTATGTCCACCCTCGGTAAGACGGGGATACGCCGCTTGGCGGAGATCAATGTAGGGCGGGCGTACGAGGCCCGAGAACGTCTGGTAAAGGAGGCGGGACTGGCGCCCGTCTTTACTGGGCCTTTTTTTAATGAGTTTGTTCTCAGGGTAAAAGGATTGGCGCAACGCCAAACCCACTTTGCTGCTGAAAGGATTATTCCCGGGATTCCCTTGGCCCGCTGGTATCCCGAGCTTCAAGACAGCCTGCTTATCTGCGTGACCGAGATGAACGAGGGAGAGGAGATCGAACACCTTGTCAGAACGTTCTCCGGGGACTAATCTTCGACGTTCCACTCCTCCTTTGATCTTTGAGAGCGGCTCTCCGGGAAGGAGCGGCTTTTTCTGGCCCGAGGAAAAAGGAAAAATTCAGGAAAGCATTCCCCCCGGGCTGCTTCGGGACGACATCCCGGGCTTTCCCGAACTGGGAGAGCTGGAGGTGCTGCGTCATTTTACACGTCTCTCGCATCTCAACTACGCGATCGAAAGCCAGTTCTATCCGTTGGGTTCCTGCACCATGAAATACAACCCCAAGGTGAACGAGGTGGTGGCGCGTCTACCGGGCTTTTCTCTGCTCCATCCACTGACTCCTCCTGAATTGATTCAGGGCGCCCTCGAGTTGCTTTATGAGCTTGAGGGGATGCTGGCAGAGATCAGTGGTATGGATCAAATTACGCTGCAGCCGGCAGCCGGAGCGCAGGGGGAGCTGACAGGACTGATGATCATTCGCGCCTGCCTGAAGGAACGCGGCAACCCGCGCAGGAAGATCATCATTCCAGACACGGCGCACGGCACCAATCCTGCTAGCTCGACCCTTTGCGGCTATGAAGTGGTTCAGATCTCCTCCAATAATCGGGGAATGGTAGAGACGGAAAAGGTGGCGGAAGTTATGGACGAAGAGGTTGCGGCCCTGATGCTCACGAACCCAAACACCTTGGGCATTTTCGAGAAGAACATTCAGGCGATCGCCGAGGTGGTTCATAAAAAAGGCGGCCTGGTTTACCTCGATGGGGCTAATCTGAATGCCCTGATGGGAATAGCCAAGCCGGGAGACATGGGGGTGGATGTGCTGCACATCAACCTGCACAAGACCTTCTCCACTCCTCACGGTGGAGGCGGACCCGGCGCTGGTCCTGTGGGGGTAAAGGGATTTCTACGGGATTATCTCCCCGTTCCTCGAATCGTTAAGCGGGATGGCAGTTTCGAGTTGCAGGAAGACTTTCCCAGATCTGTGGGGCGGGTCCGTTCCTTCTTTGGTAATTTCGGGATTCTAGTGCGGGCCTATACCTACATGATTTCCTTGGGATCGGACGGGTTGGAAGAGACAAGTCGGATGGCGCTGCTCAATGCCAACTATCTGAGAACAAAGCTTGACGGCACTTACCACCTTGCTTACCCAGAACCCTGCATGCACGAATGCGTTTTCACTGACCGGCTGCAGCAGAAGCATGGAGTCAGCACTCTGGACATTGCCAAGCGATTACTGGATTACGGCTTTCATCCTC